>LXOW01327409.1_pt1 | contig 18798 bp, 16 predicted proteins | sample 1368591 | NCBI WGS metagenome assembly LXOW01 (sample SAMN04884650, study PRJNA319009) | bovine gut metagenome | isolation source: Cow rumen | host: Bos taurus | place: Italy: Legnaro (PD) | collected 2014-07-09
GTGTGGCATGACAATGCTCCCCCTATGATGACAGTGTTTTTCTTTTTCACTGTCTCTCATAGGGGGAGCATATCACACCGGACGCGGCTGTTTTTTATGCAAAGAAAGAATCTGGCAAATCGCAATGATCCAGCAGGGAAAGGGAATGAAAAACAAAGAATGAAACATGAAAAATTGTGGTGTTTTCATATTGCAATTTGAAAACAGGAGGAAAGGACGAGGGACGCGGACGGCAGGGTACCGTCCCTACGAACTCTGAACCCAAACCCTGATCCTTGATCCCTGATCCTTGATCCCTGATCCTTGATCCCTGACACGCGAAGCCCGCTATTTCCGACTGTCCCCTTTTTTATTTTACCTTGACAAAGTTGCCGAGGGTCTCCGAGACGGAGGTGATGTACGCAAAGCTGCCGGGATACTTGCTGATAATGGCCTGAATGTCTGCAATCTGGTGCTTATTCACAATGCAAATCACCAGGCTCTTCTGCTGATGGGTATAGCCGCCCTCGGCGGGAAGCAGGGNNCTGGAGAACCTTATTGCCCATCAGGGAGAAAATGAAGCAATAGACAATGCAACAGATTACCGGCTCAAATTTGAAATCATAGACGAAATAAGAGGCCCCGGCAATGACGGCGTTGATGGTAAAGGAGAGCCATGTGACGTTGTAGTCCGGACGGTAGTGCCGGATGCAGAAGCTTACCACGTCCGTGCCGCCGGAGCTGCCGTGGCATCGCAGGCAGAAGCCATAAAACGCGCCGTTAACCGCTGCCGCAGCAATGGGAGCCAGGATGGTACTTGTACCGTTATCGGTATGATAGGCAAATTTGGAAAAATCGAACCGATCCAGCACCACCAGGAACACAGAAAAGCTGAGGGTGAAGAGGAAGGTCTTGATGACGAATTCCCGATTCACCAGCTTCCAGGCCACCGCAAGAATCGGAAGATTGAGCAGCAGGTTTAGATAGGCCGCGCCAGAGTTGATTTTGAACAGATGCTGTGCCATGGTGGCAATACCGCCAATGCCGGATGGCGCGAAATTATTGGGGAAAATAAACAGCTCATAGGAAAAAGCCATGGCAAGGGCAAACAGCGGAAACAAGATCAACGTCTTGTATTCAGGCTTTTGCTGATTTGGATTACTCATTGACGAAACCTCCGTATGTTATCTATAAATGTCAACCACAATCTTTGAGGCATTTTAGCACAGCAGATACGGAAAAGCAATGGGCAAAGCGACGAAAATCCTTGAAAAATCAAGGGAAAAACTGGCATTTCAACGAGCGCCGGAGATATTCCCGCCCAGAGAACCCCAGACCTCCAGAATGGCGTCCGAAGCCTTGCAGCGACATTTCTCCACGTGGACCTCTACCAAAACGGGCTGGTAAGCCTTCTGCTCCGTGACGTTCAGCTCGATCAGGGTGCAGAAGTCCCCCTCCGTCAGCTGGTAGGTGCCCATGGACAGACCGTTGACCGTGACAGAAACGGACTTCACCAGCAGCGTCGGATTATAGACGGTAATGCCCTTCAGATCCACGTACAGGGCTTCTCCGTCTTTATGCCCCGGGGCAAGAATGCCCATGGAATTTCCAATCTTCTGATAGGTCTCATATTGCGCCGTCAGCCGATCGTAGATATTTCCGGAGCCGGAATCGTAGTTCTCATGCACCCGGCCAAGCTCCAGAAAATACGTACCCTCGTACAGATCGCCGTGGTAGATGGTATAGGCCGCAGAGTCGTCCCAGGCGGAAAGGGGCTCGCAATAATCGTAGATTGCCTGCCACGGGTCCAGCCCGGCCCGGTCCACAGCGCGCAGGAAACTATAGAGGGGATTTGCCCCCAGAATCTCCTCCATCCAGGAAAGGTCTTCAACGTCCGGCAGGCTGACCGTCAGGTTGGAGCAGTTGGGATTCGCCAGATACTCCAGCGTGGGAGTCCCGTAGCGGCCGTTGTACTTCAGCTCCAGGCTGGCCGAATCCCCCTCCGGGGAATTGATTTGCAGCATCCAGATGGAATCTCCCTCTGGACGGTCCAGCGCGGCCGCGATACAGTCTCCCTCTCCGCATACCGTGGAGAACACCGGGCTATCCCCCCGAACCAGTTCCCCGCTTTCTCCTCGGCTCAATTGCCAGGCGCTCACCTCAGAGCCAACCCAGCGGGGATAGATCACCAGCCGATCATATTCTCCCTCATTCCAGGTTATCGTCGAAGCAGGCTCCCCCAAACGGAAGGGAGCGTTGTACACCACGCCCAGCAGAGAACCGTCACAGCTTCCAACCATCTTGTGGAAGGCAGTGTTCTCACCGGAAAGCAACGTATCATCAACCGGTTTCGCGGTATCAGAAGACGCCGTTGGTTCCGCAGAAGTCTCGGGTGCTTCCGTGGGATTTTCAGGAGCCTCAGTGGTAATCACGGGAGCCTCTGTGGTGGAAGCGCTCGGTGCTTCCGTGGTAGGAAGCGCAGAAGACTCCGTCATAGGCACGGCATTCTCTGTGGTTTGCAGAGCGGAAGAATTGGGGGGATGCAAGCTGAATTTGTTTCCAAAATCAAAGTCGGTATCCCGGGTGGAACAGCCCGCCAGCAATAGGGCTACGGCGGTCATCACACCAAAAAAATGTTTGCGCATGTTGCATATCTCCTCTCTATCCTTGGTATTATAACACAAAGCCCACGGGAATGCAACAAAATATCCATTTTCAAGGGATTACGTCAGCTCCAACCGAAGCTTTTCCAGCGCATGCTTCTCAATCCGGGAAACATAGCTGCGGCTGATTCCCAGCCGGACCGCCACGTCCTGTTGGCGAACGGGGACTTCCCCGTCCAAACCGTATCGAAGGCGGACCACCTCCTTTTCCCGTTGGGTCAAGCACTTCTCGATGGCGGCCCGAAGCTTTCGCGCCTCCTCCTTCCGGGAAAGGTCCTCAAACAGGTCCTCGTCAGAGGCCACCACGTCCTGCACGGAGAGAGAGGTTCCGTCCTTCCCTGTCTCAATGAAATCAGAAAGGGAAACGTCCCCAGCCGTCTTCTTTTGACTTCGGAAATACATCAGAATCTCATTTTCCACACAACGGGCCGCATAGGTGGCCAATCTGGCCCCCTTAGTGGTGTCAAAGGTTTCGATCCCCTTGATCAGGCCGATGGTGCCGATGGACAACAGGTCCTCCTGATCGGCGGATTGAGAATAGTATTTTTTCATGATGTGCGCCACAAGGCGCAGATTGCGTTCGATCAGAGTATTTCTGGCGCTCAAGTCCCCCTGCGCCGCCCGTTCCAGGTACATGCGCTCTTCCTTGGCGGAAAGCGGCTTGGGAAAGGAGCCTGACTGATCCAGCCGCAGGGAAAAAAGCATGGAGCCCAGGAGCAATATCACTGCTGCGGAAAGCATACAATCACCTCTGCGGCAGTTTATTCCGGTCCTGTTTGTCCATATTCCCACGGAAAAACATTTCCCCGGGATAGAATTCCCTTCTGCGGACATACTACCCCAGAGGTGATGGCATGAGCATTACAGTAATCCGGACCGGGCTTCTATATGGGCTGCTCATCCTGGCGGTTCGACTCATGGGAAAACGCCAGGTGGCGGAAATGGAACCGGCAGAGTTTGTGGTAACCATGCTCCTTGCCAATCTGGCCGCCGTTCCCATGCAGGATAACGGTCTGCCCCTGATATCCGGTGTGGCTCCCATTTTCACGATTTTGGGCTTGGAACTGAGCCTGGCAGTCCTGTCCATGAAGCTGATGCCCGTGCGAAAGCTGCTCAACGGCGTTCCCACCCTGCTGATCCGGGAGGGTCAAATCGATCAGAAGGCCCTGGCAGTCTCCCGGATCAGTCTGGACGAGTTACAGCAAAAGCTCCGGGAAAAGGACGTCTTTGACTACACACAGGTTGCCTTCGCCATTCTGGAAACCGACGGAGAGCTGACGGTTATGCTCTATCCGCAGTTTCAGAACGCTGCTGTCAAGGACCTTGGCGCAAAGCGCTCGAAGGCCAGCCTCTATTACAATGTGATTTCCGACGGCGTCATTCTGCGGGACAATCTCCGACTGTCCGGCTTCGACGATAGATGGCTGAATCAGACCCTGCGGGAGCGAAACACCAGTGCAAAGCAGGTATTTCTGCTGGCTGTCAACAGCCAGGGGCACATTCAGTTTATCCGGAGGGAAAAAGGATGAGGTATTTTACCATTGGGCTTCTGATTCTTTGCCTGCTGTTCAGCCTATGCTGGTATACGGAACAGGAGATTTCTCAGCGAACCAGCGCCATTGCCCTTCCCTTGGAACTGGCCATCGCCGCCCTCCGGGATGGGAATGAAGCCCTGGCGCAAACCTACGTGGCCCAGGCGACTGCGGCATGGGAGCAGAGCGAAACCATATTGTCTTCCATCATCAGCCACGACCACACCAACGGGATCGGCGAAGCCATGGCGGAGCTGCCGTGGACCCATGGAGCAGAGCTTGGGCGGGCGGTGGAGTCCCTTCGGCAACAGATTCAGGAGCTGGCGGATCTGGACCGCATTCGTTGGAAAAACATTCTGTGAGGCAAAAAGCATTCCCCGGGAAAAGCATCGCTTTTCCCGGGGAATGCTCGTTATGAAAATTAAAGCTCGAATTCTGTGATGATCGAATCGTCGTTAATGACCCACTCCTGGACGTTTTCGGCGTTGTAGGTATCCTTTCCCGTCCGCATGACCACACGCTTGATGCCGGCGTTGATGATCACCCGGCGGCACATGGAGCAGGGCTCCACGCTCTCCAGGTATTCGCCGGTCTTGGCGTTGCGGCCCGCCAGAAAGAGCGTCCCGCCGATGCATTCGCTTCGGGAGGCGGAGATAATGGCGTTCATTTCCGCGTGGACGCTGCGGCAGAGCTCATAGCGCTGGCCGTGGGGGACGTTCAGCTTATCCCGCAGGCAGTAGCCCATGTCGATGCAGTTGTCCCGGCCCCGGGGAGCTCCGTTATAGCCGGTGGAGACAATCTCATCGTTGCGGACAATGATCGCGCCATAGTGGGAACGACCGCAGGTGGACCGCTCCATCACCGTTTCGGCTATATCAAGATAGTAATTTTCCTTATCGATCCTTCCCATCGCCTGAAGCTCCTTACAGAAGAATTTGCGTGAAGAATTTGGGTAATTATATCACAGAAATCCAAATACTGCAAGTCTTTTCCGCAATTTTTAAGGGTATTTCTCAAAATATACGGGATTTTCTCTCGAAAAATTCGTATTTTTCGCGGTTTTTCCTCCACTTCCTTTAAAAAAGCATTGGAAGCGCTCTGGACAGATATTGTCCGCCCCTGTCCTCCCGGACAACGCCATCCTCCACCGCAAGCTGGCCGCGAAGATAAACCTGCCGAATGGAGCCTGTAATCGGAAAGCCCTCATAGGGACTGTAGTCCGCCTTGGACAACAGCTCTTTCCCACGAATCGGGCGTTCCCCTTTGGGATCATACAAAACAAGGTCCGCGTCAACCCCCACCCGAATGGCGCCCTTTCTGCCCCAGAGCCCGTAAAGCTTTGCATTGTTGGCGGAAAGGACCTCGGCCATCTTTTCCAGGGTGATCCGTCCAGCGGCTACCCCATAGGTATACATCAGCTCCAGCCGGTTTTCTACCCCGGGCAGGCCCCCGGGAATCCTGGTGAAGTCTTCCCGGCCCAGCTCCTTCTGGGCAAGGGTAAAGGAGCAGTGATCCGTGTTGACGGTCTGAATTTCCCCGGCCGTCAAGCCCTGCCACAGGCGGGCCTGGTCCGTGGGCTTTCGCAGCGGTGGCGCGCAGACGTAGCGGGCCCCTTCAAAATTGGGCAGGGTGTAGTAACGGTCCTCCAGCAACAGATATTGGGGGCAGGTCTCCACATAGACCCTCTGGCCCCGACTGCGGGCTGCTTCAATCTCTCGCATTGCGGCAACGCAGGTGGTGTGGACCGTAATCACAGGCGCGTCCGCAAGGGCTGCCGCTTTGAGCAGTCGGCCAACCGCCTCCGCCTCTGTCAAATCCGGTCTGCACAAGGGATGAGACGCAGGCGTCAGGGCGCCCTCCATCCGCTTCTCCGCAATCAGCGCATCGATGATTCCTGCGTTTTCACAGTGGACGCCAGCGATGGCTCCCTGCTTTGTTAATTCCCGCAGGGCCTGGAAAACCGCGCAGTCCCCAATCATCATCGCCGGATATGTCAGGTACATTTTAAACGAAGTAACACCCTGGGCAATCATGTTTGGAATCTCCCCGCGGATGGACGCATTCCAATCGTCCAGGGTCATGTGGAAGCCATAGTCGCAGGCGGTACGGCCCTCCGCTTTTTTCCGCCAAAGGTCCAAGGCGTATTGCAGACTCTCCCCCTTGTTCGGGCAGGCAAAATCAATGACAGTCGTGGTGCCGCCCCGCAGTGCGGCCTTGCCACCGGAGTAGAAATCGTCTGCGGTGGTTGTATTGGCAACGTCAAGGTCGAAATGGGTATGGGCATCAATGGCCCCGGGAAACAGCAACAGGCCGGTGCAGTCCACCAGCTTTGCGTCGGAGCACTCAATGCGGTCATCAACCAGCTTGATCTTATCGTTAACAACCAGCACGTCGCCGATCCGGACACCGTCGGCGTTGACGATGGTAGCGCTTTTGAACAGGGTCTTCATTGACATCGCTCCTTTCCTTTTTTATAATTATAACATATTTTATGCTTAGATGCAACTTTTTATCGTTAAAAATCGATTATACTGAACTCCCATAGAAAGATTGAAAAATGTTCCGAGCAGGAATTGCGCCAGACGANNAGGGCTTGACGCCCGGCAAGGACGACAACGAAATACGGCACAATTCCTGCCGGAACAGGTTAAAGATTTTATGGGAGTTCAGTATTATCGAGTATAGCACAAAGCAAGCGACAGCGCGAAAAGAAGGCGCTGCCGCTGTGAATATCAGAACATAATCATTTAATTGAATCGCAAAAGGTGAATCCTCACCAGGCGCCCACATAGCCGATGGTGACGGAGGCGCAGGCGGAACCCGCCAGCATTCGCTCCCGCATGGGGAGGCCTCGAAGGGTTGCGTCCAGGAATCCGGCAATAAAGCTGTCCCCCGCTCCGAGGGTGTCCACCACCGGGCAGTCGATGGCAGGCTCGGAATAATACTGAGCCCCGTCATAGGCCAGACTGCCCTTGGCCCCCCGCATGGCCACCACAACGGATGGTCCCTGATGGAAGATTGCTTTCATTTTCTCCAAAACCTTGTCAACCGGAGCCGCGTCGTCAGAAAAGAACAAAATATCTGTATTGGGAATCACCTTCTGGGAAATTGGATCATCCGGCAGGTCGGCACAGTCAAAGGCCACGGGAATCCCCAGGGCTCGAATCTCCCCAAGCCTGTCCTCGCATTTGCCCCAAAGATCGGAAACAGCCATCGCGTGGGTTCCGATGAATGAAAGGTCCTCCGGGCGAAGCTGATATGCTTCCATAATTCCGGTTTCATAGCTGGTAAACACGCGATTTCCCCGCTCCATACGCACGGTCGTGGAGGGCGTGGAACCGGGCAGAACCTGCACATGACTCACGTCCACTCCCTTCTCCGCCAGAGCCTGAAGCACCAGAGCCCCATCCTCGTCGGAGCCTACCGCTCCCACAAAGGAGGACGCCACGCCGAGCCGACGCAGATAGACGGCATAATTGACGGGGTTTCCCCCGGGAAACTTTTGATGAAGGGCCTCATAATGGTCCACACAACTGTCTCCGATACAGACAATCGAAGGATTCATGGCTTTGATTCCTTTCTGTTTCAACACTGGATTTATACTGAACTCCCATAGAAAGATTGAAAAATGTTCCGAGCAGGAATTGCGCCAGACGANNCGAAGTACGGCACAATTCCTGCCGGAACAGGTTAAAGATTTTTATGGGAGTTCAGTATTACATGACCGGCAGGTTATTGTTCCTGGTATCGGTCGATCAGGGGATAAAGGGCGAAATAGGGGTCCGGGACCATACGAATTTCTGTTCCCAACTCCAGCACCTGATCCGGCGCGGCCTCCACTGTGGGCCAGGAAGGCAATCCGGCCTGGTTCGGGTCGCCGGTTTTGACAAAATTGGCGTAGTAGGACAACATGGCCTGAGAAAGCGCCTCGTCGGTTTCGTCATAATTGGACGGATACTTGTTTAGGTTGCCGTAGAAATAGGGCAGCTCCCCTGCGTGATTGGAGCCAATGCCCCGGTTGTCCTTGGTAAAATAATAGGTATAAACCGGGACGTTCTGGCTTACCAGGAGGCGGGCCCAATTGTAGTGGCTGTAAGCGAACCATGCGGCCGAAACCGCCAGATTGTAGGAGCCCTTGGCCGTGCCGCCNNGACCTCGGCAGCCGCCTGCGCCCCTTCTCCATAGAGGGGAACCAGGGCCTCCACGTAGTTTTCCGCATCCACCTTCTGGGTCATGCAGAAGAAATCCGCCTCATGGACGTTAAAGCCTTGCAAAAGGGCCGTTTCGTGGTTGTTCCCCTTCTCATAGGTCAGGTACGGCTGCTCTGTAATGGCATAACCGTCCACCGTCATGGAGTCGTTTGCATAGGCGGCCTTGACCAGCTTTTCCGGTGAAACATCCCGTAAGGCCGCAGAGTCGGAAACCCCGAACTCGTTTCGAATGAACCTCCCAGTTTCCAGAGCCTTTTCCAAGGTGCGGAAGGTATGGTAGGGCGTTTTGGCGGTAATACCGCTGGATTCCGCAATGGCCCGGGCAAACAAGCCCTTGCTCAAGGGCGAAACGCAGAGGGCGTTGACGCTGGATGCTCCGGCGGATTCTCCCGCGATGGTGACGCAGGAAGGATCGCCCCCGAAGGCCGCGATATTCGCCTGGACCCATTCCAGGGCGCGAATCTGATCCAGCAGACCGTAGTTGCCCGTTGTGCCATTGGGAGACTCCGCCGCCAGATCGTCCGCGGCGTAATACCCAAAGACCCCCAGCCGGTAGGCGAAGTTTACAACCACAATCCCCTGACGCGCCAGGGCCTCGCCGTTGTAGGCGTTGAAGGAGCTCTGCCCTGTGGTCAGAGAGCCGCCGTGAACATAGACCAAAACGGGAAGCCCGGATACGTCCCCGGCGGGCTTCCAGATATTGAGATAGAGGGAATCCTCGCTCATGGGCTCGATCCAGTTGTCCCGCAGGCTGATTTCAAAGGTGTGATAGCCGAAAATATCCATCAATGAGCCAATCACGGGATGTTTTCTCGGCTGCATGGACATGGGCGCAAAGGTGTCACAGACACGCACGCCCTCCCAAGGCTCGGGGGGCAGGGGCTCCTTCCAGCGAAGCTCTCCCACCGGCGGCTTGGCATAGGGAATGCCAGCAAAGACCTCCACCTGCCCGTCCTCTGTACAAACGCCGGTGAGTTGTCCTTCGTTCACGAAAATCACACCGGTAGATCTCGGGTTTTTCCCGGCGACCGCAGGGAGTGGACGCTCGGGGGGACCAGCGACAACGAACAGAAGCACAAACAAGGCCCAGGCCCCCAGGAATACCAACAGGCGGAGGCCAAAGCTGCCGCCTCGGAGCGCTCCCGTTCGAAGAACCATCCAGCCAATCAGGAGTCCTGCCAGCAGGAGCCAGCCCCAAAGGGTGTTTTTTCCAAGCTCAAACAAGGCGCTCCAAAGCAGAGCCGACAAGGCAAATACGATCCAGAAAAAAAACAGACTGGGGCGGGTAGGTTCCATGATGCAAGCCTCCTTGTTCAAATTCAGGGTATGAGCTCCGTAATCACCCGAACCATAAGCAAGCCAATCACGCCAAGAATCACCGGACGAACAATCTTTGTACCATTTCGAATGGCAAGACCTGCGCCGAGATAATGACCGGCGATGGAAAAGCAGGCGGCAATCGATCCAACTCCCAGCAACACCTTTCCAGCCATCAGGGAGGTGGCCAGTGCGCCAATATTGGACGAAAAATTCACAAGCTTCACGTTTCCGGAAGCCGTTCGGACGTCCAGCTTGGCCAGCATACAGAAGCTCATCAGCAAGAAGGTCCCGGTACCGGGACCGTAGAAGCCGTCATAGGTGCCAATCACCAGGGACGGCCCCCAGACCGCCAGACGGCGCTTCCATAGGGGCATCCCCCCTCTTGTCTCCGGCAGGCTTTTCTTGCTAAGCAGGATCACGGCGGCAAGGGGCAGCACCAGTAGCAGAACGTATTTTAGGATGCGCTCGTCCGCAAGGAGCTGCAGGGAGGTCCCAAAGTATGCGCCAATCACCGCAAGCACAACGGAGGGCAGGCCAAGCTGCCAATCCACGTAGCCCTTCTTCAAATAGCGGAAGGTGGAGGCAGCGGTTCCTATCCCCGAGGAAAGCTTATTGGTTCCCAGGGCGAAGTGGGTTGGAAGGCCGGAAACCAAATAGACAGGGACAGAAATAATCCCGCCTCCCCCGCCAATGGCGTCAACAAAGGAGGCGACAAAAACGCCACAACTAATCAGCAGAACTACCCAAATCGGAAATCCATCAATCATGGCTTTGTCGTCTCCTATGTGTTTCCCAAAATCTGCCCTTAGTTTTCCATCATAAGCTGGATAATCTCTTTATCCGTCTGCTCCATACCGTAGCGGGCCAGCTTGCCAACCGTAGCAATGGTGTTTTCCACGCCCTTCTTGACAATGCCGTCACCGCCAAAAAACTGGTTGCCATTCTCAAACATGGCCAGGCCAAGCAGGCCCGCGTCCACGGCGGAGGCAATCTTGGCTGCGCAGCTTGCCTTGGCCCCGTCGCAGATGATGCCGGAGGTGACGGCCACGGCGTTGACCACCGTATGGGCGATCATTTCATAGCGTCCGCCCTTGAGGAAGGCCACGCCAGCACCGGCGCCCACACCCGCGCTGACCGCACCGCAGTAGGCGGAGAGCCGTCCGATCCCGGTTTTCAGGTGAATCGTGACCAGATTGGAGACACACAGCGCCCGCAAAAGCTCCTCCTGGGTCTTGCCGTTTTCCCGGGCATAGACAATAACAGGCACCGAAGCCGTAATGCCCTGGTTGCCGCTGCCGGAGTTGATAACAACCGGCAGCTCGCAGCCGTTCATTCTCGCGTCGCTGGCCGCAGCGGCATAGGCACGCATTTTATAGTTGATGTCATTCTCCCGATGAAGCAGCACTGTCTTGCCGATGTTTGCGCCGTAGTCGCCTCGAAGTCCCTCTTCGGCAATTGCCATATTATAGCTGATCTGCCGCTCCAATGTTTCCCGCACATCCTCCAAATCCACAGTCTGGGCGAAATCCACAATCTTCTCCACCGTAAGACAGCAGCGGTCCGTCAGGCCGTCCGACTGAGAGACGCAGGCTTTTTCAAAGAGGGTCTCCTGGTTGCGGCGGATACAGACGATGTTCGTGTGGTAATCCACAATCCGAACGAAAGCGGAGTTTTCCCCACAGAAAGCGGTGATCTGAATATCAAAAATGTGCGGGGTATCCGCGCAGAGGACCTCGATGGAAGTATTTTTCAGATAGTCGGACGTGGCCGCAATCTTTGCGTCTGTCACCTTAGAAATAACCTCCAGCTCCACATTCGGGTCCCCAGCCACGGCGCCAACCGCAGCAGCGGCTGGAATGCCCCGCAGGCCGCCCGTATGGGGAACGACGACGCTCTTTACGTTCTTAATAATATTGCCGCTGACCTCGATCACCATCCGTTCCGGAACAGCGCCCAGAACAGAACGGGCCTTGGCAGCGGCAAAGGCAATGGCAATGGGCTCCGTACAGCCCATGGCCGGACGGAGCTCCTCTTTCATAATCTGTACGAACTTTTGATAACAGGAATCTGTCTGTTTCATGACATTCTTCTCTCTTTCCATAGATCGACTAAAAAACTAAAAATTCAGTATCCATATTTCGGCTGCTTCACGATCCAGAATAGTACAGTCACAATCGTGGCGGCAAGCTCCGACACCACCAGGGAGAACCAAATCCCGTCCAAATCAAACAACAGGGGCAGGAGCATAACCGCGGCAATCTGGAACACCAGGGTGCGGAGGAATGAAATTGCCGCAGAAGTTTTTCCATCATTCAAGGCAGTAAAAAAAGAGGAACCAAAGATTGGAATCGCCGAGAACAGGAAGGAAACCGACACAATGCGAAACCCACGCAGGGTCATTTGGGTAAGGGCTTCGTCATAGCCAACATACAGGACGGAGAGGGGTCTGGCAAGCAGTTCCCCTGCGGCTACCATCGCCAGGCCAATCCCGACACACAGGACAAGCCCTTTGCGCAGCAGACTTTTGAGTTCATCCGCGTTCCGCGCACCAAAGTGAAAGCTGATAATCGGCGCGGTTCCCACGGAAAAACCAACGAACATGGAGATAAAGATAAAACAGACGTACATCAGTACGCCATAAGCCGCAACGCCGTCCTCACCGGCGTATTTCATCAGTTGCGCATTATAGAGCATACTCACAACGGACATGGAGATATTGGACACAAACTCCGAAGAACCGTTGCCAAGCACCTTCAAAAGCGCCCTGCCGTCAAAGCCGGTTTTCCCAAGACGGAGCAGACTGGTATTGGGACGGGAGAAATAGAAAAGGGGAAGCAGACCGCCTACAGCCTGACTTGTCACCGTGGCCGCCGCCGCGCCTTCCATGTCCAGTCGCAAAATTCCAACCAGAAGCCAGTCCAGCAGCATATTCATACCACCGGCAGCCAGGATCACATAGAGACCGATTTTGGGCTTTTCCGCGGTAACAAACAAAGAGTGAAACTCAAACTGGAGGATGAGTGCCGGAAGCCCCAGGAGAATGATTCTGCCATAGCGCACGCAGCCCGGCAGAAGCTGCTCATCCGCCCCCAAGGCGACGGCCACCGGTTCCAAAAAGCACTCGCCCGCCACGGCAATTCCAATTCCTGTGACAAGGCTGAGCAGGATCAGCATGGAGAACAAACGACTGGCGTCCTCTCCCCTGCCCTCGCCTAAATACTTGCCAATCAAGGCGCTGCCCCCCGCGCCAACCATGAATCCCACCGCCCCTAAAAGCATCAGAAAGGGCATAATGAGATTCACGGCGGCAAAGGGGGTTTTGCCAACATAGTTTGAGATAAAGTACCCATCCACCACGCCGTAGATGGAGATAAACACCATCATCAGCATGGATGGAAGTGAAAACCGAAGCAACCGGCCATAGGAAAAATGATCGGAGAGGCGTATTTTCATGTCCGTCCTGTTTCCCGTTCAAAATAATGCTTTGCAAACTCCGCCACAACCGGCGCAAGCTGCTTGATTTCCCAATCCGTCGTATTGACGATCATGTGGTAGCAGGACCTGCAACCCCAGCGATCCCCAGCCATCAGCTCACGTACAGCGGCACGGCTGCGGTCGATCCGCTTCATCTGACGCTCAATCTCCTTGTCGGTCAGCGATGCCGGGTCTGTGGCACGCTCCCGGCATCGGCTAACCTTGACGTCCTGATCCGCACAGACAAAAATCCGAAAGGGATCATATTTTCGCAAAAACACGTCCGCGTTCCGACCAACAATCACGCAATTTCGGCCCGAAGACGCAATGCGCTCGATAACTTCCTTCTCCTTGACCAGAAGATCGGTATTGGGTGCGGTTGCGACAGTAAAGCTTCGATGGAAGCTGATTGGGACGGTCCACCACTCATGACGTTCCAGGACGGCCTGGACGTAATCCGCGTCCAGGCCCTCCTCTTTTGCCACAGTTTCAATGATCTCACGATCATAATAGTCCCAGCCAAGAACATCCGCCATCCGTTTGCCTAATTCGCGACCGCCGCTGCCAAATTCGCGGCTGATGGTGATAATATTCATGACTGCCTCCAACATCAGTCCCAATTCAGCTTCTCGCGGGCCGCATAGAGGAAGGTGACAACCTCCGCACGGGTGCAGAGCTTCTTGGGGCTGAAGGTCGTAGCGCTGGTACCGCCGGTAACGCCGTTTTCAACCGCCCAGCTGACCGCCTTGGCATAATATGCCTTGGATGAGACGTCCTCGAAAGAATTGGTCACGGTGGGTTCCGGAGAATCCGCGCAGCGCCACAGGAAGGTCACAATCTGCTCACGGGTACAATACTTACCCACGCCGAAGAGTGTGGCGGAAATGCCGTTGGTAATGCCCTTCTCCTGGGCCCACTGCACTGCCTCATAGTAGTACTTGTTGGACTTCACATCAGTAAATTTCACTGTGGTCCCGGTGGGAGCCGGCTTTCCGGAAGCCGCCCAAAGGAAGAACACAATCTGTTCACGGGTGCAGGGGGCGTTGGGAGAGAAATGGGTGGCATCCGTGCCGCTGGTAATGCGAGGATTGTGATAGTAGGCCCAAAGCACCGGGTTGTAGTAGTATTTTCCGGAAGAGACGTCCACGAAGGGATTCGTCTGATTCAGACGCGGAATGACTTCGGTACGCGAGGTCTCGCAGCGAGAGCAGGTGAAGAGCCGCTCGCCGTCTTCATTCTCCGTGGCCTCCTTGGTTACCACGCCATCATCCCAGGCATGGCCAAGAGGATTGGTGGCGGTATCCGTGTAAGCGTCGCCGCAGCGAGAGCAGGTATGGGTGGTATAGCCGCCCTCCGTGCAGGTGGGCGCGGTCTCCACGGCCACATAGTCATGTCCCAGAGAGTCAACGTTTTGGGTCTCCGAAACGTTGCAGCGAGAGCAGACACGGGTCTCCACACCGGAGTTCGTGCAGGAAGGATTCGTCGTAACGGTCCAGTCTCCCCAAGCATGTCCCAAAGCCACAGTCTGGTTGCCCTGATAGCTATAGTTACAAGAGGAGCAGGTGTAGGTAGTGTAGCCCATATCCGTGCAGGTGGGAGACGTCACCACGGAGGTGTAAACGCAATTTTGAGTCTGTTTGCTGCCGCAGACGGAGCAGGACCGCTCGTGGGTTCCGTTGTTTTTGGAAGTCCAGCTTCCGTAGGTGTGATTTCCGGTGGCGGAAATCACCGTACTCGCCAAGGTAATTTCATGCTGGCAAGCCTCGTCGGAGAAAAGCTTTTCACATTCCGTGCAGCGGTAGTAGGCGGAATGACCGTCCTCCACACAGGTTGGAGCAAGGGCCTCTACATACTCCGGCGTATGGACATGCAATCCGCCAACGGGATTGGTGTAATAGTAGGTGGTGGAATTGGAGTTTTCCTTCCAGAAATACGTCTTTTTGTTATCAAATTCGTTGGAAGCTTCAAAGAATCCCAAGCCGCTATTTGCCAGATAGGGGAAACTGCCTCCAGCGGTGTTTTTGATTTTCATGCACTTATAATAGGTGCCGCTTTCATAGGTGATCGTCCAGTTCGCATTTGCTTCCACATAGCTGGTATAGTTGTGAAGCTTTTTATTCTCGTCAATTCCGATCCAACAATTCGTAGCGCTCTTGATTGTGTACATCGATCCATTTTTCGCAACAGTGAAGACGTACTCCGGCGCAACATTCTTCAAAGTCGTTCCCGTCAAGGTAATCTTGGCGTCAGCTAAAGCAGGCGCACTGCCAAGATCCTTATTCTCCAAGGACTGATCCCCAGATACGCTCTTAAACACAACCACGTTTACGTCGTAACGATTGGTAATCACGTAGTTGCCGGACCAATCGGTGACATTTGCTGTCACCAGCTCATAAGTCTTGACAGGGTCTTCTTCCACACGGGTGAAGACCGCATACAGCGTGGTGTCGCCCGTCACAGTATAGGCCTCACCGGGCTCGTAAAAGACTGCAGGCGCAGTTTGCGTTTCGGTAAACTGTGCGTTGGTCCAGCCGGAGAAGGTCCAGCCGTCCGCCTGTACGCTGACCGAGGTGGGAAGCGTGATTTGCTCGTAAATCGCTGCGCTCTGGGTTCCTTCCAATGTTCCGGAGGCCATGAAGGTTACCGTGCAGCCAACATTCGGGGCAAAGATGACGCGAATCACACAGTCGGAGGAGGGGGTGACAGTAATGGTATTCTCATTGATGGAGAAAGAAGCGGTGCCGCTGATTACCTCGCAGTTGGACACATAATAACCGGTAGCAGGCGTGGCATAAATCGTGTTGCCATCCACCGTAACCGTGCCCCAGTCATTATTATTGGACTCCGCGGAAACCTGGAACTCCATATCGTCTGTAAAGGCCTTGATTCGAAAATCGCCGTCATCCGCGCAGTCAGTCCATTCACCGTCAGGCTCCCTGTAGAAGGAGGTATCGCCGTGATCGGCATGGATAAAGCGGCACCAGTCGATAATATAATCATCTTCCAGTGTGGCGTCATAAGGCGTATAGATACCCTCATCATCCGAAACAGACTGGGTAAATACCACCGAGAAGGTATCCCCGGCAGAGAGCTGGACCGGTGTTTCCAGCGGAATGGTGTAGTAGCCGATGAAGGCAAACAGACCGGATTGGGACGTCAGCAAAGTGCCGGAGGTGGGGTCTCCGGTGACGGGGTTCTTATAGATGTCCAGCGTATATTCCAGACCTTCGTTCCAAGTACAAAAAGCAACAGCCCGCAGCAGTTCGTTTCCCTTGGCTGTAAAAACGTTCGCAACCTGGGAGTCATTCTCCAGGGGTTCATAGTCATCCAGGGGATCGGACCATCCCTTACCATAGCAGCACACATTGCAAGAACCGTCATACTGGTAATTGTGCTGATAGTTGTCGATGGGCTCAGCATCCATGAAGAAGATTTCACCATCCAGCACGGAGGTATCCTCGTAGGAGATGTACATGAACCCGTCACCAAAGTTATCGGTACCCCAACTGTTCTTGCAGAGCCACGCACCGTCGGAGGAGGGCACGTCAGGGCTGAATTCGGAGGCGGGGATGGTATCGTCCCAACCAATCACAGTAATCGCGTGGTTCGCCCACAAATGATCCGGATCAGTCATTTCGGTATTATCAATGGTGCACTGATATTCATTGGTGTAAACGCCTTCAGCTCCGCCAGGACCGGCGTAGTAGCTGATATTTCCGGCGCCATACGCCATAATCGCCTCTTTAACTGCTTCAACATCTACGGCAGGAATCCACTCACTGTTCTGAACGTGGCAGATGTTGTAATTGTAGGCGTACTTGCTGTTCAGTCCGCTATAGTTCACCTTAGACGAATTCTGATATTTCAGATCGTTTTCGTCTTCGGTGGCAGCGCCGGTCCAACGCATCAGGGTGTAGGCAGACATCTCACCGTTGCCGCCCTGTTCCATGCAGTTTTCCTGGGGAATGGACTTATCACCGGTCAGCATACCCTCTGCGTCATAGGCATAGGTGTAGTTGAACCAGCAGTGCTGGGTTTCTGAGAGGTCCAGATCCAAGGTGGGAGCCGCGCCGTTCCCCACCGGAATGCTGTGATAGATCATGTAGCTTTCCAGCGTTGCCATTGCGGCGTGAGCCCAGCAAGAACCATAAGGACTCTGATTCTTGACTGATGTGACAATGTTCTTCGTACGGCTGTCATACTGAGACGGCAGCACGTCCCTGGTGGCTCCGGTGAACCGGTTGTAGGTCGCACGGTCACCGGATAAGTAGGCATTGGTAACGGTTCTTCCCATTGGATGGCGAACCGGAATATAGCCATCGACGCGGGGCGTGGAATCCAAGTCTTCCGGTTCCTGCTCTGAATCTGCCGCAATCGCCGTGACAGGAAGCATGCATAAAATCATCACGACAGTCAGAAGCAACGCAATCAGTTTTTTGAAATTGTGTTTCATAGTAGTCTCTCCTTTGTTCAGACGCTTGTTGAAATGGAACAAAACACTGGGGAATTATTTATTTACTGCACGAGAAGCATGCCTTGCCGATACAGGAATGTAACGACCTGACAGCGGGTGCAAATTCTCTTGGGACTAAAGGTTTCCGCACCAGTTCCGCAGGTGATCGAATTCTCCACCGCCCAACGGACCGCCTTGGCGTAATACGCACCGGAGGGAACGTCCTGGAAGGGATTGGCTCCTTCGACCGGCTCGGGAGAACCAGCTGCCCGCCACAGGAAGGTGACGGCTTGTTCCCGGGTACAGTAATTTCCAACGCCAAACCTTGTTTTAGATACGCCGCTGGTAATTCCCTGCTCCTGGGCCCACAGTACCGCGTTGTAGAAGTACTGGTCTGCTTTGACGTCGGTAAAGGCCATGGCAGCAGCGCTGGGAGTTGGCTTTCCGGCCGCCGCCCAGAGGAAGAACACAATCTGTTCCCGCGTACAGGGCGCATGTGGGGAAAAATGGTCCGCGTCCGTGCCGCCGCTAATACGGGGCGCATGGTAGTAGGCCCACTGGACTGCGTCAAAGTAATAGCTGCCATATATCACATCCACAAAGGGATTGGGATGCTCCAGCTTCTCAATTGCTTCGGTGCGGATCTCACCGCAGCGTTCACAGGTGAAGCGCCGCTCCCCTCCCGCATACTCCGTGGGGACCTTGGTCACCACGCCGTCATCCCAGTCATGGCCCAGCGCATCCGTCGTATCGCCAGAATAGCTGTAGCTGCAGACAGGGCAGGTGTATATGGTGTACCCGCCTGCGGTGCAGGTAGGCGCAGTCACAACAGCATCATAGTCGCAGCGTTCCGATTGAATCAGGCCGCAGGCAGAGCAGGTCTTCTTGTGGGTTCCGTCGTTGTTGGCGGCCCAACCGCCGAAGCTGTGTTCTCCCGTTGCGGCAAGCCCAACGCAAGCCTGGTCAATCTCGTTTTCACCGGCTTCATCGGAAAAGTATTTGCCGCAGAGGGCACAGTAATAATATTCGATATTGCCCGTTGCCCCACAGGTGGGCTGAACCGCTTCATAATGCTGCATCGAATGGGTGTGGACCGTATGACCGGGATTGGTGGAGTAGATCTTCACACCCGGCAGGCTCTCCCGCCACAGGCGGATAGAGGGATC
>LXOW01372531.1_pt1 | contig 18795 bp, 21 predicted proteins | sample 1368591 | NCBI WGS metagenome assembly LXOW01 (sample SAMN04884650, study PRJNA319009) | bovine gut metagenome | isolation source: Cow rumen | host: Bos taurus | place: Italy: Legnaro (PD) | collected 2014-07-09
GGGCTGGAAAGCTGTATTGGATGAAAGCGCCTGAAACTTGCCTTTTCTGCCGGTATTAGTCCGTTTCCACGTAGTACCAGCTGTCCCTTAACCGTTCGATCCCGGTGATATAGGGGCCTTCCTTGCTTGCCCGTATGAGCTCCTCCCCGCCGGTAGAATAGACCAGTTCGACGGAGCCGGACAGCATGCCCCGGAAGATCCAAAAGGCAATCACCTGCCCCTGTTCATCATTTTGTATCATAAGGGCTTGACCGCTGGCCGAGACCCGCCTGGACCCCAACGGCAGATCCACGTTCCCGAGCTGATCGGGCGTCAGTTGCCCGTCTGCAATCAGATCAACGATCTTCAGCCGATCCGCCTCGTAGCGGTCCAGCTCATATTTCACCTTTGCATCCCGGAACGGGAACTTCAAGAGGAGAAGGATCAGCAGCCCCAGAAAACCGATGCTGAAAAAGTTGATATACGCCTTGTGCTTTATGATCCGAAACACGCAAAGTACCAGCAGAATCACATAGCAGGCAAGCAGGATGAGGATCACGGCAAAAGCAGAGAAGATCAAGGCAGTGCTGGTCAGGTCATCGTTGTACCAGGCCAGGAGCAAACACACCGCCGACAGCAGGATCGAAAGAAGCAGCAGGCTGTACTTTTTCATGGGATCATCTGCTTATCCGCGCGGGTGATCTTATAGTCCTTTTCTTCGCTGCCGGAGAGGGTGACGTACACCTCCTCGCCGAAGACGCATTCCAAAGAGTTGGTCCAGCGCATGCTGTTCCCGTCCAATACGCTGAGCCGAAAGCTTACGCCCGTCTCCGTCTCCTCATACCGCCAGGGGTCCGCAGAGCCCTGCTCCAGTTCGAAGAAGGTCTCCTGCCCCCGGGCAAAGGGGGTGCTGTCGGCGTTCATGCAGGTCCCCGCCTCATGTTCCACGCGGTCGCCCCCATAATAATACTGGCAGCTCAGGGCGGAAAACTCATCCTCCGTCTCGATCCGCACGTGTACCACGGCGGCTTCATGCCAATAGGGTTCACAGATGGCCCTTGCCTTCAGGCCGGGAACGCCGTGGCAGAGGGCGTTGAACGCTGACCGCTTCCCGTGGCGGCTCAGAAAGTTTCTAGCCGCCTGCCCGTATTTCGCATCCTCCGCCAGCCGAACAACGGCGGGGGCGGCGGAATCGCCAAGGTCCCAGAAGACGGAGGTGTCCACGGAATCGAGCCTGCCTTCCTCGTAGGAGCGCACGTTGTACTCCGCGATCAGGGCGTTGGTGTCGCAGAGGCACAGGCAGCCGAACATGACCGTAAACAGGAGGAACAGGGCTCGGGGGATGCACAGCTTCCGCCAATAGGCGCCCAGGAGGGCCAGCAGGAAGGCTGCTATCAGCAGGATCATGGCCCAGCTGGCGTATACCCGGTTGGGGGTCAGACCGTAGGTGCGGATGTACAGGACCATCTTGGAGCAGGCCGTGGCCGCCAGGATGAGGCTGCAGAGGCACAGGGCCGTCATCAGCCCCCGCTGGACGCCCGCCCCCTGCCCCCTTTTGGTGAACAGGCTGACGAACAGGTATAGAAGGCCGTTGACGGCGCAGACGGCGCAGAGCTGGAAGAAACCCTCCCGGGCATAGTCGGCGTAGGTATAGCCCTTGGGGAGCACGCCGGTGAAGGCGGAGGTATACAGGGGCAGCTGGGAGAAGAAGAACAGGCCATAGACCAGCAGCAGGGGGATCAGCATGGCGCAGCTGACGATGAGGGGCAGGAACCGGCGGCGGATGCGGAAGGCGTTCCAGCCCTCCCGGTTCAGCACCCGGCTCATGCGGTGCTCTTCGCTGCCGAAGAGGGTGCTCATGAGCAGGGTGGCCATGACCACGGCCAGTCCCAGATACAGGAACCCATCGAAAAGGGCTTCCGGCAGGTCCTTGGAAAAGATGCGTTTGAGGAGGCTGTCGAAGGCCGCGTCGTACTGGAGCAGGTTCACCACCAGCAGCAGCGGCAGCAAGGCCAGGCCCAAACCCAGAAGGATCAGCAAAGCGGTCTTGAGCCAGCTGCGCTTCCCGCCAGAAAAGACGGCGGTAAAGAAGGCTCCCAGCCGGGACACGGGCATAAGGACGTTGGCCTTGAAGGCTTCCGGCACCAGCATGTCGCCGAGGCGGTCCTCCTGAGAGTTCCCGCCGGCGCAGTAGACCCCGTACCCCCACAGGAGCAGGCTAAACCACCGGGCGAAGAAGCGGACCGGGCCGTTGTCGGTCAAAAAGTGGGACAGGAGGAACAGGAGGCCCACCATCCACAGACCCAGGGCCCGCTTCCCCGGCTGCCAGCGAAAATGCCACAGGGTCAGGCCGTAGAGGATCAGACCGTACAGGAGGCCCAGCAGAGGATGTTCATGAATGGGGAACCGACAGATGAGATACCCCAGCGCCAGCAGAGAGACGGCCATAACCCTGTCCCGCAGGGGCACGGGGGGCTTTTGCGTCAGTTCGGGGGAGGCCGGCTCAGCGATGGGGGCCGGCTGCTGCTGCAGATCCATATTATGCTGTTCCATTACTGATCCTTTCTGTATTCCAGAATGTCGCCAACGGAGCAGTCCAGCTCCCGGCAGATGGCGTCCAACGTGGAGAAGCGGACGGCTTTGGCTTTGTTGTTTTTCAGGATGGACAGGTTGGCCACCGTGATGCCCACCCGCTCGGAGAGCTCGTTGAGGCTCATGCGGCGACGGGCCATCATCACGTCCAAATTCACTTCGATCATGGCGCTCCCCTCCTCAGATGGTGAAGTCGTTTTCGGCCTTCAAAGCCACGGCTTCCTCGATCACGTTCTTGACCACCCGGAGCACCAGCCCCAGGAAGGCCGCCACGAAAGCCGCCGCGATGTGGGCGGGAAAAAAGATGCGAACCGTCATGAGGCACAGCGCCGCCTCGATGAAGCAGCACCAGCTGATGGTCCTTAGGCAGGAAACGGCCCCCTCCGTGAAAACGAGATGCCGCTTCACCAGCAGCAGGAGCTTTACGAGAAAGCCGTCCGCCACGGCCACGGGGATGAGCAGCAGGAAATAGCGAACAGCCATCCAGGTGCGGGCGGTGCCTGCGCCGAAGGGCAAGGTCTCTTCACGGACCAGCAGGATGGCGAGACCCACCGCCATGGCGATGAGGCTGAGAAAGCCGATGACGCAGCAGACAAGGGACAGGGTGATGGATGCGTTTTTGCTGATCTTGGGCACGGAACGTATCTCCTTTTTTCTTTCGTTGCCTACACCATACCACCGAGTGCATCGTTTGTCAATCTAAATTTATTGTTTTTCGATAATTCTTTTCCGTTTTTCGAAACAAAACTTTGCTCTTGTCACAAAGAGAAAAGGGTGATAATATATAGTGAATTTCGTCATGAAGCCAAAAAGGAAACAGGAACATGGAACTGATCACGGAAGCTCTGGAAAAAAACGCTAAATTCTTTCCCCACGAGGTAGCCCTGGTGGAGATCAACCCCGCCGCCCGCCCTGCCGCGGAGATGACCTGGCGGGAATATACCCTCATTGAGACCAGCGCCGAGGGGCGCTATCGCCGGGACATGACCTGGCGGGAGTTCGACACGAAAGCGAACCGCTTTGCGAACCTCCTTTTGACCCGGAACGTGAAGAAGGGGGACAAGGTTGGCATTTTGCTGATGAACGGTCTCGAATGGCTGCCCATCTATTTCGGCATCCTCAAGACCGGCGCTTTGGCCGTGCCCATGAACTACCGGTATACCGACGAGGAGATCGCCTACTGCGGAGACCTTGCGGAGGTCAGCGTGCTGGTGTTCGGGCCGGAGTTCACGGAGCGGGTGGCCTCCGCCCTGCCCCGGCTTCCCCGGGTGAAGACCCTCTTTTACGTGGGCGAAGACGTGCCCGCCTTCGCGGACAGCTACGACAGGCTGGTGGAGTTCTGCTCCGGCCGTGCTCCCGCCGTGGAGCTCACCGAGAACGACGACGCGGCCATCTACTTCTCCTCCGGCACCACGGGCTTCCCCAAGGCCATCCTTCACGCCCACAAGGCCCTGATGCATGCCGCCGTCTGCGAGCAGGCCCACCATCAGCAGACCCATAAGGACGTGTTCCTCTGTATCCCGCCCCTTTACCACACCGGCGCCAAGATGCACTGGTTCGGGAGTTTGCTCTCCGGCAGCCGGGCGGTGCTGTTGAGGGGCGTGCGGCCCGATTGGGTGCTGCAGACCGTCAGCGAGGAGAAGTGCACCATCGTGTGGCTGCTGGTGCCCTGGGTACAGGACATTCTGGACGCCCTGGATTCCGGCGCTCTGAAGCTCAGCGACTATGAGCTCGATCAGTGGCGGCTCATGCACATCGGCGCTCAGCCCGTGCCCCCCTCCCTGGTGCGGCGGTGGCTCAAGACGTTCCCCAAGCATCAGTACGACGTGAACTACGGCCTTTCCGAGTCAATCGGCCCGGGCTGCGTCCATTTGGGCATGGAGAACCTCCATAAGCTGGGGGCCATCGGCAAGGCCGGTTACGGCTGGCAGATCCGGGTGGTCAACGATAAGAACGAGGACACGGCCCCCGAGGAGGTGGGCGAGCTCCTGGTGAAGGGCCCCGGCGTCATGAAGTGCTACTATCGGAACGAGGAGGCCACGAAGGAATCCCTTATGGGCGATTGGCTCAGGACCGGCGACATGGCCAAGATGGACGCGGACGGGTTCGTATATCTCGTGGATCGGAAGAAGGACGTGATCATCTCCGGCGGCGAGAACCTGTACCCGGTGCAGATCGAGGACTTCCTCCGCACCCACGACAAGATCAAGGACGTGGCGGTCATCGGCCTGCCCGACGAGCGGCTGGGCGAGATCGCGGCGGCCATCATCGAGGTCAAGGAGGGCGAATCCCTCTCCGAAGCCGAGGTAAACAAGTTCTGCCTGGCCCTGCCCCGGTATAAGCGGCCCAAGAAGCTGATCTTCGCCAAGGTCCCCCGGAACCCCACCGGCAAGATCGAAAAGCCCCTGCTGCGGGAACGCTACGGCGCCACCCGGCTGGTGGAAGCGCAGATGAAGGGTTAATCACAAAGACGAGAAAAGGAGGGCGGTCACCCTCCTTTTTTGTGCGCCGAAAGCTCAGCAGCCGTATCTGGGCTCGATGACGGTGCCGTCGATGGCGTTGATCCTGAGCAGCGGGTTCGGGAACCCCTGCAGCTCGTCGCTGCCGTAGGTGTGGCCGTTCTCATAGGTGAAAGAGAAGGTGCCGTAGAAGTTCCAGACCGGGATGAGCAGCCCCTTTTCGCTGGTTTTCCTGTCCGTCACCCGGGACATCTCCAGGGCCACCCGATCGACGCGGTAGACGGCGGAAGTGAGATCGTTGGTGTTGCCGTTCAGGTCGTATTTCACCAGCATCATCTTCTGGAAGATCTCGTCGATGATATCGAATGTCAGCAGGGCGCTGTTCTTTGTGGTCACGTCGCCGTAGGCGTAGGGGGAGTACCAGTTGAAACTCTCGATGCCGTTGTCCGTGATGGTGAACGTGCAGCTCTCGAAGCCCCAATGGGGGTCGCCGCTTTGCGCCGGCAGGGTCAGTGACCCGTCGATGGACTGGCAGCAGGTCACCACGTAGGCGGAATTGTCCCCATAGGGGTCCGGCTGCCCGTTGCCGCCGCTGAGACCGGGATCGCTGTTTTGGGTGAGATACACCCCGGACACCACCATGTCCGTAAAACCGCTGTCCGCCCAGAAGTCTTCCACCAGCTGCCGCGCCTGGGCGGGGGTCATGGTGAGCCCCACGGCGTCCCCCGGGACGGTGCTCTCATCGGCGATCCATTTTCTCACGTTGTAATTGAGATACTGCCCAAAGCTCTGATCCCGGGTGTACCAGACGTTGGCCCCCACGGGGAAATCGTAGCCTGATTTTTTGTTTTTATCGTAGGTCTCCCCGTGAACATGGAAACTCTTCCCCGAATATGTATAATATCCTTCCTGGTGCTCATAGGCGTCCAGGGCCTTGTACTTGCCCAGGTATTCCTGGATGCCCAACTGACGCTCCTCCAGAGTGCCGTCGCATACCTCAGCGGTCACAGCCTCCGGGGCCTTCTCATATTCCGCCTGCCAGTATGCAAGGTTGGATTCCAGTTTCTTGATCCGTTCCTTGTCGGTGGCAATTTGCATCTCCGCCTCCACGTCCGCGATCCGCTCCTGTACCTCCGCCCGGGTCATCTGCTGTTGAGCCTTATACATGACGGTATCCCCGCACAGGGCGTTGAACAGCTTCGTGACTTCCTCCTGGGTGAAGTCCCGGGGTGTTACATGCAGCGTGGGCATCTGGACCGTGTCCGGCAGGTATACGTCAGCGTCCACGGTGATCTTCACGACTTCGGAAGCGGGCTCGATCTCCACGCTGTAGCGGGTGGACGCCCCCAGCAGGTCATAGAGTGGGCTGTAGGGAATGATCGCAGCAGCCGCTTCCGGTTCGACTGCAGCTGACTTTTCTTCCACGATCGGCTGCGCCAATGTGGAGGCCGGCGTCATGATAGCCGCTTCCTCCAGACGCTCGGTGTTCGACTTCGCTGTGATGTCCGCCTGGGGCGCTTTGGTGCAGCCCGTTCCCGACAGAAGGATAGCGGCTAAGCTGATCCAGGCAAGGGCTTTTCTGAGTATACGTCTGTTTTTCATGTGGTTGTTCTCCCTTCGTTGGTTTTCTTTACCTTACCGCAAGGGATGTAAGCAAGTCCGCAACGAGATGTATGCGATCTGTAAGTTCTTTATTCGTCAAAGCGGAGGGACACCGTGGTCCCTCTCCCCTCTTCGCTTTCGATCAAAAGCCGCGCCTGATGGAGCTCCGCCACCCGCGCCGCCAGCGCCAGCCCTAAGCCTGCGTGGCCGTCCTGGCGGCTCCGGGCCTTGTCCGCCCGGAAGAAGGGCTGGGTGACCTTGTCGATGATCTCCTTGGAAATGCCGCAGCCGTCGTCCGACACCGAGAGGGCCCCCGCCCGGGCGGATACGGTGACGTGCTTCGCTCCGGCGACGCAGGCGTTGTCCACCAGGTTCACGAGCACACCCACCATGAGATCGGGGTCTACAACAAAGCGCTCCCCGTCTTCCACGTGCTGCAATTCCGCTCCGTAGCGGAGAGCGACGGCCTCCAGCGTTTTTTCGGACAGTCCGAACAGCTCTCGGGCGGAGATCTCCTGAACGGCTATGCTTTCCCCGTCCGTCAGGGTGACGAGCTGCATCATCTTCTGGGTGAGCCGTTCGAGGCGGCTCGCTTCCCGATGGATGAACGCGACCGCCTCCTCCCGCTGCGTCTCATCCAGCTTGGCCCGTTCCAGCAGCTCCGCGTATCCGATGATGGCGGTCATAGGGGTCTTCATCTCGTGGGTCAGGGCGCCGATCAGCATCTTCCGCTCCTCCGCCAGTTTTGTCACGGAACCGATGTGCTGCTCCACGGCCTCCGCCATGCGATTGAAGCTCTCCGACACCGTGGCGATCTCGTCCTTTCGTCTGCGATCCTTGTCGGGGAGGGGGATGCGGGCCCGGTACTCCCCGTTGGCCATGGCAGCCGCCTCCTTTTCCAGCGTTTTCAGGGGGCGTAGCGTGCGGGAGGTCACCCGCAGGATCAGGGCGGCGCTGATCAGGACGGCGAAGGCGCAGATGATAGCAAACCGCAGCCGTAGCCTGCCAATGGAATCGTACAGGTCGGTCACGTTGCGGATGAGATATATCTGATAGGTCTCCCGGAGGATCTCGGCCTCGATCCCGACGGCGAAGAGCTTTTCCCCCTGCCAGGTCACCGTCCTCTGCTGCAGGCCCCCGAGAAGGATATCCGGGGCGTATCCGCTGTTGTTGTAGAGGGTCTCCCCTCCGTGCATGAGGACGTATTGGGACCCGCTGAAGGTATCGTCAGCGAAGCTTTGGAACGCATAGACGAGGACGCTCCGCCGCACAGCGTCCGAGGAACCGGCGTCCATGCTTTTGGACGCGGCTGAAGAAAAAGAGGTGTTCAGCATGTTCAGCTCGGAGACGGCGTTATCCTCTGCGGATCGGATCATGCTTTTCGCGCTGGCTCTCAGCAGCAGGAACCCGCAAACGAGCAGGCTCGCCGTGGAGCAGAGGACGAACAGCAGGGCAAGGCGAGTGCGTATCTTCATGGGGTCGTCTCCAGCCGATACCCGATCCGGGGCACGGAGACGATGGGAAGGCCGGTCTTCCGTCTTAGGGAGGACACGTGGATGTCGATGGTGCGGCTCTCCCCGTAGAAATCCAGGCCCCAGACCTCGGCCAGTATCCTCTCCCGGGACAGGGCGATGTTCTGATTGCGGACGAAGAACAGCAACAGATCGAACTCCAGGGGTTTGAGCTGGATAGGCCGCCCGCCCTTGAGCACGGTCCGCTCCTCCCCGTAGATGGTCAGATCGGAAACGGTGATGATGCCCCCGGCACAGTGCCGGGCCAGGACCTTTTCCATGCGGACCAGCAGCTCCATGACCTCGAAGGGCTTCACGATATAGTCCTCTGCCCCGGAGGTGAGGCCCGTCAGCTTGCTTTCAAGATCGTTCTTGGCCGTCAGGTAGATGACCGGGACGCCGTGGGCCTTGAGGGGCTCCATCAGCTGAAAGCCGTCGATGCCGGGCAGCATCACGTCCACCAGCGCCACGTCGAACCGCTCGCCCCGTTGGAGCATTTCCAGCGCCTCCTGTCCGTCCCTGGCGGGAATGGGTTCATAGCCGGCGATGGAAAGGTCCATGCACAGCAGGCGGCGGATGGCTTCATCGTCTTCGACCACAAAGATGCGATACACGCTTGGCCCTCCTGTCCATACAGATTTCGTATCTGTATTATAAAGGATGGACCGGGGAGAATGAACCCGGTCCATGTAAACAAGTTGTAAGTATTGCTTTAGTTGGATGCGTACCCTATTCCGAAATGCTCCGCAAGGATTCCCCGTTGAGCCAGCGGAGGAGCTGGCGGGGCGTGGCGGGGAGCGGCACGGTCTGAAACTCCGTGCGGCCCGGGATCATCTTGGTGTCGTCATCGCTGGTGGCCCAGGTGACCCGGCCCAGGATCTGCGCGTCTGAGGTGCGGATGTCCCCCTCGGGCAGCTCCGTATGCTGGATGAGGATGGACGCCTCCCGGTTGTCGGAGATCCAGCGGCCGAAGTTGGTGGTGGGCGCCTTCCAGAGCCACCGGGTGCTGCCGTTCTTTTCCCCGGCCCGCTTGAGATACCCGTTGTACACGTCCTGGGTGCAGCGCATGAGCCAGATCACGTGGTAGCCCGCCCGCTGGAAGTGCTCGCACACGTCGAAGAAGCCGGCCTCCATGAGGAGGCCGTCCTGCAGCATCATGGCGAAGTGGTTCACCAGCACGTAGGCTTCGATGCTCTTCCCGTCCACGGCCACCGGCACGTTCCGGCACTCAGGGGGCACCAAACTCCGCCAGGCGTCCTGCCAATCTTCGGTGGAGGTCTGGGCGTAGGGTTCCTTTTTCTTCTTCAAAAACGAAAACATATCTCTCCCCCTGTCAATAGCCTACCGCCAGGCCGAACAGCAGCAGTCCCGCCGTAAGCAGCAGATTCATGAGCTGGAATTTGCCCGAATACCGGGCCCACTTGCCGTAGCTGGAGTCCACCAGACCCAGGGAAATGAGCAGGCACGGGTTGGTGGGATAGAACACGTTGCTGAACCCGTCCCCGAAGGCGAAGGCCAGGATGCAGATCTGTCCGCTGACGCCGAAGAAGGACGCCAGGGGCACGATCAGCGGGATCAGCAGAAAGGCCTTGGCGGAGCCCGAGGGGATGAAGAAGTTCAGCACCAGGCAGATGCCGTAGATGAACAGCACCAAAGCGGCCCGGGACATGCCCCCCGCCGCCGTCACGGCCCAATGGAGGAGGGAATCCAGTATCTTCCCCTCCACCAGGGTGTAGCGGATGGACGCCGCCATAAGGATCATCAATACCGAGGGCGCGATGGCGGTGAGCCCCGCCAGGAAGGACTTGCCTAAGCCCTTCGCGCCCATGCCCGCCGCCAGCGTGGCGACGACGCCCGCCGCCAGGAACATGATCGCCACGATGATCATGGTATAGTCCCGAAGGGCAGGGATGAACCCGGAGGAAAGGACCAGGGCGATGCCCGCCCCCAGGATGCAGCCAAAGAGCAGCAGGCCCCGATCCATCTTCGGATCGGGCACGTGCTCCCCCAGCCCCGCGCCGGAGGACGCCTCGGGCAGGCGCCTGGCGTGGAAGCGGATGAAGCTAAGGAGCAGCCCATAGATGCAGACGAAGGAAACCAGCCGAAGCCACATGCCGCTGAACATGGGGAGCCCCGCCAGCGTCTGGGCTACGCCGATGGTGAAGGGATTGGCCACGCCCGCGGCGAACCCGCAGCCCGCCGCCAAGAGGCTCATGGCTACGCCCGTGAGCACGTCCCACCCAAGGCCCACGGCCAGGGAGGTGACGATGGGCACCAGAGGCACCACCTCCTCGAAGGAGCCCACCAGGGAGCCCATGGCCATGAAGAACAGCACCAGCACCGCCATGAGTTTATACCGGACCGCGCCGAAGCGATGGACCAGCTTTTTGAGCATATAGCCCATGAGCCCGCACTCGTGGAGGGCGTTGAACACGCCGCCGATGACCAGCAAAAAGGCGATGACCGCGATCAGGGCCCCGGAGCCCTCGGCCCCCAGCACCAGAAGGGGGGACAAAAGCCACTTCCAAAAGGGCAGCCCGCCCTCTACGGCTTGAAAGCCGGTCTCGGTGTCGATGATGGTGTGGCCCGCCTCGTCCACCGTCCGGGCGTACTCTCCCCCGGGGATGAGGAAGGTCAAAGCGTAGGTCAGCGCCATGAGCAGAAAGATGATGACGATGGCCGCCAAAAAGCTCCTGGCGCTGATGTTCAGGCTGTTTTTCTTCTTTTCCATACTTCTGCTCCCGTGCTTTATACGGCCTTGACGTGCTCCTCCAGCTTCTTTTTCACCCGCTGGATAGCGTTGTCGATGGACTTCGGCGGTTTGTTGAGGATCTGACCGATCTGCTGATAGGACAGGCCCTTGAGATAAAAGCCCAGCACCTGCTTTTCCAAGGGCGAAAGCTTCTCCTCGATGTCCCTGGCCATGGCCTCCATATTCTCCCGGCCGATGAGCATCTCCTCCGGATCGCTGACGCCCATGCCCGAAAGCACGTCCATCAGGGTCCTGTCCGTGGACCCGGGCTCATAGACCGGCTGGTTCAGCGACACGTAGGTGTTGAGGGGCTGATGCTTCTTGCGGGTAGCGCCCTTGATGGCGGTCAGGATCTGCCGGGTGATGCACAGCTCCGCAAAGCTGCGAAAGGCGGCGTTCTTGGCGCCGTCGTATTCACAGACGGCCTTATAGAGGCCCAGCATCCCCTCCTGGACCAGGTCCTCGTTATCGGCGCCCACCAAAAAGAAGGTGCGGGCCCGGGCCCGGACCAGGGGCTTGTACCGGTCGTACAGCTCCCGCTCCGCGTCCTCGTCCCCCTGCCGGAGCAGGGATAGCAACGCTTCGTCGGTTTTGCGTTCCTTCTCCATATTACGCCTTGGTTTGTTCTTGACGCCGCTTCTCAAACAGCAGGATGCCGGCGGCCACGCCCGCGTTCAAAGAGTCCACATGGCCCTTCATGGGGATGGAGACGAGATAATCGCACCGCTCCTTCACCAGGCGGGAGAGGCCCTCCCCCTCGTTGCCGATGACCAGGGCAAAGGCGCCGGTCATGTCCTGCCGGTACATGCTCTCCCCGGCCATGTCGGCCCCGGCGATCCAGAGGCCCCCGCGCTTGAGCTCCTCCAAAGCGGCGGAGATGTTCACCACCCGGGCGATGAGCATATGCTCGCTGGCCCCGGCGCTCGATTTCACGGCGGCGGCGGTGACGGGGGCGCTCCTGTGCTTGCCCAGGATGACGCCGTGGGCCCCGGCGCAGTCCGCACTGCGGATGATAGAGCCCAGGTTGTGGGGGTCCTCCACCCCGTCCAGCACCACCACGAAGGGCTTTTCGCCCCTTTCGGCGGCCAGGTTCAAAATATCGGACACCTCGCAGTAGTCCACGCCCGCGGTATAGGCCACGATGCCCTGGTGGTTGGCGGTCTTTCCGCCGTGGCCGAAGGGCAGGCACGCCTCGTCCAGCTTCTTGCGGTCCACCTCATGGACGATGACCCTGGCCTCCTTAGCGAGGGCCACGATCTCCTTCAATGACCCGTCGGGCTCCGTCTGCACCAGGATCTTGTCGATGCTGCGGCCCGCCTTCAAGGCCTCCCGCACGGCGTTGCGTCCGAAGACCAGGAAGGGAAGCTCGTCCGGCTCCTTCTCCGCAGGCGCGGGGGCAGGGGCGGGCTTTGCAGGCTTTATCGCCTTCTCCCGACGGGGCTTGTCGTCCCCGTAGGCGTAGGGCTTACGGTCACGGTCGCCGCGCTGGGGCCTGGAGCCGCTGCCGTTGGCTCGATTATAGCCCTCCCGCCTATCGCCGGCAGTCCGGCGCTCGGCCCCATAGTTCTTGCGGCTGCCGCCGCCCTCATCGGAATACTTCTTGTAAGCCATGTTCATGCTTCCTTTCCTGCGTTTTCGTTGACCTGGACGGCGATGGCCATGAGCTGGTCGATCCGCTCCTCCCGGCCCAGTACCCACAAATGCCCCAGGAGCGTTTCAAGGCCCGTGGCCACCCGGTAGTCCGCCACGTTGGCGTTTTTGGGCACGGTGCCGCTGTGGGCGTTGCGGCCCCGGCGATAGATGGATACCTCCTCCTCCGTAAGCTGCTTCTCCATGGCGAAAAAGGCCCGGGCCTGGCCCTGGGCGCAGACCATGCGGGCCGAGAGCAGATGGAGGTTATGGACCGTTTCGGGGTGGGTGTGGATGAGATAGGCCCGGACGTACAGGTCGTAGACCGTGTCCCCCACGTAGGCCAGATTCAATACCGGTATCTGCCGGGGGTCCTCCACCGGGTACCCCAGGGCCCGGCTCATGCGCTGCTGGGCGTTCACTTCCATGGGTCTATGATCTCCCCGTTAGCTTCCCCGGGCGTGGGGATCACAGCGTAGCCCCAGCTGCCGTCCTCGGCCCGGGCATAGGACACGTCCGCCTCCAGGGCGGGGACCTCCACGCTGTCCAAAAGATTGTAGTTGGCGTCCACCAGCAGCAGGGATTCCCCGTAGCGGCTGAGGCCGAAGCCCGTGCAGAGAGGGTCGCTGTCCGCAGCCTCACTGCCGCCGGTGAAGTAGATCAGAAGATACCCGCCCGGTTCGATAGTCACGTCGGGCAGGGTGTACTTGTAGCTCTGCTTGGGGTTGTCCGTTAGACCATAGCCCTGAAGGTCCAGGGCGTTCCCGGAGCCGTTATACAGCTCCACCCAGTCCGGCGTGTCCAGTGTATCCGACACCAGGGACTCATGATTGGCGGTGCAGATCTCGTTGATCATCAGCGTGCCGCCGCCAAAGCCGCCGGAGCGCATATGCTGCCAAAGAAGGTAGCCCACGCCGCCTATAAGCAGAAGCGTGACGAGGATCCCCAGGGGCAGCCGAAGGTCCCTCCCCCGGCGGCGGCCCTGAAACTCCTCCTCAAAGGAGGGCACGTCCACCGGCGCATCCTCCGTTTCCTCCGGGGAGAGCAGATCTGACGGTCCCGCTGCCAAAAAGAGATCAGAATCGTTTGTATCTTTTCGTTTCATGGGGCCAGTATACCATGGATCGACGGGATTGGGAACAGGCGGCGCACATATTTTTCACGGAAGAAAGGGAAAAACTTGCACAGCAGGTCCAAAGCCGCTATAATATGCGTAACATGGGGGGAAAGGAGGTCCATTCGACTATGATCAAAACCGCAAAATTCGGCGGCTCCTCCCTGAGCGACGCCGGCCAGTTTCAAAAGGTAGCCGCCATCGTGCGGGCGGACGAGAGCCGTCGGTTCATCGTAGTCAGCGCCCCGGGCAAACGTTTCTCAGGGGACGACAAGATCACGGACCTTCTCTACCGCTCGGCCGCCCTGGCCCTAAAGCGGGAGGATTTCTCCGTTCCCTTCGGCAAGATCCGGGACAGGTATCTGTCCATAGAAAAGGATCTGGGGCTGGAAGAGGCCCACATCGGCCGAGCCCTGGACGAGATAGAAACGGCCCTGTTGCGGGGCACGGCCACTAAGGATTTCGTCGCCAGCCGGGGAGAATACCTGTGCGCCAGGCTCATGGGGGCGTATCTTAACGCGCCCATGTTCGACGCGGCGGACCTGATCCGCTTCACCGCGGACGGCAAGCCGGATATGCAGACCACGAAAGTCCTCTGCGCCGTGCTGAAGGATCTGCCTCTGGTGGTGATCCCCGGTTTTTACGGGGCCCTGCCCGACGGGTCCGTCCGCACCTTCTCCCGGGGCGGGTCCGACATCACCGGGGCCATCATCGCCCGGGCGGTGGGGGCCGACGAATATGAGAACTGGACGGACGTGGACGGGTTCATGATGGCCGATCCCAGGATCGTGCCGGAGGCCAGGACCATGCATGCCGTATCCTATGAGGAGCTTCGGGAGCTCAGCTATATGGGGGCCTCGGTGCTCCATGAAGAGAGCATCTTCCCCGTCCGTCAGGCCCGTATCCCCATCCACGTGCTGAACACCAACCGGCCCGGGGGCGGCGGCACCTGGATCGTGAACGAGGGCACCCTCATGAAGGAGCATCGGCACAGCATCGTGGCGGGCATCGCCGGACGCCGGGGCTTCACCATGATCACCCTGACGAAGGATAATCTCCACAAGCAGCCCGGATTCGCCTACAACCTTTTGAAGATCCTGGACCGGCACAACGTCACCTTGGAGAGCATGCCCTCCGGTATCGACAATTTGACCGTGATCCTGAACGACGAGGATATCCGAGGCAAGATGGACCAGATCTACCACGATATACGGACGGAGCTGAAGCCCGACACCGTGGAGATCGCCAGCTCCATCGCCCTGATCGCCACCGTGGGCCGGGGCATGACCCGGACCATAGGCGTGGCCGCCCGGCTCTTCTCCGCCCTGTCCGAAGCGGGCGTCAGCTCCCGGATCATCGACCAGAGCCCCAAGGAGATGAACCTGATCGTGGGCGTGGACCAGCGGGACTTCGAGACCGCCGTCCGGGCCATCTACCGGGCGTTCTGCGAATAGGACAGTTCGCTCTTTGCCGTTTTTTCTTTTCAGTGAAAAGCAAATGCGGCGCAAAAAGAAAAGCTTAAGACAGTAATGGGGATCGGCACGTATAGACCGATCCCCATTATAGTTCTTTTCGGCCCTTACTCTTCCTTCGCAAAACACCAGCACAGCTTCTTCGTCCGATCCACGGCCATGCCCAGGTGCTCCTGGAGAGAGAAGGAGGCTTCGTTGTCCAAAAAGACCTGGCCGTAGGGGGTCCAGCCCCGATCCAGGCAGAAGTTGATGAAGAACTTCTCGATGGCCCGGCCGACGCCCAGCTTCCGATACTGGGGGAACACCTCCAACAGGCCCATGGACCCGTCTGAATGGAGGCCCATGAATCCGGCCAGCTGCCCCGCATATTCCGCGGCGAACAGCTCCCCCCTCTCCATGTGCTCACGGATCTCCGCCTCGCTCTCCAATCGGTAATGATCGAGAAGGATAGGCAGCTCCTCCGCCCGGAAGGGACGGATGATCAGGCCGGGGCTGTCCCAGCTGAGCCGCTCCCCTTTCAGATACGCCACGTTGCAGCAATAGTCGCTGAGCGTGAGGCCGAACCTCTCCCCCATCCGCTCCGCCACGCCCTCGCCCCGGGCCACCAGGAGCCGGGGCGCCGGCACGCCTTCAAAGGCCGCCTCCGCCGCCTGGGGGCCGTCTGCGGTCAACAGATAGGAATCCGGCTCCTCGTTTCGCCGGATGAGCACGGTCTTCCCCTCATGATAGACCACCTCGCCCCGGTCCCGCTTGAGGGCCTCCAGCATGTCCATATGCCACAGGGGCTCCTGCTCCATGTATTTCATAGCCGCCCGGGTACGCTCGTCCCTCATCGCTTCACCCCGCTCAATTCCTTATAGAAGTGCTGATAGTCCTTGTCGCCGGAGAAGTCCCCGCCCCACTTCCAGCCGTGGGCCTTGAAGATCTTATAGCAGGCGTCGCTGTGGTCGATCATATGGGGGCGCTTGTCCTTCCGGTTCAGATAGTCCCGACCTTCCGGCGGGGAGACCCGGCTGCCGTTGATGTAAGGGTTCTGGACCGGGTTCACGTCGATGGCCGCCCCGAAGCTGTGCCAGGAGAGCTTCTTGGAGCCGGTCACCTGCCGATAGCAGAAGGCGGAGGTGTTGTTGTCCGCCATGGACAGGTTGTCGTCGGCCACCTCCCCGTAGTCGTCCACCAGCTTCACGGAGGCAAGGGGGTATCGGGCCATGTAGAGCTGGTAGAAGATGTCGATGACGTCGTCCGCCACCCGCCGATGGACCATCAGCNNGGCTGGCCGGGGGCCGGGTAACTCATGCCTGTGATGCGCTCCTTCAGCGATTCCGTCAGCGTCACGTAGAAGAACCGATCGTCCTCCCTATGGCTCACCCGCGTCTGCCCCTCGTAGGGGTCCGGCGTGGGGCTGGGCGTTGGCGCCGGTGTGGGCGTGGGGCTGGGCGTGGGCGCTGCGGTTGGCGTGGGCGCGGGCGTGCAGGTGGGCGACCCGGTGGCAGCCGGGATCACCGCCGCCCGTTCCTCCAAAGGCGCGGCGGTAGGGGCGGGCGCGTCCGTCACCATGGGCGCAGCCTCCACGGAGGGCGCAGCGTCCCCGCAGCCCAACAGCGAAAGGATACATATGGTCGTCATCAGCAGTGCTCGTTTCTTTCCCATGGCCTAAGTATAGCGTATATTTTGTTTTCTGTACACAAAAATCGGTTTTGGTATGGAAATCCTGGAATTGTATGGTATAATAATCGATACGCTAATGAAATAAGAGAGGTACATCATGAAAGTCAGCCAGCTTTTGGGCGAACGGTATAAGGACAGGGCCGCGGACATCGAGAGCCAGAATCTCATGACCCGGGGCGGATATATGAAGCAGGTGGGCAACGGCATTTACTCTTTGCTCCCGCCCGCCAAGCGCATCCAGAATAAGATCGAGCGGATCCTCCGGGAGGAGATGGACCTGATCGATGGGCAGGAGGTCCTCTTCCCCGTGACCATGCCCGCCAGCCTCTGGCAGTCCTCCGGCCGCTGGGACAGCATCGGCAGCGAGCTCCTTCGCTTCAAGGACAGGTCCGGGGCGGACATGTGCCTGGGCATGACCCACGAGGAGGCCGCCGTCCACATGGCCAACAACATCGCGGGCACCTATCAGAAGTACCCCTTCATGATCTATCAGATCCAGACCAAGTTCCGTGACGAGCCCCGGGCCCGGGGCGGCCTTATCCGGGTGCGGGAGTTCACCATGAAGGACGCCTACTCCTTCCACACCTCCCAGGCGGACCTGGAGAAGTATTACGATCGGTGCTACCGGGCCTATGAGCGCATCTACGCCCGGGCGGGCATCCCGGAGGTCATCGCCGTCAAATCCGATTCCGGCATGATGGGCGGCAAGGTGAGCCACGAGTTCATGCTCCTGACCGACATCGGCGAGGACACCTTGGTCATCTGCCCCGAGTGCGGGTATCGGGCCAACATGGAGGCGGCGGAGTGCATCGTGAAGAATGAGGCGGACGAGGTTTTGAANNGTGCTCATCTTCACCCGGGGCGATCTGGAAGTGAACGAGACCAAGCTCACCAACTATCTGAAGGCGGCCGTCCATCCCGCCGTGGAGGTGGAGAACGCCAATCTCTGCGCCGGGAACATCGGCCCGGTGAACCTTTCCGCCAAAGCTACGGTCCTCTTCGACAGGTCCCTGGCGGAGGCGACGAACCTTATCTGCGGAGCCAACAAGGAAGCCTATCACCTGACGGGCTTCACCCCCAGCCGGGACCTGCCCGCGGACACGGTGTACGTGGACCTTTCCAAGGCCCAGGCCGGCGGCGAATGCCCCAGCTGCCATAAGCACAGCATTCAGATCCGCCGGGGCATCGAGGTGGGCAACATCTTCCAGCTGGGCCGCCGGTACACCGAAGCACGACCAGTACGGCCCCATCTGGCCCATCACCATCGCCCCCTGGGAGGTGCAGATCTGCGCCCTGAGGGCCGACAACGCCCAGGTGAAAGAGGAGGCCGCCAAGCTCTATGACGAGCTCACGCGAGCGGGCGCTGAGGTCCTGCTGGACGATCGGACCGTGTCCGCCGGGTTCATGTTCTCCGACGCGGACCTGTTCGGCTGCCCGGTGCGCGTCGTCATCAGCCCCAAGACCCTGGGCCGGGGCGTCATTGAGCTGGCCACCCGGGATAAGTCCGTGAAGGAGGACGTGGCTTTGACCGACGCCCCCGCCCGGATCATGGCGCTCATCCGGCAGTTGAAGGACGACGTCTGGGCCAAGGTGCCGGAAAGCCTCTGATCCCCCTTTCCCAAACTATTGCCGGCCCCTCGCTCCCCGCGGCGCAGGGGCCGTGTTTTCAGGATCGTACCGTGTGCAGAGCTGCGGTACGTGTATACTGTGGACGTATCGAAGAAGCAAGGAGATCCCTATGGCGTATCAAAGCCGTCGCCAGATCTGGAGCATTCCCAATTCGATCAGCTTGTTTCGGCTGTTGCTGATCCCCCTGATGGTGGGCCTGTACTTTAAGGCCAAGACCGTGGCCGCCCTCGTGGTGTTCGGCGTGTCCGCGGCTTCCGACATCCTGGACGGGCAGATCGCCCGGCGGTTCAACATGGTGACCGATCTTGGGAAGATGCTGGACCCCCTGGCCGACAAGCTGACCCAGGGCGCGGCATTGGTGTGCGCGGCCAGGACCCACCCCCAGCTG
>LXOW01043934.1_pt1 | contig 18779 bp, 11 predicted proteins | sample 1368591 | NCBI WGS metagenome assembly LXOW01 (sample SAMN04884650, study PRJNA319009) | bovine gut metagenome | isolation source: Cow rumen | host: Bos taurus | place: Italy: Legnaro (PD) | collected 2014-07-09
CTTTTTTGTTTTATTAGATGATACTTCAATCTCGTATATATATAATTGCACTATTTTCGCTTTGCTAATATCTGGTCTTATAAGTTTAATAGAATATATTATTTTTATATCTTCACCCGCTGTTATAATAGATACAAACGAACGTTTAATAAAGAGTAACAGTGCTTTCTTTTCCAAAATAGCCAACTTTGAAGATATAAAGATTATTGGTGTATCAGCAGGCTATATGCCAGGGTCGCTGATTCGTTGCAATAAAATAATTGCAGCATTTGATAAAAAGAAAAGAATGTTCGACATAATAAGCTTTCATAAACCTAAAAAGGTAGATGCAAATACTTTTGAATTATTTGAAATAAATGAATTTGCTCAGGAATTATCAAAAGCTATAGGTTGTAAATTTTTAGAAGGCGAAGAAAACATTGAACTTGAAATTACGTCGTATCCAGAACCACAAGGCTATGAAATAAAGAGAACGCAAATTAGTGAACATGGAAGTATCTTTGATATCTTTAAAAGTAAAAACGCAAGAAAAGGAATTATAAGCATCATATTCTTCCTGGTACTAAGCGGACTCCAGATTTACGTTAGAATACTAGATGAAGATGAAAAAGAAGCAAGAAAAGCTGTGCAAAGACAACAAGAAGAAATAAATATAAAAAAAGAAATAGAAGAAGCAGATATTTTATCTGGTTCTCTGTCGCTTAACATGAAAGAAAATGCAAGCGATAAAGAAATAATGAAAGAATTTGATAAAGAATCTGTGTTTCCTCCATCTAATCCACCTTTAAAAATGTCTCCTTATATACCTAAAGATTGGGTAGAACAAAAATTTCCTCTAATAAATTTACCTCCTACGCAAATATCCTCTTTAGACTTAGTAAACGACTATTATATTAACGAAAATTTTGGCAATTTAATAGCCTGTTTAGAAGAAATAATACTATGTATTTATACTCTTGAACATATTGCAATAGATTGTCCTGAATTAAAAGAAAAAAGCGATTTATTAAGAAATAAAGTGATTACGACTTTTAACCCAGCCATTATGCAGCTAGTTAAATCTGGAGAAAACTTCAAAAATGATAAAAACGAACTGTTAACTCTTGAAAATATAACTAAAGAAGTAAAAGAAATATATAGAAGAGATGTGAATCCAGATAATAAAGATGATTTATATTATAAAAACATTAATTCGTGGTTATATGAAGAAAAATATAATCTAGAAAAAGCCAAAGCAGCCTTGGAATTTTGGGAAACACATTTAGCTTTTGATGCAGAAAATAGTCCAAAATCAGTTAAAGAATTAATGCTTATTCACCCTGCTGTAATTAAATGCGATGTTCCATATTTATTCAAAACATTTTGCAACAATACAAAACGAATATGGGGCTTAGGGAGCTTAGGGAACAATATAATATGTGTTAATATGCCTCTTCCATTTTACTGGCAAAGCATAAATTCGTCATCACCAGATAAAAAATATAGCTGTTTAAGAGACGGCGTGATTTTTCTTCATAGAGTTAGCACTATAGATGAAAAATTCAAAAATGGAAATGCAAGAGATAATATTTACAACGAATTAAATATAAAAGACAACAGCAATGTAATAAAAGAGAAAGTCGGGAAATATGATTCTATAATCATAAAATACAGAGATTCTACCACAGAAAATATAAAAGAAATTGTAAAAAAAGCATTTTATTTTGATAAATCTCTAAATAAAGATATTGACCAGACAATATACACCTGCCACAAACAATTTAACATTATTCATAATAATAAGTATATTATTAAGCTAGATTTTTCTGTTTCAGCTTTTTCAGAAGAAGAAGCCATAGCAAGAATTAAGAGAAACGAAGCAATGTTTGATAATATAGCAAAAAATATAAATATCGAAGTATATAATGAAAAAGAAAAACAAGAAAAATAAACTAATCTAGTTATAAAAAGAAAGGTGTTTATATATGAGTGAATCAATTAAAGCTGGAATACGCGATGCAGTAAAAGAGCTTGGTTGGCCTAAGACTTTGCTTCTTGGCTTCCAGCACATGTTTGCAATGTTTGGCGCTACTATTCTTGTCCCTATTCTTTTAGCCGGCTTCTTTGGATTAAAAGAAGTTCCTGTGCAAGTTACTTTATTTTTTGCTGGAATAAATACTTTGTTTTTCCATTTATGCACAAAATTTAAAGTCCCTGCCTTCTTAGGTTCATCTTTTGCTTATTTAGGCGGTTTTACAAGTGTAGCTGCACTAAATAGCGGTATATACGCTGGTCTTTCCGGTGAGGAAAAATTAGCTTATGCCTGTGGCGGTATAGTAGTTGCGGGTTCGCTTTACCTTGTTCTAGCATTAATTGTAAAATTTGTTGGAATGAAACGTGTTATTAAGTTCTTGCCACCTGTAGTTACTGGACCAATCATAATTTTAATAGGTTTGTCTCTTGCCCCGTCTGCCGTTCAAAGCGCTTCTACAAACTGGTATTTAGCCGGAACAGCTCTTGCAATCATCATTTTCTGCAATATATGGGGAAAAGGTATGATAAAGATATTGCCTATCCTATTAGGCGTTGTAGGTTCCTACTTAGTCGCTTTGATTTGCCATTTTTCTGGTATAACTAACCCCGACGGCAAAGCAATATTAGACTTTACTCTTGCTTCACAATATGCCTCACAAGGTATTTCAGGATTTATAAGTTTTCCAAAGTTTACTATGGCTAAATTTGATATGCAGTCTATTATGATAATGGCTCCTATAGCTATTGCGACAATTATAGAATTGATAGGTAATATATCATCTATTTCTGCCACAGTTGGAGAAAACCTTTTTGAAGATCCAGGCTTAGAAAGAGAACTTATGGGTGACGGCATTGCATCTTCTATTTCAGGTATGTTTGGAGGTCCTCCCTGCACCACTTATGGAGAAAACACAAGCGTTCTTGAATTAAGCAAGGTTTATGATGCAAAAGTAGTTCGTATTGCTGCATGTTATGCCATAATACTCAGCTTTTGCCCTGTAATCGCACAGCTAATAGGCTCAGTCCCAAAATCTATTATAGGTGGAGTTTCTTTTATTCTTTATGGTATGATTTCTGCCATTGGTATTAGAAATCTTGTTGAAAACCACGTAGATTTTACTAACAGCCGTAATCTTATAATTGCTGCCCTGATACTAGTAACTGGTCTAGGTTTTAAATTCTGGAACATTCAAGGCGGAGAATGTATTGATGGAATTACATTCAAATTTTTAGGCACACAAGTAACTTTAACAGCTTTAGCATTGGCTTCTATTGTAGGAGTAGTTGCAAACGCAATATTACCTGAAAAGAAAGATTAATATTTCCAATAAAAATAAAACCTCTCACAAAATAAATTGTGAGAGGTTTTATTTTACAGTATTTAGAAGCTTAGATAACTTCTTTAAGAGCTAAATTGAAGATTTTCAAGCCTTCTCTTAAGCTTTGTGCTTTGTATTCTTTGCCCCAAGCTATTAAACCTTCCATTTGCTCTGTGGTAGAACACATAAAGTAAACGGTGTTCTGGCCTGGCCATATATCGTTGCCAAGACGAGTTCCACCGCCAACGCCAGAACCAAAGGCATTTGGCATTACCGTATAACCTGACATGTTATTATGTTTGAAATATTGAAGCAATTCTTCTTCGAGAGTGGAACTGCAAACTATTATACTAAATTCCATGTTTTACCTCGCCTTTGATAATTATCTGGCATATTCAAAGCCAGTCACAGAACTGTCACTGTGTTCTTCACTTCGATTGTCTCTTTGGTCTTCAGGAACAAGCCATTTTTGCAGTAAGCTGTAAAGAACTGGCATAAGAACCAGAGTTATAATGGTAGAAACAATCAAACCGCCTATAACACTCCAACCTAACGGAACCCACATTTCAGAACCGTCACCTTTAGATAATGCCATAGGAATCATACCAAGAACTGTTGTCATCGTTGTGGAAAGAACGGGCCTTAGTCTGCTCTTGCCTGCTTCAATAAGGGCTTTTTTGGTTTTATATCCTCTGCCAATAAGAGTATTGACATAGCTAATAAGAACAATGCCGTTATTAACAACGATACCAATCAATATAATAAAGCCTAGCAATGAAGCAACAGATACACGAGTTCCACTTAAAGCAAGCATTATGATAGCTCCCATAAACCCAAATGGAACACTAAGGAATATGATAAACGGCGCAAGCAATGATTCAAACTGCGATGCCATAACCATATAAACCAACATCATACCAAGACAGCCTGCTTGCAGCAGAATGAAGAATGATTCTTTTCTTTCTTTTTCGTTTCCTGAGAATTCCCATGAGAAACCTGGAGGAGCAGCTATCTTATTGATAACTTCTTCGGCCTGTTTATTAGCTGTACCTGGGTCTATATTAAACACCTGACCTGTAATCTTGATATATCTTTCTTGGTCATATCGTTCAATTTTTGTAGGACCTAAGCCTTCAACAACTTTAGCAATATTATCTAATCTTACTGGCTTGCCAGAAGGAGTCATAATATTAACTCGGTTAAGATCTACAATATTAACTCTGTCTTCTTCTCTTAATCTTACGTCTATGTCGTATTCGTCGCCGCCTTCACGATATTTAACGGTTGAGTCGCCGCTAAAATAAAGTTCGACGGTATCTGAAACGTCTGTAACATTAAGACCTAAGCTAGAAGCCTTTTCTCTGTTTACTTCTATCTGTAATTCAGGTTTAGCAAGCTTTTGGCTTATTTCTATGTCTTTAAGGTTTGGCAATTTATCTAACTCAGCTTTAATCTGGGTAGCGTATTTCATACCGTCTTCCAGATTATGTCCATAAAGGTTGATAGAAAGGTCTGCGCTGCCGCCGCTAACTAATTCGCCTATTGGGTTGGTAGTAATAAATCTTACAGTGGCTCCAGCGACTTCTTTTTCAATAACTGGTCGCAATCGCATAATCAAGTCATCTTGGCTTTCGTTTCTATCATTTCTTGAAGTCAATTTAACTTGAATTTTACCGAAGTTAGAAGCCTTTTTGGGGTTCATAACCATAGATTCAAGGTTTTCACCAACGCCAAAAGACTCAAAGGTTGCCATAGCATCTTTTTTAAGCTCTCTATTAATAATTTTTACAATTTGGTCGCAAACCCTACTTGTTTCTTCATAGCGAGTGCCTGTGGGCAATTCTACTTCAACGTTCATTATACCTTGGTCTTGTTTAGGCATATATTCTGTACCTACAAGAGGAATAATGGCAAGTGAGCTAATTAATGCAACTATCAAGATAAAAATTGTTTTACGTCTGTGGTTCAACGCAGAACTTACCAATTTTGAATATGAATTTTCGAGGCTTTCCAGAACTGAACCAATGGATTTTGAAACCTCACCTTCTTCTTTTTTTCTCGTGAGCATCTTACTACACATCATCGGAGTTAAGAGCAATGATGTGAATAAAGAAGCAACAAGAGCCATGGTAATAATCATAGATAACTGACCAAAAATAACTTTGGTAATACCTGTGGTAAATACGATAGGCAAGAAGATTGCTATGGTAGTCAAAGTGGAAGCAACGACAGACATTGTCATTTCTGCGGTGCCCCAGATTGCGCTTTCCCTTGGTTTAACGCCCTTGTCTATATAACGTTTAATGTTGTCGAGAACAACGATAGCGTTATCAACGACCATACCAATCGCTATCGCCAACGATGACATAGACATCTGGTTGATGGTAAAGCCATTAACATACATTAACAGGAATGTAATAACTAAAGAAGTTGGAATAGTTACTGCAACGATAATACTTGCTCTGATGTCTCTGATAAAGAGCAATATAACGAAGAAAACTGCGATACCACCCATTATTACAGAATTTTCGAGGTTGTTAATTGTATTTACAATGAAGTTTGAAGTATCGACAAATTCTGTTAATTTAACGTCTTTTGGAAGGTCTTTTTCTATACGTGGCAAAGCTTCCTTAACAGCTCTTGAAACAGCGACTGTATTGCCGTCAGATTGTTTCTGAACGATAACAACCATAGATTTTTTGTTATTAATTCTAACGTCTTCGGTAACTTCCTTAAAGCCGTCTTCAACTGTTGCTACGTCTTTAATACGAACAATACCGTTTTTATTAGAAATAACAACATCTTCTATTTCTTTCACTGAAGAGAATTCTTCAGGAACGCGAACCAAAAAGTCCATTGAGCCTGTTTTTATATGACCGCCTGGATTACTCAAATTTTGAGATCTTAAAGCATTTACGATTTGTTTTCCAGTTATGCCTGTTGCTTGAAGCTTGTCTCTGTTAATTCTAACGTTAATAGTTCTCTGGTGGCTTCCATCAACAATAACAGAAGCAACGCCAGGAAGACGCTTAAGCCTGTCTTCGATTTTATCTTCAATAATCTTGTCGATTTTGTCCCAGCTTTCTTCAGCAGTAACACCCATTACATAGACAGGAATAGAACCCATGTCTATCTTCATAATAATAGGTTCTTCTGCAGAGTCTGGAAGTCTTTTTCTGATTTGACCGAGTTTGTCTCTTATGTCATTTGCAGCTTCCGCAAGATTTGTTCCCCAAATAAACTTAACGTTTACTACTGAAACGCCTTCGGTTGAGTTCGAACGCACCTCGTCAACATTTTCAACGGAAGATACGCGAGATTCGATAAGTTCGGTAACACGACTTTCAACTTCCGCAGGACCTGCTCCTGGGTATGAAGTAATAACAGTAATAACAGGAACGTCTAAATCTGGCATTAAGTCAATGCCGACTCTTGTAAAAGAAAAAGCGCCAAGAACGACTATGGCAATGAAAATCATGCTGGTCGTTACAGGCCATTTTACACCAAATTCAGAAAGTTTCATTTTTCTTCTCCTGAACTTACAGAAACCTTAACGCCTGAGCGAATAAATTCTATGCCTTTAGCTATAATCTGTGTTCCAACATTAACGCCGCTGATAATTTCGATTGTGTTGTCATCAACTATGCCTGTAACAACTTCCTGTCTTTCAGCATATCCGCTATCAATAACGTAAACATAGGTTTTGCCTTCATATCTGAGAATAGAGTCTCTGTGAACCACTGGAACATCTTTATGGGTTTCAAGAACCAATCTTACATCGGCAAACATCCCACTCATAAGTTTTGCTTCGGTATTCGGAACAAGTATTTCAACTTTTCCTGTTCTGCTTACAGAATCAACAGAAGGATAAATTCTTCTGATTTTACCTTCAAATTCCGAATGTAAAGCATCAACTTTAATCATTGGTTTTGTCGTTTTTAAATCAAGACTATATAAATCTTTTTCTGGAAGAGAACAAATAATTTTAACTGGATTGCTTTCTTCAATTCTAAACATTGGAGCCGCTACATTTGCCATTGCACCTGGATCAAAGTATCTTGCAGTGATAACGCCATCAAACGGAGCTACAACAATAGTATTGTCAAGAAGCACCTTAGCAGAATTTCTTGCAGCTTTTGCTCTGACCAATTCAGCTTTTCTCATTTCCAAAGTGGTGTTTGCGGTAGAAATAGCATCTTGAGCAAGTTTTAAGTCTGATTCTGCTCCTGTGTATCTGGCGCTTGCTGCATCGTATGCAGCTATAATGTCATCAACAGATTGACGGGAAATAGCTCCTTCATTAAGAAGCTTTTCCTGTCTTACTTTTGTAGTCGAAACGTTCTTTAATGCAGATTCAGCAGCTTGCAAAGCAGCTTTTGCCGCAGTTAATCTGGTTTTGGAATTGTCAACCATAACTTCTTGCAATTTTATAGCTGCTTCTGCGACCAACACAGCTGAATCAGCTTCCTGATACTGTGCCTTTTGTATTTTATTGTCTATTTGAGCAAGTTTTGCTCCTTTTTTTACAGTGTCGCCCACATCAACGAACAGTTCCATTATTTTGCCGTTTGCTTCTGGGTTAAGCTGAACGTCATACATAGAAAGAATTTCACCCGAAGCTTTTATAAACCCGTTTACTGTTCCTCTAGCTACTTTTGTGGCAAAAACTGGAACCGCAACTTCGTTTTCATTACCTTTTTGTGAAGGAACTGAAGAATTAGCGTTGCTGTCACTTGTTCCTGCTGCCTTAAGCCCATTTAAACCTACAAATAAAAGAGCTAATGCTGCTATTGCAACGCAACCCATAAACCATGTTTTTTTTGAAGAATTTGTCTTATTCTGCATTTTTATTGTCCCTTCGAAATTAGTTCACGACCTAATTTACCTATTGCAAGCTGATAAGATAGACGAGCTTGATGGTGCCCTAAAACTGCCTTGTAATAAAGAAGTTTTGTATTTGCCCACGCATTTTCGGCATCAAACAGGTCAACCTGTGTGAACAAACCATTTTCATATCGAACTTTAGCAAGTCTTACAGTTTCTTCAGCCTGTTTAATATTTTCTTTTTGGGCAGCGACTATTTCGGCAGATGAATGTAAAGAAAGGGCTTCTTGTTGAATTTCCAATTTTGCTTGTTCCAAACTGTCTTCGTAATCGTTATTTGCGTTTTCTATCTGAGTGTTTGCTTCAGAAATTTTGTGTTTTGCCAGGTTTGCATCAATTATTGGAATTTGCAATGAAACGCCAGCTGTCCAAGTTTCATCACGCTTGAATGCACCGCTATATCTTGAAGATGGATCTTCTTGACCGCCTTTTGCAAAAATAGCTAATGTTGGTTGGCGTTCACCTTTTGCAGAAACAAGAGCCTGTTTTGCGATTTCTTGGGCTTTTCTTTTCATCTTCAAGTCTTCACGTTCTTCCAAAGCAGTTATAATATCCTTTTCGACATCAGCTTCGTATTCGATTATAGACAAATCTTCTTTTGTTTCCAGATTGGTGTCCATTGGCAAAGATAGGAACTTAAGCAATTCAAGCTTTGCAAGACGAGCCTTGTTTTGTCTGTCTATGAATTCGCTTTTGGATTCAGATAATCTTACTTCAGCGCGAAGTAACTCATATTTAGAGGTTTGTTCTGCTTCATAATTTTTCTTAACCAAATCATAATGAGCTTGGGCAAGGTTTAGATCTTCCTGTCCAACATGGGCAACAGCTCTAGCAAATAGCCATGAATAGTAATTCATGCTTGCGCCCATTATTATATTTTGTCTGGTTAATACTTTTGTGGAAGATGCTATATCACGTCCTAATCTAGCTGATTTAACAGCAGCTTTGTCTTTGTTTCCTATATAAAGAGGCTGAGAAAGTTCAAACATAAGGCTTTGATTGTCCTTTTTGGTAACTTCCATGCCAGTAGCTGCCATTACTGTGTTGTAGCCAAGTCTTGTCTGCGTTCCATTAAAATTAAGTTTTGTTCCCATTGCAGCTCTTGCCTGACCAACAACGGTATTTGCTTTATCGAAAGCTATATCTGCGCTCTTTATGCTTTTGTTTTGGTATAAAGCTAAAGCGATTGCGTCATCAAGAGTAAAATTGTCAACATCGTATGTTGGAGCAGTTTCTTCTATTATTGCGCCGTTTTCATCTGTTGGCTGTATTATTATTTCAGCTGCGTTTGTAGCAGAGCTTATTAATAAAGCCATCATAGCTATTAACCCTAAAGTTTTTTTCATATTGGATTACTCCTGTTTTTTAAATACAGACATGAACATTCTGTATATTTGTTCGCATGTAAGTGGCTCTTCGCCATAAAGCATCATTTCGACATTTATTGGAAACATGCTTTGAAACACTTTTGCCATTCTTTTTACTGGAATATCTGGCGTTAAGATTCCTTCTTTAACCCCCTTTTGGAAAAAGTTTTCAAGCATTTCCATTCCTTTTTGTTTCTGTTTTTGTTGTTCCTTATAATAATCGTCTGAAATTTTAACTGATGTTGGCCCTATTTTAAACAAAATCGCCATTAACGGCCCTTTAACTTTTGCTATTTCTAACAAAGAATTGACCATAGATTCAAGTCCAGCTTTAAAAGGCTGTTCTTCGATAATTTTATATGAATGATCAATGAATTCGTCTATCCCGTCGGTAAGACAACTGTAAAACAAATCATCTTTGCTTTTGTAGTAAGTATAAATAGAGCTTTTGCTTATGCCTACAATTTGAGCTATTTCGTCAAGCTTAACGGAATGAATATCACGTTCTTTAAATAACTTTGTGGCAACTTCTATTATTTTTTTTCGTTTTGCTTCGTCTTTAATCTGCATATATCGTTACTTTGCGTAATCATTATCAAAACTGACCCATAAGTCAGAATTGACTCATGAGTCAGTATTAAATCACATTATTTATTTTTAGTCAAATAAAACCTTTATATGATAAACTTAATATGAATAATTGGGAGGAATTATGAAACGATTATTTTTTATTTTAATATTTATTTTTGCCTATAATTTTGTCTCTTATGGCAACGAAATGCAATATGCAGAAGATAATGGAGCATATTGGTATCTGAAAGTTTTTGAATTTGAACCCGAATTTAGCATTAGTGAACGCAATAAAGTATATGAAATTACTAATATAGAAGCATATAATGAGCTATCCATANNTGGATACAAGTTTGTAAATGCTCTTGGTTGGTCAGCTATAGCCATGAATAAAGATAAAGCTGGAATTAATTTATGGTTAAGTATGATGAAAATGTCAGAAAAAGCCGCTATTATGCAAAACATTTCTACTGCACAAATTTTAGGACTATCACTGCAAAAAAATATTCTTTCTTCCATATCAAACTATTTGGCAAATGGAAAAAATGAAGAAGCAAAAACAGCTATTCTCAATTTTTTAATAAAAATGCCAGATAACGTTTATAATCTAAAAGACATAATGTCGACTCAATATAAATATGTTGTCCTTAAATTAAACCAGTTAGAACGCAATAATGAAGCACTGGCAAAATTTTTTGGTTCAGATATAAGTCCTAGATTTGAAGAAATACAGGAATGTCACAGAAGGCTAAACCTCATCAGTGATGCTCTAACTACATACCAAATGACACATAAAGACTATTTTGAAAATGAAGTTCCAAAGATTATTTCAACATTATTGAACAGCAAAATATTACTAGATGGCATAAACTATGATTGTCCATTAGACAAAAAAAGAAGCATAAAATGGAATGACGAACCAAACGAAAATGGAATCTACGGATTTCAACTATCTTGCAACTGTGAAGTAGAATTTCCTGCTCCTAAGCACCCTGCCCCAGATTCTCCAAGCATGGTAAAAGCAAGAGCCTACAGAAACACAATGTTTGAAACTCACAAATACCAAGTAGAAAGCTATTGGGATAAAATAATGGAATTCGATTTTGATTCAAATCCCTCACAACTTGAACTTCAAAATCTTTTTAGCATACAAAAACCAGAATATAGAGAAAATATCCTTATACTGCATTTAAACGTAGGCTTAACCAGTTTAAAATCGTCTCTTGATGAAATAGAAAACAGAAAAAAAAGAATAATAGCTAAATACGTTAAAGACGAATCAGAATCTGAACAAATGCCAGAAGACTCACAAGAAAGTGAAACTTCAGAAAGTAATAATTAACTTTTGGTTATAATTCATTATGATTTTCTAGGTAAAGCGTAATTATGGAACAAAAAACCGTCGAAAATATCTTAAAAGCAGTTTCAGAAAAAAGATTATCTGTTTCAGATGCTTTGCTAAAATTAAAAGAAGCTCCATTTGAAGATTTAGGCTTTGCCAAGTTAGATTTCCACAGAGGTTTAAGACAAGGCGCAGCCGAAGTAATTTATGGAGCAAGCAAAACACCAGAACAAATAGTTAAAATATCTCAATCTTTTTTAGAACACGGACAAAAAACAGTTCTTATAACAAGAATGAGTAAAGAAGCCGCTGAAGCAGCAACAAAAAATATACGATGTTTTAAATACTTTGAATTAAGTAAAATAGGCATAGTTGGCGAAATGCCTTCTATTAATTGTAGCGGAAAAATAGTAGTTGCAACAGGTGGCACAAGCGATATGCCGGTTGCCGAAGAAGCAGCTATTACAGCAGAAGTTTACGGAAATAAAGTAATAAGACTTTATGATGTGGGAGTAGCAGGGCTTCACAGGCTCTTAAGCCACTTAGACGAATTAATGTCAGCAAAAGTTATAATTGCTATAGCAGGAATGGAAGGTGCATTAGCTAGCGTAATCGGCGGATTAGTTTCCTGCCCTGTCATTGCTGTTCCTACAAGCGTAGGTTATGGCGCTTCATTTGGAGGGGTAGCCGCCTTGCTTTCGATGCTTAATTCCTGTTCAAGCGGCGTTAGCGTGGTAAATATAGATAATGGCTTTGGAGCCGGATATTTAGCAAGTATGATAAACCATATTGGAGGAGACGAGGAAAAATGAAAACTTTATATTTGGAATGTAAAATGGGAGCAGCAGGAGATATGCTCGCAGCTGCTTTATTAGAACTTCACCAAGAGCCTGAAAGAATAATTAAGCAATTAAATGAAATGGGACTTCCAAATGTAAGTTTTAAGCTAGAAACATCTGAAAAATGCGGTATACATGGTAAACACTTTTCAGTAATCGTAGATGGAACAGAAGAAGAAAGTCATGACGTTAATCATGAACACTCACACAAACATGAACATACACATGAACATCATCACCATGAACACCATGGTTTACATGATATAGAACATATAGTGATGGGACATTTAAACCTGCCTGAAACAGTTAAACAAGATGTAATGAATGTTTATAATATAATTGCCAAAGCAGAAAGCGAAGTTCACAATGAACCAGTAAATAAAATCCATTTCCATGAGGTTGGAAATTTAGACGCAATAGCTGATATAACTGCAGTTTGCCTGCTTATGAACGAATTGAAACCAGACAATGTAATTGCTTCTCCCATTCATGTAGGCAACGGCCAAGTAAAATGCGCTCACGGAATTTTGCCTGTTCCAGCCCCTGCTACAGCACTTATTCTTAAAAATATTCCAACATATAGCGGAAACATAAATGGCGAATTATGCACTCCAACAGGAGCAGCTTTATTAAAATATTTTGTCTCAGCATTTGATAACCAGCCTGTTATGCGCGTTGAAAAGATAGGCTATGGAATGGGTAAAAAAGATTTTGAACAAGCTAATTGCGTAAGAGCTATATTAGGCAAAACCGCCGATTCCACTGATGAAATTTTAGAACTATGCTGCAATATTGACGACATGACACCAGAAGAAATTAGTTTCGCAACAGAACGATTATTCGAAGCAGGTGCTTTAGACGTTTATACCGTATCAATAGGAATGAAGAAAAACCGTCCAGGAGTTCTGTTAACATGTATGTGCAAAAACAGTGCTCGAGAAAATATTCTTAACTCATTATTTAAACATACAACTACTCTAGGCGTAAGAGAAAACGTATGTAATCGCTATATTTTAAAGAGGTATATAACAAAAATACCAACCGAAGACGGCGAAGTAAGAGTCAAGCACGTTTCTGGTTACGGAATTTCCAGAGAAAAAATAGAATACGAAGATTTAGNNGATCGCTCGTCGGCAGCGTCAGATGTGTATAAGAGACAGATATTAGCAGCCGTTGTTTTTTACAAATATCAAAATCAAAATAACTTATTCTCTTAAATTTCTTAGTATTTTTTTAGTTTCTTCTGGTATTCTATAACTTTCTATACATTTTTGTATTGCTTTATTATGACACCATTTTGAAAGACGCTTTTCAGTAAAATATGGCATAATTACAGTAGGTTGTTTTGCTAATGCCGTTGCAAAATACCACGCAACCATCATATTAATGTAATACTCATCAGACTTTACTTTTGCCACAAACTTAGGATATTTTTCATCAAAAGTTTCGTCTAAATATAATTTCATAAGCATTTCTATACCAAAACGCACAGTATATGTATGATTAGAATTTATCCATTTTTTTATATGTTTTAATAATTCCGATAAATTCTTTTTAAAAGCTTTTGGAGACAATGAATCGCAAGTAGCCCAATTATCTATATAAGGAAGAAATAACTCAACCTGCTTTACAGCCTCGTTAAAATCCTTTATTTCAGATATAATAAAAACATGTAAATTATTTTCATCATAATACTTATGAGGTAAAACTTGGATATATTGCCAACTTTCAGCAGTTTTCGCAAACTCTTTTGCAAATTTCCTTAAAACAGGAGTTCTAACTCCTAAAATAATGTTTTTATCTAAGTTAGGCACTAAACTGGCGTGAAAATCTCTATATTTTATGTCTCTTAAATCTAAAAGCTTGTTTTGAACTATGCTTGATATGTTTTTCATTCAAATTTCCCTCGTATAAAACTTTATAATAAAGTAAAAAACATATAAACACAATAATATTTCTTCTAAAAAACTTATTGCAGTTCAAACTGCAATTAAAAAATGATTTAACTTAAAATATATTTTTTCTTGACATAAACAAAAAAAGTGGTATAATTCAAACAGTTGCGATGCGAGGTCACTTGCGCTGAAGGCATTTATACAATGCTAAGTAACGAGGTGTAGCGCAGTTGGTAGCGCATCTGCTTTGGGAGCAGAGGGTCGCTGGTTCGAGTCCAGTCACCTCGATTTTCGTAACTGCGGGAATAGCTCAGTTGGTAGAGCGCCACCTTGCCAAGGTGGATGTCGCGGGTTCGAGTCCCGTTTCCCGCTTTCTCTTCAAATCCTTTCATAATTTAATACCTCTATTTTATAACCCACTTAAACGTGGGTTTTTTGTTTTAGTCTAATTATTTTTTAAAATATTTACTCTAAAAGAGGGTAAAAAATTAGTATATTAAAATAAAAATTATTTGATAAAAACAAAAACATATATATCTAAAATACTCTATCTATAAGAGTTTTAGACTCAAAAGACAAATAAAAAAAATATTATAAAAATATTTGTTGACATCTAAAACTAAAACATGTATAATAAATCCCGTCAACGAGCGATATAAAACACCGCAGTTGATACCGGCAGAAATGCTAGTGTAGCAATGATTTATGCGGTAGTAGCTCAGTTGGTAGAGCGCCACCTTGCCAAGGTGGATGTCGCGGGTCCGAGTCCCGTCTACCGCTCCGAAGTTGCGCCAATAGCTCAGCTGGATAGAGCAACAGCCTTCTAAGCTGTGGGCCAAGGGTTCGAGTCCTTTTTGGCGCGATTCACCGTATGGACGGTATAGCGCAATGGTAGAGCACAAGATTGTGGATCTTGCGGCTGTGGGTTCGAGTCCCACTACCGTCCCTTAGATGCGCTTGTAGCTCAACTGGATAGAGCGACGGACTTCGGATCCGTAGGCTGAGGGTTCGAATCCTTCCAGGCGCGAAAAACAAAGAATTTAAACGGGCCGCTAGCTCAGGGGTAGAGCATCTGACTTTTAATCAGGGGGTCGTTGGTTCAAATCCAACGCGGCTCAATCAAATCAATCGGGACATTAGCTCAGCTGGTAGAGCAACTGACTCTTAATCAGTGGGTCGCCGGTTCGAATCCGTCATGTCCCACTGAGTATAAGACCACCACGAAGGTGGTTTTTTTATTTTAGGTCATTTTGAAAAACTTTTATAAGAAATAACAAGGCAATGAATTCATATCCTATTGAAAATAGTATAGAAAACATTAAAAGAGCTTTAAGAAGCAATAAAAACGTTATTTTAACCGCCGAACCAGGAGCAGGCAAATCAACTATAGTGCCTATTTCCCTTAAAGACGAAGAATGGTTAAAAGGGAAGAAAATTATAATGTTGCAGCCTCGCCGAGTTGCAGCTGTAGCCATTGCTAAAAGAATGTCAGAATTAGACGGTTCTAAGGAAGGCACTGTTATTGGCCATAGAGTAAGATTTAGCTCAAACGTAACGTCAGAAACAAAAATAGAAGTTGTTACCGAAGGCATACTAACAAAAAGAATACAATCAGACCCATTTTTGGAAGATATAGGGTTAGTTATTTTCGATGAATTTCACGAAAGAAGCATACATGCAGATTTAAGTTTGGCATTATGTAGAGAAATTCAAAAAGAAATAAGACAGGACTTACGCATAATGGTAATGTCCGCAACTATCGACACAAAAATAGTTTCTGATTTCCTTCCAAATAATGAAATAATTTATGGCAAGGGTTTTTTATATCCAGTTGAAATAGCTTATAACCCTGTTTCTTCCGAAATGGGGCACATATTTGAAAACATGGCAAAGATGGCTTTGCAAATTGTAAGCAATTCTGACATAAACGAAGATTATCTGATTTTTCTTCCTGGAGCTTACGAAATAAATTTGTTTTATAGTTTTTTACAAAACAATTTAAAAACAAATCATGAAATAATGTGCTTATATGGCTCGTTAGACATTAAAGAGCAGGAAAAAGCCATCAACAAAGGTTCAAAACCAAGAATCATTCTAAGCACTAACATCGCCGAAACTTCTCTTACCATAAATGGCATAACGACTGTCATAGACAGCGGTTATTGCAAAAGAATAAATTTTGACAAAGAAACAGGTCTCGACAAACTGGAACTATGCAGAATAAGCAAAGCTTCAGCAAAGCAAAGGGCAGGAAGGGCTGGAAGATTGCGCTCAGGCAGATGCATTAGGCTTTGGAGCAAAGCAGAAAATGAGTTTTTACAGGATAACGAAATTCCAGAAATACTGAGAACCGATATTACCTCTACTGTTTTGGAAATCATCGCATGGGGTTGTTCAGACCCGCTTAAATTCGCATGGTTGGAAATGCCTAAACAAGACAGAATTATTCAGGCTTGTAACTTGCTTCGTATGCTTAAAGCAATAGACGAAAAAGGAAATATAACAGCTATCGGAAAAAACATGTCTGAGCTTCCTATAGACGCAAGACTTGCAAAAATGCTCATAACCGCCTCACAAAACTGTTGTTCATATCATGCAGCTTTAATATCAGCCATTATGAGCGAAAAAGATTTTGTAAAACCAGATTTGAACGGCCAAATAAACGCAGACATAGAATACAGACTGCAATTAATAGAGAACAATCAGGTGTCTAGCAATGAAACCGTAAAACGAATTTCAAAAATAGCAAATCAGTTATTTAGACTTGTTAACAAAAAAGCGATGCCTGCAAAAAAATACAACAAAGACGAACTAAGAAAAGCAATGCTTTCTGCTTTTCCAGACAGGGTTTGCATAAAAAGAAAAGAGACAAACGCTTTTACTATTTGTTCAGGCACAGGCTTAACCCTGCCTGGAACTTCAACTTTATCAAACTCTGAATATATTTTGGCTCTTAAAGCAGATTCAGAACTTAGGCAATCATCAGCTTCAGGAAAAATCTTCTTGGCCTGCGAAATCAAAAAAGACTGGTTATTGCAAAATTATGGCTTAGAAACCGTAAAACATTCAGAAATAAACTTTTCTAACACAAAGAAAAAAGTAATTGTCAGAGAACAAATTAAATACGATAAAATCATAATCTCCGAAAAAGAATCAAGCATAAACCAAGAAAATGAAGAGCAAGCAGCCAAAGTATTTATAAAAGCTGTTATAGAGAATATTAGCGAAGCTTTTAATTTAGAAGAAGCTGAAAATGCCAATTTTATTAACAGAGTAAGGCTTTTAAACAAGTCAGAAATAATAAACAATTTTCCATTAATCAACGAAGAATGGTTTACTAAACTTTTAAATACAACATTAAAAGGGATATACAGCTTTGATGAGTTGCATAAATACAAACTTTCTGAGTTGTATTTTATGCAGTTGCCATATAGCTATAAGGAAACTTTCGATAAACTTGTTCCAGAAAGATACAGAGTGCCAAGTGGAAGCAATATAAGATTAACCTATAACGACAGCGATACGCCTGTTCTTGCGGTAAAACTTCAAGAACTATTTGGGCAGACAGAAACCCCAAGCATCTGCAACGGAAAAATCAGGCTTATGATACACTTGCTTTCACCAGCAGGCAGACCTGTTCAGGTTACTCAGGATCTAACATCTTTTTGGCAAAATGGCTATAAACAAATTGTTGGCGAGCTAAGAGGAAAATACCCTAAGCACCCTTGGCCAGAAGACCCAACCAAAGCTATTCCAACAGCAAAAACAAACAATGCTCTGCGTAGACAAGGGCTTTTGTAATACTATATTGCAATAAGTTATATATATTTCACTGCCCCAACCCAATACATTTCATAGAGCAAGATAAAAAACTTTCGCCAATTTTTGCTTCTTTTGTGTTATCATTGTTTGTGAAAGGGCAAAAACTATGGGCATATATGTAAATCCAAACAACGAAGGTTTTAAAACTGCTTTAAAGTCTAAGATTTATGTTGATAAATCTGAAATAATTGAAATAACTAACGAATTGCTTGATACCGAACAAAGATTTATGTGCGTAAGCAGACCTCGCAGATTTGGCAAATCTATGGGAATAAATCTATTAACAGCTTACTATAGCAAAGGTTGCGATTCAAAAGAATTATTCGCTAATTTAAAAATAGCCCAAAATCCTGATTTTGAGACTCATTTGAATAAATATAACGTAATTGCGTTGAATTTGCCTCAATTAACCAAAGACCCTGACGATGGAAAACAAATTCTTGATAATTTTAATAAACTTGTCATTCAAGATTTAAAAAAATATTACCCTGAAGTTATTACTGACGAAGACGATGAATTGTCTTTTGCTCTCAGCAAAATATATGAAAAAACTAACGACAAATTTATTGTTTTTATAGATGAATGGGATTTGATTTTCAGAGAATTTCATAATGATACAAAATTACAAGAAAAATACGTTAAGCTTCTAAGAACCCTTTTCAAAGATCGCCCCTACATTAAACTAGCTTATATCACAGGCATATTGCCAGTTAAAAAATATAACACAC
>LXOW01388829.1_pt1 | contig 18768 bp, 10 predicted proteins | sample 1368591 | NCBI WGS metagenome assembly LXOW01 (sample SAMN04884650, study PRJNA319009) | bovine gut metagenome | isolation source: Cow rumen | host: Bos taurus | place: Italy: Legnaro (PD) | collected 2014-07-09
TTGAAGAAACTGAGCGACTACATGCTGTATATCACCATGTTCCCGCAACTCATCGCGGGTCCCATCGTGCGCTACTGCGACGTTGCCGACCAAATCCGCATGCGTGAGTCGACGATGGCCGACCGCCTGCAGGGTTTCTACCGCTTCGTCATCGGCTTGGCCAAAAAAATCCTCATCGCCGACGTCATCGGCTTGCGCGTCGACCAGATGCTGGGGGCCGCCGACCTCAGCGCGGGGGCCTTCTCCGAAGTAGCCAGCCGCATCGCCACCCTCGACACGGGCACGGCCTGGCTCGTCGCCTTGGCCTACACCTTCCAAATCTACTTCGACTTCGCCGGTTATTCCGACATGGCCATCGGACTGGGCCGCATTATGGGCTTCAAGTTCCCCGAAAACTTCGACAATCCATACACCTCGCGTTCCATCACCGAGTTCTGGAGACGTTGGCACAAGACCCTCGGCGCTTTCATCATGAACTACCTCTNNGGCACGGGGCGCATGTACCTCAACCTTTGGCTCTGCTTCCTGCTGTCGGGCTTGTGGCACGGCGCAGCATGGAACTTCGTCGTTTGGGGAGCTTTGCACGGCCTCTTCATCTGCCTCGACAAGCTCTTCCTCGGCAAGGTGATGAAGAAAATCGGCACCGTGCCGTCGGTCATCCTCACCTTCCTCACGGTCTGTGTCATTTGGGTGTTCTTCCGCATCGAGAACATCGGCGTGGCTTGGACCTTCGTCACGAGGATGTTTGCCTTCGACTTCAGCGGTTTCGCCTTCGACGGCAACGCGCAGGTCTACACCACCTTGATCATCGCCGCCCTCTTCTCCTTCCTCACCTTGACGGGATGGGGCAAGAAGTTGGAGCAAAAGGTCTACTACACCGACTACAGCGACCGCAACCACATTTGGGTTTGGATTATCGCCGCCATCGTGTTTGTTTTCTGCGTGGCCGCGCTCAATGCTACAAGCTTTAGCCCGTTCATATACTTCAGGTTCTAAAATAAATGAGCGTATTTAGCTTACATAAATTGCGAGAGACTCGTCTGCCGCTTCGCGTCATTGCGAACGCAGTGAAGCAATCCAGGCATGAAGCCTCAATACAAGTTGTTGTGCCAATCGTTCATGAAGCATTACCCTGGATTGCTTCGTCGTTCCTCCTCGCAAATCGAAGATTCGACGATGCAAAGCGAGTCAATGACGCAAAACGACGCATAGTTTCATTCACATTGTTAAACAATAGGTTCTTCGTTTTGAATACTAATGTAAAAGCATGAGTAAGAAGCCAATATATGATAAAGTTCTGTTCATCATACTGATGATATTGCTTTTCATGCCCCTTCTACAAGGCCGCTTCCAACTCATCCCCTTGAAGCCCTTGTACGGCGTGACCATCGAAACGGAAAAGCCTGACTTCAACCTTGAGGCCTATCGTTCAGGTGACTATGCCAAGCAGGAAGAGGCTTATTTGGGCGAGCATTTCGGCTTCCGTGAGCCTGTCATTCGGCTATACAACCAATACCTTTGGAGCTGTTACAAGAAAACCTACGCCCACGACGTGATGGCCGGCAAACAAGGCTGGCTCTACACCCCCGAAAGCGTCAGCGATTACTACGGCACCGAACTATTGAACTGGCAACCGTCAGTTGAAGAAGCCAAAAGCAACTTCGAACGGGAGATCAAATACATGTGCCGTGCCCGCGACATCCTCAAGGAAAACGACGTGGAGCTGTTGGCCTTCATCGCTCCCGAGAAGAGCTTTGTCTACCCAGAGTATCTTCCTGACGGGAAGCACGACACCACCACCTTCAACGCCTGCGCCGTTTTTTTGGATGGATTCCAAGAGAATGGCTTCCCCTGCATCGACATGACGCGCTGGTTTGCATTGATGAAAGACACCGTCCCCTACCCCTTGATTCCGCAAACAGGTGCCCATTGGGTCTTCCCTGCCGTCTATGCCGCTGATTCCTTGTTCCGCTTTATGGGCGATTTGAAAGGCATTGAACTGCCCAAGCTGAAAATCGGTGCATTGCATGAAAACGACAACCACGGCACCGACAACGAATTGGAGCGGCTGCTCAACCTATTGCTGCCTATCAGAAAACGCAACGGCTACAGCCCCACGGCGGAGGTCACGGCGGAAAGCGGGCCGAATAGTGTCAAACCCAAGGTGCTGTTTATCGGCAACTCGTTCATGTGGGGCATGGCTAATCGGGTGCCGATGCGAGAAGTGTTCAGTGACGTGGAGTTTTGGTACTATTTTTCCACCGCCTACTCGGGCGAGGACTTGACCGAAACCCAGCTTGTCGTCGACCTCAACCTGTTGGAGAAACTGTTGGATTTCGACTACGTCGTTTGGTTCACCACGGGCAATCAGCTGAACAAAGGCACCAATGGCTTCGCCTCGTCGGTCATGCTCACCCTTGGTGTGGATGACAGCATTCGGCAGGCGTATATTGACCGCATTATGGACACGATAGGTAGAGACGGTGTGCACACCGTCTCTACAGACAGCATCCGTCGAATAGAGGCTATCGCCATCCTACACCAACACCCGGAAATCATTCCAGAGCTGAATGCCGAAACCCTGACCACCCAAAACAGCAACATCCCTTACGCCAAGGTCACCAAGGACATCCGCAAGGACAGCGCGTGGATGGCTGCTTTGGAGGCACAGGCTTTCTTGCGCAGCGCCACGATGGATCAGATGCTCCATGCAGAAGTGGACCGCTTCAAGGCCGGCAAGCCACTCTATCGAGACCAAGTCGAAGAAATACGGTTCTCCTTGCTGTGCCAAGAGGAAGTCCAGCAGCGCATAGAAAGGATTCCTACTCATGAGGACTTGATGAAAATCATTCGCGAAAAAGCCATAAAACAAAACAAGCCCCTTGACAAAGCCATCGAAGATGATGCCATCTGGATGACTAGGGAGATATATGGCCTCGACCATTGTCGCCTCATCGACGACCCTGATGCCGTTATTTCCATACCCCTTGATTTCCAATTGAAAAAATAACTAATTTTGCAACATAAAACGAACGACTGATATGGTATTCAGCAGCAACGTATTCCTACTCTATTTCATGCCGGTTTTCTTTCTGGTGTATTTCATCCTGCCGAAGAAAGTCCGCAACTATTTCCTGCTGTTGGCCTCGTTGGTCTTCTACGCCTACGGTGCGCCCGAGTTCATCATCCACCTCATCGTCTCCGTCATCGCCAACTTCTATTTGGTGCGGTGGATGAACAAGGTGGAGAAACCTGGCCTGAAGAAACTGCTTTGCGGCATCAGCATCGCCATCAGCATCGGGCTGCTGTTCTACTTCAAGTACGGCAACTTCACGATGCAGAACATCAATGCGGTGAGGGGCTGGTTCCATGCCGAGCCGCTACAATGGGTCAAAATCCTGCTACCCATCGGCATCTCCTTCTTCTCGTTCCAAAGCGTGACCTACACCTTGGACACTTATCGAGGCGTCAACCAACCAATGAAACGGCTGAGCGACTACATGCTCTATATCGTCATGTTCCCGCAACTCATTGCCGGCCCCATCGTGCGCTACTGCGACATCGCCGACCAAATCAGGAACCGCGAGTCGTTGTATACCGACCGCTTGCACGGTTTCTACCGCTTCGTCATCGGTCTGGCCAAAAAAGTCTTGATTGCCGATGTCATCGGTTTCCAAGTCGACCAAGTTTTAGGCCCGTCGAACTATGATGTTTTGACCTCGGCCCAACTCGCCGACATCGCCAACAAGATTGCCACCATCGACTCGACCACCGCCTGGATTGCCATCTTCGCCTTCACCTTCCAAATCTATTTCGACTTTGCGGGTTATTCCGACATGGCCATCGGCTTGGGCCGCATGATGGGCTTCAAGTTCCCCGAGAACTTCGACAACCCTTATGTTTCGACCACCATCTCGGAGTTTTGGCGTCGTTGGCACCAGACCTTCAGCGTGTTCATCAAGAACTACCTCTACTTCCCTTTGGGTGGTAGCCGAGTGAAAACCGAAGCGAGGAAATACTTCAACTTGTGGTTCTGCTTCCTCATCAGCGGTTTGTGGCACGGTGCTGCGTGGAACTTTGTGGTTTATGGTGCCTTGCAAGGTATCTTCATCTGCGCCGACAAGCTCTTCCTGAAGAAATTCAACGAGCGACTAGGCAGGATTCCGAGTGTGTTCTTCACCTTCCTCATCATCGTGTTGACGCGCTGCTTCTTCCGCATCGAGCGCATCGACCTGTCGTGGCTCTTCATCAAGCGCCTCTTTGCCTTCGACTTCGCACCGTTCCACTTCAGCGACAACCCGCACCTCTACGTCACCATGCTTGTGGCGGCCTTCTTCTCGTTCTTCACCCTGTCGAAGCTCGGCCTCAAGGTGCAGGACAAGGTCTACTTTACCGAATATAACAAACGGCAGCACATCATCGCCTTTGTGGTCAGCATTTTGGCCTTCGTCTTCTGTCTCGGCGCGTTGAACGCCAGTGGTTTCAGTCCGTTCATTTACTTTAGGTTCTGATGAAAAACCGTGTTTGTTCCATATTATGCCTGCTCACGATGTTAGGGTTCGTCCTGATGTTTGTGCAAATGCAATGGAGACCCTTCAACATCAAACCTTTGAACGGGTATACCACTTCCACGGATAAGCCTGAGCTAACCAGGGCTTCTTTTGCATCGGGAGACTACCAAAATGACATAGAGCATTACATTAGCGAGAATTTTGGTTTCCGTGAGTTCTTCATCAGGGTCTACAACCAATACTCCTACTCCATTCTCAGGAAAATCAACAACGACAATATCGCTGAAGGCAACGACCACGAGCTTTTCAGCTATATGTATTTGGACGAAATCGCTGGACAAACGCTTTGGGACTATTATCCCAGCATAGAAGAAGCCAAGGCTGACGCCAGAAAGAACGTTCGCGAAACCCTAAGGCTCATCGACACCCTGAAACAATTCGACATCGATTTCCTTTTCGTCTTTGCGCCCACCAAAACGTCCGTCTATCCCGAAAAAATGCCCCAAAACTATCAAGAGCAGATATCAGATTTCTCCTTGGAGGAATACTACATTGAATTGTTCAAGGAAAACGACATCCCCCATGTCGATTTTTATAACTATTTTAAGGCCCTCAAGGACACCATAACTTATCCCCTCTACTCGCGCACGGGTACCCACTGGGCCCAATCGACCATCCCAATGGTCAGCGACTCCCTTTTCAGAAAACTGGAGGAATTGACGGGCTACCATTTGCCATCCATTGACTATCTCGATGAAAATGTCACCACTGACTATTCTGTCCAAGACGGCGAACTGGAAGAGGCAATGAACCTGCTCTTCCCTTTGCACAAACCAGCCTTGCCCAATCCCGTCTGCACCTTGAAAGACACGATAGATGCGGACCACCCCAACCTGCTCGTTATCGGCGACAGCTATGCCAACCAACTCGTCTTTTCCTCTTTCGGGAAAGCCTTTAACAACTGGGACTGGTGGGCCTACAACCGCGACATCCACTCCTCAAGGCCACGCTTCAATTGGAGACGCCTCAAAGAAGAATTCGATGCCGTGGTAGTCTTGCAAGAAGCCGACATCGTAATGGCTGTGTTCACAGCCCCCATGTTGTATGACTACATGTTTGAATTCCCAAGGACGGCACAAGAACTGCTCGACAAAGGCTATTTCAACGAAGAGGAAGCCATGGAGACCGTCATCAAGATAATCAAGGACGAACCGAAATGGTATGAGGGAGTCGTGAAACAAGCCGAGAAGCGAAACATTACTATCGAAGAATGCCTTACCAGGAACGCAAGGTATTGGCTTGACTGCCAGAGAATGAAAATCAAAAGACCAAAAAGAGCGTCATGAAAAACAAAGGAAACTGGTTATATGGCATCCTCTTTGGCCTCCTGATGGTCTTCCTGTTCTCGTTCATGATACAGGAACACTTCAAGCCGTTTGAGTTCAAAAAAATGAATGGCCGTTTTGCTGTGGTCAACAAGCCCGACCTCACTTTCAACGGATACAAGGACGGCACCTATCAGAAGGGCACTGAGAAATACCTTCAGACCCATTTCGGGTTTTACGAACCCATAGTGAGAGGCTACAACCAATACTGCTGGGATTTCTACAGGAAAAGCATGGTCAGTTACATCAAATGCGGCAAGGACAACTGGCTGTTTTACAATCATACCATAGAAAACTACTACGGTACGGAAATGTACAACTGGTACAAAGACGTGGATGCCGCCCGCGAGGGCTATGAACGCGAAATACGACTTCTGAACAAGGTCGACGGCATTTTGCGCCAGTACGGCGTTACTTTTATGACCGTTATCGCCCCCAGCAAAGGCACCATCTACTCGGAGCTGCTGCCACGAGGCGACTTTGACACCACCACCCTGAAGGCAGCCGACTATTTCATGAAACGTTTCGACGAGCTTCACCTACCCTACCTTGACATGACCGAAGTCTTCTTCCAAATGAAAGACACCTGCTCGTTCTATCTGTTCCAACCCTTAGGCCACCATTGGAACTTCTCCTGCATCTATGCCGCCGAGACGCTTTTCCACTTCATGGAACACCAGAGAGGCATCAAAATGCCGCAAATCCAATATGGCGACAAGTGGCTGAACAGCTGCAGCATCGGCGACGACAGGTTTACTGACCACCAATCTGAGTTGAACCTGATGCGCCCCATCAAATACAAGCCAAAATATGACTATAGGGAACGCGAATATTGGCTGACCAGCGACTCTACAACCACCAAGCCCGCCGTGCTTATCACCGGAAATTCTTTCTATCTTTGGATGATGTACTACATACCTCCCAAAGAATGTTTCTCCGACTTCCAGTACTGGTATTACAACAAAGTGGCTTACCAAGGGGTGGACAAACTGATTGACAGTGTGGCCAAACTCGATCGTTTGGATTATTTGCTTGACGCAGACTACGTCGTTTGGTTCACCAGCGAAAGCCAAATGTACCATAACACCGAAGGCTTTGCCGCCGACGCCTTATTACAACTCTGCATCGGAGAAGACAGGTTCAACACACGCTATAATGAAGTGAAGGACAGCCTTTACCATGATAATATGACCCGATGGAGAATCGCCGGCAATTGCGATGACGAACTCTTCAAGAAACTATTGGTAAACTATACCAAAAAAATGATCTATGGCGACCCGGAGAATTTCTTCCCTGAACTTGCCGGCGAAGGCATCCCCACCGCCCGCAATCCACGGCTGTTGGAAGAAAGCTATTGGAAAAAACGAGACATCCGCCGCCAAATCAAGCGCGACACCATCTGGATGACCAATGTTTCCAATTTCATGGTGGCACAAGACGTCAGCATGCAAGAAGCCATCAACGAGGAAACCGACAACGTGTTCTTTGGCCGTCCGCTTATGCGCGACACCAAAGTCGGGAAAAAGGAATACAGGGAAATCCTTATCAAGCAGACAGAACAGATTATTTGGAATTACAAAGAATGGCTGGAAAGCGTGAAAGCCGACGCAGAAAAAAGAGGCATTACCATCGAAGAGGCCGTAACGCTCCATGCCACCTATACCGTCGACCAAAAAATCCGTGATGGTAAAGTTATCTTACCCGAATAAATGAAAAAACGCATCTGCACCATATTATGCTTACTCACCATGCTCGGATTCGTGCTGACATTCGTGCAAGAAAAATGGCATCCCTTCAAGCTGAAGCCCTTGGGGGGTGTCACCTACGAGACCGCGCGCCCTGAACTTACTCTAAAGAATTTCGCTTCGGGCCAATTCCAAAGTAACGCCGAGCAATACAGCCGCGAGAACTTTGGCTTTCGCGAATGGGCCATCCGGTTTTACAACCAAACCAGTTACAGCCTTTTCGACCAAACCACCAACCAATTCGTCGTGCAAGGCAAGGACGGTAAAACATTCTTCGAGGAGTCATACATCATCAGCTACACGGGCGAGACCTACCTCGGCGAAGAGAAAATCCAAGACAACACGAGGCAAATCAAGCTCATCCAGGACTTGTTGCGCACCAAAGGCATCACTTTGCTGCCTGTCTTCGTCTTGGGCAAGGCTTCCTACTATCCTGAACTCATCCCCGACAACTACATCGCCAAACGCCATGAAACCAACAACTACCAAGCATACCTGAAAGCTTTTGACGAGCAAAGCGTTGAGATGCTGGACTTCAACAGGTATTTCTGCGACAGGAAAGGCACGGAGGCCCATCCCATCTACTGTAACCTAAGTGCCCACTGGACGGTGTATGCCGCCTCCCAAGCCATGGATTCCTTGGTGCGCTATATGGAAGACAAGACACAACAGNNAAGCACAACACCATCGACCAGCCGCAGTTCAGTTTCACCGAAGGCTACAAGCCCAAGGTGCTGACCATCTCCGACTCCTATTGGTGGACCGTCTGGGCCTGGAATGTCGCCTTGCCGCAAAACCTCTTTTCTGACGGTGGCTTCTGGTTCTATAACAAGACCATCTATCCCGAGCGCTCGCCCATCCAAAACGTGGAAGCCGTCGACTATAAGCAAGAAATTGAAAACCAAGAGTTTGTATTGTTGGTATGCACGGAGGCCACCAACCATCTTTGGCCTTACGGCTTCACGGAACGTTACCTGAGCGCTTATGACAACGTATTCCGCTACAAGCAACCCGAGCAATACGATGCCGCCGACAGCCTTTATGTCGTCTACCGCAACGCAGAAATCGCAACCATCATTGAGCACATCAAAGCCTTGCCGGAATGGCTGGAGAGCGTTGAAAGACAAGCTGATGAAAAAGGCATCAGCGTGGAACAGTCGCTGTGGGACAACGCCGAATACACCTATCGCATGAACATCGAACCAAAAGGATTTGTAAGATGAAAAGCCGTATTTGCACCATATTATGCCTCCTGACGATGATTGGGTTTGTGCTCATCTTCGTGCAAGAAAAATGGCATCCCTTCAAGTTGAAGCCTTTGGCGGGCGTCACCTTCACCACCGACAAGCCAGACCTCAACCTCAACAACTTCGCCTCGGGCAAATACCAAAGCAACATCGAGCAATACAGCCGTGAGAACTTCGGCTTCCGTGAGTGGGCGATAAGGTTTTACAACCAAATCAATTACAGTCTCTTCAACGAGACCACCTGCCATTTCATCACCCCCGGCAAGGACGGCTGGCTGTTCTATGCCGAAGCCTTCCGCGACTACTACGGCATCGAGCCTATCAACCAGTACAAGACCTACGACCGCGCCCGCGAATGGGCCAGAAAGAACGTCAGGATGATGAACAAACTCAGGTATGTGCTGAAAGACTACGACATTGAATTTCTGTGCTTTATGGCACCCAACAAGGCAGAAATCTATCCCGAATACCTCCCCTACCATCAGCCNNTGTTCCCGAAGCGTGACACCCACTGGCGCTATTCGGCGGTCTATGGCTACGATAGTCTGTTCAGCTACATGAACAGCCTCAACGGTTTCGGCATCCCCGACATTCATGTCGACCGACTGGTGCAACTCGACACTGCATATTGCGAGAACGACGAGCAGACCCTCAACCTCATTTTCCCCATCGGCAACGACTCGCCGAAATACCGTGCCGATATCAGTGTCGACTGCGGCGAAGGTTGCCGCAAGCCCAAGGTGCTGTTCGTCGGCGATTCTTTCGTTTGGGACTTGGAGACCTACATGCCTTGGAGACAATTCATGGACTATGTGGAAATCTGGTTCTACAACAAGTCCGCCTTCTTGGGTTTCGAGAAAGAGAAACATCCCATTGGCGACATCAACCGCCTGCGTTCCATCCTCAATTCCGAGTTTGTGGTTTGGTATTCCTCTGGCTATCAATGGGGCTTGTCGTCTTACGACTTCGTGGAAGATGCCCTGCTGCGCCTCTGCGTCAGCGACAGCCTGTTTGAGGCACAGATTCCGTGGGTGATGGACAGCCTGCGCCACGACAGTGCCTTCAAGGCGCGGCATTACGACTGGTATCATCCCGAGGATTTCAACGATACTTTGCGCCACTACGCCGTCAAAGCATTAAGAGACAATCCCGAACTCATCCCAGGCCTCGGTGGCGAAGCCATGCCGACTATACGCAACACCCAAGCCATCGCCTTGGCACAACAGGCCAATGCCATCGCCAACGACAAGCCCTGGTGCACTGCCTTGCGCATCCAAGCCTCAAGGACCGGTCGCCTCTTCGATGACATCCTGGACGAAGAAGCCGAGAATGTGTTGCTCGGTCGCCCCTTGATGCGCCAAGAAATACAAGTGGATACGGCGTCCATCATCGAGTTTGAAGTCGGGAAACTGAAGAACCAGTGGCGCAACAATGCCGAGAGTGTCAAATACTTGGAAGATAAAGCCCAAGAGCGGGGCATGACTTTTGAGGAAATGCTGGATGCCGACGCCCGCTGGGTTATCAACGAAAGGCTAAGGAACGGGGAATTGTTTTAATAGGTTTTGGCCTAGATTGCTTCGTGCCTCGCAATGACGCGAAGCGACAGTCAGGCGCAAAGCGACACAACGAATAACATTTCAGGATTACTGGGCTTCGCCCCCATACGCGCTTCGCGTCATTGCGAGGAGGAACGACGAAGCAATCCAAAGAAAGAGTCATAACAAATCGTACAAATCTTCCCAATTCGGGTTCATGCCTTCAATTAAGGCAATCTTATCCGCCCTCGAGCCTCCTTTAATCTGTTTCTCTCTGGCAATGGCATCAACAACCATCGGATATTCCTCAAAATACCCCAACTTATCTATATCATACTTGGCTGTAAAACTTTTAGGATGCAGTTTCGTCTTATGCTCATAAACTCGACGTTTCAAAAAGGATGTCATGCCGACATATAGTGTGCCGTTGCGTTTGTTGAACATGATGTATACATAGCCTTTTTTGGTATACATGACTTTTCTCTTTTGCTCTTACTGCTTTATTTTCTGGATTGCTTCGTGCCTCGCAATGACGCGAAGCGACAGTCAGCAACTAGCCCTTATTCCACTACAATCTCATAAACTCTTCCCTCAATATCAGTTTTGTTATACGGAATCAGCCCCTGCTCCCAAACGATGGGTGGCCACCATTCGCTGTAATGGTATTCCTGCGTGACGATGGCTTTCATCTGGTTGTTGGGGATGTCGGTGTAGACATCGTTCATGTAGCCCATCACCCGCATGTGCTCTGGGTCGGGACCGAGACGCCAGATGATTTCCGTGGGACGCCACTCAATTTCATAATAATACCATTGCTCCTTAAAAGCCTTATTGCTCATCGGGGCGCGCTCGGTGAGGGCCTTGTAGAGCTTGCACCACGCAGATGCTGTCGGCACGTTTGCCATAATAGTCCTTCGGCCAGAAACGCGAGGCCTTCACAATTTCAATATCGATTTCAGAATAATGGTAATCGGAAAGGCGCACAGGATTTTCCGAGTCGTCGTTTTTCTCCACATAGCCGCCTTCCGCCTCGTTATGGCGGCGGTTGTTCCAAGCGTGGTTGTCGCTGTAAATCAACCAGAAAGCATACGTCAAGCCATTCCAGATGTTCTCGTCGTTGAGCATCACTGGGAACTTGATCTTGCCACGGAACTTGCCGTAAGTGAATCCCACGCGGGTGCGGATGCCCGTCGACTCCTTATGCAGGTTGTTCAGGTCGTCGTTACCTGGATTGATGAGGGAGATGTAACTGCCATCGTCGGAGAGGCGCACCGTTTGGCAAGGTGTCTCACTCACCACAGGCCAGTTCATCTGCAACTCAGTGCTATCAAAACGGCCTCGGTTGGCTTCATAATCAGCTCGGGTATAGGGATTTTCGCCTACCACATCCTGAATGACGGGAATATTGCGCAAAGTGTACTGCTTACTAACAGCACTGAAAAACTGCTCGTAGAGCGCGCTGCGATAAAGGCTGTCATCCGTGCCGCAATGACAGTTAGTACTGTCCAAGTGGTAGCCGACATTGTTCACCTTCGACTCGTCGATAAACACACCCTTGTCGACGGCAATCACGGCACGGGTCTTCAGCTTACGCTTTGAGCGGATGACCTTGATATGCTTGGACTTGTGTTGCTCATACCAGCCGTAGGGGTTCACAAACTGTCCATTCTCGTCAGTTTGGCCGATATATTGCACATAATCAGGGATTTCAGACAGTCCTTCCTTATCACAAAGCACCAGAATAAAGCTGTATTCGCCGACACGTGGGTTGCGTTTCCAACGGTGGTTTACCTCGCCCACATTGCGCTTGTCGTTGATGACCCACAAGGCATCCATGTAGAGCTGTTCGTCCACCTCGACCCCGTTTTTCTCGGCCTTTTCCACGATGCCGTTATACCATTCCGGCACGTTGTGGATGGAGTTAATGACTTGTTGGATATGTTCAGCACTGAAGCTGTTCTCCGACAAGTCGGCACCATAGTATTGTTTTTCGTCGCGCGGGTTGCCCACGATGCGGAAAGCGTCGCGTGTACGATGGTGCTCGATAGGCTTGAAACCGACACTCACGTCCTCCCAGCTGCCGTAGAAGTTTTCATTGGCCAAGGGCAATGTATCGGCAAACTTGTAGCTCTCGTTTTGGTAGTAAATCTTGTAATATTTGTACCGCTTCGACAGCGTGAAGAACCTGAAATTGAACATCCCCGAGCCGTCCTTGGTCTGCTTGACCGACGGCAAGGTGATGCCTTCAAGGACAGCGTTGTCCATATCCATGTCTAGCGTGACCATCTTGTTGCGGCCAAAGTTCGACATCGGACGGAAATAGTTCGTCTTCAACAGGATATAAGCCAGCAGTAGCAAAAGCAGCCACCAATATTTTCTGTTGTTTTTCTTCATAATATATTTTCTATTTTAAATGTTTTGCTCGCCTATACTTCGCCTACGGATCGCCTATACTTCGCCTATACTTCAAATTGTAAAGTTGAGTGATTTCTTTGTCCATTTTTTAAACAGTTTTTAATATTTCACGATTCTTTGGGCGGTCTCACCGATTTTGAGGATATAAACCCCGGGGGGCAATTCGAGATTGACGGTAATTTCACTAATGCCGTAGGAAAAGACAACGGGCCTGCGGTAACAACAACGTCCCATCAGGTCAAAAACTCTTAATTCTGTCGACGACTGCTTTTCCGAAGCGACCAGCAGATGGATTTCGTCGGTGAACGGATTGGGATAACAGGCAAAACTGACAGGTTCTTCGTGGGAAAGCACATCCAAGAATGCCCCGATTTGCTCCTCCATCGTTTGGTTTCGCCTTTGCAAATAAGCATCGATTTGCGCCACATGAGCCTGCCACACCGAATTGGAAGTCGGGAAGTTAAATCTATGGCAAACGCTCGGAATCTCATCTTGAATGCCTTCTGACAAGGTAGCCAAAATAGGGCCTGTATGCTCGTAATTCAGCAGATGGGACATCGCCGACGCAAAACGGGAACGGAATTGTTCGACAAAACGAGGGTTCTTCAAAAGCCTACGGTAAAATAAGGTGGAAGCCGCATTGGAAGGTCCCAAATTGTCGCTAGTGTCGACGATATTGGCAAACACGTCCCAATCACGGAAGAAGCATCCGTCGCCATCGAAGAAGATCCAACGCCATTTCCGATTACCTGACTGCCAGCACCGGACATTGTTGGCCGGCCAATCCACATTAGCGGAATAGAGCTCGAAAATCATATAATCGATGAGGTTGTTCAAGTCAACCTTGGAGCAGAAATAGTTGTAGCTGTCCTCTTCCGACAAGTCGGCAGTCTCCATCCACTCATATAGCTCCTCCCATTGGGTGTTGTCGCCTTCATCGAGTGTACGCCAGTTCTTGATGATGTTGCAACTTTCGGGAGCGACACCATAATGGTCTTCAAGATAATGCGAATCAGTCGCCTCCTCCAGATAATAGACGCCCCAATACTCGCCATTCAGGAACACGACGACGGCACGCGTAGCCAACCTGTCAATATTCATAAGCCGCGCCACACGATGACACAAGGGATCGTTCACGCCCGTCTGAAGCCAGTTGCTGCCTCTGAAAGGTTTGAGGTTCAGATGCTTGACATTATCTATTGGAGAATCGTCAAAAAACAAGTGCTTGAATCGTTTTTTTCCATACTCCTCACGGGCATAAAGCTTCATGCCTTTCTGCTGGTAACGTCTCGAAGCACCGCCATGGGTGCGCAGTCCCGCCTCTTGGTTGATGCCCCTGTTGTCATGCTCGTAAAACTCCACGTTGCAACAGCGCTCCCATTCTCTGCCCTTACAGAAATAATTGCCCGTCCATTCGGGTATACTCGGCGACTGCCATGCACCTGGGACAAAAATTCCTCTATAATAATCGAACAGGTCCAAGGAATCGGCACAAAGCGACACCACAGGCAAGCCATGAGTGTCGCAGCCCAAAGCGTGGATAAAATAGCTGTTGGTCATCACCGCGCTGACACACTGCCCCTGCTCGTCAAATACCGCTGCGCGAATCACAATGCAATGCTGCACCGAATCGGGAAGGTAGAACTCCGATTCAAGACAATCGTGGATGGTGTATATGTCCGACCTTGAGCATTTACTGGCATCCAACAGCAAAGGCCCGCCATATAGCGGCGACTGTGCCGTAGGACGGTTGCCATTGGTGGTATAGCGGATATGATATTGTGGGTTATAATTGAACAATTCCAGAGGTAAGACATCCTCATAAAAGCCGCCTCGCGCCGAAAACAACACCGTGTCGTTTTGAGCCATGGCTGCCTGAGCCAAAAACAGACCTAATATCAGTGGGAGTATCCTTGTTTTCATTGTCTGATGATTTTATGGAATGAATGGCCTATCTTCAACACATAAACACCTGCCTTTAGATCAGGATGTATGACGATTTCGTTATTGCTGGTGGAAAGCAGGCAAGACTGCGTGAAGACTTTGTGTCCTAATACATCGAAGATGGCAATCTCACAGGCATCCATGTGTTCCGCATCCATGAGGATACGAATCTCTCCTGAAGATGGATTGGGGTAGCACCATACTCCAATGGCTTGCTTTTCAGGCAAATCAACCAACAAGTCATAAATATGGTCATCCAAATTGTCAGCTCTTCTCATTAAAAAACAATTGATTCGCCCCATATCATCATTCCATGCAGCCATATTTGTCGGACGACCATACCGCTCTGATTGGAAAGGTACCTCGGCGATGATTGTCGCTTTAATACTTTCGAAGATAGGTTTTGTCGTCGCATAGCTGAATGCCGTGTTCAACAATTCACGAAAGCGGCTGTTAAACTGTTCCCGAAACTCGTCGTTCTCCAACAATCTCCTGAAAAACAAGGTTGCTTTCCAATTTGTGGGCCACAACGCATCACCTTCATCCACGGCGTTTTCAAAGGCATGGAAGGTCATCCAACGAAGACAAGCATCACCATCGAAGAAAATCCACCTCCATTTACTATTGCCCTCTTGCCAGCAACGCATATTGTTAGCTGGCCAGTCGTCATTTTCAGCAAACATCTCAAATATCTGGTAGTCAATAAAATTATCGACATCCATTTGAGTCTTCAAGTAGGCATAAGCCCTAGCATCGCTCAAATCGGCATTTTCCATCCAATGAAACAGTTCCAGAAAGTTGTAGAGGGTGCCGCAATCCACAAATGGGTTCCATGCCCAAATGAGATTGACTTGCTCAATGTCGACATCAAAATGGTCTTCAAGATATCGTTCGTCGGGGCGTTCGTGGATGTAATAGATACCCCAATACTCGCCATTGAGATACAACACCACAGGACTTGATGCCAATGCCTCTATGTTTAATTGAGAAGCAATTTGGTTGCAAATGTGGTCGTTCACCCCCGACTGGTCCCATGAAGCGGCAAAAGGCTTCAACACAAGGTGCTTGAAATTGCTAAGTGGGATGGTCTCGAAGAACTTGTGCTTGAATCTTTTCTTGCCATATTCTTCGCGGGCATACATTTTTAGGCATTTTTGCTGGAGCCGCCGACCATTGCCGCCGTGCGTCCTTAGTCCTGCCTGTTGGTTGATGCCCGTGTTGTCCAATTCATAAAACTCGACGTTCATCCGTCTTTCCCATTCCCTGCCTTCCTGATAATAGTTGCCCGTCCAATCAGGATCCAGAGGGTCGTAATGGATACCTGGCACAAAAATGCCCGTCTCATAGTCAAACAAGCCCAACGAGTCGGAACAAAGCGAAACCACTGGTAGTCCATGCGTATCGCAACCCAATGAGCGAATGAAGTAGCTGTTGGTCCTCACTCCACTGACACAACTGTCGTTTTCGTCAAAAACCGCCGCCCTAATGACAATACAATGTTGCACCGAGTCAGGGAGATAAAAGTCCTGTACAGGGCAATCGACGATGGTGTAAATATCTGATTTTGAATATTTAGTGGAATCCAACAACAGCGGTTCTTCATACAGAGGTGACTGCGCCGTGGGGTTGCTGCCATTGGTGGTGTAACGGATATGGTTCTGCGGATAATAGTTGTATAATTCCAACGTCAGCACCTCCTCATAAAAACCGCCACCAGCCGAAAAGATGACCGTATCGTTCTGGGCATAACACGTAATAGATGCCAAAAGAATCCATAAAACAAACGGCCAATGGTTTTTCATGTCGTTGAAAATATAGCGCAAAGATACAAAAAAAATGTAGAGACGCGGCACGCCACGTCTCTACAATTGATTCCAAATGATAATCACCAATTAGATTTCCTCTTCCTCAACGCGCAGCGGCTTGGGTTCGCTTTTGCGAATGTCAAGCTCGTCGATGAGGTTGGTGGCACCGGCGTACTTGTCAATGATGAAGAGCACGTAGCGGACGTCCACGTTGATGGTGCGCTGCAGTTTAGGCTCAAAGTTAACGTCGCCACTCATGGCTTCCCAGTTGCCGTCGAAGGCGAGGCCGATGAGTTCGCCCTTGCCGTTCATGATGGGGCTACCAGAGTTACCACCGGTGATGTCGTTGGTCGAAAGGAAGCACACGACAAGTTCGCCGTTCTCATCGGCGTAGGTGCCGAAGTCCTTCTTCTCGATAAGCTCGATGAGGCGCTTGGGGGCATCAAACTCGAAGTCGCCAGGGATGTACTTCTCGAGGATACCATTGGCGGTGCACACATAGTCGTAATGCACGGCATCAGCGGGCATGTAGTCCTGCACTGAGCCGTAGCTCATACGCATCGTCGAGTTGGCATCGGGATAAAGGCTCTTACCAGGCTGGGTGGCAGCGTAGTACTCGCGCAGGCCTTTCACGAAAATGTGGTCGTTCTCGCTCACGGCAACCATGGCGGTGCGGTATTCAGCCATGTGATTAATGATGACTTCCATCATCGAAGTGTTCATGATGTAGGCATAGTCCTTTCCTATCTTCTTGGGGTTGGGCTTGGCAATGAAAGCCTTGATGTTTTCGGCATTGCCAAAGATGGAGTTGGCATACACGTCGTCAGCAAAAGCGTCGATGTCGCCCTTGAACTTCTTGTCGATGATGTTGTAGATTTCGGGCAGTTCTTCACCCTTGAAAGCGGCCTTGTAGGTCTTCAGCATCTCGGCGAAAGTCTTCTTTTCGACCTGTTGATCAGTCTCAGCGAAGAGGCCGTCGACATCCATACCTTGAAGCATCATCAGCGACATCTCCTCAGCCTCCTTGTCCTTTTCAAGATAAGCCTGGTAGTAAGAGGCAAACTGGGCGGCAATGCCGGCAGGGCCAGCCTGAGCGACGAAGTTAGGATAATAGATATACTTGGCCACTTCGCCCATGGTCTTATAGGCTTCCTTCAGGTTAGGCAGGGCGTTCTTATATTCGGTCTTATTGTTCTTGTTCACCCAGTTGGTGAAGTCCCTCTCCAAGGCAACCTTGGCTTCACTCACCTTGTTCTTGCGGAGCATCTTGCACTGGCCGATGAAGTTCTTCCATGTGTTGGCCAAGCCAGCGTGGTTGTCGGCATACATCAGGTTGATGTGGTCATCCACCTTCATGTATTCTTCCATCACTTCAAGTTGCGTGCCGAAGATGTCGATGATGGCGGGATAGAAAGTGTCAACGTTGTAGTCGATGCCGTAGCTCGACATGTAACGCTCGGTGCTGCCCGGGAAGCCCCAAATCATGGTGAAGTCGTCCTTCTGCACGCCATCGAGGCTGATGGGCAGGTGATGCTTGGGCGTCAGCGGCACATTGTCCTTGCTGTAGGCTGCGGGGTTGCCGTCTTTGTCGCAATAAACGCGGAAGATGCTGAAGTCACCAGTGTGGCGGGGCCACATCCAGTTGTCGGTGTCGCCACCAAACTTGCCAATCGAAGAGTTGGCCACACCCACAAGACGCACATCGGGGAACACCTGATAGACAAACATGTAGTATTCGTTGCCCTCAAAGAAACCCTTGATGACGGGGTTGTACTTGCCATCTTCCGAGGCGGCGGATTCCATCTCCTTGATCTTCGCACGGATGGCAGCCTGTTGGTCCTGATAATCCATATCTTCGGTGACCACGCCGAGGATGTCCTTTGTGACATCTTCCATGCGGACGAGGAAGCTGGCGGTCATTTCAGGAGCAGGCAGCTCTTCGCTATAGTTCTTGGCCCAGAAACCATCACGGAGATAGTCGTGCTGGTCGGAGCTGAGTTTTTGCACAGCGCCGTAGCCGCAGTGGTGGTTGGTGAACAGCAAGCCGTGCTCGCTGACGATTTCACCAGTGCAGAAGAAGCCGCGCGGCATGGGGTCGCTGCCCAGGCCCACGATAGCGTCCTTCAGACTGCTGTGGTTGATGCTGTAAAGCTCTTCAGGGGTCAGTTGCAGCCCCATCTT
>LXOW01324757.1_pt1 | contig 18755 bp, 14 predicted proteins | sample 1368591 | NCBI WGS metagenome assembly LXOW01 (sample SAMN04884650, study PRJNA319009) | bovine gut metagenome | isolation source: Cow rumen | host: Bos taurus | place: Italy: Legnaro (PD) | collected 2014-07-09
ATACCTGCGGCAGGAAAACGCCATTCCGGCCATTTCTTTGCACTACAACGCCATGCTTTCGTGGAACAATGTCCTCCGCTGCCGTTTTTTCAAGACGGGAAAGCACTGATATCTCAATTCTTATCTTATCCAGTTCCTCTGCCTGCAATGGTGAGAACCGGCTGTCCCTGAATGCCGCATACAGGGCAAAATTACGAACGGCATCGGAAAGCGGCATTCCGGCCTGCAATGTTCCTATGCATCCCCTGAGCTGCCTGTCCTTGTTAAGCGTGACAAATACCGCTCCCGGAATGTTCAGACGGGAATCCCTTACAGGTTCAGCGGTATTCTTGCCAAAAAGGGCATCATGTATGCTGCGTCGTGCCTCTTTGAGCAGGAATTTTTTTTGCTTGTTGTTAAGTTTCTCACTCGGAGGATTTCCGGATTTTACAAACCACCCACTCATATAGCCTACAACCCTGCCTGGGGATTTGGCATTGGTATATTCACGATGGGAATCTGAAACCTCGCCTATTTTGAAACTTTTCGCACCGAGGATCTTGGCTGTTTCCAATCCAAGCCCCAGGGCGGTTATTCCACAAGCTACTGTCTGCAAATTCTGTATTCCTTTTGACATAAGTGCGGATTCCGTCTGCTTTATATATGAGAAATCCATAGTCCTTATGGATTCGGCAAAGGCCTCGTCTGAATAACGTGCGTTTTCCGTATCCGTGTAATGTGAAAGATCCGTTGACACGACAAGCAATGCCTTGCGGCCTTTAAGCAATTCCGCCAGAACTGTGGCCATTTTCTTAATTTCCTGCTCACCGGCACTGTTCAATGTCATAGCAAGCAGTTTGAAAGGCTTTTTCAGCTTTCTCTGCAAAAATGGAAGCTGCACCTCTATAGCATGTTCATACTGATGTGCTGACGGATAATTTTCAAAAAGAGGCTCTTTTTCTATAAGTTTTTTTGCAAGTTCCCTGTCTGTCTCGACAATTCCTAACGGTGTCTCATAATCATCTTCCGCAAGAATGGCAGCACCCTTTATGGCATGTGTATGACCTGTTCCCATTATCACTACTATATCATAAGACTGGTTTATCGGGGCAAATGCCTGTGCGGCAAGACGGCCTGAATAGACATATCCCGCATGTGGGGCAACCAAGGCTACAATGCCTGGGATCTCCCTTTTACCAACCTTCTTGAAAGTATCGTCTATGTATTTTGAAAGGGCTGTCTTGTCAGCCGTATAGAATTTGTCGGCAGCGGCCATAGGCCTTGCATGAAGATTTAAATCCATAATGCCTCCGATAATAAAAGCAATCAAAAAATATCTTATGGTTTTTAGCAGCATACAATTACATTTTAATATATTTTGGCAACCTGCAAACACATAATTTGGAATATTTATAACAAAAAAACACCCACCGTCAAAAACGGCAGGTGTTTTTCTACAGTATTAAGCCCCTTATTGTCTTTTACAAACTACTACAGGCAGAATCACATCAGCGGATTTGAAACTACTCCGTCTGCGAGCTTGGGTTCAAACCAGGTGGACTTGGGAGGCATGATCTTGTTTGCGTCCGCCACGAGGATAAGTTCCTCTATGGAAGTCGGGAACAATGCGAATGCCACTGCCATTTCGCCTGAATTTACACGTTTTTCAAGCTCTCCGAGGCCGCGTATGCCGCCAACGAAGTCTATGCGATGATCCTTGCGGAGATCCTTTATTCCGAGAATCTTGTCAATCACGAGATCTGAAAGAACGCTTACGTCCAATGCGGCGACCGGGTCATCCTTGGCATCCGGTGTAGGCACTATCGGGGTCAGCTTGTACCATTTTCCGCCCAGATACATCGCAAACTCACGGCGGGCCTTTGGCTTGGCACAGTTCTTGCAGGCAGCGTCCTCAACCTTGAATGACTTCTTTATTTCAGCCATGAACGCATCAGGCGTAAGGCCGTTAAGGTCGCGGACGACCCTGTTGTAATCCCATATCTTCATCTCATTGACTGGGAAAGCCACGGCAAGATATGTATTGTAGGATTCGTCGCCCTTGTGCTCCGCTCCACGTTTTTCAATCATCCATTTCTTCACGCGGCTTGCGGCAGCGCTGCGATGATGTCCGTCGGCAATGTACACGGCAGGCTGTTTCTCAAACTCTTCCTGAATGACCTTTATGTCATTGTCGTCGGAAATTGTCCAAAGGGTGTGAATCACGCCACCCTGGCCTTCGGCGGAAAATTCCGGCTTGTTCTGCACGGTTTTCTTTATAATAGCGTCAACTGCGGGAATCTGCTTGTAGGCAATAAGTCCGGGGCCGGTCTGTGCTTCCACGAACTTGATCTGATTCACACGGTCATCTTCCTTGTCAACACGGGTGAACTCATGCTTGCGTATGCGATTCGCATCGTAATCCTCAACGCAGGCACCAACTACAAGGCCAGTCTGAACGTGATCGCCCATTTTGAGACGGTACACATAGAACATCTTCTTCGTGTCCCTTATGAGCAGTCCTTCCTTTAACATTCTGCGGAAATTCTCTCCGGCCTTCTTGTAAACTTCCTCGCTGTAAACATTCGTACCCTCGGGGAGGTCAATTTCTGCCTTGGAAACGTGCAGGAAGCTGTTAGGCTTGCCTTTTGCCATTTCCCTGGCTTCCTCGGAATTGAGAACGTCGTAAGGAGGAGCTATAACTTCCTGTGCCTTGCCAGGAGCAGGGCGTATGCCGTAAATAGGTGTGAAAAGCGGTAATTTTGCCATTTTCTGTTTTATCCTTTGTATTTGGGCTATCTTGCTTAACGGGGATTCCCCCTTGCAGGAAAATCCCCGCCATTACTTTTTATCGTCTTTCAAGAACGAAATATCATCTTTTCCTCTCTCCCATAAGATAGGAAAGGACATATAATCAATTCCCAATTTCCCTCGCCCCTTGCGGGAGAGGGATTAAGGGTGAGGGGAATAGAATTAATAGCTGCCTCTTACTGCGTTCCTCTTGTTTCCGTCAATGAGGAAATCCGCAATCTGCTCGGCGGCCTGCTGGGCAACCCTTATCTGCGCGTCCTTTGTGGAGGCGGCGATATGCGGTGTGCAGATTATGTTCTCATTACCGAAGAAAGGATGTTCCTTGGCAGGCTCATTTGCGTATACGTCGCAGGCAAGGCCCGCAATCTGGCCACTGGCTATTCCGTCAAGAATGTCCTGCTCATTCATAATCGCGCCGCGGGAGCAGTTGATAAGGCGTATGCCTTTCTTCATCTTGGCAATGGCTTCCTTGTTCACCATGCCCTTTGTCTCCGGCGTAAGGATTGTGTGATAGGTGACAAAGTCGGATTTCGCATAAAGCTCGTCCATGGTCACTTTCTTAATACCAAGTTTTGCCGCTGTTTCCTCGGTCATGAATGGGTCAAAGCCGAGAACTGTCATGTGATGGCCGTGAGCCATGTCAGCGAAAATCTTGCCGATATTGCCGCAGCCGACGATTCCGACGGTCTTGCCGCATATTTCAACGCCTTTGAACTTGCTCTTTTCCCATTTTCCGGCATGTGTCGATGTGTTTGCCTGCGGAATCTGGCGGGCAAGCGCCATCATGAGAGCGAATGCGTGTTCGGCAGCGGACTGTGAATTGCCGGTAGGCGTATTCATAACGACAATCTTGTTCTCTTTTGCGGCGGCAACGTCAATATTGTCATAGCCAGCTCCGGCACGTACCGCGACCTTCATATTTTTCGCCTCTTTGAGAATGTCGGCGGTAAGTGTTGTCGCAGAGCGTACAACTATTGCGTCATATTCGCCAATGCAGGCTTTAAGCTCTTCGGGAGTCATTCCTGTCTTTACTACTGGTTCAAGACCTCTTTCCTTCAGAATGGTCTCGCAGATCTTGTCGGACTTGTCAGCTATCAAAACTTTAAATGCCATTTTTTATTTTCTCCTTGAAAAAATCTGAAATGATTTATTAAATTCCCCCTCCTCATTTCAATGAGGAAGGGGAAGTCGCTGTTTATTTTGTATACTCAGCTTTTACCTGCTCATAGCCCCAGTCAAGCCAATGAGTAAGAGCTTCAATGTCGGAAGTCTCTACTGTCGCACCGCACCATACGCGGATTCCGGTGGGAGCATCCTTGTAGGAATTTATGTCGTTGGCAACGCCTTCCTTGGCAAGAAGGGCTGTGATCTTCTTGGCAGCCTTTGCCTGTTCTTCCTTGTCAAGAGATGTAAACCAGGGAGCAACAATCTTGAAGCACACTGATGTATTGGAGCGAATCTCCTTGCTCTCTGCGAGGAAGTCAATCCAGTCGGATTTCTCTACCCATTTCTCAAAGGCGGCAAGATTTGCCTGGGATCTCTTGATAAGTCCCTGAAGTCCGCCGACTGATTTTGCCCAGTTGAGAGCATCAATGGCATCCTCTATGCAGAGCATGGACGGAGTGTTGATTGTGCTGTATTCCAATTCTCCGGGTTTGAGTTTCTTAAGCTCGGCAAGGCGGAATATCTTTGGCATTGGCCACGGAATCTTGGGAACACGCTCTTCCATGCGGGCTACTGCCTTCGGGGAAAGGATCATCACGCCATGTGCTGCCTCTCCGCCGAGGACTTTCTGCCAGGAGAAAGTGAGTATGTCTATTTTTGTGAAATCTATGTCCATTGCGAACACGCCGCTGGTGGCATCGCATATCACAAGACCCTTGTGATCCGCAGGCAGCCAATCCATATTCGGCACTTTCACGCCGCTGGTTGTTCCGTTCCAGGTGAAGACGATGTCATGATCGGGGTTCGCCTGTTTGAAATCCGGCAGCTTGCCATAGTCGGCGGTGTAGTCGTTCACATTTTCCAGCTTGAGGTACTTCTTGATGTCCTTTATCCAGCCTTTGCTGAATGATTCCCAGCCGAAAACGTCAACCGGGTTGTCTCCGAGTGTTGACCAGAGGGCACATTCAACCGCACCTGTGTCAGAGCCTGCAACCACTCCTATGCGGTAATCCGCAGGAAGCTGAAGGATCTCCTTCATAAGGTCGGAGCAGAGCTGTATGCGGGCTTTTCCCTCTTTTGAGCGGTGGGAGCGTCCCACCAGAGCGTTTTTAAGAGCCTCCACTGTCCATCCGGGGCGTTTCGCGCAAGGGCCGGAAGAGAAGTTGGGGCATTTGGTCTTAATCGTAGGTTTTTCCATTTTGTATTTCTCCTGGTGTTCTTTATAATACTTATGAAAATCTTTTTGAAGCCTAAAAAGTGCTTCCTATAGGAATTAAAACATTTTAGGAAAGAAAATACAAGTTGATTTTTTCAATCCTGTAAAAAATTGTTTTTTCCTGTCAGTTCGCATAGAGAGGCATTGACATTTCCGCCTTTAGGCCACGTTCCTCAAAGCCTCGTCCTCTAAGAAAGCTAAGCAGTCCTGATGCCTTGGTATCTATATTGTGCCATATCAGATTGCCGCTTGCCTTGGAATGTTCAGCTATATATGCCATAAGGGCAGAACCAATACCTGAATTCAACAGCTGGCTTTTGACCCATAGCTGATGTATTTCTCCAGATGCGGCAGTAAACACCGCAATGCCTGCGACTTCCTCAAAAATAGTGGCATAACATACCGTATATACCTCTGGCATACGGAAAAATATATCCCAGGAATTTAGCCAGGACGGCATAACGGACTGGTCTGAAAGCATTATGCTGCGCATTTCAACCCATCTTTCCTTGTTGGCCTCCTGAACCTCTATGGTCTGCCTTACAACTGATAATGGTCTGCCGGACAGGAACATGGTCATAAGATTGCGTGTCTCCGCAAATCCTATTCCCCTATATACCTCCCTGGCTTTCTCATTGCTGCTTAGAACATCCAGCATATAGGCCTGAAAGGAATGTTTTTTGAGCAATTCCTTTACCTTTATCATTAGTTCCTGGGAAAGCTGCGTTCCACGGTACTTGGGGATAACTCCAGTACCTACATTGTACGCTGTCTTCTTGTTTTCCCACATTCCTGTTGAATTAAGTATGAACGCGGCCATTCTGCCGCCATCCATCGCACAAATGCTTGAACGGTATTCGACACCACGCATAGTATTCATACGCATTACGGTCTCAGGTGTCATTTTGGAGGCATTTGGATTGTTTCCCATAACCTCTACAATGCATTTATGAAGAAGTCCCAAAGGTATCTTGTCTAATGTCTTTATCTCTAGCATAATTTTAGCAGAAAACTTTTTTCAAACTTAACTATATTATAACATAAAGAAAAAAGATAATCTATTTGAGGCCGGTGCTGCCGAATCCGCCTTCACCACGATCCGTATCCGGCAGTTCATCTGCAAGTTCAAATTCGGCATTTTCAACCTTGCAGAATACCATCTGTGCGATTTTCTCCCCGGATCTTGCCACATATTCATTATCAGACGAATTAAACAGGATTACGCCTACCTCCCCCCTATACGGGGCATCCACTGTGCCTGGAGTGTTAAGCACTGTTATGCCGTGTTTCAATGCTAGGCCGCTTTTTGGCCTTACCTGCCCCTCGTATCCGTTCGGAATGGCGATTTTAAGCCCTGTCGGAACCAATGCACGTCCATGCGGAGGTACGACTGTATCTCTTGCGGCATACAGATCTACTCCGGCATCGCCGAAATGCGCATAAGACGGCATTTTCGCATTTTCATTTATTTTTTTTACAAGAACCTTGATTGACATATAATACCCCAATTGCTCATTGCTAATTGATAACTGCTAATTGGAAACGCAGAAAAAGGCATTTTTTCAGTGTTTCCCTAATTTTTTGTGTTAAGATTCACCTGTCCGCGTTTCACAAGCCTTATTATCTCTTCCTTGTCCGCATGGGCTGGCTTGAATTCCTTGTCCCCATACATCTCCACATAGTCCTTTCTTGGACCAACGCATATATCGGAAAGCTCGCAATGCCTGCATACTTCCAGATCAGCATTTATGCCAGTATAGTTGATCTTTCCACCAAGCTTGTTGTCAATATCCCAAGAGTAGGCCTCCCAGCCTGGCAGAAAGCAAAGAGGCATTCCGTCAATCAGGCATGTAATGCCCTTTTCCTTAGCGGTTTTGAGAGCCTTCAGCATTTCGCGGCTTGTATCTGTCAGATTTGGCAGCAGCCATTTATTGTTATTGACCCTGCCAGAGACCTTGACGAAGATAAAGAGTATGTAAAAAAGGCCGGGGAAATTCTCAGTCGCATAAATCACATAATCCTGCAAAAGTTTGTAATTTACAGTAGTGACAACGCAAACCAACGTGGCGGCATTTTTGGATTTGAGACATGCACGCCTTATGTTTTCAGTCTGACGGGGCAAATTGCCTGGCAATCCAGACATGATTTCATGTTCCTTTGGTGTATGTGCCGGGAAGTTGAAATTGAAGCTGGTCACCCCAGCATCCATAAGGGAATCAAGCCTTTCCTTGCTGAGCAAAAGTCCGTTTGTAAAGACATGAACCTTTTTAACACCCTTTTCCTTGATTTGACGCACCCTATCCTCAAGATCCTTGCAAAGCAGTGGCTCCCCGCCCAGAATGCTTATCTCGTCATATCCGGAATTGAGGACAATATTTATTTCCTTTTTGGACATAGACAAGACATTCTCTGCAAGACAGAAAATACAGCGTCCATTGCATTTTGAATTGAAAAACATTATGGGTTGCGAACAAAAATCCTTCCTTGGAATAAAATGCCTTAAAAGTTTTTTCAGACTTTTCTTGAAAATCATATTTCCCTCCTCCAAAACACTGCGTAAACAATCCATTTACGACGTATAAGCAAATTTCATCAATTGTTCATTGCTAACTGCTAATTGGAAACACAGAAAAAGGCACTTTTTCTGCGTTTCCCTACCCGCGCAGCTGTACATTCGACAGCCATTTGGCGGCGGCGGCCTGCATTTCTGCCAGCAGATTGTCCGGTGTCCGCGTAAAAAGTTCAAGACGGCTGTCAATGAGGCCGCCCTGACGTGGCACGAAACGCTGAATGTAATACGGATGCGTACTGTCCCCGGTAATACCTGCGACAAACCGGGCGGCCTCGCCAATTTCCGCAGCGGTGATGAACGTAATTCCGCCGCCGCATCGCACGACAGGGGCGGCTGTCGTGCGGTACTCATGCCTTTCAAATCTCCGTACAAGCAGAATTGATTCCTTGACGGAATCCACGGGAAAATCCGCTCCCATTCCCGTATACTGTGGCCACAATTCCGGCGGCCCCTTTATATCCATGGCGGCATAATCCGCCAGTTTTTCCGCCAGAATACGCTCCAGGATGTCAGGGCGGCTGCCATTTGTGTCAATCTTGACTGCAAGCCCCATTCCTTTCAACTGCCGCATGAATGGCAAAAGATCCTGTTGCAACGACGGTTCTCCCCCGCATATTGAAACCCCTGTAATCCAGCCCAGGGAATCCCGGCAATAGGAAAGAAAGTCATCAGTGCTTATTTCCGGCATAATTCCGGAAACTATAGGCCTCGCATGGCAGTATGGGCAACGGAAATTGCATCCTGCCGTAAATATTTCCGCCGCTATCTCTCCGGGGAAATCCTGCAAGGTATTCCTTAACGCCGCCGCTATCTTCATAAAAAGAACATATACCCTAGGCCCTGCGTTCCGAGGCCTGATCCCTGGCATTCCTTATCATAAAATGCAGACGGTTTAGAACATTGGCCTCCGACGTGCCAGCGTCAAAATCTAGGAAAAGGAGATTCATTTTCGGATAAAGTTTCTTCACACGTTTCTCAATTCCCTTGCTAACGACGTGATTTGCAATACAGCCAAAAGGCTGTAGGGATACGGCATTGTAAATTCCCTGCTCCGCAAAAGACACAAACTCATCCGGTATAAGCCATCCCTCGCCAAACTGTGCGGCAAGGTTTACTATCTGTGCTCCTTTCTTGGCCTTTTCCTTGATATTGCCGAATTTGCGGTATCTGCTGAAATGACGGCAGGCCTTGTCCGCCTTTCTGATCATGCTGCTGGCAAGAATATCCATTGTCAGTGTCACGCCCATTGTCTTAAGAGAATGATGGGCTATGTTCAGATCCACGTTCACCTTGTTGTTCACGATGTCCTGTATCATAAAGTCCGTGGCATTGGGTATGACAGGCTCAATTCCCTGCGACAAGAGCCAGTTCACAATGTTCTTATGCGAGAATGAGTTGTATTTCACATAAATCTCGCCGACAATTCCTATGGCGGGAACAGGGTCATGCGAAACAGGTACGGCCTCAAAATCAATGGCGGCCTGTTCCAGCAATGCGAAAATATCCCTTATGCGGTTCTGCCTTATCAGTGGCACTACGGCGGCCATATAGCTGTCCTTCAGCTTGTCCGCCATACCCTTGGCATGTTCACGCACGGCGGTTGAATAATACATCTGCGACATAGCGTCGCTGAACAGGAATCCGGCCAGGAATGCCTTTGCAATCCTCGCTATGGAAAACTTCATTCCCGGCTGCTCGTTTATCGGAGAAGTACCTACTCCAATTCCCACTACGGGGACATCGGAATATCCGGCATTTGCCATGGCCTTCTTTATCAGTCCAAGATAATTCGTGGCACGGCATTGTCCGCCTGTCTGCGAAATACCGACGGCAATCTTGTTCCTGTCATATCTTCCGCTTTCCAATGCCTTTACTATGTCCCCGACGCACAATGTTGCCGGATAGCATATCTCATTGTTTGAATATTTGAGGCCATATTCTATCGTCGAGGCATCTCCGGGAGGCAGCATTTCCGCCTTGTACCCTCCGCATTGCAACATTCCCTCTATTACAGGGGACATGAACTGCGACACGAATGGGAATATTATCGTACGATGCCTGTCCTCATCTTTGAAAATAGCCGTATGCTTTGGAAATTTCTTTTTTGCGGCAGGATTTTCCGTATTCGCAGCCTTGAATTTGAGGCTTTCAATCAGGGAGCGAAGCCGCAGCTTGAGAGATCCTGCATTGTTCACGTCATCTATCTTTAGAAGCGTGAGATTCTTGCCTTCCTGCTTCAAAATATCCGAAACCTCATCTATGATGAATGCGTCAGGACCGCAACCAAAAGATGTAAGCTGCACATAATGGATATTGTCCCTGGATCTGGCAACGTATCTTGCCGCCTTCAAAATCCTGGTCACATAAGTCCATTGAAGGACACCATTTATGCCGGACAATGCGTCGTCATCGGAAAAACGAACTATGTCCTCCGTGATTATGTCCGCTCCAAATCCGGCGGCAATGTCGGAAATCTTATGCTGCACGAGAGGATCGCTGTGATACGGCCTTCCTGCAATCATCAGCACCATTCTGCCGTCCTTGCGGGCCTTTTCAAGAATGGCCTGTGCCTTGTCGCAAAGCTCGTGCGCGAAGGCCCTCTGTGCGTTCAATGCCTTCGGGAATGCCTCCGCAAAAACGTCCTTTGGCACTCCCAGTCCGTGAAGATATTTATAACAGCCTCTTTTGAGAAGTTTCTCGTCAGAAAATGTTATAACTGGGGCATCAAGCGGCACACCGTATTTCTCCTCTGTCTCCATTGCGGAGGAAATTACCTGCGAATACCCGGAAACTATTGGGCAGTTGAAGCTGCCATGAGCCTTCCTGTCCTCGGAATGTTCCCGCACCACATAAGGCATAAATATCCTGTCAGCCTTGCGTCTTATCAGGTCAAGAATATGCCCATGCACCAGCTTGGCAGGAAAGCATATATTGTCCGACATCACGGTATGCAGTCCCCTCTCGTACAGTGGAACGGTTGATATGGACGAGAGAATTGTCTCAAAGCCACATTCCGCAAGAAGTGTCTGCCAGAACTGGTAATTCTCGTGATTGTTCAATGCCCTGGGAATACCTATTCTGATATGTGGAACTTTTTTTGCAAGACTGGCTTTTTTTTCGTCTGAAATCTCGTGCCGACGGAACATTCTAGCATACTTGTATGTGTACATATTCTCGCCGGGACGGAAATCCTCGCCCTTGTTTGTAAATACCTTTTCGCATTTGTTGCCGGAATAATACAGGTTTCCGTTAGAGAATCTGAACTCCCTAACCTGGCAGCGGTTAAGACAGCCTGGGCATACAAGAGCCTTTTCCTCGGCGGAATTTCTCACGGCGTAAGCCTCAAATGGACGGCATTTGTCTGCAAAATCCATTAAATCCGCATTGTCGCTGATATTGTTGTTGCGGAAGAACATCTCCTTGGCGTAAAGGGCGCAGCCGTATGCCCCCATTAGTTCAGGCATATTCGTAAATACTACGGAACGGCCTATTATCTTTTCAAACGCCCTGGCTACCGACATGTTGCGGAAAGTGCCACCCTGCACGACTATGTTTTCGCCCAGTTCGGAGAAATCCCTGATCTTGAGAACCTTGTGCAGGCAATTCCGTACTATGGAAAAACTCAGTCCTGCGGCTATGTCGTCCGCTCCCGCTCCCTCGCGCAAGGCCTGCTTGACCTTGGAGTTCATAAATACCGTGCATCTTGTACCAAGATCACATGGATATTTTGCGAAGCAGGCCATTCTTGCGAAATCCGCGACCTTATGCCCCAAAGACGAGGCAAAGGATTCCACAAAGGAGCCGCAGCCAGAAGAGCAGGCCTCGTTTATCTCCAGACGGTTTATTGCCTGATTCTGTACGAATGCGGCCTTCATGTCCTGGCCGCCTATGTCAAGAATGAATGACACGTCGGGACGGAATTTTCTGGCCGCACGGTAATGGGCTATTGTTTCCACAATGCCCTCGTCAAGACTGAATGCGGCCTTGATCAGATCCTCGCCGTATCCTGTCACGCAGGAGCGGCCTATAAGCACCTTCTTTCCGGCGGCATCACATTCCTTTTTGAACGAGATAAGACCTTTTGCCGCCGTGCCTATCGGATCTCCCTCGGATTTCCTGTAAAAACTGTACAAAAGCCGCTCCTGGCTATCCATGACGGTAATCTTCGTCGTGGTCGAGCCGGAATCTATGCCTATGAAGCAGGGTTTTCCGTCATAATCCGCAAGACTGGCCTGCGGTATTTTTCCGCCATCGTGTTCCTTGTGCCAATGGTCATAATCCGCCTTGTCCTCAAAAAGAGGCGGCAGACCGGATCTGGCACTTCCATCATGCGGCGGCCTTTCAAGCAGTTTTTTCGCTAGATCGGAAAGCAGTGGATATTCTATTGGTTTTCCGTCGGAATCAAAATGAGGAGAATTTGCGGCGGTTATGGCAGCTCCCCAGGCGGGAACTATGGCGGCATTCTCGCATACTATGCAGTCCTCGTCTTTAAGACCCAGTTCCTCCTTGAAAGCGTTCCGCAGTGCCGGAATGAATGCCAACGGGCCGCCGCAGAAAAACAGTTTCGGCCTTATGTCAAATCCCCTTGCCAGATTGCCTATGCACTGCAATGCCACGGCGTGAAAGATTGATGCGGCAAGATCCGCATGTGGAACGTTTCTTGCAAGCAGGTTCTGTATGTCCGTCTTTGAAAACACTCCGCAACGCGACGCTATAGGATAGGACGCTTCTGCCGATAGAGCCAGATCGGACAATTCGGAAACCTCACGTCCCAGCAATGTGGCCATCTGGTCTATGAACGCACCAGTACCGCCGGCACAGCTGCCATTCATACGCATATCCGGAGCCTTGCCTTTTTCAAAAAAGATCATCTTCGCATCTTCGCCGCCTATGTCTATAAGCGTGGATGTGCCTGGATATTTGCTACGTATTACCTCTACGGCGGCTACAACTTCCTGAACAAAAATAAGGCCGCCACGTTCAGCCGCGCCCATTCCGGCCGATCCTGTCATGCGAAGGTTTATGCGTATATCACCGAATTTTGCCCTTATTTCGGCAAGGCTTTCACCGAGGGCGGCAAAAATGTCTGCCTTATGCCTTCTGTACGACGAGTAAACAACATCGCCCTCATCGTTTATTACAACGAATTTCAAAGTGGTTGAGCCTATGTCAAGGCCTACATTGTAAAAACCGCACATCTCAGCAAATGCCTCTTCATAATTAAATTTAATAATATTATAGTATTTTTGCGATTTTTCAAAAAAGGAAGGGAAAATACAATTTTCTCATTTTGCATACAAAAAACACAAATCTGTTTTTTCGCATTGAAAATGCAGAAAATGAAATTTTAGGTGTCAATTTTCAAAAATGATTTTTTCAGACGAAAAATTAAAAAATTGAAAATTTATGGAAAATTCTGCAAAATTGAAAAAAAGACAAAAAAATAACCGCTTTCGCGGTTTGTTTGGTGGACGTAAGGGGGATCGAACCCCTGACCTCTTGCATGCCATGCAAGCGCTCTCCCAGCTGAGCTATACGCCCATATTGTTCTTTCGTACTACATAGATTATTATAGCATAAGTTTGCCTTTTTGTGCAATATTTCCGTACTCCTCAATTGCTAATTGCTCACTGCCAACTGCTAATTATCTGTTCTCTGCCCTTATTATGTCCTCAAAACTTTCCCGTCGGCGGGCAAGAATGATCTCACTGCCGATTATTATCGCCTCTGCCGCCCGAGGACGTGAATTGTAATTTGACGACATGGAAAAACCGTAAGCCCCTGCGGACAGTATAGCGATCAGATCACCCCGACGCATTTCCGGCAATTCCACATTTCTGGCTACAAAGTCGCTGCTCTCGCATACAGGACCGGCAATATCGTATTTCATTGTCTTGCCGCAATTCCCGACTGCTATGACCGGATGTTCCGCACCATACAGTGCCGGACGGACAAAGTCGTTCATTCCGCAATCCGTTATGATTATGTTCCTGCCGCCGCTTTTCTTTATGTACAGTACCCTTGCAAGCAGAACGCCACATGGGGCGGCGATTGAGCGTCCAGGTTCCAGTATTATCTTTTTGCCGGAAGCAGACAGCAATTCCGTCGCAGGCAATATTGCCGACGGATCAGGCATTTCCTCGCCCTCAACAGCACCCCATCCGCCGCCGATGTCCGCATATTCAAGGGATATGCCGGTTTTCGCCTCAATTTCCGTTATGAATGAACGTATCTTTTCCGCCGCGAGAATGTAAGGCTCCGCCGAGCTTATCTGCGATCCGATATGAAAATGAATTCCCACTGGGACAAGCCATTTGGATCTTGCTGCGAAACCGTACATTTCAAGTGCCTCGGAAAATGATACGCCGAATTTGCTGCCATACATTCCAGTGCTTATGTATTTGTGCGTATGAGGGTCAACTTCCGGGTTGACCCTGACGGAAATGCGGCATTTGGTTTCTATGCGGCGGCATATTTCCTCCAATATACGCAGTTCCTCAGCATTCTCGGCGTTAATGAACAGTATTCCCGATCTTGCGGCATATTCCAGTTCCGCCTCTGTCTTGCCTGTGCCGGAAAAGACAATCCTTTCCGCCGGAAATTCTGCCCTCAACGCACGAAAAATCTCACCGCCGCTTACCGCATCCGCTCCGAATCCTTTTCTTGCCAGTACGGAGCAGAATTTTCCGCATGAATTGGCCTTCATGGCATAGCAGAAAATCGTCGGAATTTTCCTGAATGCGTTTATATATATATCAGCTTGTCTTTCAATCAGTTTTTCAGAATAAAGATAAAGTGGCGTGCCATATCTTTCAGCAGCCTGTTCAAGAATTTCAGACGGGAAATGACGCAGAATCTCTTTCATAATGATGATACTATGGAAAAAGAGCCGTGAGTGACTCCCTTTATCGCCCTAAGCGTGTCGGCAAACTGCTGCAGGGCATCCGCCTGTCCTACCGCCGATACAGTAAGCATGGCAAGTCCATCTTCGGGGAAAATCGTATTATGGGACAAGGCCAGTTTGCGATGTTTCTCCAGGACGGCCTCCACTTCCAATGCCGGGCTTTTTTTGCCAGTGGAATACATTACGGAAATGACAGCGGCACACGGCCTGCCTGTTTTGAATTCCTTTTTCGCAATGGCACGACGGATAAAATCCGCCATGGCCTGAGAGCGGCTGGGATATCCCCTCTCTGCTACAATGTCATCAAGTTTTTCAAGAAGCCCGTCTTCCAGGCAAAGAGTAAAGCGATCCATAAATACTATTAAACAAAATAAAGAGCAATTTGTATAATTTATTTATGGCGTTTTTATTTTTTGATAAAAAAGAGGACTAACAATGAAAAAGAATGTTTTTTTGACAACCGTATTAACCACCGTTTTCGCCACATTGCCTTCCCTCGTATGTGCGGGAGAGCTTGTAAACCCGTTTTACGGCCCTGCCCCAATGCATATTGTGACAAAGACATCATATACTTACAAGACCATAAAGAAAGATGATGGATTGAAGCTGAAGGAAGACCTGTGGCAGAACACGCTTTATTTCGGCCTCACAGACTCCTGGATGCTTTACTGGGATGTATACAACAGGACGACAAAGCCGAAGGGAGAAAAAAAATTTGCTATCAACTACTGGGATCTCGGAATAGGATATTTTACTGAGACCTCGGAGAACACTTCCATTGATGCCGAACTTTATTACGCCGAGGAAAAGCAGGAAGGTGAGGACAAGTACAATTTCCTTTACTTCTACGGACGCTTTGACATGCTGAAGAACAAGGAAGTAAAGCCATTCATAGGTTTTGAATATACCAGAGGCCTGCATCAGATCAAAAAAAGCGACGACTGGATGAATGTATTTGCCGGTGCGTGGAAGCGTTTTGGAAAGTCAATGCTACGCCTACAGGGAGAATTGGAATACGATCCAAACGACCCGGAAAAGACTACTGCCTCTGTAATGACGGAAGTCGGCTATCAGCTAGGCAAGAATTATGCCCTTACCGCATCTGGCTGGTACACATTCTACAATCACAATGTGAATGACATCAACGTAGACCATGCCCTTACAGGTCAGCTGCTTCTTAAATGGCAGTTCTGATTTCTTAAAAGCTATCAATACGGATTATCCCCGGATTCATCTGAATTTCGGGGATATTTTATGCTTATTGTATAATTTATCTATGGAAATTTTTGACTTTTTCGGAAATACACACTGCGATTTTATGGCATACTCTTCCATTGCCATGTTTGCGATATTCCTCGTATACGCACGGATCTTCAACCTTGCCGCGGGAAAAAGCTGTCATGCCAGGCTAAACAAGGCAAATGCCGTCTTTTTTGCGATTTATCTCGCAATAGCCTTTGTATACTGCATAATAAACAGTGTTTTCAGCATTGACATCGCCGCGGCTATTCTCGGAGGAAGTTTTGTATTTGTCTCGCTACACCAGATTTATATTATGGCATTCGTAGGACTTGCAAAGAAAAGTGTCTCCGCCTCAATTGTGGAGATGGCTGGGAAGAAAGATATGTCAGAAAAGGATCTTGAAAAAATGTTTTCCTCGAATACTGACGAGATACGTCTAAACCGTCTTGAACAGATGAAATTCCTGGGACTTGCCACAGAAACAGCGGGAAAATTCACAATAACGAAAAGGGGCTCATTTTTCAACAGACTGGGCAATTCAATACTTGGAATATGGGGGTTGGAACGATTATGAGCGAGTTTTTCTCCCCGATATCGCCACTATGGGCAATTCTGACGGCACTGGCCTGGTTCTGCCCCGGAGTTCTCATTCATCTGGCAATATGCCGCATTTCCGGGGCAGGAAAATATATGGCAAAAGGCCTTTTTTGCGGCTTTCTGCTGGTTTTCATAATGATCTTATGCCATATATGCAAAAAAACCGTCAATCTCGCCGTGATTTATTACGTTTTCACACTGTGGCTGGCATACATGATGTTCTTCGTAAACGTGATGAACTCAATCACGCTAAAGATGCTGTCCTTTCTCGCAGAACGTGGTGGAACGCTTGACGGAGACGATTTCAAGGCCGTTTTTGGTGGAAATTCCGGCGTTTCCGCAAGACTGTCAGCAATCAAGGCAAATAATTTCCTCCGTGAAAAGGACGGGATTCTGAAAATAACCGCCAAAGGCCGGATACTTGTGTCCTGCCTCGTCCTTTTGAGAAAGATTATAGGAATAACGGAAGTTGGATAGCGGGAAGTACGTCAAGCTCATTCACTTTTGCGAATGACTTTTGCTTTCTTCCCACAGAACGCCGCTCCGTATTTGAAAATGGGATTTGCCCCGGCCTCTTTCAATTCCGTCAGATACTCATTGCTTTCAATTTGTTTCAATGCCTCTTCGGCGGTTTTTTCAAGGGATTTTTCCAGTTTCTGCCTGTCCGCCTTTTCGGATTCTTCGGCCTTGTAATGCTTTAATTCAAAAATTATTCCGGGAAGATTGTTTTTCTTCGGGAACATCGCTATATCGTACCGACCTTCTCCGCTTTCACGGTTGCTTTTTATGCTGTAATTGTCAGTCGCTATGTATACGAGGCCTAGAAATACATTGTGATAGTCCTTTTCCTCTGTCAAATCGTGAAAGCTCAACGAGGACATCAGGTAATCCTGTACAAACTGCTGTATTTTCTCCGCTTTTCCCTTTGTCATCGCACGACGTAGCTCCCTGGCATTTCTGCCTGCCGTGCTGTCCTTTACAAATCTGTTTAGTATCTCGTCAAAGTATATCGTCCTCAACTCCCTGTTCGGAATTTTCAATGTGCAAAACAATACACCGTCGTCTATATCATTGTTTATGCTTTTCAAATATCCTGTCTGTGCAAGGAGGCTGTATGCTACATTTATATTTGATGTTATTTCAGGATAAATCACATTCGTGTTCATTGCCGTTTCAACAGTGCCTCCAGAAACAAGGCTTTCAAGAACAGTGCTGTCATCCTGATCTGCCATTTCCAATGCCTGGCCTACAAGACCGTTTGCCGACGTGTTTACCCAATATGGCTTCGCAATGCATTTGTTATCCAGGTATGATATCATTGACCAGGGATTATAAATTTCGGTATCTCCAAACATGTATCCGTCGTACCAATGGGCTACTTCTTCCTTCTTGTCGGGAATATCGTAAAAATCAAGCATATCAGATACTTCTGATGTTGTCAGGCCAAAATATTCGCTGAAATCCTCGTCAAATATCGTATCAACCTTCAGATTGTTCAATCCACTGAAAATACTTTCCTTTGAAACACGTGTTATCCCTGTCAGAATTCCTCTGTACAAGCTAGGATTGTCCTTGAATGCCGAGGATAAAAATATCCGCATAAATGCTACCATTTCCTCGTAATATCCGTATTCGTTTGCCGTCTGAATGGGCGTGTCGTACTCGTCAATGATTATCATTGGCTGTATGCCGTGATGTTTGTAAAGCAAATCGGAAAGTGTCTGGAACGATGTTGAATAGTCCTTGCTACTGGCATTGCCAAACACTATTGACTTATACAGGCTTATATCCCTCTCGGATAGATTTTGACTATTAGATAATTCTCCGTGCCTGTCATATTCCCTGGAAATGTTCTTATGTATTTCCTCAATCGCACTTTCGTATGAAAGGCTCTTTATATCCTTGAATGTGATGTAGATTACAGGCCGTTTTCCCTGTTCCTTTGTGTATTTGTCTCCTGCTTGCCAAATTTTAAGATCCTTGAAATAATGCGAAGTGTCCTTGCCGTCCATTCGCTTTTCAAAGAATGTGCGTAGCATTGTCATGTTCAGCGTCTTGCCAAAGCGGCGTGGACGGGTAAAAAGTATCACTTCTGTTTTCAGATCAAGAAGTTTTTTGACAAAAAGAGTCTTGTCGGAGTAATAGCAATCGTTATCAATTACTTTTGTAAATTCCGATATTCCGAATGGCAAAGGTCTGATAAGTTTTTTCTCTGATAAGGACATATTTAGATTATATGAAATTTTCGGCAGAAAATTTCATATAATCATTAT
>LXOW01002759.1_pt1 | contig 18741 bp, 7 predicted proteins | sample 1368591 | NCBI WGS metagenome assembly LXOW01 (sample SAMN04884650, study PRJNA319009) | bovine gut metagenome | isolation source: Cow rumen | host: Bos taurus | place: Italy: Legnaro (PD) | collected 2014-07-09
TTCAGCACGAAACTCTGATGAAGGAACGTATGCCCCTGAGCATCTTCAATATCAAACTGCAGCAGACTGAGTCCGCTCTGACGGGGCAGATTCAAGGTGTATGTCGCAGCGCTGTGGGGCTCGCACTCCGGACTGAAGGCACCACGCATCACCGTATCGCGGTTGTTGGTCAGCGTCCAATGGAAGGTGACATGGTCCTTCAGATTAAGGAAGTCGTAGCGGTTGGTGACTGTCAGGTTGGTTGAGTTGCCATCGCAATTTACTGAGCTGACGAAAGCTCTCGCATAATTATGTTGCAGTTCATAGTAGTTGGGCAGAGGGGTGCGGTCGGCATAGAGCAGGCCGTCGGTACCTTTGTTGCCATACATCTCAAAACCGCCGTCGTCTGACGTAAACACGCGCTCCTCATATCCATACATCTTCCCTCTTCCATCTTCCTTCTTCCCTCTAAAAGGCATGCCTTGATCCACCCATTCCCAAACCGAGCCGCCTGCAATGCCCGGCGTGCGCTCGATGATGTCCCACTGGCGATCGTGATCCTCCAGCGAGATGCCAAGCGTGTGGCAGTACTCCGTAAAGATCACCGGTCGGTCGGCACGCTGATAGAAGTCGGCTATCTGTGATGTCGAAGGGTAATGAGGCGCATAGATGTCGGCCACTTTGGGGAAATCGTAATTGAAACGGCGGAAGTATGAGCCTACCTGAGGATAGCAGATAGGGCGCGAGGGGTCGAGTTCACGCTTTACATAGTCACCCAGACGGACACAGATGTCTGTCAGTGGATTCTCGTTGCCAAGACTCCAGATCAGCACCGACGGGTGGTTCTTGTCGCGACGGATGGTAGCCTGTGCCCGTTGCTGCAACATGGGATAGAAGGTTGAGTCCGACAGATTCTTGTCACCATAGCCAAAAGGCACCTCATCGATGATATAGAAGCCGAGCGAATCGGCCAGTTCGTAGAAGCGCGGTTCACGTGGATAGTGCGACGTGCGGATATAGTTAACGGAGGCTTCCTTCATCAGTCGCATGTCGCGGAGGATACTGGCCTCGTCGATGACCTTTACCGTCACGGGGTCGGTGCTGTGCGAGGTCACACCGCGCAGTTTGATGGGTTGGCCGTTGAGCTTCAGGATGTTCCCGTCAATCGTCAGTTCACGGAAACCGAACTTATGCTCGAAGGTCTGCAGCGTCCTGTCCTTCGACGAGGCTCGGGAACCGTCCTTCTGTAGCAGCGTTGTCTTCAGAGTATAGAGGTAAGGCGTCTCGGCCGTCCACAGATGGGGTTCAAATACCGTCAAGCGGGGACTATTGCCCGAAGCAACCCTCTCTCCGCAAGCATCGTAGATCTCATGCTTCACCTCAGTGTCTTTGCCTGCATTAGCGATAGCCGTGCTGACCATCACCTCACCCGTATTCTTCGTCCGGATCGTCAAGTCGCTGATATGTGTCTTCGGCACAGCCATCAGCGTCACATCACGGAAGATTCCATTGGGTGCCCAGTCGTCATTATAGTCGAAATCGCTTCCTCTGAATTGTGAGATGACGCGGAGGGCCAGTGCTTGCGTCGCTGACTTCTTGCTGATATAGGGCGTGATGTCGAAGATGGCGGTGTTATAGCCCGAGCGCCATGAACCTACAGCCTTGCCGTTCACCCACAGGTCATAGCCATATAGCACGCCGTCGAAGCGGATGAAGACCTGCTGACCTTTCCATGCTTCAGGCACGGTGAATGTGGTGCGGTAATAACCCGTCAGCGGTTGGGCCTTGTCGTAGCTGGGTGTGCAGAAGCCATATTGTTCCCAACAGCCCGGCACAGGGATCCTGCCCCACGTCTCATCGACGGCAGGCACCGTCTGATTGTCTGCGATCCCTTTTATCACCTTCAGTTGCCACTCGCCGTTCAGACTTTTCTTCATCATGGGGTCGGTCACAGGCAGCACACCTTGAAAAGCATCATTCACCTGGGCTCCAGCGGGACAAATGAGATATGAGAAATGAAAAATAAGAAATGCTGTGCACAGCATCAGCCTCAATAACCATCCCATTGTTATTCTTACTTTCATAGCGGTAGCTAATCGTTTCTTTAGTACGCTTTGCTTGCAAAGAAATTTTTCACTTTTCACTTTTCACTGTTCACTTTCTTGTATCTGAGGTCAATCTTCTTATACTGATGGTCTTTGTTCCAATGCTCAAAGAGTCCGAGCGACTGCTCCACCGGCTTGCCCTCCTGCTTGTAGACCGTGCCACTGGGGGCATGGGGCAGCGAGGCAGCCTCGCGCAGATATTCGTCGCAGTAGTTCAGTGAGCCGAACTCCGGCCACTCATTGATGATGATGTCCATGCCCACGGCATCGCAGGCCACTTCATCCTGCGACACGATGATCGAACAGGCCCAGTCGCCACTAAAGGGTTCCTTCATCCACTTGGGGTTGGGGGCGCCGTTCACATCGCGCGAGCCGTATGTGCCGTCGATCAGGAAGAGCAGCGCCTTCTGCCCCATGTGCTTGTGTGCCATCCAGTCCACGAAGGTCTTATACTGGGGTTTGCCGTTGCGCTTGTCCTGACTCACGTTGTTGTGGGCGTTCTGTCGCCAGAGCAGGTTGATGTCGGTCGCACCATACCAGTTCTTGGTGGTCAGCGTCACGCCCGGTCCGCTGTGTGTCTTGAGCAGGGCCGAGTTGATGAGATAGTCGGCATCCACGATACACTTAGCCAGTCCGCGTGCCATCTTGCCATTGTCGACGGAATAAGTGATCTGCTCAGGATAGTACTCGCACTTCTCGCGCCCGTCGCCGCCGATGTTGTCAATCATGCGCACCAGGGGGAACTCGCGATGCACCTTATTATAAATACTGTCGGTAATGGCGCGGCTGGGTTCGCAGAGGATGATGTCCTGCTGGCGCACACCCCCGTCGCGCACCATCGAGCGCACCAGGGCCAGTGTCACGAAAGGCGACGAGTTCAGTTCGATGGTGTCGTGGTGGGTGATGGCATTGTTCAGGTTCAGTTTGATGGCGATGCTCTCACCCTTCTTATAGCCTCGGTTGCCGCGCCCGTGGGTCTTGTTAAAGTGCTTGAACAGTGCCAGCCAGGCTTTCTTCGCCGTCGCTTTGCCCGTCAGCTGCATCACAGCCTCGGGTATCATGGCATCGGCCTTCGTCTGGTCGTTCCAGCGGTCTTCCACCCAGAGGCCGGTCTTGCCGTCCCATCGGGCCACACCTGGCGCATGAATCCATGCCACGCGCCCCGGATGGATGCCCCTACCCTCACCCATCGGCTCATTCGGGCCGACAAAGAGTTTCGGTTTCTGCGGATTAAACTCACCGAAGAACAGCCTGTCGCGGTTGACAGGCTCATCGAGCAACTGGATGGTCGTCGACGGCCCGAGATCGGGATTCTTCCAAGCCCTGAGCTGCCACACCACTTTTCCGTCTTTATCCACTTCGATGGCCTGCACGGGGGCATTCGCCGTGTCCATCGGTTCTTTGTTCCACTCGTTATACCAGTTATTGATCAGATGTCCGCCGTTCTTCAGGCGCACGGTCTTCTGCGGCTGTGTCACACCATAGTCGGTGGTGTTCAGTTCCCACACGGTCTGTCCCTGACGGTTGATCTCCTGAATTCTGCCCTTCCTGCCGGTGATGAGCAGATTACCTGTCTTCGGCATCTCCTGCACACTCCAGGGCAGCATACCGCCCCATCGGTCTACCTCCTTGCCGTCGCTCGTAAACTCGTGGATGCAGCCCATCGCCATGTTGGCGACGAGCAATGTGCCGCGACTGCTGAGCCGGGCATTGCGGAACTGACCGTGCACCGATCCTTTCTCGTTGATGGGCAGTTCAAACTCACGCACGATGCGGCACTGGGGGATTTCCATCACCACGGCCTTAGCCGGTTTGCCGTTCTGCACAAACACCACATGCGTCCTGCCGATAGGTTGGATGGTGTGAATCTCCGTTCCTTCCGGTGCCGCATAGCTCCAGACGGTCTCCGAGGTCTGTGTCACCTCAGCCACGCCATACTGATGGGCCACCAGGATATGTCCGTCACTCAAAAGCACGGCATCGCTGATCTCACCGCGCTTCAACCGGTCTTGATAGGCCCAGCTCACCTGTCCATCCTTCACGATGAACATCCGTCGCTGCTTGCTCTGCCCGGCATAGAAGAAATTATGCCGCGCCAGATTCTGATCCGTCTCCTGTGCCGAAGCACCACACACCGTCATCACCGTCAGACCGAGTGCCAAAAATAGTCTTTTCATCATGGTTATTCTCTATTTGGGTGCAAAGATACTAATTTTTCTGGGAATAAAGGCCGCATCTCCCGATGCAGCCCTTACAATTTTCTTACAATAAAACTAACGTTAGAAAATTTACTAAATATACTAACAATAACTAACTATGTATTTTTTTAATATCCAGGGTTCTGCCAGGCTTTCTTTTCCGCATCGCTCAGATTCGTACCATCCTCGTTCTGGAGGGTATCGATAAACTTCTGAGGAATAGGACGATACATGTGGCGGTCCTGTACATTTGGGGCAGCCTCAGGGTTGAACGCCTTGGCACGCTTCACGAGCAGGTCGGTACGGCTCAGCTCTTCCCAGCGGTTCCACTCGCCCAGCAACTCGCGTGTACGCTCGTTGAAGATGAAGTTAATCAGGCGGTCTTTCACGTCGGTAACACCCAGTTCACTCAGGATGGCCTCATCTTCGGCGGGCAGCTGGTTATAGCTGACTATCTGCAGGTCGGAGGCATAGGTGGTGCGTTTGATGCCGGTAGAGAGATAGTAAGTGCTCTTGGTCAGATAAGAGGCCTGGAAAGCCTGCAGGTTGTTCAGGCGCTCTTCTTTTTTATTGTCGGCATTCGGATAACATTTACCCAGGATGGAGGCACCCGTTGAGTTAGAGGTGAACGCCTGCGAACCATCCGAGTAGTATTCACGGTCCTCACCCTGCTTCCACTGAGCACGGGCACGGAGCTGGTTGACAGTGACAATAGCCTCGTTGTACTTGGCCAGACGAACCTGGCACTCGGCCTTGATAAGATAGGTCTCGCCAGAACGGGCCATAATCACATCACGATGAGCGTCGCCTTTCTCAGCTGTACGTGAGCCGTCGTCGGTCTTATTGATTCCGCAGAACACGTTAGACTGTGAGGGGTTGCCATTCACGCCATAGGTGTTCAACACATATTTTCCACCAAGGTAAACGGGGAACACATTGGGCACCCACTTGCCAGTCTCAGGATGAACAAAAGAGTGGGCAACGGCACCGCGGCCAAAAGTTCCGTAGGTAGTCTCGTCCTGGAAACGCGGGTCGTCCTTCTTGTTCAGAATGAAGAGAATACCATTGTCGCCCAGTGTGGGAACCTGGCTCTCCTGGACGCCATTCTCCTTGGCCACCACAGCCGGTGTCTTTCCCTTAGGAATATTGTTCAGACCATAGACTGTCTTATAGGTCTTCCACATACGAGAGTCGTTGACGTTGTCGAAAATCTCATAGGCATACTCGGTCGGACGGCAGCGCTGGAAGTCCATACCGCCAATATACTGTCCGCGCTGAGTCCAGCCGCCAGAGAAGTTAGAGAACTGCGGGTTAAAGTAGTTGTACGTTCGGTTGCCGAAGCGTCCCTGCGTAGAACTGGCATCGTTATGCTCAGCCACCATCAGAATCTCGCTCAAGCCTTCGTTGGCACAGTCAACACCATCCCAGTCGGCATAGAGTGAACGGTAGTCGGGAGCCAGCGGGCAGGCCTTGATGACCTCGTCGCAAAGCTCGATAGCACGGTTCAGATCGGTGGCAGCGGGATAGGCACTGTTCCATGACTTACAGCGCTCCGACTGGCGATAAAGCAGTGCCTTGGCCAGAAAGTGGGCTGCAGTGTAGCGGGTCCATGTGCCGTTGCCGCGGTTCTTTTTCGTAGGCAGCAGGTTGTAGGCGTTTTCGAAATCGGAGATGATCAGCGAGAGGGTTTCGTCTTCAGTGGCGCGGGTGTAGTTTTTCTTCACATTACCGCTGGCAGGCTCGGTCTGCAAGGTCACTGCACCATACTGTGCAAACAGACGGTAGTAGTTGTAGCCTCTGAGAAAGTAAGCCTCGCCCAGGGCCTGGTTGCGCTTGCTCTCGTCGGTAACGAGATTAGCACGCGAGAGAACAAGGTTGGCTGTGGAGATACCATAGTACATCTCATCCCAAAGTGCCGAGACGGCAGGACAGTTCTTGTTGGCCGCACCCAGGGCTGGGGTCAGGTCGAGCGGATTCAGACGGTTGTCGTAGGTATTCCAGCATTCTGAGGTCAGGTCGGCACCGTTGGTGAACTCGTCAGTACCGTAGAGGGTGATACCGTATGCCCACTCGTAGCCGAAGTGCCAACGCAGATTGGCATAGAGTCCTGCAGCCATGGCGAGGGCGCCATCGCCCGTCTCCAGCAGTCCGTCAGTCAGCATGTGTCCTGAATCCTCCTCCAGGAAACTGTCTGAACAGGAGGTGGTTCCTCCCAGTGCCACGACTGCCGTGGCAACTATCATGATTTTACTGATATATTTCATAGTCATATTCTTTCTGTAGTTCAACATTTATTATCATTTTTAGAAATCAAGTTGCAAACCGATGGTAAAGCCACGGTTGAAGAAAGTGGCTCCTGTATCGAGGTCCATGAAATCGACTGAGGAATAGAGCATACCCAGGTTCTTACCCTGAATGTAGACTTTGGCTCCCTGGATACCAATCTTGTCGCACAGCGCCTTATCGAGACGATAGCCCAGTGAGAGATTGCGAATCTTGATGAACGAGGCATCCTTGAAACCAAGCAGACCAGAATAGGGATCACCACCCGACTGGTTGTAGATAGGCTTCTGCCACTCGGCACCAGTGTTGTCAGGTGTATAGTAGTCAATCTCGCGCTGCTGATACATACCGAGCTGTCCCTCACCGCCAGTGCTGATCTTATACTTGAAGCGGCCAAAGAGGTCGAGATTCAGTTCGAGTCCCTTCCAGGTGAAAGTGTTGCTCCAACCNNTTCTGGTCGACCGGACGAACGTTACCTGGGGTGAACTTAGCACCATTGGCATTGAATTTCTCCATTTCGACAGCATCGCCCTCCTGCCACAGACCTGCAGACTCGAAGCCGTAGTACACGGAAATGCTCTCGCCGATGAACCAGGCGTTGTTGATGTCGTCCTGCTTGCCATTAGCCAGCTCCACGATTTCGTCTTTCTGCCAAGCTGCATTCAGTGTCGAAATCCATTCAAATCCTTTCGTCTGAACAGGGATGAAATTCAGCGTGAGATCGAAACCTTTGTTCTTTGTCTCACCGATATTGTCCATCATCGAGGGATAACCTGTCAGTGAAGGCAGCGACATGGCGAGCAGCAGGTCCTTTGTGCGTGATGTGTAAAAATCGAAGGCACCGTTGATGCGGCCGCGCAAGAAGCTGAAGTCGATACCGAAGTTATACTGTGTGGTCTTCTCCCAGCCCAGTTGCTTGTTAGGCAGTTTGTTCGAACCAGAAGAATAGTACGGCTCGTTGGTAACGAGGATGAACGAGTTACCCGTGCTGAACGGCATCCAGTAACCGCTGATGACGCCAAGTGTTCCATAAGGGCCGACAGAGGAGTTACCCGTCACACCGATACCAAAGCGCAGTTTCAACTGGTCGATCCAGCTGACGTCGCGCAGCCACTTCTCCTGTTCCATGCGCCAACCGATGGCCAGAGAGGGGAAGGTGTCCCACTTGTTTCCTTCAGAGAGTACGGAAGAACCGTCGCGACGCACGCTGGCTGTCAGCAGATAGCGGTCCATGAACGAGTAGTTCACACGGGCCATCCACGACTGCAGCGAGTTCTCGGTCAGTCCGGTGCCAAGTCCAACCTTATAGTTCGGCTCGGTGATATCGATACCGGTACCCATGTTGTTCCACAGGAAAGAGGGGAACGGGTTGCCTTCTTCGTTGATGCTGCTGCTTTCGGAATTATACTTCGAAGCACTGTGAAGCAGTGTGAGGCCGATGGCATGGTCGCCAAACGTGCGGTTATACATCAGCATATTGTCGAGCGTCCATGAGAAGTGACGGTCGTCGCCGCGACGCACATAGTTCTTACCGCCCAGACGAGTGGCCGAGGTGGCATCGAGATAGATACCCTGACGGCTGTAGCGGAAATCGGGACCGAACTGCATCTTATACATCAGACCCTGCACAGGTTCGAAAATCTTTCCGAAATCAATCTGGCCGTAGAAACTTCCAAGAGCACGGAACACTTCGCGGTTATCGTTCGACTTAGTCCATTCGTCTAAAACAGTATAAGTGTTGGTTGTAGAGCCGCCAGGCATGTTGATGATCTGCCCATTCTCGTCGTAAGGAAGCGTATAGCGAAGGATAGCCTTTGCTGCACCGTAGATATCGGTAGGACCGGAACTCGACGACTGACCTGTGCGTGAGAAGCCGTAGTCCTGCTTACTCCATGAGGCATTGATCGAACCGCCCATCTTGAACCACTTTGTGGCCTGCACATCGGCAGTCACGGCAGCATTGTAGCGCTCGTATTTCTGACCTTTCTGTGTACCTTCGTTGTTCAGATAACCAAACGAGAAACTGGCCTGCATATCTTTTGTACCGCCCTGTGCGCGCAGTGTGTGCTCATGAGTGACGCCAGTCTGTGTCACGAGGTCGGTCCAGTCGGTATCGGTCACCTTCGAACCGTCCCAGCTTCCACCTTCCCATCCTTTCTCGATATTCTTCCAGGCAACGTCGTCTCCAGTGAAAATCTTCTTATCGTTTTCCAGCGTAGGCTGGTCACCACGGGGATAGGCAGTGCTGGCCGAACTGGAGTTATAGTAAGCCCAACGGCGCCATGTGATATAGTCGCTGGCACTCATGGCGGGACTCTTGTCGACAATCTTCTCGAAGGTCACCGAACCGTTGTAAGTCAGCTGAAGCTTACCTTCCTTACCGCGCTTAGTGGTGATAAGCACCACACCGTTAGCACCACGGCTACCATAGATGGCAGTCGAAGAGGCATCCTTCAGAATGTCGATAGACTCGATGTCGCGGGAGTTCAAGCTCTCGATGCCGCCAGAACTAAGGGGAACACCGTCGACCACATAAAGAGGTTCATTAGAGGCATTGATAGAACGGTTACCGCGAATGCGGATAGAGCCCAGCGTACCGGGACGTTCACTCGTTGTGATATCCACACCGGCAGCCTTTCCCTGAAGGGCTTCAATGGCATTCGATACCGGACGGTTATTGAGCTGTTCCTCGTTGACGCGGGTAAGTGCGCCCGTCACATCACTCTTGCGCTGCACGCCATAACCCACGACCACCACCTCGTCGAGCATCTGCTTGTCCTCTTCGAGGGTCACGTTTATCTGGCTCTTACCAGCCACCGCAATGTTCTGTGTACGATAGCCCACGTATGAGAATACGAGGGTTGCACCCTCCGGCACATTCTGCACCGTGTAGTTACCATCCAGGTCGGTCACCGTGCCATTGCTGGTTCCCTTGACAATCACACTCGCACCGATTACCGGTTCACCAGTGGCGTCGACCACCGTTCCTGACAGTTTACCCTGCGCAAAGACAACCGTCGATGCAACGGCCATCAAAGCAAGTAGCATGAGGCGCTGCCATATCAGGCGACCGCTCTTCAGCTTGGTTCTTTTAGTTTCTTTCATTCCGTTTGTTTTTTAAAGTTACTTAATATTGATTTGTTTTACCTAATTTCCTTTTTAATCCTGAAAAACAATCTGATTACCTCAAACAATTCATTTCTTTTTTTCTACTTATTATCAACTAACTCTAACTAATTATTACCTTATGTGTGTATAAAAACCAAAAAATATATGTTGTTGTAGTTTGTCGGCTGCAAAGTTAAGGGGAATTAGCGAAAAACAACAGACGGAAATCTGTCAAACATGGTACAGATTTCCGTCATGCACGAAAAACAGATGTTTTTTCACCTATCTGACAACAATTTTCCGACCGTTCCTCACATAGATTCCTTTCGAAGGGTGAACCACCTTACGACCCATCAAATCGACATACTGACTATTTGCCGGATGCTGACTTACATGTTCTTTGATGGCCGTTTGGTCGTCGGTGGCGACGGTAGCTTCAATGAAATAGATGTGACAGCCATTGGTGTTGGCGACAATGATGTCGGCTGTTTCGGGTACAATCCAAGTCTGCACGGTATAGATGGTAGGCATTTGCACAGCACTGCCATCGGCACCGGTCAGTTGTATGCCGTGCTCTACTTGCGAGCCAATACCGTTGTTCGTGAAAAGTTGCACACCACGGGCATCACTGCTTTTGTGTGACTCCACGCCCATTTTGATTTCACTGCCAGCTATCACGCCGGGAATAGAGAAATAGTCCTTATTAGCCCCTCCAAGCCAGAGGTAAGAAGGGCCATGATACGTTCCCAAGTCAGTAGCAGGATAGTTCACTGCAATAGCCAGATTGCGGTTGGCCAGTGCCGGCTGGTGGAATCTCAGTCCGCGCAGTTCGCTGATCACCTGGCCATTGGCACTGAGTTGGCCGTTCTCGTCGGGCTGGGTTGTCCTGGAAGCCCAGAAACAATTGTCTTTCGACAGACTTGTCGGTGCGTTGCCGGCATCAGCATCAGCCTGTTTCTCCACATCACTCCAGCCCTCTGTCTTGCTGGCAGCAGCGTCGGCTTTGAGGTTGGCTACGGTTTCAGCACTCCACTGCGTGAAATCCCATCGCACCGGCTTGCCGCTGACCACTTCATTGCTACGGCATCGGATGTTGATGTTGAAGGGCAGTTTGTTGCCTTTCTTGCCTGTCAGGATAAAGCTGATACTATAGGTGCCTGCTTGCAGGAGCGCACCTGAGAGGGTAAACGCCGACATATCCTCGGCTACGCTGCAGGCAAGTCCCTCCGGCAGACCGTCGTGTTCGACGCCATCCAGCACGTAGCCTTTCTGTTCTATCAGGGTCGTATTGGTCATGATGAACGTCCACGCCACCGGCTCTTCTATCTTTGCTGATAATTGGCGGTCGGCACCGCTTACCATTGGCATGTCGGGATTGGAAAGGTAATAGCCCAGATGGGGCGGCTGGTTGTAGGCTGTATTCTGCCAACAGATACCCATGCGGTAGGTATGGTCGTGCATCAGTGTGGGCACGCGGAAATTGGTGGGGATGTTGGTCGAGTAGACGACGATCTGGTCGGCTCCGTTGTGCAGAATGACCTCTTCACGCCAGTCGCCTAAGATGTCAGCACTCAGACAGGGCGTATTTTTCGAGCCGTTGCAGGTCTTGCCGGGTCCCAGGTCCCTGAAGGTGATCAGACGCGTCGTGCCATTGCCGTTCCACTTGTCAATCTTGTTGCCGTCGAGCAGTTCTTCTTCCAGATCGCCGTCCCAATAGATACGGAAATTATTCGATCCCACATTGTTCGACACGGCTTCGCCTGTGATGGCACTACGTGCCACCTTGTCACCGCTCCACAGCAGCGACCCGCGCACGTTGGCGTCGAAGTGTCCGGCTATACCGCGACCATTGTCGATGCCCGACGGGCCTCCTTTCAGCAGTATCTCACCCGTAGCGGCATCGTGCAGATCCCAGGCGTATGTGCCCTTGTCTTCATGAATCTGAAACACCTCCAGTCCTGGGCGATCCGGGTTGTGGTCGCCCAGGTGTATGGCATCGCCATGCCCGAAGCCTGTACCGTAAAGCAGGCGTCCATCGTGGTCGAGGGCCGCCGATCCCCACACGATTTCGTCATGCCCGTCACCGTCCACATCGGCTATCGACATGTTGTGGTTGCCGTTGCCGAACATAGTGCCGCTGCCACCGGTGCTCTCACCGCTCTGAGCCGTATAGGTGGGCTTACAGCCGGTGAACGTCTCAGTGGTGCCATTGCCGTCGGCATCATAGGTGGTCAAGGCGTAACTGGTCTTCGAACGATGGCTGCTGAGCCATTTCTGGTGCAGTTGACGACCGTCGAAACCTACAGCCCAGATAAAGGCAAAGGTGTAGTAGCCTCGTACGAAGATGCCGCTGGCGGGCTTGTCTGGTCCGTCGAGATGGGCCACGCCTGCCAGGAACCGCTCGCCGCGATTGCCATAGCTGGCATAGTCGCTCCTGCCGCTGCGGTCGTCCCAATTGAACGTGCCTGTGGCCTCACCGCCATAGCCCGCGTCCCGGTTAGGATTATAGAATACGGTATGCACGGCCTCGCCAGTGCTGCCATTAAACACGGTGAGCCATTCCTGTCCACCGATGATGCGTCCGTCGCTATTCCGATAGAGGGCCGAGCCACTGACGCTCTTGATGACATCATCAGTAGCGGCCTCGTTTACATACCGGTCTTTGCCGTCTTTCGAGCCTGGGCCTGTCTTGCACATCAGTTCTGCCCTTCCGTCACCATCGAAATCGTAGACCATATACTGTGTGTAGTGGGCACCCGCACGGATGTTGCGCCCCAAGTCGATGCGCCAGAGCAATTGTCCGCTCAACTTGTAGCAGTCTATGAATACATTGTCGGTAACTCCGCCTTGCGAATTATCCTTGGCGTTCGAAGGGTTCCACTTTACAAAGATCTCGTACACACCGTCGCCATCGACATCCCCCACAGAACAGTCATTAGGCTTATAATTGCCGCCATTCTCGCCTTTAGCAGGTCGTTGCAGGTCGAGTTTCAGATAACGGTTGCCCCAAGGCCTGACAGCCTCGGTGGTGTCTGTGGGCACGCCATTCACCAGTGTTACCACCTGATAGGTGTCGGAAGGCTTGCCCGCCGTGTCGCTGTAGTTGGTGGCATAGCAGTCGCGGGCTATGCTCTGCCCGTTGCGCAGCACCTCAAAGGAGGTGGCAGCATCGTCGTCTGTACCAAGGAATCGCCAACTGACAAAATTTCCCGATGTGGCTGGTAGGGCCATCACCCCCCTATCCAGTTTCTCCATTGAAAAATGGGGGGATTGGGCTTGAGCCCATCCCCCTGTTGCCATACACAGGCAAGCTGTCATTATGATTTGTCGCATAAATCTATCGTGCATAATATGTTCTTCCACTTCTGATATAGAATCCCTTTTGTGGCGTACCTACGATGCGACGGCCTTGCAGGTCGTAGAGTGCATCGCCAGCTGAAGGCTGGTGGGTGCGGACGGCCTCAATACCATCTGCAGCCGAAGGCTCTTTGACGAGGACAGTGAAGATGTTCACATCCTTGGCGCCCTCAACCGTAGCCACCTTCACGAATACGGGGTCGGTGCCATTGTAGACGGCGGCGCCACGCTTCCATACACGGAACGACTTTTCATTACTGCCGTCATAATAGGGCTGCGACAGGCTCTGCATCTCGCCAATCTTCGTCCATCCGTCGGCATTGAGCGTGTCAGTGTTCACCAATACATCGAGCACATGGGCACTATTGAAGTCCTTGCCAGAGAAATAGATGCTCACCTCAAACGGCCCTGCAAAGGCGCGTTTCGATTCCAGCGATGCCGATGGCGGGTCAAGACGTCCGTCGAGGTCTTTCTTGCTGACCACCTGGAACTGCATGGCATTCGATGTGATCTCACCGTCCGACAGCTGGTCGTCGAACACGGTAGCGGGATTGTAGCCACTGGCACTGCCCACATTGTGGGTTGTGGTGGCCTTGGTGTAGTACAAGCCCTGTCCGAAGGTCCTGACATGCCAGTCGTCGGACAATTCATAGACCGTCATTATATTGGCTGGAGCATACACGTTGACAATCGAGTCCTCACCATTCACGTTCTTAAGCGTCTGCGTCTGTATCACCTCTTCCGTGTAGTAGTTGTAACCACCATTGAGCACATTGCCCACGCTGTTGAACGAGGCGCCCTCGAACTTGCTAACCACCTGGCCGAAGGTCTGCGTCCCGCTGATGCTCACCTCCTTGGTGGTCGGCTCCGACTGTAGGAATCCTTCGTATTCACCCACGAATGCTGTCACGGTAGCACTGCTTGTTAGTGTGAAGGGCTCGGTATATCGCTGCGAACGGGCTGCAGCCGTACTGCCAGTCAGGTTGAACCATATTTCCGCTTCCTCAGGCTGAGCTGTCATACTGACCACAGCCTTGTTGCCATCGTAGCTGACGTCAATCTGCGGTGCATCGGCCAGATCCTTGATATCAATCGGAATCTCAGCCACTTCGCCTAAAGGATAGCCGTCGCCCATTGCCACAGCCTTGATGGTAACGGCTGCCGTCACGTCAAACGGTTCGGTGTAGAGCGAGCTCTCCGTCGTTGGCTCAGAGCCGTCGAGGGTGTAGAATATCTGTGCCCCAGGCACGCCGCTCTTCAGTGTCACGGTGGTGCGCAGTTTCTTGTAGGTCAGACTGTACGATGGTTTGGGAGCCGGCGTCACTGCTGCCTTCGAACTGGCCAGCAGTGCCAAGGCATTATCCAGCATGTTGGTGTTATAGCTATGTGCATCGGCCAGAATTTCCTGCGTGTAGGGAATATAGATGTAGCCGTTATGACTCAGGTTATGGGTATGAATAGCCACTACATCCTCTTTTTCCAGAGCGACTGCCAAAACGGGGTCACTCGCAAAAGCCCCTGCCAGTCTGACACCCTGGAATGGTGTCTCGTTCGAGAAAAGGAGGAGGTGAAGCATACCGCCTTCAGGATTCTCTTCGTCCTCGGCCTCTTCAATGTCTGTGTGGCTGAAAAGATTATGGTTGGAGTTGACTAATTTTACCACTTCAGTCTCTGCATCCACGGCTTCTCCACAGCCCCATGCGCTATAGACGGCAGGACAAAGGCAGAGCGTAGGCTGGAAGGGCCGGATGTCCTTGAGCGATGCGATAGCGTCGGCATTGGTGACGGTCGAACTGATCACAAGCACATCAAAACTGGAAAAATCACTGAGTGCGAATGCCTTGTTGGCTTCTATGGCCGTCACCTTATTATAATTATTGCTTGCAAAATAGTTATAGGCCAGGTCGGCTGCCAGGTCGCCATTATACACGAACCCCAAGTTACGCTTGGTGCCGATGTCCTCACCCACCTCTAAATTATAGATATGGCAACCGCTGGTGTTATAGACGATGATGTCTACAGCATCGGTCGGTTCGGTGCCTTCGGGCAGCGTCCAGTTCTCCCAGGTGTAGGTATCCTGTGTGGTAGGCTTAAACGACTCGCCAATCTTGTTCTCTGCTGTCACGCTGCCCACGTAGAGTTCCACACCACGGGCGTCAGATGGTTTGTGCGACTCTACGGTCATCTTGATTTTCTGACCCACCAGCACGTTAGGGATGGTGAAGCACGCCAAATTCTTACTGCCGCCGCCCAACCACAGATACTGTGGTCCGGCATACTCGCCTAAAGCCGTCGAGGGATAGTTCACGGCAATGGCCAGCGAACGGTTCTTGGTGTAATCGGGATTGAAGATCAGTCCTTCCGTCTCTGCTATCACCATGCCATTAGCCTTCAGCGATCCGCCCTCAGGGGCCGTCATCCACTGGCCGCCATCATCGGCCAGCCAGAAGCAGTTGTCCTTGGTGGCATCAGGCGCCACAGCGCCCTCTTTGTCATCAGCGTTCTTCTCAATGTCGCTCCATCCCTTTGCAGGTCGCGTTTGAGCAGCATCGGCTTTCAAATTGTCTACGGTCTGCTGGCTCCAGTTAGTGAAGTCCCAGCGGCGATAACTCTGAGCACTGGCGCCTTCTGCAAAGTTCAGCAGTGCCAACATTGTCAAAGTAAATAGTTTTTTCATATCACTTACAGTTTTAAAAGTTAATAACTAATGTTTACACCCCCCATGAATATGGCGCGAGGCATGGGATAGCCGAGGTTTATCTCGTATTTCTGCGCCAGCAGGTTCTCACCGCGTACCCACAGACTAAGGTGATGCGTGGCGGCATAGGTGGCCGAGGCGTTGAGCAGCCAGAAACCCTCCTTCTGCTCTGCGGCCCCCACGGCGGTGTAGAGATTCTCAATCCACTGCAGACCGAATTTAGCCTGCCACTTACGCTTGTGATAGTCCACACCCACATAGGCTGAGCCTTCGGGGGCTGCCACCACCTTGTTCTTCATGTGCAGATAGGCTCCATTGGCGCTGATGCTGACATAGCGACTCAGAGGATAGCCCATATCCAGTTCTACGCCCCAGTTCTCAATCTCGCCCGTATTCACGTTACAGGGCTTGCCGTCTACCTGCGCCGTCTGTATCATATTGTCGCCTTTTATATAGAAAAGGTTAAGACCATAGGTAAAACCCCCGTTCGTCCGATGGCGCCATGACAGTTCATAATTCCACAACCGCTCAGGCTCCAGATCGGTATTTGAGGGAGGATAGAGATACATCTCACGCATCGTCGGATTTCGGAATCCCTTGCTGGCCATTGCCTTTATCTCGCCAGAGTCCATCGGACGCACCACAACACCCGCCTGCGGTACCCACTCCGTGCCGGCGACAGAGTGATGGTCCACTCGGAAGCCGGCATCTATCGTCAGCCAGCCGAGCAAATCCTGACGGAAGTCAACGTAGCCGGCAATCTCGTTGCGAAACGAACGACCACTCTGTTTGTTGGGTGTGTCGAGCTTGTCACCCGTCTGTTTCGACGTGTAGTAAGCATTCCCATAGATATGCATATAGTCAGCTCCAACCGTCAGGCGGTTACCCTCGAATAACTGCAGGCTCTGATACCAGGAGATACCCGTCAGAGCGTCTTTCGAGCGGAAGTAGCGCTGTGTGGGCTGCTCGGGTTTGGCGGTGCCGTCGTCAATCTTGTGGCGACCGAAATTGGAATACACGGAGAGGGCGCCGCTCGTCTGTCCGTAGTGATTCTCGATGGCAGCAGATACCATTCCTCTTGTAATCCACTGGTCGGCATCATACATCGGTTTGTCTGTTGCACCCGGATATGAGGCATTGAAATGCGTCAGATTGGCATCAACAAAGGCATTCCAATGGTCGCCGAGGTCATAGCCCAACTTCATGTAACCACCATATTGCTCGAAACCCATACGCGGGCGATGGTTGTCAGTACGGCCGTACTGTGCCGAGACGGTACTACTGAACCTGCCGCTACGCACCTGATTGGTGGCTTCAGCCTGTATGGTACCGTAGCTGCCCGCTCCTAACTGCACATCGGTGCAAACACCATCACGACACGCCTGTCGGGTCACGATATTCATCACACCTCCCATAGCATTAGAACCGTAGAGCACGGAGGCCGGGCCGCGCAACACCTCGACACGCTCCGCCATCAGTGTCTGATAGCTATCTGAGATGGGATGGCCATATATACCCTGATACTGAGGATGGCCGTCGATGAGCACCATCAACTGCCCTGCCCCACCCGCAATGCCACGCAGACTGATGCTACCAGCGGCTCCTGTCGACACTCCGTAGCCCATCATCGAGCGCGAAGTGACGAACAATCCCGGCACCTCTCGCATCACCGTAGGGAGCACGTTGGCTTGATGATCCGCCGTCAACTGGTCACGGTCTATCACTGTCACTACCATCGGCAGATGCCGCACGTCGGTGGCGTTTCGGGTGCCTGTCACAACAATCTCCTTCAGTTGCAGAGAGTCATCCAGAACCTCCGCATTCATAATAGTAGCATTTGCTGTTGCTAACACCATGATAGCAAATTTCATTCTTTTCATTCCGCTTTTTTATAGTTTCTTCTGGCGGCAAAGGTAATACTATTATCTGATAGGTGGGGAATGGAAATCTGTCAAACATGGTACAGATTTCCGTCATGCACGAAAAACAAATGAAAAAAGCATCAAAAAAGGGCTAAAATCCTCTCGATGCCAGTTCATTAGCGCAGTGCTTAGTCTTTGTCGATGCCGTCGTCATCAGTTCGCGCAGACTCAGCGTGTCTGACTGTATGGCTTCGAATAATCTCTTACCGATCCATCCCTAGTTTCTTCCACTATCCTCCAAAATTTATGGTAAAAGCTTTCATGTGGCCGTTTCAAACGGTCGGAAAAGCGTCAATCTGCATACAGATTTCCGTCAAAAAGAAAAAAAACGCAGGGAGAGGCATCAAGATTGAATAATAATTTGTATCTTTGTCACGCTAAAACAACAAAAGAAACGAACATGATGAAACAAAAACTAATCCTATCATTGCTGTTGGGCGGACTCGGCTGCGCCATGACGACCAGTGCCCAGCAGGTGAACGACAACAACACACCGCTGCACCTGATGCGCCCACAATATCAGGTGGGCTACGGAGTGCCCTCGGCGGAGCGCGTGAAACAGACCATCGACCGCGTATTGCACTATATCGACGCAGAGACGCCGGCCGTGCTCGTGGACAAGCGGACGGGAAAAGAAGTGACGCGACCAGAGGACATCGACGCCGACACGCAGCTGAAGCAGGGCGGATTCCGACTGACGAGCTATGAGTGGGGCGTGACCTACTCAGGCGTGCTGGCGGCCTACGAGGCCACAGGCGACGAGGCCTACCGCGACTACGTCAGCAAGCGCCACCAGCTACTGGCCGACATCGCACCCGTGTTTCAGAAGATCTATGCCAAGAACAAGGCCATCGACGGCAATATACGCCGGGTGATAGACCCGCACGCCCTGGATGATGCCGGAGCCGTGTGCTGTTCGATGATCAAAGCGGAAATTTTAAGGGAAAAGGGAAAAGGGGAAAGTGCAAAATTTGCTACCGCACTGAGGCCGCTGATAGACAACTATGCCGACTATATCATGAACAAGGAATACCGCCTCGGCGACGGCACCTTCGCCCGCCTGCGCCCGCAGAAGAATACGGTGTGGCTCG
>LXOW01007902.1_pt1 | contig 18700 bp, 20 predicted proteins | sample 1368591 | NCBI WGS metagenome assembly LXOW01 (sample SAMN04884650, study PRJNA319009) | bovine gut metagenome | isolation source: Cow rumen | host: Bos taurus | place: Italy: Legnaro (PD) | collected 2014-07-09
TCTCCGTCTCACGCATCTGCGTGGTGACCATGAAGAAGAACAGGAGCATGAAAACGATATCAGACAAGGAGCTGCTGGTCATTGCCGGCACCTCTTTCTTATTGTTGCTTCCACCGAATTTTGACATAATTGTATCCTCCTGTTTATCTTCTGCGGCCTACATCCTTAGGCTCTGCCTCGGAAATGAACTGAGGCACGGCCTTCTTAACTATCGCCTGCTCGTCCTCGGTAAGTCTTGCGAACGTCTTTCCGCCATAGTTCTTGCGGGAGAAGTCGTCGCGGAGTTCGTTTACCGCCTTGACGAGTTCGTTCTGGACAGCGATGTATGCCTGGTAACTTGTACCACGGTCATTCTGCAGAGAGATGATGCCTTTGGAGACATAGCACTCTCCGTAACCCTCGATTTCCTGGAGCTCCTTCTCGGGGAGGTTCGGGTCGTCTGCAGGGTTGGTCAGAAATTCTTTGATCTTGTCTTTGAGCTGGCTGACGTCTATGGGCTCGCTACCGGCAAAAATTCTATCGGCAGAATTGATCTTCACCTGTATGATATTACGGCGATTGACCTTCTGGTCCTCAACTTTCTGATTCTTGTCAGGCATAGGAGGCAGACGACGGCTGAGACCGGTCTGGCTGCCCATGGTGGTGGTCATCAGGAAGTAGCACAGCAGCAGGAACGCGATATCCGCGGTCGAGCTGGTGTTCATTGCTGGTACTTTCTTCTTGCCCATAATTACTTCTTGCTTGCGATAGCCATACGGATTTCACCGACGATGATGGCCACGATGGCCGCGCCGCCGACGATGTATGTAAGATTCAGAACGGTGTCAGTAAGCTTCAGCGTGCCTGAGGTGACGGGAGCTCCCGTATAACCAACGGCGGGGTCGCCCTTGGCCAGGACCCAGGCGATAAGGCAGAGCACTGCTATGCCCAAGATTGCGATGCCGATGCGGACAAGGCTCTTGGGATCGTTCTTGGCGCCCACGATCAGGCCGACGACGATGACGCAGAACAGCGCCAGGCCGAGCATGCCGTAGGTCCAATAGAGCAGAGTGTCAACCGTGCTGCCTCCAAAGCCCTGGGAGAAGCCCCAGATAAGGAGGGCGACACTGAGGACAATCAGCGCTACCATACCCCATTTGAATATCTTGTTGAGTTTCATATTCGATGTATCTGAAACAGTTTATTTCTTGTTGTACTTGGTGAGGAGGTCAATCAGGCAGATCGAAGAATCCTCCATGTCGATGGTGAGACCGTCGATCTTGGCCAGGATGTAGTTGTAGAACACCTGGAGGATCATGGCGACGATCAAACCGCCGACGGTGGTGATGAGGGCCACCTTCATACCGCCAGCAACAACGTTAGGGGAAATGTCACCTGCAGCCTGGATAGCATCGAAAGCGTTGATCATACCGATAACGGTACCGAGGAATCCGAGTGACGGGGCGATGGCGATGAAGAGGGAGATCCAGCTGAGGCCGTTCTCCATCTGGCTCATCTGCACGGAACCGTAGGAAACGACGGTCTTCTCGACCACGTCGACACCCTGGTCATAGCGGAGCAGACCCTGATAGAAAATGGATGCGACAGGACCGCGGGTTTCGCGGCAGACGTCCTTGGCTGCTTCCACGCCGCCTTCTGCAAGGGCCTTCTCAACATTCTCGAGGAGCTTCTTGGTGTTGGTCTTGGAGAAGGTGAGATAGAGGATACGCTCGATGGAAAGTGCGAGACCGATGATCAAGCAGATGATGATGAGGGACATGAAGCCTGCACCACCCTCGATGAACTTGGTCTTGAGAGCCTGGTGGAGAGGAATCTCTTCGCCGGTACCGGCGAGGAGGTCGGCTGCTGTCATCTCAGCGGGTGCAGCAACTTCCTCAGCTGCGGGAGCTGCCTGCTCGTCCTGAGCGGATGCGGTGTTTGCAGCGAAGGCCATTACGCCAGCGACTGCCAGAAACATGAAAAACTTTTTCATAAATCGTAATTGTGATGTATTAGTTAAAATTAATTTCCTACGAAATCGGTGCAATTTAGCAAAAAAAATCCATTAATCAATACCTAAAAGGAGATTTCTCCCCTGAGGTCCTTCTCCAGATTGGCTTTAACGTCTTCATTATCATCGTACTTGCCCATCAGGAAGAAAAGTTTTCCGAGGGCGCTTTCCGTGGTTATGTCATAGCCGGAAAGCACTCCTGCGTCCTTCAGGGTGCGTCCTGTCGCGTACAGGTCCATGTTCACGCCGCCCCGGAGGCACTGCGTCACGTTCAGCAGTATCTTGCCTCGGGACGCTGATTCGCGCACTATGTCCAGGAACCAGTCGCGCGACGGGGCGTTGCCGCAGCCGTATGTCTCAATGATTATGGCCCTGGTCCTGCGTCCCAGCAGGATATCCTCGACCACCCGTTCGGTGATGCCGGGGTGTACTTTCAGGATCGAAACGGCGGTATCCATCTCCGTGCTCACGGAAAACGGCCCGTCTGACGGACGCCTTATGACATCACGGTTGTAGCGTATGTCGATGCCGGCTTCGGCCAGCGGCGGCAGGTTGGGGGAGCGGAAGGCCTCGAAGCCTCCGGCGTCCACTTTCGTGCTCCGGTTACCCCTGAGCAGCAGGTCGTTGAAGAAGATGCAGACCTCCGGGACCGTGGCGCTGCCGTCGGTCTCGCGGGACCCTGCTATCTCTACCGAGGAGATGAGGTTTTCCTTGCCGTCGGTCCGGGGCCGTCCTATCGGCAGCTGGCTTCCGGTGAAGATCACCGGCTTNNAAGATCACCGGCTTGGACAGGTTGTCCAGCATGAAACTCAGCGCGGAGGCGCTGTATGCCATGGTATCCGTGCCGTGAAGGACCACGAACCCGTCGTACGAATCGTAGTTCTGCCGTATCAGTTCCGCCAGCTTCTTCCACATGCCCGGTTCGATGTCAGAGGAATCGATCAGCGGGTCGAAGGTGTAGGAATCGATCTGAATGGCGAATTTGCGCAGTTCCGGCACTTCCTGCATCAGGCTGCCGAAGTCGAAGGGCCTCAGTGTCTGGTCGATGGGGTCTTCCTTCATTCCTATCGTGCCCCCTGTGTAGATGAGGAGCACGGATGCATTGGCTTTGGTCATATTGAGAACAGTTTTTCTGCGTTGTGTGTGGTGACGGATGCGACCTCTTCCAGGCTGACGCCCTTGATCTCTGCAAGCCGGGATGCTATCAGCGGGATGTTGGCGCTTTCGTTGCGGGTGCCTCTCAGCGGCGTGGGAGCCAGGTACGGGGCGTCGGTTTCCAGGAGGATCCGTTCCAGCGGGATGCGGCGGACGTCTTCTGCGATGCGTGCCTTCTTGAACGTGAGCACGCCGCCTATCCCAACGTACCACTCGCCGTATTTCAGCATGCGTTCGAACACCTCGGCGCTACCGCTGAAGGCGTGCAGGTTGCCCCTCAGGCCCATGCCTCGGCACTCCTCCATGACGCCGAAAAAGTCCTCCGTGGCGTCCCTGAGGTGGATGTTTACTGGCAGGCCGCGGTCGCGCGCGAGTTCCAGCTGCGCCTTGAGCGCCTCCTTCTGAAGCTCCGCGGTATCGGCCCCGTAATGGTAATCCAGGCCAATTTCGCCTATGGCGACGGGACTCCTGTCGAACCACGGCGTCAGGGCGTCCAGCTCGTCCCGCCAGTGCCCGTCCACGTAGCCCGGGTAGAGCCCAAGCATGGGGAAGAGCACGCCCGGATGCCGTTCGCACAACTCGTACATCGGGCCGCGCTCGACCCTGCAGGTGTCGGCCTGCAGCATCCTGGTCACTCCGGCCGCGACCGCGCGTTCGACGGCGGCGTCCTCTTCACCGACGAATGCCTCGTCGGCGAGGTGCGTATGAGTGTCGACGAATTCCATCAGGCACAAAGATACGCTTTTTTGTTGTCAATGGAGCAGCGCTGCAGCAAATCCATGTTTATGAAGCCGTCGCTCTCCAGCAGGCTGCACGCTGCGGCCACATCGCCGTAGTGGAGTTCCAGCGCACGGCATATCTCGTCCGGAGTCGCGCCCCGGTGGGTCTTGATGTGCATGGCGATTGCCTTGAGGCGCTCGAAGGTCTCTGCGCCGGCGTTCCCATAGCAGCTGCGGAGCATGTCTTCCAGGGCACGCGCACTTTTGTGGGCGCTGCCGAGTCCGAGCTGCGCGGCTATGCCGTCGGGGTCTGCAATAGCTTCCGCCAACTGTTCGCGTATTAGGATGTTGCATCCGGACGAACGGGTGTCGTCGATGCGCCCGGGCAGGCAGAAAAGCTCGCGTCCGTAGCTGGCGGCGAGGCGTGCGGTCATGGTCCCGCCGCCCCTGGACTTGGATTCCGTGAGCACGGTGGCGCGCGACATGCCGGCGATTATTCGGTTGCGGCGCAGGAAATTGAATGCGACGGGGCTGGTACCGGGCGGGAAGTCGGTCACGAGCGCGCAGCCGGGGGTGCGGAGCATCTTCTCTGCCACGGTGCGGTGCCGTCTGGGGTAAATGTCGTCTATGCCCACGGGAATGACTGCAATGGTCGGCAGTCCGAAGGCCAGCGCCGCGAGGTGTGCCGTGATATCTACTCCGATGGCGAATCCGCTGACTATCATTGGTTTGACGGTGGAGCGCGATATGGCGCCGACGATTCTTTCCGTCCATTCCTTGCCGTACGGCGAGAGGTCGCGTGTTCCTACGACTGAGATGCTGTCGCGGTTTTTGAAAAGTTCTTCCGGCGGCGTCCCGCTTTTGATGTAGAGGCCCACAGGGGCGTCCGGGCAGTCGTTTAGGAGCGGCGGGTACCCCGGCTCCCCGTAGTTGACGAAAGTGCAGCCATTTGTTTGGAGGCGCTCCAGTTCCCTGGCTGACGTTTCCAGTTCGGCTTGTGTGAGAAGGCCCCTGTACTTGCTGTACGGGCCCATTGCGTTGTCCAGCGTTTCGCTGTCCTGAGAGAATACGGCCCCGGGAGACCCGAAATGCCTTACGAGATTCAGTGCGGCGGCCGGTTCGTATCCGAAAATCCGGTTCAGAGTGATGCCGCAAACGGTTTCATAGTTTGTCCGGTCCATAAAGTTTTTCATTAGTCCGGAACAAATATAGCAATTATCCTGATATCCTGCCCGTCCCACCTGTCATCCTGAGCGTCCCTCCTGTCATCCTGAGCGCAGCGAAGGATCTCGTCACGCAAGAATGGCGGCTCTACTGCATTTAAATAATGTATGAAAAAGCTATTGACAATCATTCTGCTTTGCGTTACTCTGCTGCCGGCACGGGCGCAGGCGCAGGAGGGGACAGATATGGCAAGTCCCGGAGGCAGTAATGAAATAGGGGTGGCCTTGTTGACCGGCACATACTTTCAGGCTCTCGGACTTGTGGCCGGAGGACTGGGTTCATTGATTACGTCTGTCAGTGAAAATGGACTCTATATGTCCCTCCCATTTCTCGTCCCCGTTTCGGTGGAATATGCCCATTGGTTCAATGACAGGATTGCTGTTGGGGCAAGCTTGAACGCCGATATCGTTTCATTCCTGCCTGAATTGGCTTTTGGGCGGATAAGCGTAATGCCGGATTTCAGGTACAGGTGGTTGAATCTCGATACCTTTAAGATTTACTCCAAGATAGCGGCGGGCTATTCCGAATGCTTCTTGATGGATCCGGGAGAGGACGGCAAAATGGCCATTGGCTCATATCAGCCGTATTTGCAGGACCTGTGGTCTTATATGACAGGAGATTTCGGCAACCTGCCGTTGGGATTTCAGCTCAGCCCCATTTGCGCCGAAGGGCACACCGGGCTGAAAGGCCTGGATTATTTCTGCGAGTTGGGGATAGGGCCGCTTGGATTCTGCACGTTCGGACTCAAAAAGCGTTTCTGACATGAGAAGAATCATCGCAGTCTTGATTGCCGCGGCCAGTCTTGCTGCCTGCCGACCTTACGACGCTTATACCGGCGAGCCATACATACACATGGAATATACGATTGACGGGCAGCATTATGTGCTTGAAGACTGGGGTCATCTGGAGCAAGGACTGTTTGGCTCCCATATGTCGCCGGATATCTATGGAGGAGGCCTTGGGATACAGCAGCTGGACATTAACGAAAGCGTTGCCGCCTTTATACTGAGGACAGAAGAACTGGTGCTCTTTTTTGAAAGCGACAAGCCCTATTTTATAGATGGCAGGCGCTATGAGTACTTCAACATGATGGATGCTGCAAAAAGCTGTCTCCGCAAGCCTGAAGAAGCAATTGTCACGGGTGGATGGTTCAGTCTCACCAGACACACCGCAGAGCCCTATTGCAGGTACGATGTCCGGTTCGAGCTCCATGCCAAAGGCGCGGAGCGGGAATATGATATAACCGACGGTATTGTCCAGGTGGGCCGCAGATTCCAGGAATCCGACGTTTCGAACTTTATAAAAACTGAAGGGCAATGAAAGCGCGAAGTATAAGGATACTGCTTCCGATAGTGATGGCTTTCTGCGTTTCCGCCTGCATGATAGAAATCAAGTACCAGGCTCCGCGCTGGAAGTGCACGCTCAGATGCAACGGCAAGACGGAAAAGGCAGAGTGCGGATACGATACATATCCCACCGTGTACGAATACTCAGTCCCGGAATTCTTCATCATGGACGACGGCCGGGTAGTATTCCGCTTCTATGACAAAGGCACGGGCCTCAAGCTCCAGGCCGCCAACGACGGGCCCTTCAAATACGGCACCCAATACAGTTTCTCCCGGAACGACGAATATTTCGACGTCTCGTTCGACTGGCTATACAGTGGAAAAGCATATGGTTGCGACAGCGGCTTCATCACCTTCAAGACAAGCATAATGCCCGGCACTGCCTACACCATTGATTTCGAGTTCGACCTCTCAGCACCCGACGGCTCCACTATGGAAATCCGCAAAGGAACATTCACCGTTTTCGACCGGGTCCAGCCCCGCAACACCGCTGCCGGCCTCCAGTAGATTATTCGTCACGTTCGTTCCTCAGGATGACAGTGACGAATCGCTTCCGTTTTATACTTACGGTTGCGAGCGGCGTGATTTGCAACACCTTGATTTGCAGGTGTTTAAACAAAACCGATTGCCCCAAACAGGGCAATCGGTTTCAAGTAAGTTGCTGCGTATCAGCTAGTTGAGCTCCACGCCCGTAGCGGCATCAGATAATCAGCAGCGCGTCGCCGTAGGGGCCGAAGCGATAGTCGTTCTCCAGGGCCACGTCGTAGGCGTTCATGACCTTGTCGAAGCCGCCGAAGGCTGCCTCCATCATGAGCATGGTGGAGCCGGGACGATGGAAGTTGGAGACGAAGGCGTCCGCGATGGAGAAGTCGTACGGCGGGAAGATGAACTTGTTGGTCCAGGTGTCGTTGGGCCGTATTTCGCTGTTTGTGGTAACGTAGGTCTCCAGGGCACGGATCACGGTGACGCCGACTGCGCAGATCTTGTGTCCGGCACGCTTGGTGGCGTTGATCTCGGCCGCAGCTTCATCGCTGATAATCATGTGCTCGCTGTCTACGCGGTGCTTGGACAGGTCTTCCACATCCACGCTGCGGAAGTGTCCGATTCCCATGTGAACGGTGATGAACGTCTTCTCAACGTCGTTGAGTATCATGCGGTTGAGCAGTTCGCGCGAGAAGTGCAGGCCGGCGGCGGGAGCCGATACGGCACCCTCCTTGGAGGCATAAATCGTCTGGAAGTTTTCTGCATCCTCCGGCGTCACTTCCTCCTTGACCCATTCGGGAACGGGGGTCTGTCCCAGTGCGAACAGGGACTCCTTGAACTCCTCGTACGGGCCGTCATAGAGGAAACGCAGGGTGCGGCCGCGGGACGTGGTATTGTCTATCACCTCCGCAACCATGCTCTCGTCCTCGCCGAAGTACAGTTTGTTGCCGATACGTATCTTTCGCGCGGGCTCCACGATTACGTCCCACAGGCGCTGCTCCTTGTTGAGCTCGCGGAGCAGGAAGACCATGATGTCAGCTCCGGTCTTCTCCTTCTTTCCGAAGAGCTTTGCGGGAAACACCTTGGTGTCGTTAAAGACGAAGCGGTCGCCCTTGCCGAAGTATTCCAGAATGTCCTTGAACTGCCTGTGTTCTATTTCACCGGTGTCCTTGTGAAGGACCATGAGCTTGCATTCGTCACGCCAGCGGGTGGGTTCCTTTGCGATTTTCTCCTCGGGGAGATCGAAGTTGAATTGAGAGAGTTTCATCGTGTTCCGTAGTAAAGATGCTTTATATATACGGAACACAACAGCAAAAAGTTTCACACCTTTGCTTCCCGGAACACTTCAAGTATGGAGGGGTATGTGTTTTTAAGATAGGGAGGAAGGCTGGATTTGGCCACCCAGGCCGCCTTGCTGATGTCTTCTTCGCGCTGCGGAGTGAGGTCCACGGGGTTGGTGTACAGCATGTCGTACCACCATGTATGCTTGAGGTGCCAGATGCCGTCGCGCAGGTAACAGTGGTCCGTAACGCAAATCAGGTCGCGGAGCTCGAGTTCGTCAACGCCGGTTTCCTCCCGGACCTCCCGCAGGGCGGTCACGCTTATGTCCTCTCCACGCTCCTGATGCCCCTTCGGCAGGTCCCAGAGTCCGCTTCGGCTGATCAGCAGATAATCTCCACGGCGGTTGGATACAAGCCCTCCGGCGGCATTGACTTCGCGGAACTCTGCGCAGAGACGGCGGTACATGCGCTCCGTATTCTCAGTCGGTATGTACACGCGGCTGAGCGATTCCGACGCCCGGAACATACTTACGAGCGTATGCATGTCTATGCGTTCTCCGAAATGAAATTCGATGGAGTTGGGATCCGCGAGCGCCTGGTCAGAGGGTTCGCAGATAATTATGCATCGTTTTTCGAAATAGATTTTGCGCATACTTTTTGTATCTTTGCGGAGCGGGTCTGGTGTCCCGTCCCGCAAATTTAAGAAATTTACCGATATGGCAGCACATTATGAGAGCAAGCACGGCAACGTGGCCATCCCGTCCGAGCAATTATATATGAGTTTCACCGACATGCGCACGTTCACGCAGCAGCTGCCGGCGGAGTACAAGGACTCCGTGACCGCTGACTTCGACACGCTGCATGCCACCGTCAAGGGCTTCACCATCGGCGTGAAGGTGGCGGAGCGCAGGCCCTACAGCCTGATACGCCTGGAGGACGACGACGCGCCGTTCCATTTCAGCGCCACCGCTCACTTCGATCCCGCCGGTCCCGGACAGACCGATTTCTGGCTGGAAGTCGACGCCGACCTCAACCTGATGATGAAGGCCATGCTCGGCAACCGCATCAAAGATGCGCTGGACAAGGCCGTTGACGGACTTGTTACGGTTTCCCAGGGCAAGCAGCCCCAGTTCCCCTCCGACCTCGGCTGATGGAAGAGGCGTCCGTATCCATACGCCTGAACCCTTTCAAGGGACTCGACGGCCCCGAAGGCGCACCCGTGCCCTGGAGCCCGTACGGACGCATCCTGAATGCCCGCCCCTCCTTCACGACAGACCCCATGCTGCACGCCGGATGCTACTACGTACAGGATTCGTCCGCCATGTTCGTGGGCCATGTGTTCCGTCGCGAGCTGAAGCGGCTCGGCGCGTCCGGAGGCCTGCGGGTACTGGACCTCTGCGCCGCTCCCGGAGGCAAGACCACCGACCTGGCCGCGTCTCTCAGGGAGGCCCTCGGAGGCGATTTTACGCTGGTTTCCAACGAAGTGATGAAGGCCCGCGCAAGCGCCTTGCTGACCAACGTGGCGCTCTGGGGCGACCCTGCTGTAGTCGTTACCAGCGTCGACCCGGCGGTCATCGGCCGTTCGCTCCCGGGATATTTCGATATAATAGTCGCCGACGTTCCCTGCAGCGGCGAGGGGATGTTCCGCAAGGACGCCCGCGCACGGGAGGAATGGAGCCCTGCGGTCGTTGAGCTATGTGCAGCACGCCAGAAACGCATCCTGGCCGATGTATGGCCGGCCCTGCGCGAAGGTGGCGTACTGGTCTATTCCACCTGCACTTATGAAGATGCCGAGAACGACGCCAACCTCCGCTGGGCCGCCGGCGAACTTGGCGGAGAGCTTCTGCCGCCGGAGACCGGTTTCGCCGCCTGGGGCGTACGCACTACAGACTGCGGAAACCTGCTCAAGGCCGGCGAGGTTCCCGGCGAAGGACAGTGGGCCGGCGCACTCGTGAAGACAGCATCTGCAGAACGACTGCACCGCTATGACCTTCAGGCCCTGCGCCCGCTCAGGAACGGCACTCCGGAGCCCGTACGCAAGGGGAATGACCTCGTCCCGCATCCCGACAGCGCCCTCAGCATCGATTTCGACAAGGACGAGTATCCGTGCGCCGACGTAGACCTGCAGACCGCCCTGCGCTTCCTTCACCGGGACGCGCTGGTGCTGTCGGATGCGCCCCGCGGCTACGTCGTCATCACTTATAAAGGGCATCCGCTCGGCTTCGTGAAGAACCTGGGCACCCGTTGCAACAACCTTCTGCCCATGGGGCGGAGAATACTTATGGACGTATGAAAAGAATAGTCGCCATATCAGCGTTCCTGATGCTTGCATTCGCGGCATGGGGGCAGACCGGGGCCGAAGAATTCAAGGCCCGGTACGACAGGCAGGTCCGCATGGTCGGAGCCGCCGGAGTGGGAGTAGAGACCATCCTGGACCGCTGGGAAGCGGCGTTCCCCGACGATCCTGTCATGTTCGAGGCCCGCTACAACTACTGCCTGGCAAAATCTATGAGCACGGAAGTGATTCAGATGGACCGCCCGAAATACCTTGGGAAAGAGCCTGTACTCGCCCTAAAGGACAAAGACGGCGGGGACATTTATTACTTCGAAGACAACGTGTTCGTGGACTCCCTCTTCGCCCGCAGCCAGAGCGCCATCGACAGGGCCATAGCGCTGGCGCCGGACGAGCTGGCTTACCGTGTGGACAAGATCACCGCGCTGATGCTTTACGAAAAGGACAGTCCGGACATGGCCTCCCAGGAGCTCCTAAAGCTGATTGCATACCAGAAGCAGTCCAAGCCGGAATGGACCTACTACGGCCTGCCGGTCGATGAAGACACCTTTAAGAATACCGTACAGGAATACTGCTACAACTTCTTCCGCTACGGAACCGAGGGCTCATATAAGGCTTTCAGGACAGTGTCCGAAGCCATGCTCAAGCTCTACCCTAAGGACACCGATTTCATGAGCAACATGGGCTCCTACTGGCTGGTCTGCAAGAAGAACAACCGCAAAGCCCTCGAATGGTACAACAAGGTCCTTAAAATCAACCCTAAAGACTATACCGCAGCGAAAAATTGCGTAATTCTTGCACGCAAAGACAACAACGTCAAGCTGGAGAAGAAGTACCTGCCTATACTGATAGAGGCGACAAACTCCGAAACCGAGCGCGCCCAGTGCCAGGCCCGGCTCGAAGGGCTGGAGAAGAGGAAGTAGACTCTATTTCACCCTCACCGTCTCGGCGGGATCGACCTTGGAGATGAAGAGGGTGGGGATGAGGAGCAGGAGCATGATGGCGGCGAAGGCCACGACGTCAACCAGTACGAGCTGTCCCCAGTTGATGCTCACGGGAACAAAAGACACAAAATAGTTCACCGGGTTCAGCCTGATCAGGTGCGTGGCGTCCTGCAGCCAGCAGAACAGCAGGGCGGCGGCGTTGCCGATGACCGTGCCGATCAGCACTATGCGCGCCGAGACCTGCAGAAATACCCGGGCGATGGCCCCGTTCCCCATGCCCATGCTTTTCAGCATTCCGATGGTAGAAATGTGCCGGAACAGCAGTATCAGCAGGCCGGAAATCATGTTGAATCCCGCCACGACCGTCATCAGGAGGATGATAATCAGCACGTTGAAGTCTATCAGGTCCAGCCAGTCGAAAATCTGGGAATAGCGGTCGCGTACGGTTGCGGCGCTGAGGATATCCTCGTCTTCTCCGTGGTTCTCGAAGGAAATCCAGCTCAGCTCGTCTGCCTTCATCTTCAGCAACCAGCCTTCTTTCCACGCCGGCGCGACATTCACTTCCAGCGCGGACGCCTCCGTCTCGCTCCAGCCGCACAGCCTCTGCATGTCGGCAAGCGGCACGCGCACTATCATGGCCCCGTCCGCATCTATGATGCCGTCGTAAATCTCGGTCACGGTGAAACGGCGCGCCTTCACCTTGTCGTCCACGAACCACGTCGTCATGGCGTCGCCAATGTCAAGTTTCATGCGGCGCGCAAGTTCCCGCGGGATGCCGGCCTGAAGCGAGCAGGAGTCGGGCATAGGCACGCCCTTGACCATGACTCCGCTGATGTCCCCGTCGCCCTTGACTATGCCTGGCTTCCAGACGACCGGGGTGATGGATAGGACCCCCTCGGCGGCCGCCAGCTTGTCGTAGTATGACGGATAAACGGCAACAGGCTCCGATGAACCGCTGACCTGTATGTCGCCGGCAATGTCGGATATGCCTTTGCGTATCTCCGAACGGAAGCCCGCGGATATGGCCAGCGACAGTATCATCACGAAGAACGACACCGCGATGGCTACCGTGGCCAGACGCCCCTTGAAGCGGAGCTTGCCTGCTATGAAGGGTACGGCTTTCACGGGCAGATGTGTTTGTAGCGTTCGTAGTTTCTCATGACCTGGCGTACGTAGGACACCGTTTCGCGGCCATGGAAGGCGCCCAGCTTGATGGTATCCAGCGCGGCTATGGAGTCATGCTTCATGTCCGGAATCACCGCCGCCACGTTCTCCCACCTGGAGACGTCGACCCCGAGATGCCGTGCATAATTGACGCAGTCGCGAATACGCGTGACCCCGGCGTTGTATGCCGCCAGCGTGTACTTTGCCAGTTCGGTACGGTCCGCGGCTATCCGCTTGTACTTGTGCTCGACTGCCCGCAGCATGAGCACACCGGCGCGGATGTTGTCCTCCGGGTTCAGCCAGTCTTCGCAACCGAACTTGCGGGCAGTGCCCGGAACCAGTTGCATGAGCCCGGCGGCTCCCTTGGGCGAATGGGCCTCGATATGGAACCTTGACTCCTGGTATACCAGGGCAGCCAGCAGTTTCCAGTCCCATCCGAGCGTATCCGAATAATGCTTAAGCAGCGAGTCGTATGGGGATATGAAATCGGCGCTCACGCGCTTCATCGGGTTGTACTGGTCCAGGAACGGCTGACGCAGCTGCGCGTATTCCGGCAGGGTGTGGAGCTCCCGGAGCCACGCCTCCGCATGCTCTGCCTCAACTGCATCGGAGGCGGCGAACACCCATATCCCGCAGCTGTCGGCCGGATACCAGACCAGCAGGCTGTCGGCCCCGAGCGTATCTGCATACGGGATCATCACAAGATCGAGCGAGCCGCTCCTGAGGGAGTCGAGTATGCTCTCCATGTGGCCGGCCAGCCGGATTTTTGCCTCGCGCCCTTCTGCCTTCGCAAACCGCTCCGCCAGTTCGTAGTTGTAGCCGCAGAGCAGCTCCTTTCCTCCGGTCTTGCCGGCTAGGCTTATGGCGCAGCGAAGGGGAGTGCCGTCATGCACTGTGTCCTGCAGGCAGGAAGCGGCGCAGATGAGCCCCAGCAAGGCTAAAGCGAGCTTTACGGACGTTTTCATGGCGGCTTAATGCGAATGTATGCTGGGCCTGGTCGTGGAGAAATAGAAAGGCCAGAAAATGCCAAGCTTGAGACCGTCCGTGCCGTCGGCGGTATATACGTAATGGTCCGCGGTGAAGTAATCCCTGGTGCGCATAGGCCATCCCCGTCCTACGTTCTGGTACTTCAGGAATATGCAGCAGCGCTTCCACTGGATGTTCATGAAGACATCGAAATAGGGTCCGTTGTTGTAGAGGTTAACGTTCTGGTTGTGGAAGACTCCGAGCGCCGGGTTCCACGCGGGAGCGTACCAGGCGGTATTCCAGAAGGCGTTGATGCCAATCTGCATCTCCATGACGTTGTGCGTTTTGCTCTCGTCCTTCTGAACCACGAACTGGGCGTACCAGCGCAGGTTGGCAGCAACCGTCGGGAGCGGCACTATGTCGGGCTCAGAGGAATACTGCACCAGTACCCTGTTGTCGAAATGCATGGGCCCGAGCACGAAGTCCTTGCGTATGTTGGCGGAGATGATGCTCATCGGAATCGTGTTCTGGCGCACTATGCCCAGGGTGTCGTAATAAATGTTGTTGGCCAGCAGCGCATAGCCGACTTCCGCGTCGAAGCGCCAGCGGGGGATGGAAATCCGGCCCTTTATCTGCGTAGTCGATACCTTGGAGAAGTCGTTCTCCCAGCGGAAGTGGTTGGTGTTCAGGTACTGTGTGTAGTAGTCCGGGGTAAGCAGGCGGGTCTCGAAATGCGCCCCGATCGTGACGGGGCTCTTCCGTGCGCGCCTGAACGGATAGAAGTTGAAGCCGGCGTTGGCCTCTATCTCGGTGTCTCCTATGCTGTATCCCAGCACGTTGAACTTGGCCTTCGCGTTCCATGCAAGATACTTCTGGAACTGGCCTTCAGCTCCTGCGTAAATGTAAACGGAGTTCTCGATATGCTTCTGAGGCCGTACGGACGAGCTGTCGAAATAGTGCCGCAGCATGTCTCCGGCGCCGACATCGAGCTTGGAAACTATCCCTTCGCTGCCCCATGGCTGCAAGCGGAGGAAGATCTTGTTGTCCAGATTCATGGTGCCGAGCGAATCGGCGCTTTCGTCTCCGAAGTTGAACACGTTGTTGTAGAACGCTCTCCCGGCGGTAGTGGTAATCTGGTCGGTGTAGTTACGGGCGTATGTGGACCACTCGCTGCTGTGGCCGATGAAGGCCGTGGTTATGTTGCGGTTGACGGTGTCGGCGGCAGCCTCCTTCGCGAGTGTGTCGGTTGCGGCGCTGGTGTCTTTGCGCGCCTTGAGTTTCTCAATGAAGTCGAACGGGATGCGGTACTGCTGGTTGAGGTACCACGTGTTCTTCCGTATGACCGACTGGGCCTTGCTCAAAGTGACGGGGATTTCACGGGGCTCGACCGTAGTATCACGTATCCAGGTGTTGTCCGCAACGCCGCCGTTCTCCATTCGGTCCACCATGTTGTAGATGTAGCCGAAGTGGCCCATGTACTTCTTGCCGAGGTAGTTGAGGCGGGTGGAGAAAGTCTTGTTGCGGGTGGTCTCGTTCTCCAGGATGCCGCCGCCTCCGAAGCGGTCGAAGGAAATGGTCAGGTTAAGCTCCGGGAGTATGTTCTGCGTCGTCAGGATGTGCAGGTTGTCCGACTCCTTGGCGTCTCCTGCGAGCAGCGTTCCGAAGTAAGCCAGCTCCGTATGCGGGGTCTTGGTGTTGTACTGCGGAATGGTGCGCGGTGAGTATGACCACGACTCCTGCGCATTGTAGAACTCCACCCTCTCGTCGCTGGCCCGGTTGAACCAGTTGTAATACTGTACCGGCGATCCGGGGACGCCGAGCCATGTGGCGTTCACGTCCTTGCGGAAGAAGGGGTAGTCGTAGTAATGGTAATTGTAGGTGGTGTCCGGCACCTTCACGTCCAGCCTGTGGAAATCCTGGTCCACGGTCCACTCTATGATACGCTTGTACTGCATCGTATCATGCAGGGCGAAAGTCTCCAGAATGCGGGGCGTGTACTCTATGACCGAGTCCCGTTCGTCCTTCGCCTTCTGCTTGAGTTTCTGGATGGAGTCCGCTTCCGCCAACTTGCGGGGGAGGGCCTGCTTGGCGTCGTAGGCCCTGCGCTCCTTGCGGCTCAGGGAGTTGTACCACTTGAGGAATATCGCCTTCGCTACCGCGGCGGAGTCGGCCAGATAGGTGGAATCCACCATCCTCCAGTCCAGGGAGTCTTGCAAGGCATGGATGTGCGTGCGCTCCGCAGAATCGGGCATCTGCCAGGCGGTAAGGGAATCGGCCGCGACCTTGAGCGAGTCGAAGCTGTGCTTGAGGGAGTCGCGCACGATGACGTGTGTGAGCGAGTCTATCAGGGCCACGTAGTACTTGAACCGGAACGGATCCGTATAGCGCAGGGAATCCGGAACCTTGATGGTGTCGCGCGCTGTCAGGTGGGGGAGGGTGTCAAGCACGGCCTCCGTGGTGTCGGCGGCATCCGAAAGCAGGCTGTCCGCTATGGTGAATGCCTCCAGGTTGCCCACGCGTTTGAGTTTGTAGGCGTCTTTCTCGTATATGACGGTGTCAGCAACGTCCGCCGGATCCGGGAGCAGGTGGTAGCTTACCTCCGGGCGCCCGAATCCGAAGGCCCCCGCGACGGCCATCGTGGCCACCGCAGCAGGGAACCATATGCGGGACAATGCGTTCACTGTTCAGTCTCGAAGAGCGGAGGTACTTCGTCAATGTTGCCCTCGGGCTTCTGCAGCTTCACCTTGCGGAATTCTAGGGCCACCAGGACCGTAAGCAAGAAGCAGGCCGCGGCAATCACCCAGTACTGCTGCGCGGGCATGATGTCCGTCCAGCTTTCCATATCCTTGAGAGAGTCCACGTGTCCGAGGACAAGGGCCAGGGTGTTGTTGGCGAAGTGCATCAGCATGGTGAGCTTCAGGGAACCTGTGCGGTAGTAAACGATGCCGAGCAGGCACCCGATGAGGAAAGCGGGGATGGCCTGCCAGGGGTTCATGTGAATCAGGGCGAAGAATGCCGCGGAGATAATGATGGACCACACGGGGCCCAGCTTTGTCCTCACCAGCAGTCCGCGGAGTACCATTCCGCGGCAGAGCCACTCCTCGAAGAACGGTGCAAAGATGCTGACCGCCAGGAAGTTGGCCCATATCTTTCCGCTTGTAAGCTCCGCCAGGGCGTCTTTCAGGAACTGGGGCATTTCGGGCAGGAAGGATACGATTCCGTCGGTCCAGAATCCTACGGCGAAAACTCCGGCGAGGCAAAGCAGTACGCACCAGGTTGCCCCTAAAGGTTCAAAATGGGAACTGTCCAGTTTCCATCCGTGACGGCTCATGGCGTTGACCCCGCTCTTGGAACTTGCATAGATCATCGGCGGGATGAACATCAGGGGGTAAGCGATCAGTTCGCTGTATTCCTTGATGACGCCCTGTCCTAATGCGGCTCCGAGCACTAAGGTGACGATGCCGCCGAAGAATGCGCCCGCCAGCAGCCATGCCAGCAGCGCGAACATGCCTCCCACTCCGGGGGCGTACCATGTGTACTTCCCCAGAATCTTGAAGTTGCCTCGTCTTTTCATCAATACAGCGGTGAAGGATAAACGCCCTGCTGAACAAGTTCGGCGAATTTCGCCACCACGCCTGGACGGTCTTCCTTGAAGGTGACGCCGAACCAGCGGGAAGAAGTGGACAGAACGTCGCAGACTGCGGTTCCGGCCTTGACCATGCCGTCAACTGCGTAAGGGATGTAGAATTCGGACTTCAGTTCCGCGGAGTGTTCCTTGAGGAAAATCTTGAAATACTCTTCGCTGTTCGTGAAGTAGTCCGGAGTGAAGCACCAGAAGTTCATGGAACAGAGGTCCTTGGGACGGAGCTCGACGTGTTCGCCGGTAACGGAGTTGTCTCCGCGTAGGACGCCGTCCGGCTCGATGAACACATTGTGGTGCTCGACTACGGTGATGAGACGTCCGTCGGTGTCGTACCTGCAGATGCCGCGGGATACTCCACCGGACTCGCTGAGCGTGTTGTCCAGCTCGAAGCCGACGATGGCGTAAACGTTCCTGCCGTTTTCGTGGCTACGGCACCATTCCGCTGCGATGCGGAAGGAATCGCGGCCGTAGTAATCGTCTCCGTTTATGACCACGAAGGGCTCATGGATGGCATCTTTGGCCATGAGTACGGCATGTGCGGTGCCCCAGGGTTTCTGGCGCTCGGGATCGACGGGAAATCCTGAGGGAATCTTATCCAGTTCCTGTGTTACGAAATCGAACTGGAGAGGCTCGCCGTCAATGCATCTGACTGCGCTGTATTTGTTCTTGACAGCCTCTTTGAATGCATCCAGGAAGTATTCGCGGACTATGTAAACCACTTTGCCGAATCCGGCGCGTACCGCATCGTAGATGNNGTACCAAAAGAGTAGGTTTCATAAAAAATGTCTTTATTAATTCGCAAATTTAACTAATTTTGTGGACATGGGAAAATTTAAGGACATATGGGATAAGGAGAAGGACGGCAATAAGGCCGGACAGCGTTCTTTCCTGCGGTTCGCCATAGTGATTACAGCTGTCTTTATACTGTTCCTGTTTGTCAAAAAAGACAATCTGGTGCGCTGGATACAGGCCGGATTCACCCTTGGCCAGCAGGAACGGCGCATAGAGCAGCTGGAGAAAGAAAACAGGGAGCTCGACAGGCAGATCCATATGTTGTCCACATCCCGTGATTCGTTGGAAAAGTTCGCCCGCGAGGAGTTCGGCTTTGCCGAGCCCGGGGACGACGTGTACGTTGAAGAATAAGCATGCTGGTAGTGATTGAAGGCCTTGACGGGGCAGGTAAGTCCACTCAGGTCCGTATGATGAAAGATTACCTGGAGCGTGTCTGCCCCAGACTGGAATACATCCATTTCCCCCGTTATGACGCGCCGGTGTACGGCGGCATGATCGGAAAGTTCCTCCGCGGGGGCTTCGGGGCGATAGACAAGGTGCATCCGCAGCTGGTGGCACTGCTGTTCGCTGAAGACCGTCACGGCGCGGCGCCGCAGATGCGGAAGGTGCTGGAATCCGGCGGCACTGTGCTGCTGGACCGCTACGTCTATTCGAACATTGCATACCAGTGCGCCAAGATGCCCGACGAGGAAGGTGCCGAG
>LXOW01098088.1_pt1 | contig 18698 bp, 20 predicted proteins | sample 1368591 | NCBI WGS metagenome assembly LXOW01 (sample SAMN04884650, study PRJNA319009) | bovine gut metagenome | isolation source: Cow rumen | host: Bos taurus | place: Italy: Legnaro (PD) | collected 2014-07-09
GATTACAGGCAGAAGAAGGGTCATGACTTTTATATAGATTTCTTTCTTTGGATGCTGTCGGCGATAGCCGACCATGCGGACGACTTCGACGAAGAGAATGCAGAAGGCATTGTGAGACCGCAGAATGCGCGCCTCATTCTGGACCAGTTTGCTGGTTGCAGCTACGAGGATGTCAAGTCTCGCATTCGCGCCACGCTGACGGCGCGCACTACCGACGCAGATAAAGTCGTATATAGCAATTACAAGAATACCTCTTATTATATTACCCTGGCGAAGAAAGTCAACCTGGTCAACGGCCGTGGCGAGCTGAACCTGTTGGGCGAGAAGCTGGCCGTCGTGCGCGACTACCAGTTTTTTGAACTTTCCGACAAGCACCGTCTCATTATCTTTATCGCGTTATGTCCCGAGTTTTTTGACAAACTGATAATCATTACGCAGGGTCACCGGTTGGTGAAAGGCGACAGAACGCTGGAAGACGCGTTTTTCCGCAGTTTCTTGAAACGTAGTGGAAATGAGGGACTGATCAGATATATCACCAGTTTCAACGACAACTACCTTGAAGTGCTTCGTCACTGGGTGAAGACATTGAGGCTGTGTACGAGTGCCGGTATGGTGCGTCGCATGTATCTCGAAGAGATTGCACGGTTGGATCTGAGGGACTATTACGAGACGCTGATCAAGAAGACCGAGTCGTTTTTTGAGGACGAGTTTAAGGCCCGCGTCAAGCAAGAAGCGCAGTATCAGAAGATCCGTGATAGTTATGAGTACTTCGAGAAACGCGGTCTGACCGATTTAGGTTATGTGAACCTCTATGATATCAAGAAGAGTTTCCGTCTTTCGTTTGAGACGTTCAATGAACTGTTGAATAGCTATTATACACAGAACCGTCAGAAAGAGATTATCCTCTTTTCTAACACGGTAGCTTCGATAGACCAGCGCCGCCGCTTTGTGGTAGATGGCATTGCAGCGCTGAAGATACGAATCATCAAGAAGAGCTGATATGGATATAAGTCAACTTTGGACTCCTTTAGAGCCGATTACTGAGAACCGCGCGTTAATCCGGCAAGATCTGGAGCGTGGTTTAGCGCCAAACCTGCCCTATTTCATTGTAGGTTTGGAGGATATCAAGTCCTCCTTGGGAGGATTGATTTCGAATCTTGACGATCGTTTCTCTTACGGAATGATCTGGGGACAGTATGGTAATGGCAAGTCGAATCTAATGAAATACCTGCGGTATTACTTTGAGCAGCATAGTGAGAGCCATGCCAAGGTAAGCATCTGGCGCGCCGACGTTGACAGGTATGATATTGTCACTTTCCTGCTCTATATCCTTCAGAACGAGTTTGAGTCCGATCTGCTTTCATCGCTGAAAGCAGTCGTGGAAGATGGTAAGATATCCGATATGTGCGATTCGAATAGCGGATCCTTTGGTGCTATTAAGGGATTTGTAGACCAGATAGCTGAGAAAATCGATGCTGAGGATGATTTAAAGACCTTGGTTGCCTTAGGAACCGGGAAATATTACGATGCCAATAAGTTCAAGCCTTATGGCTTGCAGAAGTTGACTGACTATAACCGCCGCGAGGTTTTGGTGTTCTTTTTGAACGCTTTGGCCTATACCCAGCACTATATCATATTCTGTATTGATGAGTTGGAGAAGATTCAGGAGAAGTCGAAGGCCCGTTTCCAGAGTTTCCTGACGACGTTCAGGGAACTGATAGACCTCTCCAGTTCTATCCATGGTCACATGATATTAGGTTCGATTACAGATGCCGTTTCAAAGACGGGCGACCATTCGGTTGACTCATATAACCCCGCCTTTGAGCGACGTATAAAGGATTATAAGTATGAACTGAAGAGCATTCGTGACCTGAACGACATTAAGGAGATGGCGCGCGAGTTGGTTCGCGTGCTAGATATTGCAGAGCCTGACTCTTACGACGATATCGCCAATACGGTTTATAAGAAAATCAGTAAGCTGCGCCACACCTCGGACGTAGTCCGTGCTGTGTTTGTGCAGTTGAATCAGCAGACAGGCGCGAAGACCTGGGAAGACCTTTTGGCAGAAGCCAAGTTGAGCGAAGCTTTCGAAGAGAAACGCCAGGAACTGAAGGATTCCGGTGTGTTATCGCGCGTTGACCAGAAGTTGTTTGCTCCTTTGAAAGACTATGTGAATATTCTTTCCAACCGTGATGATGACTATGATGTGCGTAGCCAAATGCTGCAGTGCGTCTATAGTAAGGCGACGAACCGTTGCTATGTATTCTTGATAACCGATGGCTATGATGCCAATATCAATCGTTTGCGGAATGTAACACGTGAGTATCCTAGTGCAGATCTATATGTATTTAAACCAGAAGGCTTAGATATTAATATGGGTGCCATGAAAGAAGAAGGTTTAGAGAGCGTGAAGAATCTGATTCCTTACGACCCCATTGACCTGATGGCCCTGTTGGAGTTGTATATGGAAGACTATAATAACGAATCGTTGCGCGACGTTGTAACAGCCTATACCCATCTGATGTAATGTTTTTCAAGCAGAAGAACAACGCCATATTTAAAGTGTCCTTGACACTTGATAAAGTGCTGACCCCTTACTGGAATTTATCCAAGTATTTATTGGATGATGCATTATTAAGTGAAAGGGATTACTCTGTTTACGACCGTGATTTTGAAAAAGAAAAGGCAGCTCGTATAGATAGTTGTGAGAAAGCTTATGAACAACTTTGTCAAGAGATAGACGCGAAAGATATATCAGCAGAAGAAAAGGAAAATTGGAAAATAGAAGAAGGTAAGATCAAATTTGATGGTATATTCTTGGAAGCATTCAAATGCATTCATCGCCATTATCTTAATCAAGTTCTTTCTCCAGAGTGTTTCAGTAAGAGAATCAGTAAAAGCTGTTCACTGATAGTCTATAAAGAAGAACAAGAAGAATGCTTGTTTTTTACTGAAGATGGTGCAGACAGTAAGTTTGATAAGGAATTTGTAGGTTGTCTTTCTTCTATGCACGTGGTAGAAGACTTTATCAAGTTCCTGAACGGCGGTATCGGCGAAGACTATGGATTTAATCCTAAGATATACAGCAATGTTTTGCCCAATTATGTTGACTATGATACAATAGCTATTTCCAGTCCGCTGTATAACATGGAGTTTATTGAGGTCAGGGAAGGCACAGTTAGACAACCGTCAGACTATCTTATCTGGTATAACAAAGCCTGTCTGAAATCACTGGACTATGATGAGCCGCAGGCTGGCGACCGTTATGAATACAGGGTAGGTGAGAGGCTGATAGGACTGGAGCAAGGCCAGTATTTCATTCCGATGGTGAGTGACTGGCAACCATATTTCACTATCAATAATGAGAGTCGGTTATTATGGACAGATTATAAGAACAAGCTCTATAACAATAAAGTAAAAGAAGACGATCATAACCCGCGGCCAGCCAGGAGTAATACGATGAGTGCTGCCGAACAGAATTTTGTAAACACAGCCGTTGCTCATGAGGACTTCACGAATTTGCTTTCACACCTGACAGACAATCTGTATTTGTCTGATGGTACGCAGCCTATACCAGAGGCATATCATATGTTTTTTGATCAACTGATTAAGATTGAGGACTTGAAGCATCTGCCTGATTATAAGCTCTATGTACCGAAACAGGAAGAAGATGGAACCATATTAGGAGTTTATAAGATACATAGGTTGGCAGGCGAGACAGCTTATAACCTGAGGCACATGCTCTATTCGGAGCGGAATGGTGAAAGGATGGACTATAAGGATTATAGTGACGGGAAACGTAACGTTGCTACCGTTCAGGTGCTGAAACCACAATACGCCTCATTTTATATGATGGACTATTATGAGTTCTTTGTTGAAGAGGTGCTGAAGGCACTGAAGCAGGATGGGGTGATAAAGGATTATCTGCGGAATCAGAAATACAGTTATAGAGGACAGGGAGGCAATAAGGAGATAGAGATAGATGCATTGGTGTATAATGGGCAGAAGATATATCTGTTGGAACTCAAGACCACCATGCACATAGAATTCCTGAACATCTATCCCCAGCGATATGCTGCAGTATTGGCAGACGAAGAGAAACCGGAGTTATATGAATTCCATCTAATCTCCAGTTTTGCTGACGATAATATTGCCATATTGAAATATGAAGAAGATAATGGCTATAATGTCCGCCGTGAGGGATTGAAATCGGTGCCTTACAAGTTCAATGTAGCTATACCTGTCAGGGAGGGAGCCCAAGCACAAGATTTGCATTGCCTGTCAGAGTCTTCGTTCAATAGACTCAAGACAGAACTGACTAAAGTGTTTACAGTATAATGGCACTACCTGTAACAAGATACTACGGCTCCAAAAGGAAGTTGGTAGAAAGAATATGGGAGGAGTTAGAAAATAGACATATTGAATTCCAGTCTTTTCTGGATGTGTTCGGGGGTACTGGAATCATGTCCTATAACATGGCAAAACATGGGAAAGATGTAGTATATAACGACATATTTACTTTTAACTGCAAGATTGCAGAAGCATTGCTGGCCAGTCCTCGTGGCGTTTTTACGTATCAGGACGCTACACAGCTGATACGCCCAATAGAAGGTCTTGAATATCAACATTTTATAGAAGAAATATTTAGGGGTATTTATTATAGGGACGATGAAGATAGAACGATTGACATTGTAGCTCAGAATATTCTGCACCTTCCACAGGAACAGCAGGCAAGTGCATATTATGTTTTGTTTCAAAGCTGCTTAATAAAACGTCCATTCAATCTATTTCATCGACGTAATCTGAATTTGAGGGAGAATCATGTAGAATCTAGCTTTGGTAATTACGTCACATGGGAGAAGGGATTTGAAACATTATTCAGACAATTCACTGAAGAGTTGAATCAGTTCCAGTTTCAGCAGATACCTAATGTGGAGATTGTAAACCATTCTGCGTTAGAGTGTCCGAATGTTGCAGACCTTGTATACATTGATACACCATACTTCAATAAGAAATCAAGTGCTGTATCCTATCACTCACGCTATCACTTCTTGGAAGGATTGGTGTTCTATAATGACATTCCAAACAATGTCAACTATAATAAGGTTAATAGGGAAATAGAGATACATAAGAGCTCGGAGTTTGAAAGCAAAGCGAATTATTTGAACGATCTCAATGAGTTGCTAGACCACTATCCGGATTCTATCATTGTGATGTCATATACTAGTGAAGGATATCCGTCCATTGAGGAACTTGAGGCACAACTGCGCCGTCACAAACAACATGTGGAATTGATTTTCTTTGGTAAGTATAGTTTTGCATTGAACAGAAGCAATCAGAATAGGCAGGAAGTCTTATTTATCGCATATTAAAGAGTGTAAACTTACAATATTTATACCTTATGAACTATAACCATCCCAATAAAGTGCGGAGCCCGCGTGGGTATGCTAAGCATATCAAGCCTCTATATGATGGGGGCGAAGAGGGTTGCTCTATTGCAATACTTGAGGATTGTAATGGAAACCATAATATTGGCATTCGCTGGAATGTCAGTGAGAAAGAATGGGATGACAGACGTAAGTATGAAGATGGAATGGTATGCGTAGGAATGCCGCAGTCTCGTGGCTATTCAGTATGGTTCATCCTCCCTGACACCTCATGGAAGTTTGTCCCTCAAATTATTAAGGCCGAGATTGCTGTTAATGGTAACAAAAACCGGATTAATATCACAGAAGAGCAGATACAAGCTGCAGTAGATGCAATCATGAGGAGCAACAGTAACAGAATATAGTGAGTGTGGACTTAAATTAGTTAAGAGTTATGGCTTCGCAGAGCATAATAGGTGAAAAGAGCTTGGCTTTTGCAAAGCGTATCGCAAGGTGCTACGTATATCTGAAGAAGAAAGGTGAGACTGTGATGTCAAAGCAATTGCTTCGTTCTGGTACAAGTGTTGGAGCCAATGTACGTGAAGGTCATTATGCTCAGAGCAAAAAAGATTTCATTAGTAAGATGAATATTGCTCTCAAGGAGGCCGGTGAAACCGACTACTGGCTTGACGTGATTCATTCTGCTGGTTATTTTAGTGACGAAGAATACACCTCTCTTGATTTCGACAACAAAGAACTACTTCGAATGTTAGCATCAATAGTAAAGAATTCAAAGAAAGAAGATTAACTATTAACTTTTAATTTTTAACTTTTAACTGAAAGGTTCTTCCATCATCCATCAGCCCTCAGACATCAGCCTTCGTTCTGCGGACTATGGCTATCCTTCATACATAAACAGATAAATAAGAAGTTGATGAACACTAAATACAAACAACTCGAAGAAGCTTTGCTAAAAGAGGCTGACTTGCTGATAGAAAAAGCAAAGAGTCAGGGTGAGAAAGCCCTGTACAACCTTTTCAAGTCAGCTATCCTGAAGAAATATAAGAATCAGTATGACGTCGATATTCAGCAAGGAGAAGTAAAGAAAGAAACTGTTGACAAGAGTATTGATTTCCTCTTCGAAAACGCATGTGTCAGTTTCAGAACGCTTCCCAATATAAAGGATCCCGACAAAGAAGATGTGATAAAGCAAGCACAGGCCGCTTTACCCTCGTGGAAGGCAATGGTAATACAGAATCTAACTAATAAAGGAATAAATGTGGTTTAGTAAATGTCCTGCCAATCTCGAATAGTGACACGAGCCAGTTCTCTGTCACTCCTGTCACTTTGGTGAATTAATAATGAAATTCAAGAAAGTTAGATATGATTTCATTTGAAAAGGAATGTGGGCTTGAGACCATAAAAATTGGAATGCTTTAGATAGTATCTCTGGGGCTAATTGGCCAATATTCTCAGTAAGCAAACATAACGTAATAAAGAGAGGCAAGATAATCCACCGACTCTCTGAATTCCTTAGTGTTTTTGTGTAATTGTAATAATCCAGCGAATAAAGATCATTTCTGAGCTCTGCTCCTAAATTTTGAATCAGATTTTTGAATAATTTCTTGCCGTAAGGCAATCAAAATAAAAAAATGCAGACCCATCCCTGGGCCCGCATCTTAGAAATAGAGAGTTAAGTACCTTACTTCGGTTGTAAGTCCTGATACTCAGACACAGCATTGAAACACGGACATTTCCGGTCCGGAGCCAAGTCCCGATGACCTACAATGAATGCACGAGGAAATCTCCCATGAAGCTCTTCCAGCAACTTCCGCAGCGCAACCTTCTGTTCCGGCGTCCTGGTATCTGCTTCCTTTCCCGTGTTGTCAAGCCCACCTTCATAACAGATCCCGATGCTGTGCCGGTTATGCAGATAGCAATGAGATCCCTGCTCCTCGACAGGCCTGCCNNTGTATAATCAATAACGTAATGGTCCTCATGTTCCGTTACTATTAGTTCATACAAGACGTAGCACCCAGTGCAGTCAGTACGGCTGCCAACAGGTTAATCAATGTTTGAATCCCAAACTTCAAAATCTCTTTCTTCTTCATACTTCAACAAAATTAAATATTAACTTTCAACTTTCAACTCTCAACTCTCAACTTTCAACTAGCGAATGCGCCTACTCTCCGTCCCCTAGGTCGTCGCCATTCGTTGGATTTGTTGGATTCGTGTTCCCGTTCCCGTTCCCGTTATCGTTCCCGTTCCCGTTATCGTTCCCGTTCTCGTTCCCGTTCCCGTTCTCGTTCCCGTTCTCGTCATCGTTCGCTTTGTTCACTCGCTTGAACCCTGCCTTGCTCTTGAAACGCTCCTGCCACTTCTTCGGCAACGAAATGTCAATGCTTGCCGTCAGGTCACTCACCGAGAGGTCAGAAACAGTCAGTTCACGGTTCACGTCGATATCAGCAGTAGGATCTGCCGCCAGTTTGGCCTCTAATTTCGCTTTCAGCTGGCTCTGGGTGATAGACCCGCTCACCTTGGGACGGAAGGTAAGGCCCTCGGGCGAACACACCACTTTCGCGTTCAACCCCAATACCAACGGCAGACGCATCTCAATCTGCTTCATCACTGCCGCCACGTCAGCTGCTGTCACGGTGCTGCCGTCCGCCAGATACTCACAGAGCGCGTTAAAGTCCAGCGACTGCTGGTTCACCAGACGAGGAATCACGATATCCTCATTCGTCATGTGGTTGTGTAACTTTTGAAACATCACGTTCAGTGACATATTTCTTGCCCCTCGTCAGTAGGGGACTCGTATTTCCCTTTGACACAACGGTGTGTCTCAGAGCTGACGGTGCAAAGGTACGTACCCCGTCAATCTGCCAGTTCCACGCTATAGCCGTGGAATAACAAATCAGGAAATTAACATTACTAACATATAAAAACATCCTAGAATCATGAAGTTTACTTTCTCATCGAGATTCCGTCAGTCCCTCTACCAGCAGTTGCTCCACGCCATTGCTGCCGAGATTGACACCTATCGTCAGATCAACGGAATCACTGTGAAGGAATTGATGTCGGATCTGCATATCAGCCATCCGATTGTCCGCAAGTGTTAGATGGCGACCCCGTCCATCCCTTCTACTACCTCGCCGTCATCCTCTACATCATCCACAGAGCCTCCCCCGGCGACCCCCTCCCTCACCAGTTCCTCGATGACCTCAAAAGTCACTTCATTAATGAAATCAATCCAAATCATTAATGAAATCGTTCCAATTCATTAATGAACACCATTTTACTCAGTATTAATTTTCGTATGAAAGACGATAACTCTGACACCATTTTTTTATTCCAATTACAATAATTATGCAAAATCATTTAGTAGATATAGATATTCACAATGGTTTTAGAGCAATCAAGGAAGCTCATGTTCACATTGATGGTATTTCTGTGATTTCTGGTATTAATGGATCTGGTAAAAGTACTATTTCAAAACTACTTTATACCACATTCAAAAATGCTCTACAATACGATAATATTGTTGTAGACATTATTAACGATAAGTTGATACCGTATAGTGATGCATTGGCTCAAATGCAGATGCAAATGTCTCCAGGGTCAGTTTCACGTCGTCATTATTACCGTTGGCGTCTTCGTAACAAAGAAAAGAAAAGTAGTTATATGACGCGAGTACGAGAATTCTGTGATAGATTTATCAAAGAAGTAGAAGAAAGCGATAACGCTGATTCTATGATGTCGGAAAGGATGTGGAGAATATTGCATGAAGCAGTTAATGAGCAAATAACAGATTTACCAGTTTTATTAGATAAGCTACAACGTTTAATTTCGAAAACGTTAGACGAGGGTTACCAATTATTTGCAGAACGTCCTCGTGATATTTTAAAAAATAGAATGCTACGCCAGTTTGGACAGAATGTAGATGATTTTGTTAGAATTAGTGAATATGGTGATGCGTTTATAGGGACTGGTGAAGGTAAGGTGCCATTACCACATTATATACAACAGGTAGTTTATATCGACACCCCCATGATATTGGGTCTTGATCTCTTTGATGCTCCAGAATATTGGAATGATTTGTACGAGTTAATGCGGAATCCTACAAATGTGGATTTTGATAATCATATATTTAAGTTGTTGCAAACAGAAATCATGCACGGAGAAGCTCAATATGACGAAGATGCAGCAGACGAATTTCTCTTCAAACGGGAAGATGGACAAACATTTGAAATCTTTAAATGTGCAACCGGTATAAAATCATTCTCAATACTTCAGATTCTGTTGAAAAATGGTACATTGGGAAGTAATACTCTTTTAATTATTGATGAACCTGAGGCACATCTTCATCCCCAATGGATTATAGAATATGCCAGAATGGTGTTGCTTCTCCATAAAAGACTTGGCGTCAAATTCTTAATTGCCAGCCATAGTACGGATTTTGTAGGAGCAATAAAGGAGATTTCTGTTGCCTCAGGAGTGAAAGATATAAATTATTTTTTGGCAGAAGAAGCTGGTTATATGCAGTATAAGTATCGCGATTTAGGACTTGACATTGAACCTATATTTGCATCATTTAATAAATCATTTGAGAAACTTGATAATTATGCAAAGCCCGAATAGTTGTAAATATGAGTCAGAAGATGCCATTACAGAATGGGCAAATGGTTGCAATGGTAAAGAGGTGGAGTTTATTAAGCCTATAGCAACCATTTTGCATAAAGACTATAAGAAAATGTCTTTTAAAGTTTTTGAGGATAAGATGGCTTGGGATGCTGATGAATATGAGGTTGTTCTTAAAAAAGGAGGTGATCGAGCTGAGACCGTTGATTTTGTAGTAGGTATGGCCAACCATCAATTATTAATGGTGGAGGCAAAACTTAATGTAGTTAAAGTTGATAACTTAAAACAAGAAATAGAAGAAAAGATAATTCATACAAAGAGATATTTAGTCTCATCGACCACATTTCGATCATGCGCTACTCCTTCAATAGTATTGTTGGGTAATAAAAAGAATAACATACAACAGAATATAAATAAATTCATGCGTTTACGGAGTTACAAGAGGGACATCCAAGCAATGTCTCTTGATACTTTTTATGAGAGATATTTTGAATGAAATATAAATTTCATATCAGTTGAATTTTATTATGTCACCACTCATGAGCGGTGGAATGTACAATGGTTAGTGAGTTTGTATCAGGTAGAGTATTAGATGCAAATATGAATGCGACTTATGATAATATTAGATGATTTAATGCGTTAAGTATCCTGTCAATTATTTACCTGTCTCATGTCACTATGGTTTGGCAAACTTTATATGACTCAATGCCAATTAACGTCCAATTAACGTGCAATTAACGGCAATTAATGTTTAAAGACAAAGAAACATATAATTATCGTCTAATTTAGTCATTAATTTCCCATTAATAGCTAGCGCAGAATAATAATTAACGTCCAATTAACGTCTAATTAATGGCAATTAATGTTGAAAGACAAAGAAACATATAATTATCATCTAATTTAGTCATTAATTTCCCATTAATAGCTAGCGCAGAATAATAATTAACGCCCAATTAACGTGCAATTAACGACAATTAATGTTAAAGGTATAATTAACGTCCAATTAACGTGCAATTAACGGCAATTAATGTTGAAAGGTATAATTAACGCCCAATTAACGTGCAATTAACGGCAATTAATGTTTAAAGACAAATAATTCATCATTATTTCATGTTGAACCTATCCAAGTACTCTAACAAAGTTTACAAGATAATTGGTGCTGCAATGACAGTCCACTCAGAGTTGAACTGGGGATTGCTTGAGCCAGTTTACCAGGAGGCGCTGCACCTAGAGTTACTTGACCGTGGCATAGACAACCAGCGCGAACAGGAGATAACGGTGTACTACAAGAAGCACGTGCTGGACAAGAAGTACAAAATGGATATTGTAGTAGATGATATAATTATTGAATTGAAATCAGTCTCTAGTCTGTCTCCAGCCCACCGTGCTCAGCTTTGTAACTACCTGCGGCTGACCCGCAAGCCATTGGGACTACTGATTAACTTTGGTGAGGAGAGCCTGGTAGGTGAGAGATGGGCCTACGATGCAGACACCAATGATTGCTACATTGTAGATCGCAATATGGAGCCTATCTCAGATGCAGATTACACTTATCTGCTTGATACCAATAATAATTAACGACAAATTAACGTGCAATTAACGGTAATTAATGTTAAGTATAAAACATATCTCAATGCTAATTAACGCTCAATTTCATGAGAATTAATGTTGAACGATTTTTTATAAGAAATTCCATTTTTTCCAATAATTTTCACTACCTTTGTACCGATATAGTGCTCAATTCCAATAAATCTACGGGTCAAAAGCCCTCGTGTAGAGGTGGTAATTCGCTGAACTATACCCTTTTAGGTTAATTCTCACCCGTCCGATTCCATGAACAACCGGACAAGGGAAAGAATTACCTGATTAGTAGTTCACCCCCACCTCAAGAAAAACTTTTGATTATCAAAACATCTCCATCTTAATGACTGCAAAGGAACTAATAGAGAAACTATCGGAAGTGGAGCCGGAGACGGAAATTGTAGGAGGATTATGGAACGGCAGAGAAGATACGTACACTGTGTTGGACGAGTTGCACGTTTTCCAGTATGACCAGATATATGACGACTTTTACGGGACACCTGGCGCCTTCGATGACAAATTGCTGAAGATTAGTTCCAAGGAAGTGGTTTATATAGGGTCCCTTTTCGAAAGTTACAATAAGCAGGTGGTGAATGACCGAAGAGTGACATGGCGGATGCAGCGAATTCTCCGCCAGCACCGCTCGAAGGAATGGAAGAAAAAGCAACTCTACAAACTGCTGACCGAGTTTGACGAAAGGAATTCGTAGTCCTATTTGGTACATTAAGAATGCAACCTCCGGTTCCTGAATCCTGAATCTTGAAACTAATTGATTCGTGTTCATTCGTGCAATTCGTGTTCGTTTAAAAAGAAAATTCGTGTTCAATAATATTTGGTATAACTATTCATTCGTGTTCTATTATGATACTCTTCAAGGACGAAAGTTACAAGATTCTCGGTGCTGCCTTTAAGGTCTACAACACCCTTGGATCAGGTTTCCTTGAAGCAGTTTATCAAGAAGCCCTTGAAATAGAATTCCAACGTCAGAGCATACCATTCGCACGTGAGAAGGAACTAAAGATACAATATGATGGAGTAGAACTTAAGCAAACCTACAAAGCAGACTTCGTATGCTATGGTAAGATAATTGTAGAGCTGAAGGCGGTAAGCTCTTTAGACGATGCTCACCGTTCTCAAGTTTACAATTACCTTCATGCCACAGGTTTTCAGCTGGGGCTTTTGCTTAATTTCGGTTGCTCCGATGAACTTGAAAAAGAACGCATAGTTCTATAATTCGTGTGATTCGTGTTCAATATAAATAGGAAATAAAATTTGATGATAAACAGTTCAAGTCATTGGAAATCGATATCACTAGGATTTTGAAAATCCTTACCTCAATCGTTAAGACTTTGAGAACTAAGTTGGGATTAGAAAAACATGAACCTTGAACAATGAACCGTGAACCATTATGTGGAGTCATACAACGAATAAATAGTAAAATGAAAGTGGGTCAGCATAACCATCTCACTGATTGTGATTTCGCTGATTTCTGATTTGTGAATTACGGATAATATGAACATAACGTACATCATAGGTAACGGTTTTGACATAAACTTAGGACTTCATACAAGGTATGAGGATTTCTATGCTTGGTATGTGGGTCAGCCAATGGAGAAAGATTATGATGTCGTAAAAAAGTTCAAGAGTGAGATAAATAGTTATATAAAGAAAACATCAGAAATAAACTGGAGTGATTTAGAGTTGGCGTTGGGACAGTACAGCGTCCAAGTCCCATCGGATCAATTCAAAACACTTTATATGGACATAACTAGTGGACTCAAAACTTATCTGAATCGTGAATATAGTCTTTTTAATAGGTCATTATATGATGTTGAGAAGTTTAGAATTTTCTTGGAAGATCCTATTGCTGGTCACTTTTCTGATGCTCGAACAAGAATACTCCAATCTTTTGCCGCAAATTTTAAGAGTGATGACGAGGTTAATATCCTAAGTTTCAATTATACGAATACGATTGAAGACTTGTTAGGTAAAACAGATGGATGGAGGAAAAAAGATGGCACATTTGTGAAGATGAAGCCGATTGCCCATATTCACCATTCATTATTAGAAGGTGATATCGTCTTCGGTGTGAACGATGAGCAGCAGATAGCAAATACGGAATATGCAGAAAGCCCAGATATATATGATTTGTTCATTAAACCACAGGCCAACGAGGTTTTGGGTGGTTATACCCACTATGCCGCTGAGTATATAATTAGAGATACGAATCTGTTTGTGTTATTTGGGGTGTCATTGGGAGATACAGACAGGAAATGGTGGAATTTAATAGGAAAACGTCTTGCTTCATCAGAAGATGTACGTATAATCTGGTTTGTCCATGACAAGGATTTAAATCAAGAGTTTGCGAATTTCTTGTATAAGGGTGTTGAATGTCAAAAGATAAAGGAGTTTAAAGCGAAGACACTTTTGCCGCAAGTGTCTTTGGGTAATGTGGACAAAAGAGTCTATGTGACATTGACAAATAAAATGTTTAACGTTAGGAGATAATTATGTTTTCCCATAGATACTCCACTTTTTTACCGCCACTGATACTCAGCAAGTTATGAAAAGAGAGCCGATTTTCCCACCGCTCGACCTCTGGTCGCTCATTCCGAAGGTCTTGAGAATATTTTGCTAGTGGATTTGGGATTCAGACATCAGCCTTCAGACATCAGACATCCAACATCTCTCAGCCATCAAACATCAAACATCTTCTGATTGCACAGGTGGTCGCATAGGTGATGCAGTTCGATACTGCCAGTCAGAACAATAGAGATGAAACTAAAGAAGGAGGTAACAAATGAATAATAGATATTATGCAAATGTTCTTGGAGCAGACCATAGGGCAATACTTGCTTGCTTGAAGAAAGCGAATGAAATATGTGCTAAGGACACTGATGTTAATTGCATCGTGTTTTATAGCTATACTAAAAACAATTTCGATGCAGTAGCTCGAATCTTTGGCCCGGAAAACGTGAACAGAATGTTTGCACAGCCATTGCGGTTCGAGGGAATAGTCAAGCCCGTTCAGTGCCTGACGGAGCGTACATACAATGATTGGAGTCAAGAGACAAGTGTTGTTATCTGTTGCCACATGGATTCAAAAGCTGCGCAGAAAGTAGACGATTTCCGTTCTGCAAAATATATCATTGCCGTCTCATGGATCAAAGACGGTGTAGTAGAATGGGTAAAAAGATGGAATGCAGAATATCTCTATGGTGATAAAATACATGATTTGAAAAATGAAGATGATAATCAGGCTTTACTCCGAATTGCATTGAAGAAAATGGATATAAGGATGTTCGGTTCAAAGGATTTCCATCATCCCGATGATGAGAATACCTGTAAGACTTTCATTCGGACTATTCACAAATACATGCCAGAGGTTACTTCATCGCAAATAGAGGACATTCTGGTAACAGAATTGAATTGGACAAGTGGCAATGCCGCTCAAGTTGGTGAACTGTTAGACCGTTTGAAAAGTGGTCGTACGTTCCGAGGTGGTGACAAAACAGGGCTTGTGCAGTATTTCAAGGATTGGAAAAAGGAATTGAAATAATAAATGTCAGAACCTTCGAAATATTTTTTCATAAAAACATACTAAGTGTATTATGCGAACAACCTTTAAGGAACTTTTAAAACCAACAGAGGCTGAGGAAAAAGCCATATGGGATAATGGTATCATAGTGTTCGACACAAATATACTTATGAACTTGTATCGTTTTACCACCGATACAAGGGACGACCTGCTTGCTCAGATGGAAGCATATAAAGATCAGCTCTGGCTTCCATATCAGGTAGGATGGGAGTATTTCAATAATCGAGAAAACGTTATTAGTGGGTTGACTAAAGTATATAAGGAATTATCGTCAAAGTTGGATGAGGATAAGTCGAAGCTCCTTAAATATTATGATGATAATTATTCTCGTCATCCTATTCTCAAAAGAGAAGAACTTGCAAAGGTTTTTGATAAGTCTATAGAAATGATTACCAAGAAACTTGATGATTGGAAGGCAAATACGCCTGACTATAGCACAACAGACCCAATCAAAGATAAACTCTTTGAGTTGTATGAGGGGAAGGTGGGAACTGATTTGACGGAAGAAGAGATAAAAGCAATCTATCAAGAAGGGGAAGAACGCTATGCAGATAAAATTCCCCCTGGATTTAGAGATTATGCGAATAAAAAAGATAAAGGCAAACGTCATCTTTATGGCGATTTGATTATTTGGAAGCAGATTATCAAATATGCGAAAGAGACGCAAAAAGATATAATATTCGTAACGCAAGACATTAAAGAAGACTGGTGGATAAAGAAAGAAGGAAAGGCCGAAGGTCCGCTATATAGCTTGCTTAAAGAGTTCAGGACATCAACAGGGCGGTCATTGTTGATGTATAAACAAGAAGGCTTTATGAAAGCAGCAAGTAAGAAGAAGACCAAGGCAAAGACTGTGAAGGAGGTTAAGGCAATGACAGCTGAAGAAAGCCGTAACAGAGCACGATTATTGATTGAACGCATAAGTAGCATACAAGGCCTTGCAGTGCCTTCACTGGCAAATCTTCAGATTCCTGCTTATCCTTCGATAGGTATAGACTATGGCATACCACAGTCAATACTTGACATGATAGAACAGCAAAGGAAAGTGACGAGTGCAGCCCAAACCCTTGCTGGTTTTACGGGTATTAGCGAGTACCTAAAGCAGAACCCTGCATATCAGACTCAAGAAAGCATTCGCCAGTTAATATCTGGTATTGACCCGTTGAAGAGGAAATAGAAGAGGAGGGATTATCATGTGTAATCGAGGATCAGAATGGCATCGTTGGGATTTGCATATTCATACCAAGGGTACGAATAAAGCCGATAACTATGCATGTCGTGACATTAATGACTATTGTGAACTTCTTTTCAAAAAAGCATTTGAGAAGAAGGTATATGCAATAGGTATCACTGATTACTTCAGTATTGAAAGGTATATAGAAGTAAAGGCATATCAGGATACGATAGACAGCAAGTCATCCTTTACAAATGAAGAAAAGGCCTTTGTCAAAGGAGTTCTATTATTGCCGAATGTGGAATTGCGTATATTGCCTGTTACAGGAAAAGACCGACTGATCAATATACATTGCATTTTTAATCCAGACTATGTGTCGCATCTTGACAATGATTTCTTTGGAACGTTAGCTTTTAAGAGCCACAACAAAGAGTTTAAGATGAACAGGCAAGGCTTGATAGAATTGGGAAGAATAGAGAATACTCAACTGGAAGAAGGTACTGCATATAAGAAGGGAGTTGAGAGCTTTGCCATTTCGCATGAGAAGTTGATGGAACTCTTTGAATCAAACACCGAGATGCGTGAAAACACACTGACAGTAGTAAGTAATTCGAAGAATGATGGAACTTCCGGTTTGCGTCAGCATTACGACCTATTTGAAAATGAAAACGGTTCATTAGACGAAGTACGAAAGATAATCTATACATTGTCTGATTGCATATTCTCTTCGAATCCTAAGGATATTGACTACTTCCTGGGAAGAGGTACTGATGACAAAGATACAGTAAAGAGAAAAATACGAACACTTAAGCCGTGCATACATGGTTGCGATGCCCACAGGGAGGATGACATATTTGAACCAGACCAAAAGAGATATTGTTGGATAAAGGCAGACTTGACTTTCAATGGCTTGAAACAAATATTATATGAGCCAGAAGAGCGAGTACGTATTCAGGAAATGAGGCCTGAAGAAAAGAAACCATATCATCTGATAGATCAAATAACATTGGATGAACAAGGCTTTTGGAATAAGACAATCTACCTGAATCAGAATCTAAATACAATCATCGGAGGTCGTTCTACAGGTAAGTCAACGTTGCTTGCAGCTATAGCTAAGAAGATTGATGCATCGATCAGGTTGAAGAATAATAAGCAAGAAGATTTTGTAAACAGATTTGTACCTTCTGTAACGATTAATTGGGCAGATAATACAAATGCAGAAAAACGAGATATAGAATACTATCCACAAGGTTATCTATATGAAATAGCCAATTCAAAAGTTGAGACAGATAAACTAATAAGCAAAATAATCTCAGACAGTGATAAGGGATTTATGTTATCAGATTATTCAACTCGTTGCGAGGAGTTGAAAAAACAGTTAAGTCATGACCTTCTTGACTTGTTTCAGAACAAGATCCATTTGGAAAAGGAGACAAAGAAATGTATCGAAACAGGAAATAAGAAGGGTGTAGAAGCAGAGATTAAGAGACTAACTGATCAGATAGAGGAACTGACGAAGAATTCAGGAATGAGCGAAGCCGAGCAGGTAGAGTTTAAAAAGATGGAATCCCAGATAGCCTACAAAAAGAAGGTTATAGAAGACTGTAATAAAGATATAGAGCTTTTTTCAAAGATGGAAATGACCACTCCGTTTAAGAATACCTACCCTGAGGAACGTGGTTTTTCAAAGCTCAGTTCAGTTAATTTGAACAATACTGAGTTACCTCGTGAATACAAAAATCTTTTAATAAGGACAGAAACTGAGTGGACTACGATAGTAAAACGCTTTCATGAGAAAACAGAAGAAACACGAACCCAAGCTATTGCTACAATTCAAGAGATAGGGGCAAAACCTATATATCAAAGAGGAATTACCTTTGTAAAAAGTAATAAAGTACTGGCAGAGCTAAGGACTCAACTAGAAGCAGAGCGAAAGAAGAAGACCCTTATTGAAGGTTTTGAAAAAGAGATAGCAGAGTTACGAAAGACTCAGACAGAACTGAAGAATTCGGTCATTAATAATCATCTTGAATTCTATAACGAGATAGAAAAGCTTGTCAACGATTTGACTGTAAGATTCGAGGGCGTTAGCATTAATGTTTCCAAACGCACTAAGAAAACAGATATCTATGGTTTCGTTGAAACACGTTTTAATCGACGCGGTGGAGAACGTCAGACATTTATTGAGCATATATGTAATGACTATGAAACCAAGACGAAAGAGGTTTGCATAGACTTCATTGAAGGAGCGCTAAGTGATGTGATAGATTTGAAATCCAACTATGCCATAGATCAAGTAACATCAGAGTTCTTTCAATCCAATTGGTTTGAGCCAACATTC
>LXOW01115697.1_pt1 | contig 18678 bp, 19 predicted proteins | sample 1368591 | NCBI WGS metagenome assembly LXOW01 (sample SAMN04884650, study PRJNA319009) | bovine gut metagenome | isolation source: Cow rumen | host: Bos taurus | place: Italy: Legnaro (PD) | collected 2014-07-09
TATAAGTATTTGGTAATCACTTGTTTTCTAATTGTAGTTTGACATCGTTCAGTACGTTCATGTAGTTGATGAAGGCTTGATATGGGGATGGATAAACGTCAAAATTCCTGCGTACGCTGTCGTGAGCGAACCATTTGGTGCTCATAAAATTGAAATGGTCTGCTGCTTGTAGTTGCAGCCAGTTGCTCTTGGCTTCCTTGTTTTTGGACTTTTTGTACAGGCTCTCCAACTTGAAAAGCTGGTTGAAAGCTTCCTGTTGCAGGTCATTACCCAGCCATTCTGCTGTATCCTTTTCATCGCCAGAATAGGAGATGGGCCAGGGGGCATGCATGGTTGAACAGGGAACATTCATGCCAGTAACCTCCTTTGGGGTAATGAAACTGTATCTCCCGCTTTCGACCAATTGTGAGAACAGGGCTTTGAAGAAATCAAAGATACCCGAGTCGGCGGTATGATACTCGCCGATGGTCTCGTAGTCGAAATAGAGATTGATGAAAGGCGCATCATCGGGAATCTTATTGAGATTGCTGATGTATTTCTCCGCAGTCAGTCCCATACCGTCCCAGTCTTTCTCTTCAAATCTCAGGGTGATGTCGTCACAAAGTCGATAGCTTCTGAGCAGGAGACGGAGGTCTGTCTGGAAAGGATTGCAATATAGGTAGCAGGGACTCTTCCATCCGAGAATATGGCGTGCGCCTTCTGTCAGTGCCACATCGTAGCCGGCTTCATGCAGCCACTCGCCAATTTCGTCAGAGTATATAATCTCGGTGTTGCAGAAGGAGGTGGGTTTTACTCCGAATACTTTTTTTAGCAGTTTTTCCTGTAGATGTACCTGCTCCATAAAACAGGTCTTGTTATGCAGAGATGCGAGGCTGTGGGTGAAAGTATTTCCTGTGATTTCCACATTGCCGGTGGCAATCAACTGTTTGAAACTGTCAATCACTTCCGGACGGTATTGTTGGAACAGTTGTATTGAGCTTCCTGCAATACTGAAGCTTACTTTCACCTTGTCGCCGTATTTTGCGATAAGTTCCTGCAGCATCGCATTGGCGGGCAGATAACATCGCTCGGCTAAACGGTTAGCCAGATAGCTGTTTTGGTAATCATTGAAATATTCGTGATGCTGATTGATGTCGAAAAACCTGTAAGTTCTTAATCTGAACGGTTGGCTGATATGGAAATGGAAACAAATATTATGCATGGTGTGTTATTTGAAAGCGTTATTAAACTAATTGTTGATATATGTCTTTAAGTTTGCGGGCTACTTTTTCCCATTTCAGTTGGTCAACTTCCTCTTTTCCGTTTTTGATGAACAGTTTTGAGAGGGCAGGGTAATGAAGCAGTCCGTATATGGCGTCGGCGGTTGCGTTGATATCCCAAAAGTCAACCTTAATGGCATAGTGCAGCACTTCGGCCACACCCGACTGTTTGGAAATGACCACGGGAACACCGGCGCGCATAGCTTCCAGCGGTGAGATGCCGAAAGGCTCGGAGATGGATGGCATCACATACACATCGCTCATGCCAAACATCTTGTCGATATCTTCGCCCCTGAGGAAGCCTGTAAAGTGAAATCGATCAGCGATGCCCAATTCGGCTACACGTTCAATGATGTGTGGCATCATATCGCCGTCGCCAGCAAGTACAAAACGTACATCGGGGTCTTTTTCCAACACCTTTTTGGCTGTCTCAACAAAGTAGTCGGGTCCTTTCTGAAATGTGACACGTCCCAGGAAAGTGACTATTTTCTCTTTGACGTTTTTAGTGCGTTCAACCACTTTGTCGTTTGGAACAACCGCATTGTGCAGGGTAACCACCTTGTCAGCGGGAATGTGGTACTTTTCGATTACGATACGTCTGGTAAGGTCACTAACCGCACAAACCTTGTCCGCTTCGCTCATGCCGTAGCGTTCAAGGCTGTAAACGATATCATTGATGTTGTTTTCACCCGAGCGGTCGTATTCGGTGGCATGAATATGCACTACTAGCGGTTTCCCGCTTACTTTTTTAGCGGCGATGCCAGCCTTATAAGTCAGCCAGTCGTGGGCATGAATAATGTCAAACTGCTCGTGACGAGCGATTTCGGCGGCAACTTCGGCATAGCGGTCCACTTCCTGCATCAGGTTGCTGCCGTAACGGCCTGAGAATTCATACTTGCGTTTTCCGCTATAATTTCCGTCGGCAAATACGCCGCTGTCTATTTGGTTGATGACGTTATAGTAGTCGTCCAACCCGACGTAAGGTATTAGTCGGGAGTTGACTTGTATATAAGTTGTTTCACCATTTTGCTGGAAGAAGGGTGAAAAACGTGGATCCACCTCCACGTCGCTGGCGTTGATGATTTTAATCAAGCTTTGGTCTTCATCTCCGGAAGCCTTGGGCATGACGAAAGCGACATCCACTCCATTGACGGCTAAGCCTTTGGTCAGCCCATAACAGGCTGTTCCTAAGCCACCGGCAATATGCGGGGGAAATTCCCATCCAAACATTAGAACTTTCATCAGTGTATGTTTTTCTTGTTTTTAATTAGCACTAATCTGCTTACTTTTTATTTCTGTCAATCTGCCATTTAAGGTACAGTAGGGCGGCCACACTCCAAGCTTGTGAAAAGCATCCGTTTGGTTTGTGTGGTGGGTCTCCGTCGGTGATTTCGCAAACTGTGGAAATGCCGTAATCTTTCATGCAGTTATCGAAATTGTAAAAGATTTTCTCCAGAAAGGGGAGAGCGGTTTTCCCATAGACACTCAGCATTCCGTCGCTGAATGGTGCCAGCAGCCAGGGCCAGCAACAACCTTGGTGATAGGCTGCGTCGCGTTCGGCCTGGTTGCCCTGATAATGACCTTTGTAGTCGGGGTCATTGGGTGACAGGGTGCGGATGCCTTTGTCGGTCAGCAGCTCCTCGCATGTTTTTTTCAACACCAGCTGTCTGATTTTCTCGCTAATGGGAACGTAGGGCAGAGATACCGCTATCATCATGTTGGGACGAACCTGGAAATTTTTGTAGTCACCGTCAACATAGTCGGCCAAATAGCCTATTTCTTTTGACCAGAAAGTGGCCTTAAAGGTGTCGGGAAATCCTTTGACCAAGGGTTCCCAAGCTTCCACAAAGGTATTATTTTTAGCCAAACGGGCTACCTCTAGACTGAATTGGATGGCATTGTACCAAAGGGCATTGATTTCCACCGCACAACCAGTACGCGGGGTGACAGGCTTGCCGTTCACTACTGCGTCCATCCAAGTGAGGGCCACATGCTCGTTGCCCGCATAGATAAGTCCGTTCTCCAGCATGCGAATGTTATACATTGAGCCGTTGCGATAGGCGTTCAGTATATCTTGCATCACGCCGCCGTATTCTTTCCATATCTTCTTTTCTGTGCGTGTATAGGAGGCGTATTGCTGTAGAGCGCGGAAGAACCACAAGGGAGCATCAACGGAGTTGTAGGCGGCATGCTCTCCGCTGCCAATATTGGGAAATAGTCCGTCTTTCATCTCCGACAGCATATCGTCGATAATAGCCTTGCATACTTTGGGCTTCTTGACTACCGACAGTGTCAGTCCGGGAACTGCGATGAAGGTGTCGCGACCCCAACGACCGAACCAGGGATAGCCGGCAATGATTTGGGTTTTGCTGTTGCGCTCGATGATGAATTGCTCGGCGGCATTCTTGAGGCAGTTCAAATAGCTGTTGCGGGAACGGTGACCGTCTAAAATTTCGTTGAACGTATTTGCGATAGTGGCAGGGTCTATCTGAGATGTGCCGATGGTGAAATACAACTCTTTGCTTTTTACCGGTACATTGATACGGCCCAGATTCAACAAGTCTTCGTGTCCATCATACCCTCTTTTGATCTCCTCTTCGTATTCGATGTTGTAATACCAGTTGGGTTCGTGTTGGTATTCGATTGACTCTGAACTCTGTAAGTAGATAGGGGTGTAGTTGTCGTACAAACAGTATTTTACGCCGTTTTCGACTGTTTCGTAGCTGGTGTTGGCCTGGTCGTTTTTATGGGTTAGATGGTGAATCTGTCGGAAGGCCAGCAATGGCTGGAATTGGAAGGAGGCTGACTCGAAATCATCCAGAATGGTGTATTTAACGAAGATTCGTTCGTCGGTGTCTGAAAAAAGAATTTCTTTGGTGAAGTTGAATTTTCCCACCCTGAAATAATAGACCGGAATGATGTCAGCGTTAAATTTTTGCAGATATTTGTTGCCTTTCGGGTCATAAATCTCTCCTTTGTACTGATGCATTCCCAGGTGAAATTCCATATCGTCGATGATGATACTTTCGTTCAGCGTTGACACCAGCACGTGACGTTCTCCGTCAACATTCTCTTGCGGAAGGATAAACAAACCGTGATATTTACGGGTGTTGAGGCCGAGCAGTGTGGTGGAAGCGAAGGCTCCGGTACGGCTGCAGCGCACTATTTCTTTCTTTTTCGAGAAGGGAATATTGACCAATTCTGTCTTGTCAAATTCTATATAGCTCATTTTAGGAATATTTTTTGCAAAGCTACAAAAAAAATCGTTTCATGCGATAAAAAAATGTTTTTTCTAAAAAATTGAGATAGTGTGTTGTGTATTGAATTTTTTTGTATTTTTGCAACCCCAAAATAAAGAGGATAATAAATAAAAAAAACAAGATAGAGATGAAACAAGATTTGATTCAGTATGTAGAAGATAATTTCGTGACAACCAAACAGTTTCCGAAATTCAAAGCTGGAGATACCATCACCGTTTCTTACAGAATCGTTGAAGGATCCAAAGAGCGTATTCAGCAATTCCAAGGTGTCGTTTTGCAAATTGCAGGTACTGGCGCCACCAAAACCTTTACCATTAGAAAAATTTCAGGTGGTGTAGGAGTGGAAAGAATTTTCCCCTTTGCAACCCCTTTGATTTCCGATATAGTGGTGAACAAACATGGTGTTGTTCGCAGATCACGTATTTTCTACCTGCGTAATCTTACCGGTAAGAAAGCACGTATCAAAGAAAAAAGAGGTTAATCCCCCTAACCTAATTTATTTTCACGAGAGAACGCTTTGCCCTAAAGCGTTCTTTTTTTTAATCGAATCAAACAAATCAAGATTATTATGAAAATTACAGCAGTAGAACCCATTGGAATCACTCCGTCGCTGGCCGAACAGCTCGCTGTTGATTTCGCCCGTAGCGGACACACTTTTGTATGTTTCCCTGACAGAAACGAGAACCCCAAGGTGTTGGCTGAACGTATGGCTGACGCCGACATTGTTATCATCTCTAATATCAAGCTTGGGGCGGAGGTGTTGTCCCAGTGTCCTTCTCTAAAAATGCTGGCAGTGGCGTTTACGGGTTTGGACCATATTGATCTGGACTATTGTAAAGCCCACAATATTGTGGTGAAAAATGCGGCTGGTTATGCAACTGTGGCAGTGGCTGAATTGGCGATTGGTCTGATGCTGGATGTATATCGTCATATTACTTCTCTGGNNTTACTTCTCTGGATGCGGACACCCGCAATTTACTGAACCGCAGAAATTTCTTGGGAAGGGAAATCTCTGGTAAAACAGTGGGTATTGTGGGTACGGGCGCCATTGGTCGTAAAACCGCAGAGTTGCTACAGTGTTTCGGTTGTAAGATACTTGCTTGGAATCGTACTAAATATAAAGAATTGGAAAGCGACACTTTCCATTATGTGGAATTGGACCAGCTGATGCGAGATTCGGATATCATCTCCTTGCATGTACCGCTGACCGCAGAGACACATCACCTTATTTCTGCTGACATGTTGGCACTTTGCAAGCCAACCGCAGTGTTGATTAATACAGCACGTGGCAATGTGGTGGATATGGATGCTCTGGCAGAGGCGCTGAAGGAAAAACGTCTGGCTGGTGCAGGTATTGATGTGTTTGAACAAGAACCCCCGCTTCCAAAGGGACATGTTTTGTTTGATGCGCCCAATTGTGTTATGGTACCTCATGTAGGTTATGCCACACGTGAAGCCTTCGATATCCGTATCGGCATTGTGATGGATAAGATTAATGAATTTTTGAAGTAGGCAAGAGTTTTCTCCTAACTTATAGCTTTTTCAATTTAACAGTTCCGAAATCGCCTTCAATCTTGCTTTGATGGAAGGGTTCGGGACTGAATTTTAGGGTCATTGTGTCACCGTCAAAAAAGTTGTGGTAGTCTATGCTGTGATATTCTAACCGTTGTTGGGGTAGGGTGTCAAATGACCAAATTTTTGCGGCTTCTGGATCTGTAAAATGATATTCTATGTCATCCCGATACAGCATGATGGTTTTCATGCCTGGAGCGGAGAATGCAAAATGGACATTGAAATCGTTGCTGTAGAGTGTGAAATTCCCATTCTGGTCGGTATAGGTGTTCATACCTATCCAGTCTTTGGTCCAGCCGCGAATCACCGCACCGCAGATGGGCTGCCCGTTTTTTTCGTTGACGACGGTTCCTTTTAAGACGATGTTGTTATAACCAAGCATGTTGTAATAGTTGGCAGGCTCTTTATGGTCTGGGGCGGGAATAGGAAGATTTTTAAGTTTCTTCACTTCTTTTGCGGTGGGCTTTTCGTTGCCTTCCGGGTCAATTAGGCCGGTATATTGTCCCTCAAAAACGGGAGCGTCGGGGTTGTCTCGATAATACCACCAACCGTAGCCGGCACTGTTATGCTGGCGTGCCAGCAGGTAGGTTTGTAACATGAATTGCCGTTGTTCCTCGTAGCTGATGCGTATGTTGTCAGCGGGTAATCCAGTTTCGCCTACCATCCAGGGTTTGTTTTTGCAGTTCTCGCTGTACCAATGTATCTCGCTGGCTATCCGGAGCGGATTGTATGTGTGAATCTCTACAAAATCAACAGGAAGGATGGTGGGGTCCCAACTGAAAACCTCAATGGGCTCGGCGAATCCGATGGTGAACAGTTGATGCGGGGCATGTTGTCTCATCATGGTGCGCCATTGGTCAACAATTTTGTAGGCTTCACTTTTGTCTCTATGCTGAATGGGATCGAAATAAAGGGGCTCATTGAAGAAGTCGTATGCCCAAAGGGTGGGGTCGTCAGCCAGATATTTGAGCAATCCTTCTGTAAAGTGTATCAGATTTTGCTCCAGGGGACGTTTGATGAGCAACATCACTTTCAAGTTATATTGTGCCGCGGTGTCCAACATTTGTTTTGTGGCTTTGTATAGAGCGTGGTGACTTTCTTTGTCGGGGATGGTGTCCAAACATATCCTCACGCAGTTGAAGCCCATATCAGAGATGCGTTGGAAATCTTGGGCCAGGGTGCTTGAGTAGTAACTTCCGGGGCTTACTCTCGCAGAGAGGCCATGGTGTTTGTAAAGCGCCTTGTAGTTCATCATCAGCGGGAACCAGGGCTCACCATTGAGCATGAAGTGGTCATCTTCGATATAGACGAAATCAGTGGTTTCAGTCGCTTTTTTCGAATTGCAGCAGGTGATGCATAACGCACAAAGCAACAATAAAAAAAGGACACTTACTTTTCGCATGCAACCGTGTTGTTAAGGATAACCTGCTTGATTTGTTCCATCAGCCACATGGGAGTGGAAGTGGCTCCACAGATGCCTATGCTTTCGTTGGGCTGGAACTGGTATTGCTGCAGTTGTTCGAGGCGTGAGATGAAGTACGAACGTGGATTGCTTTTCTTGCAGATGTCGTACAGATATAAGCCATTGGAGCTTTTCTCTCCTGATACGAAAAGAATAATGTCGTGTTGGCTGGCGAAGTCGCGGATGTGTTGCGAGCGGTTGGCTACCAGGCGGCAGATGGTGTCGTGATACTCAAACATCTCCTCGTGTTGCAGGGCGGTGTATCTTTGCCTGATGGTGTCAATCAGCTGGTAGTAGTCCTCCAGACTTTGGGTGGTTTGTGAGTACAGTGCGGCCGGTTTGGTGTAGTCTATCTGTTCAAGGTCTTCCGCAGAGGAGATGACAATTCCGTTGCGTTGGGTCTGTCCCAGCAGCCCTGTGACTTCCGCATGGCCCTTTTTGCCGAAAATCAGAATCTGTTGTTGCGGGCTGCTGCTTTCGTATTTTTTCTTGATGTTTTGCTGAAGATGAAGCACCACGGGGCAGGTGGCGTCAATCAGTTTGATGTTGTTTTGTTGGGCCAGTTGGTAGGTTTCAGGGGGCTCTCCGTGGGCGCGTATCAGCACTGTGGTGTCGTGCAGTTGGGCGAACTTCTCGTTCGAGACCACCTCCAGTCCTTTGGCGGCCAGACGGCTCACCTCCTCGTTGTTGTGGACGATATCGCCCAGACAGTACAGATGCTGATGACGCGAGAGGTATTCTTCCGCTGTTCTGATGGCGTTGATTACCCCGAAGCAAAAACCCGAATCCTTGTCGATGGTGATGTTCATCAGTCTGTTAGTCTTGTTCGGGGAACAGTGAATCCACAAATTCAAGTCGGTTGAACACCTGCAGTTGTTCTATTTTCTCGCCCACACCGATATACTTGACTGGGATTTGGAACTGATCGGAGATGCCGATGACCACACCTCCCTTGGCGGTGCCATCCAGTTTGGTGATAGCCAGTGCGTTGACATCGGTGGCTGCGGTAAACTGACGGGCTTGTTCGATGGCGTTTTGGCCGGTGGAGCCGTCCAAAACCAGCAGTATTTCATGAGGTGCGTCGGGCACGAGTTTCCGGATTACATTCTTGATTTTGGTCAGCTCGTGCATCAGGTTGATTTTGTTGTGCAGACGTCCGGCTGTGTCTATCAGCACCACATCCGAGCCTTTGGCTAGGGCGGAGGCCACGGTGTCGTAGGCTACGGCGGCGGGGTCTGAGCCCATCTTTTGGGTCACGATAGGCACATCAGCGCGTTGCGCCCACACTTCCAGCTGCTCGATGGCGGCGGCGCGGAAGGTATCGGCTGCACCCAAAGTAACTGAATAGCCTTTCTTCTTGAATTGGTAGGCCAGCTTGCCGATGGTGGTGGTTTTGCCCACACCATTCACGCCTACCACCAGAATGATGTAGGGTTTTTTGTCGGCGGGAACTGTGAAATCCTGTTTCCCTTCCATATCGTTCTCCAGCAGCAGACCGGCTATCTCCTCCCGAAGGATGGTGTTCAACTGGCTGGTGCCAAGATATTTGTCTTTGGAGACGCGTTTCTCAATGCGGTCGATGATTTTCAGGGTGGTTTCCACACCCACATCAGAAGTGACTAGAATCTCTTCCAGATTATCGAGCACATCGTCATCCACTTTGGATTTTCCGACTACGGTTTTGGCGAGTTTGGCGAAGAAACTTTCTTTGGATTTTTCCAGTCCTTTGTTGAGTTCCTCCTTTTTCTCCTTTGAAAAAAATGAAAAAAAGCCCATACACAGAAATTTTTGCAAAGTTACATAAAAATCCTGAATATGCAAGCGTTTTAAAACAAAAAAGCCGAAAGAGGGGATCTTCCAGCTTTTTTAACCATGAAAACAAAATATTACTTTTTAGCCAAAAAGTCTTTTACGTTGGTGGATTCAACTACAGCTTCCTTGAAAGTGTAGGCTCCAGTTTTGGGTGAGCGTTCCATTTTCACTACGCGAGTGTAAGCTACGCCACCTTCTCTCTTCAATGTTGCAACAACCTTCTTTGCCATTTCTTATAGATTTTTGTTATTTAACTTCTTTGTGAACAGTAACACGTTTCAGATAGGGGTTGTATTTCTTCAGCTCCAGTCTTTCGGTGGTGTTTTTTCTGTTTTTAGTGGTGATGTATCTTGACATACCCGGAACGCCGCTGGCTTTCTGCTCGGTGCATTCTAAAATGACCTGTTGTCTTGCTTCTTTAGTTTTCTTTGCCATAACACTAAAATTTATCTTCCTTTTTCTCTCTTCATTTGAGGCTGCAAAAATACAACTTTTTTTGATACGAAATTCATTTCTTCAAAAAAAATTTTTATCCCACTATTCGCACCTCCGGTTCTATGCTTACGCCGTACTTTTCTTCCACTGATTTGATGATTTTCTGGTAGTAGTCAACCACCTCTCTTCCCTTGGCAGAGCCCCAGTTTACGATGACTAGCGCCTGTTTTGGATAGACGCTCACATCGCCTTCCCGCCGGTCTTTCCATCCGCAGCTTTCTATCAGTTGTCCTGCGGCCAGTTTGACTCCATTGGGGGCGGGGTAGTGTACCAGATTGGGAAATTTTCCGGATATTTCCGCAAATTCCTCTTCGTTGACAACGGGATTTTTGAAGAAACTGCCGGCACAACCTATCTGGGTGATGTCGGGAAGTTTGCTGTTTCGGATGTCGATGATGGTGTCGGCAACCAGTTGTAGGCTGATGGGCTCTTTTTTCAGTTCCAGTGTCTCCTTAAGCTGTTTGTAGCTCAGGTTGTAGTGTTCCTCTTTGCTGAGTTGGAACACCACATCGGTGATGAGGCAGCGGTCTTTCAGCTCTTTTTTGAAAATGGAGTCGCGGTAGGCGAAGTGGCATTCTTCGTTGTAAAAAACGAAAGGTTCCCCATCGGGCAGGTGGAAGCCCTCCACCTGATAGATGATGTCTTTCACCTCGCAGCCGTAGGCGCCTATGTTTTGCACGGGGCTGCTGCCCACCAGTCCGGGGATACCGATGAGGTTCTCGGCCCCATACAGCTCTTGTCCGATGGCGAAGCGCACAAAGTCTGACCAGTTTTCGCCTCCAGCCACCCTCACGTAAACTTGCTCGTCGTCCTCGTTGATGATTTCCATACCCTTGGTGGCCAAGCGTATGACGGTGCCCTCAAAATCTTTGGTGAAAAGCATGTTGCTGCCCTCTCCGATAATCAGAAAGGGGTGATGGAAAACTTTGCTGCGGAACAGTTCTTCCACATCGTTTTCACTTTCCACAATGCGCAATTCCTCGCAGCTGCAGTCGATGTGAAAGGTGTTATAGGGTTTCAGAGATGGATGGTTGAAGGTGATCATTTGTTATCTTTTGAAACGTTCAGCATGGGTGCCTGTGTTGGTCATTATCAGAACCATTCTAGCTTTTTCTTTTTTCCATATTAGCAGCCAATCATCTTGTATATGACATTCATACAACCCTTTGTATTTTCCTTTAAGCTTATGTTGTTTATATTTCACAGGCAGATTGCCTTTTTCACTCAAAATTTTAACAGCATCAAATAATAGTTCCATGTTGAGCCCTCGCTTAGCACATTGCTCAAGGTTCCTTTCAAAGTTGGGAGTGGTTTCTATTTCGTACATAAGCCTTGCATTTCATGTTTAAAGTCCTCGAATGAAGAGAAATGGTGTACTTGACCATTATCTATTTCAGAAAGAGATTTGTCAATCTCAGGATAGGATTCTTGTTCCATCAAGGAGGTACATTTCACTCTCAGTTCCTTGGCTAAGGCAATGAATAAATCTATTTTTGATTGGTTGTTGCTGGTTAAAGTAATCGTTGCCATATTTATTCTGTTTTTATTTTGCAAATGTACATAAAATTCCTGAATTACACACAGGTGTCTATCAACTTTTAATTCTTAATTCTTAACTCTTAATTCTTAACTCTAACTACTGTAGTATACCGCTCCGCCGCAGGAGTTGTGGTGGGCGCCGGTGACGGAGGCGAGGCAGTTTGGGAGGTGGTTGAGGCGGAGGAAGCCCAGGAAGGCGAAGATGATGGCTTCCTTGAAGTCGATGGTTTCGCGGTCGGGGAGGATAAGCTGGCCGTTGAATTTCTGGCGGATGAGGTCGATGAGGAAGCGGTTGTGGGCACCTCCGCCGGTGACGAGTAGGGTCCGTCCTCTGGTGGTGTTGCAGGCCTCTGCAATCTGCTGGGCGATGTGCTCGCACACCGTTCTCAGCTGGTCGGAAATGCTCAGCTGGCTTTGGGCCAGCAGCGGCAGAAACTGACTGTCTATCCATTCTCTGCCCAGCGACTTGTTGCCCTGTGTCTTGTAGTAGTCCAGTCGGTTGAGTCTTTCTAATAGAGAAGTGTCAACCTGTCCGCTTTGGGCAATCTCTCCGTTGGCGTCATAGGCTTTGCCACACTGTTGCGCCAGATGGTTCAGGGTGATGTTGCAGGGCGAGATGTCGTAGGCTCTGCGCTGTCCCTGATGGCGGAACGAGAGGTTGCTGATGCCGCCGAGGTTGAGGCAGATGTCGTATTGCCCATATAGCAGCTCGTCGCCGATGGGCACAAGGGGGGCTCCCTGTCCGCCAAGGGCTACGTCGGTGGTGCGGAAGTCACAGACCACAGGTTTTCCGCAGGTGGCGGCAATCACCGCTCCGCTGCCTATTTGGGTGGTCAGCCCCAAGTCTGGTCGGTGAAACACGGTGTGTCCGTGCGAGGCTATCAGCTCCACATCTTCGGCAAAGTCGGTCATAAAGGTTTTGATCTGTTGTCCGATAAACCGGCCTAGCTCGTTGTGGAGCAGTGCCAGCTCGTAGCCCGAGAGGCTCATCGCTTGCGCAAGTTGCTGTCGCAGCGACTCGGGGTAGGGAATAGTCGTGGTTTTCGGAACTTCGTAAGCCCAGCTGCCGTTGGTCTCCTCCTTGCGGAAAATGCAATACGCCAAATCGAGTCCGTCTAACGAGGTGCCCGACATAAGTCCGATAACGTGGTTGTATTGCATCTTCCTTTTTGCTGTTTATTGTAATAGTGTCAATTTGTCCAAATGAATGCTGTGCGAGCCCTTCACCAGTATCAGGGCGTTGCTGAGCGGATGGGTGGCGAAGTGGCTGTTGGCCTCCTCCACGTTGGCGAAGCTGTGGGGGTTGCCGGCCAGCTGTTTCCCGAACTCGCTGCCCACAAAATAGGTTTCGATGTTGTTATCCTGACATAGTCTGATGATGCGGGCGTGCTCCTCGAAGCTCACGCTGCCCAGTTCGCGCATGTCGCCGATGACGGCCACTTTGTGTGGGTGGTTGATGCCGATGAGGTTGTTCAGGGCGGCGGTCATGCTGGTGGGGTTGGCGTTGTAGTAGTCGGCGATGATGGTGTTGCTGCCGCGGTGCTCCACCTGCGAGCGGTGGTTGGCGGGCTGGTAGCCGGCGAGGGCGGCGCAGATGTCGTCTTCGCTCACCTTGAAATAGTGGCCCACGGTGGCGGCGGCCAGCATGTTATAGAGGTTGTAGGCTCCAGTCAGCTGGGTGTCGATGGTTCTCCCGAGCAGTTCAATGCTGATGAGGCCGTCGTTTTTGGCGATGTGTCCGGTGATGTCTGCTGCTTTCTGTGAGGCGTAGGTCACGAGGGGTTGGTAGTTCAGGTCGCGGGTCAGAATCTCGTCGTCGATGTTGACGAAGAGCACCCCGTGGCGTTCCATCACACTACGATATAGGGCTTTTTTGGTGATGATGATGTTCTCTTTGCTGAGGAAACCCTCGATGTGGGCGGTGCCGATGTTGGTGATGAGGCCGTGATTGGGCATCGACAGCTGGCAGAGGTCTGCAATCTCGCCCGGGTGGTTGGCTCCCATCTCCACGATGGCTATCTCGTGCTCGGGGGTGATGGAGAGCAGGGTGAGGGGCACCCCGATGTGGTTGTTCAGGTTGCCCTGTGTGAAGCAGGTTTTGTATTTCATCGACAGCACAGCGGCCACCAGCTCTTTGGTGGTGGTTTTGCCGTTGGTGCCGGTGATGCCGATAACGGGGATGTTGAGTTGGCGGCGGTGGTGCTGGGCCAGCAGTTGCAGGGTCTTCAGACTGTCGTCCACCACGGTGCAGCGTTCGTCTCCGCTCAGGTCCTGTCGTTCGGTCACCACATGGGCGGCGCCCGCCTCCATGGCTTGCAGGGCGAAGTTATTGCCGTCGAAGTTTTCCCCCTTCAGACAGAAGAATATCGAGTTAGGGATGATGTTCCGCGTGTCGGTGCAGATACGCGGATGCTGCTTATAGATTTGATATAATCGTTCCATCTTTGCAAAGATTTTTAACCTGCAAAAATACAATTTTTTTTATTGAAACACGAAAAATCACTCGTGAAATTATTGCATATTTTATGCGTTCATTTGTTTCCGCCAATTGAAATACCCCATTGCGGCGATGAGGGTGTAGAAGGCGAAGAAGGCGGCCATGGGGTAGAGGCCCCTCCAGGTGTAGAGGATGGTGGAGACGAGGTTGACGACCACCCACAGCCACCAGTGCTCGATGTGCTTCTTGGCCAGCAGATACATGGCCACCACGCTGAGGGCGGTGGTGAACGAGTCGCCGGCGGGCACGGGGCTGTCGGTGAGGCGGCTCAGTAGCAGCCACAGGGCCGCCCAGAGGGCTAGGCCGATGAGGGTCAGCGGCAGTATCTTTTGGGTGGGAGTGTGAGTAATGGGCATCTCCTCCACAGTCTCCTGCCCGGTTGCGGACTTGCTGTTCCGCCGCCATTCGATGAGGCCGTAGATATTGGCTCCTAAATAGTATGCATAAATTCCCGCATCAGCATAGAATTTCGACTGGTAGAAAATGACGATGTAGAACAGCGACATCAGGATGCCCACCGGCCACAGCCAGAACGAAGCTTTATATTCCAGTATCAGGTAGGCAAAGCCGATGGCTACACCGAGGTATTCTATGATTGCTGATGGATCCACTGCTTTGTTGTTGATTTGTTGATTTGTTGAGCTTCGCTGTTGTTGAGCTTCGCTGTTGGTTATTTCATGTTAGTTATTTCATGTTGGTTATTTCATGTTTTATTTAATTATCCCATTAATCCCATTAATCCCATCAACACTACTTACTAAACTTCACCCTAACTCCTCCCATAAAATTAATCGTAGCCTGTGGGAAGTAGCCGTCGTCGTAGCATTCAACGCCTTCATAAAGGTAGCGATATACCCATGCGTTGCTTTCGTATTTGGCGTTGAAGAGGTTGTTGATGCGGAAGAACAGCTCAATATCTTTCACAGGTTTGGTGTGGAAGCAGTAGCTGAGGTTGAGGTTGGTGACGCAGAAGGGCTTGATGGAGTACTGTTTGTTGCTGCTGTTGTCGATATACTGGCGGCTCACAAACTGGGTGGTGAGGCTTATGTTGAAATTGTCCACGGGGGTCACGATAAACTCGTTAGAAGCTATGATGTTGGGTGAGAACGAGATGTCGGTGGTGCCGAGGTAGTTCTTTCGCTGTCCGCCGTTATCCCAGTCGTCCACATATTCGGTGTAGTCCAGAATCTTGTTCAGGCTGAAGGTCCCCTTGATATTCCAGGTGAAATATTTGATGGGTTGGTAGGCGGAAATCAGTTCGATACCCAGTCGGTAGCTCTTATCCACATTGGTCATGATGGCGGCGCCCATATCGTTGATTTGGCCGGTCAGCACCAGCTGCTTGTCGTAATACATAAAGTAGGCGTTGGCGTTGAAGGCGTATTTCTTGTATTGCATACGGTAGCCTAGCTCCATATCGTAGAGGGTTTCGGGCACGGGCTTTCTATCTTTGGGGCTATCCACGAGGTCTGCACGGGTGGGCTCGCGTTGCGAGCGGGCCAGCGAGAGGTAGAGGCTGTGGTGTCTGTTGCGGTCGAGGTCCACGCTCACACCGGCTTTGGGATTGAAGAAGTGCCACAGGTGTTTTTGGGTGACATCCAACAGATTGTCGTCGATACCGTTGATGTCATACATGATCATTCTGTATTGCAGGTCAACGTAGGCGTACCAGCGTCCCTGAGTATAGTCGAGGGTGCCGTAGATGTTGAACTGGTTTTTGACACCGATGCCGTCGTACCAGTGGTAGCCGTTGGGCACACCGCCAAACTGGGCCCATTTTATAATGCCGTAATGTTTGCCGTCGTAGCGGTTGAAGGCACCGCCCACCGACCAGCCGAGTCGGTTGTTGGGCTCATTCTTGCCCACTTTCAGGAAATTTTGTCTCACGTTGAAGGTCACCCCATAGAAATAGTTGTCCAGGTATTTCTGGGTGATGAAGTCGCCCCGTTTGATGGTGTCTCCGCCAATAATCGGGTTGGGGAGGGCGTATTTGGAGTATTTCTTGTCTTGTTTGTACTGCTCGTAGTAGCCGATGCCTCGGGTGAAGTGGCCGGCGGCGTTCACGGTGATGAAATTGCGGTCGTTGATGCGTTTGTTGTAGTCGTAAAACAGCTGGGCGTGCAGCTGCTGGTAGTTGTCGGTCTCGTTCGAGTAGTGATGTTCAATGCCGGTGGGGTCGGTGTAGAGGCCGCAACCGTTGAAGCGGCGGTCGGTGCTGAGCATGCTGCTGGGCACACCGTCCCAAGCCAGACCGGTTTTCTCGTTGCCATAGATAAGGTTCAGCTTCAGCTTGCCGTAGTTCTTGTTTTTCTTTTTATTCTTCAGATAGAAATCGCTGGAGAAAAAGATATTGTGTAGTCGGGCGGAGGCGAAATTGATATAGCCGTCGCTCATCACGTTGGAGTAGGAGAGGGTGGCGGCGAAGACATCGCCGATGAGTCCGGTGCCTACGGTGATGGCGTTGCGGAAGGTGTTGTAGGAGCCGGCCGAGCTGCTGACTTCAAAGTAGCGCTTATGAAGGTTGTCGAGGGTGGAGAAGTTCATGGTGGCGCCGAAGGCGGCTGAGCCGTTGTTGGAGGTGCCCACGCCGCGCTGCACATCCAGATGCTGCACCTTCGAGCCGAAGTCGGGCAGGTTGACGAACCACGAGCCCTGCGACTCGGCGTCATTAAGCTCTATGCCGTTGATGGTGATGTTGATACGGGTCTGATCGATACCGCGGATGCGCATGTAGGTGTAGCCGAGGCCGGTGCCTGCGTCGGAGGTGGTGGTCATCGAGGGAACCATATCGAAGAGGTTGTTGATGCTGCCGTTGCCCAGATTGCTGTTGATTTCGTCCTTGTTGATGCTGGTGGCCGAGAACATTTTCTCGCCATTGGGCTTGGTCCAGCTGATGCCCACACCGTCCAGCTGGATGGGCTGTAGCGAGTCGGTGATGCTCTGGGCCCGTGCGCCCAGCATTCCCGCCAGCATAGCCATCAGAACGATGATGGCGATATTAAATACTTTGGGTTCCCTCTTTGAGGTGGATGATTGTTTTTGTTTTGCGAAATACTTCATTTCTTTGCGTTTTAGGGTTAAACATAAAACGAAAGAGGTTTGAAATAAGACTACTGCAATTGCTCCCTACGCCGGCATTATCCGTATCAGGTTCATTGGGTATGATCTCAGCTGTTAAGCACCCCTTTCAAAATCGGCGGCAAAAATACGAAATTTTACTGGAATAGGTGATAATTTTTTTGCAATTTGCCGATTTACCGATTTACCAGGTTTCAGGTTTCAGGTTTCAGGTTTTAGGTTTTAGGTTTCAGGTTTTAGTTTTCAGGTTTCAAGTTTCAGGTTTCAGGTTTCAGTGTGGGGAGGTTTGGAAGATTTGCAGGTTGGTCCGTTCAGGGTCTGTTTAGGGTCTAATGCAACTCTCACATGGTCTCGGTATCCTTTCGGTATGGTTTCGGTATGGTCTCGGTTGAGCCTCGGATTGGCCTTGCTTTAGAGTTCCATAAAAGATGATTGAAAGGGGAGCAAAAGGGGAGTAAAACCTATAGAAGCTATTTTGCTGTGGTAGCATCACTTATAAACGACCTTAAAAGTGGCTTCTTCCTTCTTAAAACGCCTGCAAAGATACAAAAAAATCCCGAATCACACACACACACGTATAAATATTTTGTAGAGACGGTGCATGCACCGTCTCTACATTGGCCTGTTGCGGATAAGCACCTGCGGGGACGCAGGCGCCTACATTGTAGCCATCTGCGTCCTCGCAGATGGAGGAGGGGCGCCACAACCATCCGACCGTTAGTGGCGAGCCTCTGGGACGCTGGGGTGGAGGACATAGCGCAGATATTTTGTTGAATTGTGATTTTTTTGTGATTTATGCGTTATGTCGGAATTAATGTGTATCTTTGCACGCAGATTAGCGTAAACGAAAAGATTATGGCAACGACAACTGCAAGAAGACACCAGTCGCATCCGATAAGTTACTATTGGAATGTGGTGAAGGACATGGACGACAGCCAGAAGTTGGAACTGATAACACTGTTAGCAAAGAGCGTCAAGCCTGCAATGACTATGCCGCCAATGAAATGTTATACGATGGAGGACATCAATGCGATGATTGCCCAATCTGAGGCGGAAATTGCAGCTGGTATCGGAACTACGCATGAAGAGTTGAAGCGCGAATGGGAAGAGGAACTCGAACGCGAAGAGCAGGAAGAACATGCTATGGTCGAGGCGATATGAAAGTGATATGGCATACACCGGCGATAGAAGGCCGACGCCAAGTGGCTGCATACATTCGCAAAGAGTTCGGAACCAAACGCAAGAGAAAATTTATGCATGAGGTCGATGATGCTGTCGAAAAGTTGAGGTATAGTCCGTACATCGGTCAGATTGACTCGCTTTTTGAGGCTTACGCCGCAACGTATCGCAGCGTTATTGTGAATGGTCTGAACAAACTGGTCTATCGTGTTGATGATGATACCATCCATATCGTGGCATTTTGGGATACGCGCATGGAGCCTGAGGAACAGGCTGCCAAAGTGGAATAGTACACAAATACTACTATCTGTAGGCATTGCCATCCACCATCTGCGTCCCGCAGATGGGTGTCATTGTAGTCATCTGCGTCCTCGCAGATGATGGATTATCGATGATTATACTAACCTCTATATACCTTACGGCCTGCAAAACATATTTGCCATAACCAATATATCATAACCATATATTCCTCCAATCTCTTGCTATGATGATGCGTGCGAGGGCGATGCCGACGGGCGGGGGGAA
>LXOW01309044.1_pt3 | contig 18676 bp, 30 predicted proteins | sample 1368591 | NCBI WGS metagenome assembly LXOW01 (sample SAMN04884650, study PRJNA319009) | bovine gut metagenome | isolation source: Cow rumen | host: Bos taurus | place: Italy: Legnaro (PD) | collected 2014-07-09
CTTCCCTTTGCCGATTTGGGCGATGTAGAAGTGGTTGTTACCGTGGGCGTAAGCAATATGTGTAGCGGTGATAGCCTTAAAATCCGGGTTCCAAAATATCATTGGTCTGATTGCATTGGTTATGACCAACTGACCGAACATTCTGCACAGCAGTATGCTGATACACTTTGCCGGGTATGGGTTTCCGAGAATATCCCGTCCGAATTTGCAAATTGCCTGATTGCCTAATATAAGAACAAAACCGCCCCTCGAAAGAGGGGTTTTAATTTTTTCTTTTTTGATATCAACATGGGTTATCACCCCTGAACCTTCTGCCGCCGTCCCACCCCGGTGTCCGCCGTGAAAAATTTTTTATTTATCTATTGACAAACTGAATTTAATTAACTATATTTATAGCATAGAAACATTAAACGGAGAAAGCATTATGCCAAATTGGGCTTATTCCTTGAACACTCTTACCGCAAAGACTGATGCGGCAAAACAACAACTTCACAGCTTCATCAAGAACCATCTTAAACAGAAAGATACCCCTAATTATAGGGGTTGCTGTATCGAGGTAGATAGCAAAAGCATTATCCCTCTCCCTGATGGAATTGCAAAGCTTGAAAAGATGGGCGAATTGCTCTTTCACGACGATGGGTCGTTTGAAGAGAACCCAAACTATGACAAGAACGCCTTTGAGGCACAGCGTAAGGCGAACATAGAGCAATACGGCTACGAGGATTGGTATGCCTTTTGCGTTGCCGAATGGGGAACTAAATGGGGCTTGTGCAACACCACTTTCTACAATGATTTTGACGAGGAAATCAACACCCTTGAAGAAATCACTGAAACGCTTGATGAAAATGGCTACATCAAGTTCAAGGCTGAAACGGCTTGGTCTCCTGCCATCGGACTCTTGCAGAAGATTTGCGAACTCTATCCCGACATTGAACTGCGTTGTGAATGGGGTGAGGAACAGGTTACTGAATACTATGGTCTCCTCACTTACAACAAGACCGATGGCGGACGAGAATACGGTCGCAAAGACATCGACGTGGGCGAAGCCTACAATATGCTTGACCGCCTTGGGCTTGTAAACAAAGATGACGACGATGGGTATTATCCCAATTATGAAAGCGGTCTGGTGGAATACGATAGCCACCGGGATAAGAACAGCGATGAATATATCCCGGCTTACGAAGAGCCGATTGCCCTCGGTTGCGACCCGAAAGAAATTTCCAACGAAAACTAGGCAAACTCCTAGCCCCCGAAAGGGGGCATTTAATTTTTTAATATTGGGTTTCAACATGGGTTATCACCCTTTTCCCCTTCGCCAGCAGGAAGAGGCGATACGCTGTCGTCGAAGAATTTTTTATTATCTATTGACAAACTGAATTTAATTAACTATATTTATATAAGAAACAACAAAAGGAGTATCTTATGGCTATGCAATATAAAGTGGTTGAACCCGATTGCGGAATTAAGGTTACGAAAGTAACGCTCGCTTCTGTATGCAATACGCTCTACACAAAGGCTATGGTAACGGTGGAGTTGAACCATAGCCTTACTCTCCGTGACTTGCGTGTTATGGAGGGGCAGTATGGCTTGTTCGTGGCTTATCCCCTTGACAAGAACAGCAAGTGCGAAGAACCCCGGTCACTCATTGTTCTGACCGATGAGTTGCGTGCCTACATTGAAGCGGTGGTGCTGAACCAATACGCAGAGATGAGTGAAGCCATTGAAGACGCTAACACGCCTGTATGGGTCAAAGAGTTGAGGGCATAGTATGAGTATCTTTCGTTGCGGTGTTTGCCACCACCATTTTCCGCTAGATATTTCCTGCCGAACTTGGACGAGGGGCTGGTGTCCTGAATGTCGTCGAATTCGACGGATTTATTTCATCAGGAAAGACGACTAATAATCCCCCCGAAAGGGGGTTTTTCTTGGGTTTCAGCCCAGTTTCAACTTAGGTTATCACCCTATCCTGACTGGAGTCGAGCGTCGGTCGTCAGGGATAATCCGTCGCCCTGATGCAACGGAATGTTTACAAAATTTTTTTATTATAGGGATTGACTAACTAGATTTAATTAACTATATTTATAATATAGAAACAACAAGGAGTATCTTATGGCAAGAAGACCCAACACATCAAAAACGGTAAAATTCCCTATCAAGCTTGAAACGGGAACAACAGAACCGCCTACCCTTGATGACTACTGGTTTGGTGACAAGAAGAGGCATGAGCTTACAGGTGAGGAATATGACGAAGCCGTGCAAGCCTACGAAGATACCTTTGGCACTATCGGCTTTGTTTGCGACTGCGTTGTGTTCAACCTTGAAGAATGGGCTGACATTGACGGCTTCTACCCCGAAAACAAGCAGGACGAGAAGCCCTTTAACCGCATTTATAGGCGGTCATACAAGGTTTCGCTCAGTTGTGACACCTGGTGGAAAGATTGCACCTACAATAACTATGTAGGACATGGTAAGTTCTCTATTGAAAGCGACAATGGCTTCTTTGATGACTTGAAAGAAATCAAGAACAAACATGTTCGCTCTCGTGTGAAAGATGCGTTCTATGCGTTCATATCTAACAAGTGTCAAGACCTTGATAATGCAACGGCTGACGAATTGGACAAATGGGAACCTGACGAATGGCACGCAACTTATTGGGGCAGCCCCCTTGAATAAGTAACGGAATGTTTACAAAAATTTTTATTATAGGGCTTGACTAACTAGATTTAATTAAGTATATTATATATAGAAACAATAAAACAACGGAGCTACCTATGAAATCAATCAAACTATTACGCAAGTTCTTCTATGCCGAATTGAGCATAGGGTTCATCGTGTTAATCTATGGGGTTTACACAGCCGCACAAGAAAGCTTCCAAAAAGCTCTTGGCTTATTGCCGTGCTTTCTGCTCTTGGCTTTTATGCTCGTTGTCAGCATTGCCGATAAAGACTTGTCCGACAACAACTAATCAACAACGGAGCTTATACCATGCGTAAGAAACAGCCTATATACATTATGGATATTGATACAGGTCATGGCGACTGTCCTGTCGGTGTTGTCGAGGAGTCTCTTGCAAAAGATACCTGCAAGTGGAATAGTGGTTGGACTGTCTGTTTCACCCTTAATGGATGCGAATGCTTGTGTTCAGAAGATACAGCTTCTACCCTAGATGTTCCCGAGTATGCTTTTATGGACTTAGCCGTTTCCGTTGCTGGGCAAAGTGGGATGTTCCTGCGTTGCTATCCTGCCAAGTATGACGATGACGACATCAAGTGCCTTACCGACTTGTTCTTCAAGACCAAGCGAAATGCTATCAGGTTCGTAAAGAAGATTGCGGAATACAAAAAAGAAAATTCAAAAAGGGGGTAAATGCACTTGTAAAACCGGGGGTCTCCCTGCCCCCTGCCGTGAGGAAAATAGGCACTCACACAGCCTAGCCACAACACACTTTCCTCACGGCATTTTTTATTTTTATTTTTGATTTCCAACTTGGGTTATCACCCTTTCCCCTTCGCCAGCAGGAAGAAGCTGGGGATAAAAAATTTTTAAAATAAATTTGATTTACCTATTGACAAACCAAATCCAATTAGTTATATTTAATTATGTAATTAACAAGAACACATACAAAGGAGAGCCTTATGGCAGATATCATTCAACTCCCTCGCCTCGCATCTTGGACGGGCATCGGAAGCACAATCAACGAAAAGACGGTTGATACCGCACTCACAAAGGCAAAGCTCAACTACACCGTTCAAAAGGAAACGCTCTGGCTCGCTGACAAGACCAAAGTGGATGATATGGTTGCTAACACCTATCTTGACGAAAAGGGTCACAAGCATATCCTCGGGGTCGTCGGTGAGAAGTATGAGATAGTGCAGAACCGTGACGGCTTCGCATTCGTTGACTACATCAGCGAAGGCTTGAAGTTCGTCAAGGGTGGCATGACTCACACCGGGATGGTTTACCTCATCGCTGAACTCCCCTCTGTAGATATCCTCGGCGACCAGTTCAATCCGTATGTTATTTTCCGTAATTCTTTCAACGGAAAGTATCAGCTTTCTGCGGCAATCACTCCGCTCCGTGTTGTCTGTCAAAATCAATTTAATTTTGCTTTTAGCCACGTTGCGAACACCATCAACATTCGTCATTCCGCAAGGGTTGGCGAACGCATGGAAGATGCAAAGGAAGTGTTGCGTGGGGTTGCCATCTATATGGGCAAACTCAACGAGGTTGCACAGCAGTTCAGCAAAGTCAAGCTGACACAGAGTGAAACGGAACTTGCTATCAATATGCTGTTCCCCACGCCTGACAACGCTGACGAAATGAAAAAGGTGGTCCTCGCACATCAGAAGAAAGCATTCGCACAGATGCTCAACGCTGACGACAATCAGAATCATAAGAAAAATGCTTGGGGTCTTGTCAACGCTTACACTGACTTCATCACTCACACGAGCATTCGTAAGGGTCGCTTTGAAGACTCGCAGTTTATGAACACCTGTTTCAAGCCGATGAATAACATCTTGGATATTGTCGGCCATTTGAAATCGGTATGGGTCGCTAGGGTCGCTTAACCCTCTGTTCAGCCCCCGAAAGGGGGCATTCTTTTTTCGTCGCCCTGATGTTCAACTTAGGTTATCACCCTTTCCCAGAGGCTGCCAGTTTTCGGCGATACGACGGTCTGTGTTAAAGGAAGTTTACACAAATAATTGGCTTCACCTATTGACTAAACGGATTTAATTAGCTATATTATAACCATAGAAACAATTATAGGAGACAGCTTATGTCAATGGGAAATTCAGCCTGCTTTGCAGAAGTAATCGAACCGAAAACCATCCGCCGTATTCTCGGCAACTTACAAGACGGCAGGAAACTGACCTCGTTCATCAGGTTGTTCAAGAAGTTGGAAGAAGACGAAGGGGCATCTTGCATCATCGAGTTCCTGACCGATGGGAACGACAACGCCGTTAGCGACCCTTACGGAAAGGACTTTGTGAAGCTGCGTAGCTTGTGGACTGAAATCGCAGGCAAGGTCAAGGATAAGACTGGGCTTGACCTGAATGTGGACTTCCACGACTCTGCCAATGAGGGTGATAGCTACGACGAAGTGGATGGGCTTTATTTTGAGTTCTTCCACGCACAACTCTATAAGCCGACATCTAAGTTTGAAGCCCTCCAAAAGCTCTATGGCGAGGATGTTGTAAAGCGGTGCTTCTATACCGTGTTTGGTTAATTAAGTGAGGTAAACCAATGGCAAAGAAAACAGAAACCGAAAATGATTTTCCTTTTATTGGAAAAATCACAATATCGCAGGATTGCTCGGATTATCGAGAAGAGCCTAACAGACTTTCTTATATTTTCAAGACCGAAGCAAAAGACTGGGAAGCGTTTAAGCAACAAGTAAAGTATGCGGTTCAGGACTGGACAACATCTGACCCGACATCTTTCGCCCGTTCGGTAAAAGAAACTGGGCGTGATGACCTCGAAGTTCAACCGGGCAAAAAGGGATACATCGTGGCTACGACAAAAGTTGATGTTACTTGGAAGATGGTTTGCATTGACCTGCCCGATGAAATCGCTCGTAGGCACGGCTTTGTAATAGTCGAGCCTGACATGTATGATGAGTTCGATGAATACGACCATATCTAAATCCCGCCCCCGAAAGGGGGTTTTATCATGGTTCGACCCGAGTTTCAACTTAGGTTATCACCCCTGAACCTTCTGCCCGCCGTCCCATTCCTGCTCCGCCAGTGGGGTAACGAAAACTTTACAAAAAAATGTTTCTTTTTCTATTGACTAATTGGATTTAATTAACTATATTATTTATATCAACAGGAGATGACCTATGATTAGAAGAGTTGAAATTCAGATGTTCGACAGCGAAAGACCCGAAACGGCACTTGTCGCTATTGGCGAAACCGTAAAGCATGAGGTGGTTATCCCGTCTGGCAACGAGCGAGACGATATCTACTTCTTCTTCAAGAATAAAGAAGACTTCCTCCATGCGTTCGACAAAGACGATGCTACCTTCATTGAGGACAGCGTAGAGGGTCGTTTCTGCGACTTCGTTATCCTCGAAGATATCGAATGCGTTAGCGAGGATGACAAGTGGGTGGTTGTGAACTGGTGTGCAGACCAAGACGAGGACTCCGCTGGTTGCTTCGACAAGTATTTCCACAGCCAAGACGAGGCGGTTAAGTTCTTGCGTGAGAATATGATTGAGTTCATCAACGAGAATGAAATCGACCTTTGCGATGTTAATACTGACGATGCTGGCGATGGCTGCTATAAGTCCGTTGATGAAATCCCTTATTCCGACAACGGCAGTTTGTGGTGGGGCAATGTTCGCCACTATTGGCAAGTCCAGCATTTGCATGAAAATTTTTAATTAAGTGAGGTATTATGGCTACTGACATTACCCTGACCGAAGAAGAAATCGCTGTCATAAGCTCAAAGCTGAAAGACTTGGCTGATTACCTGAAAGAACATACCATCAAATTGCTCTGCACCCGTGATGGAAACCTTTTGGCTTTCAACCACCGTGAGCGTGTTCCCTTTATTGACAATGAGAATGAACCAAAGGGCGTTACGGTGGAACAACACGCCGAAGAAATCTATTTGGATGATATGAGTTTCTTCCACGAACTCAACGAATATGTAATGCCCTACAACAAGAAAACAGAATTTGTCGAGCTTGTGGATTATACCGAAAAGTAAAAACAGGGGGGTTAAACCCCCTTTTGATTTATTTGATTTTGATTTTCAACTTAGGTTATCACCCTTACGCCTTCACCCGGCAGTCCCATCAGATGACTATGGTTACATTTTGTTTACACAAAATTTGATATAACCCATTGACAAATAGATTTAATTAACTATATTTATAGCATCGACACAACTATAAGGAGATTGGCTTATGCCTAATTGGGTAAACAACGATTTGAGAATTACCTCGGAAAACCCTGAACGCATTAAGGCTATCAGGGCAAAGCTGTTCACGGTTTACCACGGAACGGATTTTGTTGGCTGTGATGGCAAGGAATACCTGTCCTATGCCGTTCTTGTCCCAGTAGACCTCAATGACCCGAAATACCGGGTCAAGCCGGAGAACGCCAACATCACGGCGATTGACAAGCGTGATGACGGCACTATCTTCGACTGGTATCACTACCACCTCGACAAGTGGGGCTGTAAGTGGGATGTCTCGCCAGAGGAGTGCCAGATAACGGAAGACACTGAACGCAACATCTGCGTGTCCTTTACTTCCCCTTGGGATTGCCCCTGTGAATGGTATCACAAACTTTGTGAGGAATTTCCCGATGTTTCCATTGAACTTGTCGCTATGGATGAGGCGATGGACTATTATTGGGAAAATGGAAAGTTGGGTAGGATTTCCGAACAGTTCGATGAAAATGAAGCGAAGCGTGCTGAGTTCAAGCGTGTGTTTGACGAACACGGTCTTTCCCTTGACGATTACAATATTGAAAAAATTATTGAAAATTACGAGGATGGGTATTTTGAATATTTAGATATGTTCGACCCGGACACTTGGGAATTTACTATCGACGACGAAGAGGAATTTTTGGATTTGTGCAAGCAATACAAAAAGAAGAAACCTCGCAAGAAAAAAGCGAAAAAGCAGGAAGCTTAATCCTCGCCCCGAAAGGGGCATTTTTATTTTTCTTTTTGGGTTTCAACATGGGTTATCACCCTAGCCTCGACTCCAGCTGTCCCATCCCGGTGTCCGCCCAGTCTGTATCTAATTCTTTACACAAAATTGTTGGAAACCTATTGACGAAACTAATTTAATTAGGTATATTTATAGTAGAAACAACAAAGGAGTTTAAAATGGCAAGCAAACCGAAAGTTTATGTAGTCGTGAAGAGTTGGAAAGACCGCCACGGAGATGAGGGCGTATATACAGAGGTGTTCGCCAAAAAGAAGTCTGCCAACAAGCATCTCACAGATGACATTAAAGCCTACTTGGAAATTCACGATGCCATTAAGGATGGGGCGATGGACACAGAGTCGCTTGAAAGCTTCGAGGCATGGGATATTAACAGCGAGGAATGCACCCTTGCAGAGTTCCAGAAGGCAGCCGCCAAGGCTGGTCATGCCGAAGTCAATGTTGATGGCGATGGCACTTACGCAACTTGGTCTGTCACAAAGCAGACCGTTCATTAAGGGGGTTATATGAAGATTTTTGTTCTTACCATTAACACAATAGAAGATTGCGATGATGCCTATGTTCATGTAGGTAAATGCGGAACGTTGAAAGAGTGCAAGGATGCGGCTCGTTCCAAGTGGAATGCTCTCGCAAAAGAATATAACATTGGGGAGTTCGACGAAACGGCAAAAAGCCAATGGGAAGCTCGCATCGAAGATGTAGAGGATGAGCCTAACCAAACAATCAAATTAGAAATTCACAGCTCCACGATTAACATTCCTTCCAGCAAAATAAGAGGTTAGTATGGCAACATTTAGCATCAGAAAGCGTTTCAGCCCACGAGAAGTAGGGGCTATCCGCAAAAAATTTTATGAAATTAAGGATAGGAGCGAAATCAAGTTCGAAATGTGCGTTGACGGAAGCCCAGTTAAGGGCGATGATGGACACGAAACTTTTTTCCGTTTTTCTACCGAAGCGTATTACATCGAGCTTATTCCGTGTAAGGTCAGGCATAAGAAAGCCGAGCCTGCCGTGAACGTTATTATCAGCTCTTTTGGCAACAATAACATCTTTCTTGACTATCAGATAGCAACATCGGTAAAGAAACCTGCCGAGGTGCTTGAAGAAGCATTTGCCGTTATCGAGAGTCTTGAACGCTTGCGTAGCTTCCAATCCGTGTCCTAGCCAGCCCCCGAAAGGGGGTTTTCCTTTGCCTCGCCCTGATGTTCAACTTAGGTTATCACCCCTCAACCTTCTGCCCGCTGGCGGAGGCTGGTTGGTATCGAGGGCTTGTATCAAAAAGTTTACAATTATTTTTACCTGACCTATTGACAAAAGAGATTTAATTAGGTATATTATAGTTAGGTAAAACCCTTAACAACGGAGACATTTATGGGTGAAAGAAGCGACTTTTTTGTCCGCATTCGGGCGAAAGAAAAAACAAGCGACAGGTTCTATAAACATCAAGCATTCTTTGGTCTCTACTATCAATGGTGCTATGGTGAACGCATGATTAGCCGTCTGCGTTCTGCTATCGACTTTGTGGAGAGCGATATTAGCGGTAGGCATGGTAGCTATGCTATAACCAAAGAACAAATGGATAGGTTCAAGAAGTATCTTGCTATCAACTTCGATATGAAAGACTTTGTCTATCCTACAGACCTCATTCCATATACGGTCGATGATATTATAAATGGTTATGACACGGCTAAATCGGATATTTTCGACCAAGCCGAAAACCATGGCTTTATCTACCTTGATATTACCCTTGATGACCCCGACCAAAAGTTCGGTGATAATAAGGCTAAAATCAAGTATGCCTTTGTTGAGACTGAATGGCACAATAAGAAACATCCGTTGCCGCCTGTTATGAGCGTTGAACAATTCGCTGATTGGGATATTGCGGACAATGAACGCAAGTGGTATGAACCTGACCCCTATTGGGAAGATAAGTCGTGGGGGCCTGCTCACAAAGAGCGTTTCTTGAACGAAATTGTCCCGACCGCCAAAAAGAACATGGAGGAAATCAATAAATCGGCAACATTGATGACCGAAGATGACCGCAAAGATTTTGTGAAATTTGGTCGTGCTTACGCAAGAAAGATTTTCCGTGAAGCTGAAAAGAAAAAAATGGAAATCAAGATGCAGAGAGAAACCCTGACCGCTGAAATCTGCTCACAGGAATACTTACCTGCTGAACTCCATAACAAGTTGTTGGAACTCGTAGATAAGGTTTACCCGAAACCGCTGAAAGAATAACTCATTCGCCTGACTCCTGACCCCCTCGAAAGAGGGGGCATTTTTTTATTTTTTTATTTTTTGGTTTCAACATAGGTTATCACCCTTGCCCCTTCGGCACGCCGCAGACTCCTGCGTGCATCTGTTTAGAAAACTTTACATAAAAAATGATGAAAACCATTGACAAAACCAATTTAATTAGGTATATTTAGAATATAAAATAACCACGGAGACGAACAAATGAAACTTAAACTTGCTTCTTACATAATCGCTAGCATGTTATATGGTGGTTGCGGATGCGACCCTAGCATGGATATTACAGGTGTATCTAACACAGAAAATGAACATGTATCTGTACCAAACAATAACGGAACAGTTGTTATTGGCGAGGGAAATATAGTCAATAATTATATGGATGGTAAGTTAGTTTCCTCATATAAGCAAACCAATTATAGCAGTAGTTCGATTACTTCTGCACAACATACGTCTGTATTCCCTACTGATTTATCATACATTGGAATATACAAAACTTCTAGTGGGGCAAATCTAGTTATGAAGAATAATACCGCATATTCGATGTCTGTCAATGTCAATTATACGGTGTCATGTTCAATAAATGGGAAGCCTGCACAAACAACTACAAAAACGCTGCATTTTACTTTTGATATGTATGAACAAAAAGAACACGACAATAGTGTAGATGGGTATTATCATGGTGGAATGGACACAATAGAATGTACAGGAACAATAACATCAATCATTCCGACCCCCTATGATGATAGTAATTTCCAAGCATGGACTGGTTCATACCCTATTTCGACTAAATAACTATTAGACCCATCATTTAGGTGGGTGTTCTTTTTACCCTCTCGATATTTTCAACTTGGGTTATCACCCTTCAACCTTCTGCCGCCGTCCCACCCAGGGGTCTGACGACTGGGTTTAATCCACAGTTTGTATCTAATTCTTTACACAAAATCTGTTAAAACCTATTGACAAAACCAATTTAATTAGGTATATTTATATCATAGAAACAAATCAACGGAGATTTAAAAATGGGCTATACAAACTATTGGTCGATTAACAAAAGCAAAAAGAAGTTCACCCCTTATGTTCTCGAAAAGGTTGAGAAAATCTTTTCCGTCTACGCTGAAAGCACGAATGAAAAGCTGGTCGAAACCGCAGGAAGCAAAAAGGGTGCTGTCGTGAACTCGACACGCATCCAATTCAACGGTGGCTCTGACGATGCCTACGAGGACTTCTACATCAACCTCAGACACCGCATTGAGTTCAACTTCTGCAAGACCAATCGGAACCTCTACGATAGGGCTGTCAAGGCTGTCCTTATGTTGCTCGAACAGGAACACTACATCAAGGATTGGCACTTCGACGGTCACTTCTTCGACTCGGAATATGCCAAAGCAAAAGAATTGCTCGAAAAAGCAGGAATAGCACACAAATAAAAAGGAGTTCACAATGGGACTTGATATCAACATCACAACAAAGAAACACGACAACGATTTCCGCAAGCACAACTATCTCTTCCGTTGGGTAGAGAACCGTGTAGGCGGCATCGACAACGAACAAACCTACTACCTTGAAAAGCAGGACATTCAGGACTTGCTCGACAGCATCAATGAAGTTCTCGCCGACCACAGCAAGGCGAAAGAAGTGTTGCCTACGCAGGCTGGGTTCTTCTTTGGTAGCACGGAATATGACGAATACTACTTCGAAGACCTCGAATATGCGAAAAAGAAACTCTCTGCCATGATTGACGATTGGGAAGATGGAGAGCAAGCCGAGTTTTGGGCGTGGTGGTAATGGGGGTATAACATTCCCCGGATGCCCTCGAAAGGGGGCATTTTTATTTTTTCTTTTTTGGGTTTCAACTTAGGTTATCACCCTAGCCTCGACTCCAGCCTGGGGATAATCCGGGTTTACAAAACTTTACATAAAAACGAACGGCTTACTCTTGACTAAACCAATTTAATTATGTATATTTTATATAGCTATTAAACGGAGATATTTTTATGGCTAAAAAGTTCAATCCTAATAAATACACTTATCACTTCAACCTAGGGCATAACGTAAAGCTCGGCGACGGCATCGCAACATGGTCTACCCTTAAAGGGTCTGAATTGCTCTATATCCCTGTCCTTGAAAAAAAGGTGCGTGGCACTTGCAAGGATAGTGAGTATTGCACCAAAGACTGTTATGTAAACAAGAGCTATAACCGCTTCCCAAAGACCGCCCTCTACGGTCATGCTAGGAACACAATAGGGCTTCGCCGTTGCCCTTCCAAGGTGTTCGCTGACCTGCATCACCAGCTTTCCGTCACCAACCGCTTCCGCACTGTACGCATCAACCAGAGCGGCGACATTGAAAATATCCAAGAGCTTGAAATGTGGGTAAACCTTGCTTTGCTCCACCCAAATTTCACTTTTTACATCTACACGAAACAATTTAAGATGGCATCTGAATTTATCTTGTCGAACGGATTGCCCAAAAACTTCCATCTTAATTTCTCGATTTGGCATGAACACGGGGTAAACGAATATTTCAAGGTCGCATCTAATCCAAATGCTCACGCTTTCGTCTATGATGACGGCGAAACCTATATCCCGGCTGATGACTATTGCAGGGCTTACATCAATGGTAAACTCAACCATAAGATAACCTGTGAAGTATGTAAGAAGTGTTATAAGCCAAAGACGAAAGTTATCTATTGCAAGTCTCATTAAATCCGCCCCCGAAAGGGGGCATTTTTATTTTTTATTTTTTGATTTTCAACTTGGGTTATCACCCTAGCCTCGACTCCAGCCGTCCCATCCCGGTGTCCATCCCAGCCTGTAACGAAATTTTTACACAAAAATTGATGGAAACCCCTTGACTGGAACCATTTAATTAACTATATTTATAACAAACAATAGGAGTTAATATGGCATGGGCATTTTCCCTTACAAGAAAAGAAATCAAAAAGAAGTTCAAGTGTTCCCTTGAAGAGTTGCAGAAGCGACCCGACATCAGAACGACCCCTAGCATCGACCCGGACAAAACTATCGTGATAGTCTTGCCGTAGCGGTTTACAAAACTTTACAAAAAATCTATTGACAATATGGATTTAATTATCTATATTATCAATAGAAACAATGGAGACAACTTTATGGTAAACGCAAAGAAAGCACTCAATAATCTTCCCTGCAATGCAGCCGCTTGGACTTACGAAGGTGAGACCAGAAAGAAAACGCATCAGGATGGCATCATCATCGGGCTTTACAAGAAACCTGAAAAGAAGGAATTGGCTGGTCCTGCTCTGGAAGTGGTGCGTGTCATGTCCGACAATGGCAAACTTGTCTGCCGTGTCAACATGAAGCGTCTGAAAGAATTTGGCGGTGAACTCGAAATCGAAGAAAATGTAGGAGTCAATATATTTCCTCGACCTGTATAAGTCCGTTAAAAAAACTTTACAAAAAATCTATTGACAATATTGATTTAATTATCTATATTATCAATAGAAACAAAGGAGGCATACAATGTTCGATTTCATAGGAAAAATATTCAATGGCATCTTTCAGCTCATTACCGATATTATCCTAGCCATCATCATCGTTCTTGCCATCGCCTTGGTCTTGCTTACAGGTCATAGGAACGCTAACAACCCCTATATAGACCATTCTGACCAAATTCAGAAAGCAAAGATTGAAGCCGATAAAGAAGCCCAATATAGGGAAGCCCTCCAAAACCTCTATAACGAATACAGGAAATAGAAAAAGAAAGCTTATTACCTCCGCTGTTCGCCCCCTCGCAAGAGGGGGCTTCTCTTTATCCCACCTTGGGTTTCAACATAGGTTATCACCCCTGCCCCTTCACCTCCTGTCCCATCCCGGTGTCCATCCCAGCTTGTAACGAAAACTTTACACAAAAAGTGATGGAAACCTATTGACGAAACCCATTTAATTAGGTATATTTATATTAGAAACAACGGAGATAAAACCATGAAAGATTACTTTAAGGGTCAAACCATCAACATCAGCAATAAGGTTCGTAAGAACCTTGTTGTAGCAATTAGCAACATCATCCTTGCAAAGCGTGATAAGCTTCCCTCTATCAGCTTCGACAAGATTTTCCAACATGGCAAGCGTGGCAAGTATGTTGTGCGTGTTAGCCATGGCGACAAGGGCGACTATCAGGATATCGTCGGCTACTACGATACCATCACAAGCGACTCGCAGGTTCTCGAACACGTCAATGACAGCCTCCCCCGTGTCCTCAAAGGCCGTTGGTTCATGGTTAAGGCAGGTCGTGATGGGAAGCGTTTCAGCACTAATCAGTGGGTTAAACCGCAATAGGGGATAATATCATGGAAAAAACTACTGCTAAATTCACTGATGAAGAAAAGTTCACCATCGGCTTGTTCGCAAACACGATGAACCAAAAATCGTGTGTTGCTTTCAAAAAGAGCGATGACACCCTTTACATTTCTTCCACAGTTCCTAACAAGAAAGTAAAGAAAGTGGAAATCAAAAAGAGTTCCGATACTGGCTTTGATGTGGAAATCATAAGCGGCATTTGTGTCATCGCTCATATCCATTGGCAGGAAACCCTCATTCAGCTTCTCATGCGTATGCAGGCAGAACTGCTCAACACAGAACTGCTTATAGACGGCTAAAAATTTTTTAAAAAGGAAATTACATCATGGGATACACAAACTATTGGAACCCCTCTAAAAAGCTCAAAACGCAAACTGATGCTTTTCCTCAGCTCATGCTTGACGAGATGACCAAGGTTGTCGAAGCTTACAACGCCAAGCAGAAAAAAGAGGAAATGAAAATCACCTACTACATCACCCAAAAGCATATCGACCTCTATGGCGAACCCGCCACCTACGAGAGCTTCAATGTCAGTCTCGAAAAGGAAGAGCGTATTGGGCGAGCTGGCGTTGATGCGTGGACTTTCTGCAAGACCGCCCGAGAGCCTTACGATGTTGTCGTTAAGACTTTCCTCGTTCTCATGCAGAAGTATGGGCTTATCGACTCGTGGAGCCACGATGACAACAACAGTTGCTCCGAATACCGAAAGGCCAGAGCGTTCGCAAAGAAGTTGGGCATCGACTTCTCACAGTTCAACGCAAGGGGATAGCCAAATGAACCCGTTAAAACCAATCTTCCTGCACACCTTGTCGGAAGTAGAGGTTGTTGAGAATATGGGCGGCTCATTACGAATTGTGCATCCCATATCCAATAAGCAAGTTGTTCGCAAGCTCCACCGCTCTACTGTATGGCACAAAGGCAAGAAAGCCGAATACATCTTTATTGATGGCGTAAGGTACTTCGCCGTCTAATCCATTCCCCCTCGAAAGAGGGGTTTAAATTTTTTATTTTTGATGTTCAACTTAGGTTATCACCCCTCAACCTTCTGCCGCCGTCCCCATCCAAGTCTGTAACGAAATCTTTACACAAAAAGTGATGGAAACCCCTTGACGAAAACATTTAATTAGGTATATTTAGAGCATTGAAACAACTAACATGGAGATATAAAAATGAGCCACAGCGTAACCCTCTACGGAACGACCAACAAGGACAACGACACCACCACCCTCACCACCGAAGGCTTTGTCAAGCTTCCAAACGGAACTTACAAGAAGATGACTGGCCTCACCCCCACCATTCGCATTCCCGATGATGGGAAGGAATGGCAGGTTGTCTACAAGAAGGACGGAGCCGAGTTCGACAAACTCTACAAGAAGTCGGGCAAACTCATGCGTCAGCTCCCCAAGGTTAACATTGAAACCTATCTTCTCACCGAAGACAATGGCACCATTTCCATGTATCGCAAGACCGATGACGATGATGTCAAGTCGGTACTTAACCCTGATTTCACTTGCTATTCCGTAAGGAATGGTGAAATCGTTGAGCGCACGGGTGATGTAATCAGCGGCGATTTTGAAATCGTCAAGGTTGACGAGGATGGAGACCTCCTTATTAAGAACCCGTCCGAGAAGATTTACAGCAAGGACGAAAACGCTGGGTTCTACGAAGCGGTAACCATCGAGGGCGAAACCAACGAGCCTTTCGTAAAGAGTTTCACGATTGACCCCACTACCGAAAAGAAGGCGATTGCTCTCGCACAGAAGTTCGCCAAGGATGTTGAATCCCTCGGTCTTGGCCTCGTTATTCATAGTGGGCAAATGGCTTTCATGAAACTCCCGACGGACATCGGCTTCCCCGTTGAAGGTTCTATCAACCATGAGAAGAAGTACCTCGCTATTCCCGACACGGTCTTCCTCGACAGCGAACTCAACCTGATGCGTTCCCCCTGCATCATTATCGGTGATGAGGAAAAGACTGACGAAGACTAATACCCGCCCCCGAAAGGGGGCATTTTTATTTTCTATTTTTTATTTTCCAACTTAGGTTATCACCCTTCCGCCTTCGCCGCCAGTCCCCATCCCAGTCTGTAACGAAATCTTTACACAAAAAGTGATGGAAACCTCTTGACGAAACCCATTTAATTAGGTATATTTATATCAGAAACAACAGGAGGCTATATGCCAGCTAAAATCAACATCAACAAAGAACTTGAAAAGGCGTTCAACGCCAATTCCAACGCAAAGACCTGCATGGGTCTTTATGCGGTTCATTCCCTGCTCAATGTAGTTCCGCAAGGGTGCTATCCGAAGCTAATCGAATCAAAGCTTAAAGATAACGGCCACCTTCACATTGATTTGACCTACTCCCTTATCAACATCCCGGCAAGGGGAACATGGGAGTTCAGCTTCATGTTCATTAACTCGCATGAGGGGGTTGTTAGTGTCCGTAGGATTTCAGGCGCCATCCATGTTGGTTCCTGCAAGTTCAATCAGGATGAACTCGACAAGCTCGTAAAGACACTTGCAGAAGAATAAGGGGGCTTACAATGATTAAGGTAGAAAATTGGAATGGTCATGGCGGCAGGGAAAACTCTATTTGGGTTTCGCTCGACCGTAAGACAGACAAGGCATATCATCTCGATGATACTGACGCTAAGGTCTCGTTTGGAAACAGAATGAGCGCATACCTCCGTCATGGTGATTACCACTCACATGACGAATACATCGTACCTCATGTAAAGAGTTGCTCTGCTGACTGCGCTGGCTTCACCGTGGTCTTCGATGTGAAGCCCACAAAGAAGCTGATGGAGCAGGTTCGCCAAGTGTTCGTTCAGGTCGTTGGCCCGGATGACCCCGACTTCAAAACGCCTATTCCCCATGTTACGGATATTATCAAGTGGACTCCCACAATGAAGAGCATCCGTGTTGGTGACAAGTGGTCTGACGAAAAGGTATGCAAGGTGAACCCCGAAGGAATTATTAAGTTCTGTGGCAAGAAGTATCTCGTCATGAATGTAAGCACCGATGAAGACCCATCAATAGCCCTCGTTCCTGTTAAATAATTTTTTCTTTTTTTCTCTTGGCAATTTGGATTTAATTATCTATATTGTTAAGAGAAACAAAGGAGATACCAAATGGCAGACCTAACCAAATTTGTAAATTTCTTCAAGTCGAAAGTCCCTGCTTTCATGAAAACTTTTGGCTACAAGTCCAAGCTCGAAGAGGGCGAAGCTGCCCTTATCAATGGTTTCATCGACCATGTTGCCGACGATATTGCCTACTCGGAAATCGTCACTAAAAAGGAAATTGCTGAAACCCTCGTTCTCAAAGGGATTGACAAAGAGTTCGTAAACAAGCATCTCGACACCTTAATCAAACTTGAAGACCTCTACTTCACGCTTGAAAGCTATGTCAATTCCACCAAGTATGTCAACTACTGTGAGAACACAATTAGGACATGGTATCGTCAATACAAAGGCGAACTGAAACGTACTTACACCGAAATCAAGCACGATTACTTTGATGACTATAACGGCTGTTGGACTATTGATGCTTGGCGTAATCCTGACGATGACGAAGACGGGGTCGCTCCCATTGAAGTATATCTTGATGGGTCGCTCAAAATCCGAGATGAAAATGCGTTCTACGATGCTATGCTAGATTTCGGAATTATAGAAGCCATTGAAGAAACTTTAAAAGAAATCAACTCTGCCAAATAACAGAGGCAAAACTTAGGTAAAAAATATTTTTTCTCTTGACAATTTGGATTTAATTATCTATATTGTTAAGAGAAACAAGAACCAAAAAACAACGGAGAAACAACCATGAATATCCCTCTTAACTTTGGCGTTTGCCTTAAATTTGCCATCAAAAAGTTTGCTGAATCAAAACAGGAAGCAACAGAAGAAAATCTCGACAAGTTTGTAACAGAGATTTTCAACAATGTTGCATTTTCTTCTGTCGTAACCCGTAATGAACTCATTGAAACCCTCGTTATCAAAGGGGTTGATAGAGAGTTCGTAAACAAGCATATTGACACCCTGCTCAAAATCGAAGCCGTTAACTATACAGACATAACGATGGTTACGCAACGCAAGTTCATCTTGGATTGTGTAGACCTCATGACCAGATGGTATGACCAGTCCAAGTCCAATCCAAATCCGTTCTACAAAGAAGTCCGTCACGATTACCACAATGACGAAGAGGGATATTGGACTATTGATGCATGGCGTACACCAGACGATGACGAAGAGGGAGTTGCTCCCATTGAAGTCTACGATGATGGACACCTCCAAATCCGTGACGAAATCGCTTGGGGCTTCGCAATCTGTGAACTCAACATTATCGAAGCCATTGAAGAAACGTTAAAAGAAATTCAATCTGAAAACAAGGGGTAAAGTTATGCAAA
>LXOW01436305.1_pt1 | contig 18669 bp, 17 predicted proteins | sample 1368591 | NCBI WGS metagenome assembly LXOW01 (sample SAMN04884650, study PRJNA319009) | bovine gut metagenome | isolation source: Cow rumen | host: Bos taurus | place: Italy: Legnaro (PD) | collected 2014-07-09
AGCGTCAGATGTGTATAAGAGACAGGCTCCGACAGGCTTAAATATTGGTTCTTATAAACTTATTTTTTCTTATCTTTCGTATTATAATCAAATATTTTTTTTATAAATTCTATTAGCTTTTTATGATCTTCTTCTCCAGGAATATATATACAGTTTTTTGCGATAATCCCCCTCTTTCTTTTTTGCTTTCATAAATATAAAGTTTATATTTGTTAGTTCGTTCAAAAATTTAAAAAATGACTAAAATAAAAAACACTTTCTGCATATAACAACAGAAAGTGTTTTTTAAAATTATCTGTTTCTATTTTCGCTTTGCTGATTATCAAAGTCGAACATAGCTTTGAGCGAGCGTTCGAGTTTGAAAGCTGCTTTTTGTTCTTTCTGAGACAGGTTTCTGAAAATGCTTAAAACTTTATCTTTAACAGTTGGATCTGTTTTTGCGGCTTCTTTTATTTCTTTTACAAGACGTTCTTCAACGCTTGAAAGCAAATCAGCTCGTTCAGTCATAACTCTGTCTACAGAGCGATATTTATCTGCTACAACCCTGCGACCTGCTGCCCTAGCATAGTTTCTTATTTCTGATTCAGCATCAGGTTTCATAAAGTCAGCAATGCCTTTCATTATTTCGCATCTTTGAGCAGGACTGTTAACTGATTCGATGTTGAAACCGAAAAGCATAAGACGATATCCGTCTCTAACCCTTATAGCTGCTGCACCAGAAGAATTTACGCCTCTGGTAAAGGAAGTAGGCTTATGGTCTGGACCGTTAAATTCACGTTCATCAGCTATATCTCTAGCACCTTCTTCATATTTGAATATAACTTCAGCGCCAGTTAAAGCGTCGATTTCGTCTGGCCACTTTTGGTTGTTAGAACCATCGCCGCCAAATATCTGGAAAGCCTTTCCTTTTAAGAAATTGCCAACTCCGCTTACAACATGAACATTTACGTCATCTTGTATAAATTCAGCTTTGCATCTTGTATATAAGAAATCGCTATCTCTAAGACAGAAAGCTAAATCCTGACCATCAAGCACAACTCTGCCGCCAACTTTTAAAAATTCGTCTAACGCAGTTATTTCATCTTCATTAAGACTTTGATCTGGGGTTGAATCCTGGCAGCATATAAATACCCAGCCATCCGAATATCTTTTAAGAACTTCAGGGCGAATGTCGCCATCTATGCTTCTATCCCATGAATCGAAAGGTATGCCTGCATCTTGGAACATTTTTTCCAAAACAGGCACAGAAGGTGAATAACCGTCATAGTATACAAACAAAGCATTGCTGGTAGAAGAAAATGCTTCTTTAATAAAGATAGAGCCTGTTAATACAGAATCTGGTATACCTTTTCCCTGCAATGTTATTGTATAATTTATTTCTTCATGAACAGGAGCATCATCTGCTATTTTTAGCTTAAACGCCTTCATTGTTTTCTTTCTGCCTGCGGCAGGAAGTTTTGAAAGTTCAATCGACAATTTGTTTTCTACCAAATATTTACTGTCGCTTTCAAAGAAAACAGTGGCATTTTCAATAGCTTGGCGACCATAATTCTGTATAATTAAGTTACCGTCTATTTCTTCTCCTGCTGCTATTCTGCCGTCTTTATTATTGTCTAAGAACTGAATATCTTCAAGTTTTAAGAACGGCATATTAGGATTTGCTAATTCACTAATAAATTCAAACCATTTAGTGCCTTTAGCCAAAGGCTGAATTTTATATCTCTTTTGATATGCTTTAAAACCTGCTCTGTTTGGGAAGAATATAGACATTCCTCTGGTTTCTTTAAATTTATCTCCATAAGAAGCAACTCTTGCAATAAATCCGCCTTCGCCTTTATTTCCGCACATTGTTTTTAACAATGCTAAAGCAGCAGATTTTGTTTCGCTTGAAACACTTGAATCCTTTGCGACTAACGTTAAGAAATGCCCCAAATCTATATAGTCGTTATAAGAATACATAAGCGATTTTTTTCTTAATTCTTCGATTTTATCTATATCACGACTAATATTTTTTATAACTGTAGAACAAAATCTATTTAGGTCTGTTTTAAATTTTTCCGCCTTGGAAAAATCCATAACAGACATAGCAACCGCAGTATTGCCTTGATAACCATTAGAATAAGATTTAGCATAAGCTTGGGTTACTAATTTAGCTAAAGATAAGCCGTCTAAGTCAGGCTGTTTAACTAATGCAGAAACAAATTCTTCATAAGCCCAGCCTCTTTCGGGTTCAAGGTCTGGAGAACCTACTTGGCATTTTGCATAAGGATATGAAGCCCAGCCAACTTCTGCCATTTGCATTAAACAAGCGTCAAAACCAAGCATTTCGATAGGCTGACCAAGGATGTTTACTACCTCTTTTAAGGTTTCCGCCAACGTTGGGATATCCATTGAGGTATTAGAAGTATAGTCATAAGAAATATTGTAGGAAATCTTTGGCGCTTTAATCGGCGTAGCTTTTTGAGAAGATTTCTTAGCTGGTTTTACAGGTTGATTAAAATTACCAGAAAAACTAAAAGACATTGGAGCATTTTTTATACTTTGTTTTTGTGCTTCCATACTGGTGCTAATACCTATTTCATAGCCCCTGCCTTCTTCTACGTCGTTTTCTTCTAAGCCTGCTGAAACTTCCTTCCAGCCGCTTCCATGATTCCAAAGAATTAAAGCATATTTTCTTGCAGGAAAATTATCTTTTGCCCATGCAACAAACTCAGTTAAAGTTTTAGGAGAAGCTGAATCAACATCGCCTAAATCTTCTAGCATAGGTGAGCCCAAAGTCTTTTTTGATTTATCTTTTGTGATATAGTATCTTCTGGTTCCAGACCACTTTTCGGAAGAATTTTTAGAATAACCGCCATTTCTGTCTATTTGAGCCACAAAATTAACATTTTCGGTCGAACCATATTTTTCTATTTCGTTTATATCTACTATTGAAGCTTCTTCAAGGTTGTTGTCAGCAGCCATAAAAAGCATAAAGGTCCATTCTTTTTCTGGCTGAGGCAAATTAACGCTTTCAGCAGCAAAAGAAGTAGAAGAAGCCAATAACAAGAAAACAAATATACTTGTTACTATACCTATTATATTCTTATTGTTTTTCAATGTTTTATTCTCCGAATAAACTTATGACAGTTATATTTTTATCTAATAATTATACTTTTCGGTACATAAAGTGTCAAGTGTAGCACTGTATGTATAGTAAAAAATGAAGTTAAATTTTTGTGCCTAATAATATTATTTAAAAAAAATGCCGATAACAAGATTGACTTATATTATATGGAATAACTATAACATGATTTTACAAAACTTAGAAAAAATTCTTAATGGCTTTTCCAAATGTAGCGTTGCCGTTTTAGGCGATGTTATGCTAGATGAATTTTGCTGGGGCAAAGTCAGCAGAATTTCTCCAGAAGCACCTGTTCCCATTGTTCAAGTAAAAAAAGAAACAAGACGACCAGGCGGTGCCGCTAACGTTGCTTCAAATCTGGTTTCCCTAGGGGCTAAAGCTCATATTTTTGGAATAATTGGCGATGATGGGCAAGGCAGACGACTTACCGAAGAACTTCAAAGAGAAGGCATTGGAACTTCAGGTCTAATTATTGATTCTGGCAGAACCACATCTGTAAAGACAAGAATTTTAGCCCAAAATCAGCAAATGTTACGTGTAGACAGAGAATATACCGAACCAATAGATTATGAACGGCAAAAAACCTTATTGAAAGCCATGTTAGATTTGTCCGACGAATTAGACGGAGTTATTGTCTCTGATTACGCAAAAGGCGTAATTGTTGAAGATTTATTTAAAGAAGTAGTTTCAAAATTCAGACAAAAAGGAAAATTTATTGCCGTAGACCCAAAACTTAAAAATTTTCCATTATATAAAAAGCCCACTATAATAACTCCCAACACAAAAGAAGCAGAAGAAGCTCTTGGCAGAGTTTTTGAAACAGAAGAAGACGTTCTGCAAGGCGGAGTTGATTTACTTAAAATAAGTGGTTCAGACGCTATTTTAATAACAAGAAGCGAAAATGGAATGACATTATTTGAACGTGGCAAAAAACCTATTACAATACCTACTTTTGCAAGAAACGTTTATGATGTAACAGGAGCTGGCGACACTGTTATAAGCACATTTAGCCTTGGATTAGCCTCTGGTTGTTCTATGAGCGAAGCTGCTGAAGTATCAAATCTTGCCGCTGGAGTTGTTGTAGGAATTGTAGGCACTGCAGCCGCCACACCCCAGCAAATTCTTGAGCACTATAAGCGTATTTATAAATAGGAGCAGATATGTCTGAATTACAACAATTTCTTCTAGAAGATTTAAGAGCTATGAGTATGACAACTTACTCAAGCATAATAAAAAACAGCGATAATAATGAAAACTTTTTCGATAGCTACTCAAAATCCCTTAAAATATTAGTAGATGCGTTATCAAAAGGAAAAAAGATTTTAGTCTGCGGAAACGGCGGTTCAGCCTCTGATGTTGAACACATGGCAGGCGAAATCGTAGGTCGTTTTGGTTTTGATAGAGACTCACTTCCCTGCGTTTCTTTATGCGGACCAACAGCTACTTTTACTGCAATTGCTAACGATTATGGCTACGAAGAAGTATTTGCAAGGCAAGTTAAAGGAATTGGCAGTGAAGGCGATGTTCTTATAGGCATTTCTACCAGCGGTAATTCAGCAAATATAGTTAAAGCTTTCGAAGCTGCAAAGAACAAAAATATTATTACTATTGCCATGACAGGCTCAAAAGCATCAAAGCTTTCCGAAAAAGCAGACGTATGTTTACGTGTTCCATCTCATTTAACTCCACGCATACAAGAAATACACGGGCTCATTATTCACAGCTTATGTCGCGGTATTGAAAACATTATTTTTAAAGATAAGGTTAAAAAGCCTGCTTTACCTGCCCAAAAAATCATTAAAGACAAAAAAGACATAGAACTTTTAGCAGAAGCAATAAAAGGTTATAAATCAGTATTCACCAATGGCTGTTTCGATATCCTACATCCAGGACACGTTTATATTTTACAGGAATGTCGTAAACATGGCGACTTGCTTATTGTAGGACTCAACTCTGATGATTCTATAAAAAGATTAAAAGGTGAAAGCCGCCCATATCACAAATTCAACGACAGAGCTAACGTACTTGCAGCTTTAGAATGTGTTGATTACATAATAGAATTTAGCAAAGATACTCCTAAAGAACTTATAGAAACTCTTACTCCAAAAATACTTATAAAAGGTGGAGATTACACCGTAGAAACAGTAGTTGGAGCAGAGCACGTAATGAAAAATGGGGGCGAAGTTGTAATAATTCCATTGTTAGAAGGACATTCAACGACAGCAATACTAAATAATGAAAGATAAAAGATAACTTTCTAACTTAAGTTCTCTTTTAACTTCTAGAGGAATAGATATATGGATAAAAAATACTCAATAATAGGCGTGGTGCCTGCAAGACTAGCTTCAACCCGTTTACCAGAAAAAATGCTAGCAGACCTGAATGGTATTCCATTAGTTGTAATGACAGCTAAAAGAGCTATGGAAAGCGGTGCTTTCGATCAAGTTGTTGTTGCAACAGACTCTGAAAAGATAGTTAAGGCCGTAGAAAAATGCGGCTTTAAAGCATTTTTAACCGATCCTGCCCTTCCCTCTGGCACCTGTCGTGTAGGAGAAGTCGCAAAGCAACTCATAGCCGATGTATATGTGAATATTCAAGGCGATGAGCCATTGATAGACGGAGAAGGCTTAAAAAGAGTCGCAGAAAGTTTTAAAGACCCAAAAGTAGAAATGGCTACTTTGTCTTTTCCATTAAGAAAAGAAGACGAAAACAACCCAAATGCTGTAAAAGTCGTGTATGACGCAAATGGCGACGCTCTTTACTTTTCAAGAAGTTTATTGCCTTATCCAAGAAACAGCGAACTATTTAAACCATTAAAACATGTCGGCGTTTATGGTTACAGGCGCGAAACGCTGTTAAAATTAATAAATCTTACTCCATGCTCATTAGAAAAAATAGAAAGCCTCGAACAATTAAGAGCTCTATACTATGGAATAAAAATCAGAGTTCTTCCTGCAGTAAAAGATTCTGTAGGAGTAGACACAGCAGAAGACCTCGAAAGAGTAAGAAAGATATTGGAAAGCGCAAAACTGAAAGCAGAAAAATAAAAGATAGCTTTCTGTTAACTCTACATTTAGGAAGGATTTTTTGTATGATAACAAAACTATTGCTTGCGTCAGTGTTTTGTCTTGTTCCCTTAATTGCTATAGCAGCCGCAGCAGGCTCTGAACTATTTCTTTCCGACAATGATATAGATCTCCTTGTTGGAGTGCCAAGAGGAGTTCGAGAACCACTTGATTCCAGACGCACTAAGCTTGAGACACCTAAAACAAACGAATTTTCAAACCTGCTTGATGAAGATTATTATATAAACGATAGTATTACTATGCCTGATTGGCAAGATGCTGATGAAAAATCTCCAAAAAAAGAAGAAATAGAAAGTGAATATTTAGATTTGGTTTCAGAAACCCAAACTCTTGACAGTTCAGATTTAAAAAAAGATTTTGAAGATTTAGAAAATATAGAATATGCAAATAAAACAAACATTGCTTCAAATTCAAATGAAATTTTAAAAGAAGAAATTGAAACAAAACAAGAGGTATGGTAAAGTATAGGTAAAGTATTCAGGAGGAATAGAATGTCTAAGGTTCACCGCAGGACGAATTACATTATTAAACCCGGTTTTCAAAGCCGTTTAACAACTATATTTATTCTTATTGTAATTATAGTAGCCAATGTTGTAGGAGCTCTTGTTTACCTAAATACTATCCATTCCCTAGAGGAAACATTTAATGACGCAAAAATTCCAATAGAAGAAGGAAGATTATCTAAAAATCTCTTGCCAAGAGTTATTCTATCAGAATTTTTAAGTATTATTTTGGTTACCTTTATATGTATAATAGTAACTCATACAATAGCTGGTCCTGTTTACCGAATGGAGCGAGTTGCGCGGAGTATTGGAGACGGAGATTTAACCAATTTAATAAAATTACGTCCTAAAGATGAGTTAAAAGACTTAGCCGATACCATGAACGAAATGACTCTCGGCATAAGAAATAAAGTCATAGCTCTAAAAGAAGATACTGCAAAAGTTCGTGAAGGAATCACCTTAGCTAAATCTACAGGAGATTTAAGCCATTTAAATAATTTATTAACCTCCGTAGAAGGACTAGAAAAAACATTAAACAGCTTTATTCTTGAAAAAGAAATCGTTAAAAACGAAGTAAAAGAAGAAGAAAAAGAAGAAGAAGAAAAAGATAAAAATGTAAACTCTGAAAATGAAGGTGAAGTTAAAAGCGAAGATCAAGCTACCGCTTAACAACTTAATTTCTACATAAAAACAGCCCTCATGTTATTTATATTGCATGAGGGCTGTTTTTATTCTATAAAACTTGAATTAAACACTAAAAAAATTTATAGTAAAAAAAGCGATTTATAAAGGAGACTGCGATGAATAAGATTGTTGAATGTGTTCCTAATTTTTCAGAAGGTCGTGACGAAAGCGTTATTGAGGCTATAGCTAATGCAATAAGAAATACTAAAGGAGTTAAACTCTTAGACGTAGACCCAGGAAAATCAACAAATAGGACCGTTTACACTTTTGTTGGAGATGAAGAAACTATTATAGAAGGCGCTTTAGCGGCTTGCAGAGTTGCAAGAGAAAAAATTGACATGCGATATCATCACGGTGAGCACCCAAGAATGGGCGCTTTAGACGTGTGTCCATTTGTTCCTGTTGCCAACGTAACAATGGAAGAATGTGTAGAAATATCTAAAAAATTCGCTAAACGCGCTTCCGAAGAACTTGGCATACCTATGTATCTCTATGAATATTCTCAAGATAAGACTTATCGAAAGAAACTGCCAGATATCCGCAAAGGCGAATACGAAGGCCTAGCAGAAAAAATAAAGCAGCCAGATTGGAAACCAGACTATGGACCAGCAGAATTTATTCCAGAATGGGGCGCAACAGTTACAGGAGCAAGATTTTTCCTAATAGCCTATAATGTAAATATTTTAGGAACAAGCAATCAAGCTCATAGAATAGCTCTTAATCTGAGGGAAATCGGGCGTGGTCCCAAAGAACCAGGCAGATTTAAAGAACTTAAAGGTTTAGGCTGGTATGTTGACGAATACGAAATGGCACAATGTTCATTTAATTTAAACAATTACAATGTAACTTCTATTCATGATGTTTTTGAGGCAGTAAAAGAAGAAGCGGCAAAATTAAACGTAGGCGTAGCAGGCTCCGAGCTTGTAGGACTTGTTCCACTGGAAGCAATGTTAAAAGCTGCTGATTACTACATCGAAAAAGAAAATCTCTTTATTCTGGAAGAAAGCCAAAAAATAAAACTAGCCGTAGATAGATTAGGACTAGATTCAATAACTAAATTTAAACCTCAAGAAAGAATTATAGACTATATAATAAAAGAAGAACCAAATGAACCACTCGCTTCTTTAAGCACAAGAAAATTCATTGAATCAATAAATGCAAGAACCTCTGCTCCAGGCGGTGGAAGTGCCTCTGCTGCCATTGCAGCAATAGGTTCAGCATTAGGCTCTATGGTTGCAAAATTAACTTACGGGGTAAGAAAATTTGAAAAACAAGAACCCGAACTAAGAAAGATTATCCCTGTTCTACATGAAACAACTTTAAAGCTAATTCCATTAATTGACGCAGATACAAACGCTTTTAACGATTATGTAGAAGCTATGCGTTTGCCTAAGAATACTCCTGAACAAGAAAAAATACGTTTTGAAAAAATGCAAGAAGGGCTAAAGAAAGCAGTATCTGTGCCTTTAAACACAATGAGAATAGGAGATTTAGCTTGGGATATGATGGTAGAAGCCGCTACCTATGGAAATATTGCTTCAAAATCTGACATGCAGGTTGGAGCAAGAGCGCTTGAAGTCGGTATTTGGGGCGCATACCAAAATGTTTTAATAAACATGAAAGACATCAAAGACGAGGATTTTACTAAAACGACATTAGAAGAAGCTTCTTTAATGCAAAAAAGAGCTGAAGAAATGCGAGATAAAATCCTGGAAATCCTAGATGACAGAAGCTAATTAAACTTAAATTCCCCAGACGGCGTCTGGGGAATTTAGCATTAAACAGAAATTATATCTGAAAATTATAAGGAAATCAGTTTATTTACAGCTTCAGGCGTATTAAGATTTGTTATAATATAAGGGTCGTCGGTTAATACGTAGTTTATTTGGTTTGGGTGGTTTTGTAAAACTTGCTTTGCTCCATTAGCTAGGTTTATGTCAAACATTTCTTTGCATGCCCAATCTGGAAAAATTGTCGGATGCCCACGTTTTGTTCCATTAGACGGAATAGTTATATAATTAATTTTTTTCTTCCACGTATTTATAATCTCTAATACAGTGGAACTTTTTATTAAAGGGTGGTCTGTTGGCCAAAGCAAAATAGAATAATCGTCATCTAATTCTTTTAAAGCAATCCTGATTGAACTCAAAGGGCCTAATTCTGGATGTGGATTATTTAACCAAACTCCATTAATACTTTTAACAAATTCCTGCGATATTTCATCATTAGATTNNTAAAAATGTTTTACCAAATATTCTTACATGCTGTTTTGGCATTCCCATTCTTTTAGAAAAACCAGCAAGTAAAACTAAAGAAGCTAATTTACTCATAATAATTAACCATAAAACCATTTTTATTAAGTTTTTTATAAAAAATTCTTTATAGCTGACATAAATTAGTATATCATATTTCAATCCATATGTTATTATTTGGTTTTATAAATTAAAAAATCTAAAAATCGGAGATGATAATATGTTACCTTCACAGGGTATGCAAGGCGGATTGCCTACAGCAGGCGGGTTAAAACCATTAGGTTCAACTCAATCTTCAATGCCATTAACACCCCAAAAAAAAGAAATTGCTCCACCAAAATGCTTTGGTACAGATTATTTTGGTAAATGGAATACTACAGGTATGACTTTTGATTCAATGAAAGTTGACCGACCCGATTATCAGTCAAAATGCTGTAATTGCCCAGTCTTTGAACGTTGCTATCAAATCAACCACATAAGAATTATGAGAATTAAGAGATAATATCAGTGCTGTATCAAACTGATAATAATAAATAAAAAATGGAAAGGAAATAGGAAATGCGAGTTTACGACATCATCAAAAAGAAACGTGACGGACACAAATTAACTCAGGAAGAAATTATCTTCATGGTAAAAGGTTATGTAGATGGTTCCATCCCTGATTACCAAATGTCTGCCTTTTTAATGGCTGTTTATCTTAAAAACATGGATGACGAAGAAACCTATTGGTTAACAGAAACCATGCGTACAAGCGGCGATTTAATTAATTTAGACGGTATTGAAGGCTTTACTGTAGATAAACACTCAACTGGCGGTGTCGGTGACAAAACTTCCCTAGTTCTAGGTCCTGTTCTTGCCGCTTTAGGCTTAAAAGTCGCAAAAATGTCAGGCAGAGGATTAGGTCACACTGGCGGAACCATAGATAAACTTGAAGCAATAAAAGGTTTTTCCTGCGAATTAACCACAGAACAATTTATCAACAGCGTTAATAAAGTCGGCGTTGTAATTGTCGGACAAAGCGGAAATCTTGTTCCAGCCGACAAAAAGATGTATGCTTTAAGAGATGTTACTGCTACAGTCGATTCTATTCCTCTAATTGCAGCTTCTATTATGTCTAAAAAATTAGCCGTAGCTAACAAAGGCTTAGTTCTAGACGTAAAAGTAGGAAGCGGCGCTTTTATGAAGACTGTAGAAGATGCTAGAAAACTTGCCAAATTAATGGTAAGTATCGGTAAACAAGCTGGCAGAAAAGTAACCGCCGTTCTAACCAATATGGACGAACCTCTTGGTGAAATGGTTGGAAATGCTTGTGAAGTTAAAGAAGCAATAGATACTTTGCATTACAAAGGTCCAGAAAGCTTTACAACATTGATTAAAGCTCTTGCAGCCGAAGCTCTTGCAATGAACACTGGTTTAAGCCATGATGAAGCAACTCAAAAAGTTGTTGAAGTTCTAAAGAACGGAAAAGCATTTGAAAAACTTTGCGAAATGGTTGAAAACCAGGGCGGAGATGTCTCTATGATCAGAGATTACTCCAAATTGCCTTCTGCTGAAAAGACTGTAGAACTCAAAGCTGATAAAGACGGCTATATCAGCGCAATACAGTGTGAAGAAGTTGGTTTGTCAGCAATGATGCTCGGCGCCGGCAGAGAAACCAAAGAAGACAAAATTGATATGGGCGTTGGCTTAAAGCTTGTTAAACATGTTGGTGATAAAATATCTAAAGGCGATGTTCTTGCAGAACTTTATGTAAATCCTGCAAGAGATTACAAAAAAGCTATGGAACGCTTAAATGAAGCTATCACAATAGTTCCACAAGAAGTAAAAGCACAAAAGCTTATTATTGATATCGTGAAATAATTAAAAATCTTCTGTTGCCCAATTATTTGGGCAACAGATTTAAAAAGAGGTTTGATATGCTTGATGAAACTTTAAGAATGGGTTTTGAAGATAATGAATATGCCCTTCTTTCTAAGTTTGCTTGCAAATCAAGAGAATCCTTAGGCAGAGAAAAAACCGAAAAAGACTGTTTTATTAGAACCTGTTTTCAACGAGATGTAGACAGAATAATACATTGTGAATCATTTCGTAGGTTAAAACATAAAACTCAAGTTTTTTTATCTCCAACTAATGATCATTTCAGAACAAGATTAACTCATACTCTTGAGGTTGTGTGTACCGCAAGATGCATATCTCGTTGTCTTCGTTTAAACGAAGATTTAACAGAAGCAATAGCTCTTGGACACGATTTAGGCCATACTCCTTTTGGGCATAGCGGTGAAGTTGTTCTTAATGATATTAGCGAAAGCGGTTTTCATCATGCTTCTCATGGCGTTAGAGTAGTTAAATATTTAGAAAAAAAAGGCGAAGGTTTAAACTTAACTAAAGAAGTAATAGACGGAATTTTAAAACATAGTAAAGGGAAAACAGGTCCAGCCTCGTTCGGCTCAGCAGAAGATCCTGCAAAACCTCTAACCATTGAAGCACAAGTTGTGAGAATAGCCGATTTAGTAGCTTATGTTAACCATGATGTAGACGATGCAATTAGAGCAGGCGTTATACAAGACAAAGATCTTCCCCATGAAGTAAACGAAATACTTGGAAACAGACATTCGGTTCGTATTCATAACATGGTAAAAGATATTATACAAAATAGCCAAAATAGCCCACTAATAAAAATGAGCGATAAAATGGAACATGCAACCGCTTCTTTAAAATCATTTTTATATAATGACGTATATACACGCCCAGAAATAGACGATGCGGTTCAGAAATCAAAGGATATGCTTTTTAGATTAGCTGAATGGTATATAAAACATAAANNAGGGCTCTTATAGATTATCTCGCTGGAATGACAGATGATTTTGCCATTAGAAAATTTCAAGAAATATTTATACCTCTATTCTATTCACTTCCAGAAAGAAAGACTGGTAATACGGAGAATCACGTATGAAAAATAAAATGCTTACCATAACCAGAAATATATTTTTTGGTATTGGTTTAATTTATTTACTATGGGGAGCAATGTTTGTAAATACTTTCTTTGGTATGTATGAAATAAAAACATACTCTGATAATTACAACGTTTTATACGTTCCTGCTATGCTTAATCTTAGCAAATTAGTAAATGAAATTTGTAATATTTCTGAAAAAATAATACAAGAACTATATGTCAGTAAAAAACTAAAAACTGAAAGAGAAAATTATGATATTTCAATTAAAAATATTGACTATTTGTGTAACAATTTCATAGATTCAATAACAAAATTAAAATCTTCACAAGCAGGGGCAGCATTTACAAACATCCAAGTTACCACAATAGAGAATAGTAGAAATGAATTTAAAAAAATAATAGAAAATATTTACGAGACCTCAAACATAGAATATGAAAAAGAAAATGAAAAAAAAGAAAAAGAAAATAGTAGAGATCTTCGAGTAGCGACGCAATGCAAATCTATTATTGAAGCAAAAGAAGATTTTCTTAACGCAATTAATGGTGAAACAATTCAAAATCAGTTTTCTGCNNTTCTTCTATAATATTGGCTCAAATAGTCGCTATTATAGTTTTTATTTGTTTATTAATATATTCCAAGATTATTTCAAACAGGCTTTCCGATCCAATAAACAAAATAGTAAATGCCATGAGCGACGTTGAAAAAGGGCAGTTAAATACAAGGCTGCAAATACATACTAAAGATGAATTTGAAACTATCGCAAAAAATTTTAATCATATGCTAGATGGAATCTGCATTATGATTTCAAGGGTTTTAGGAACCAGCGATAACCTTGCAACCAGCTCACAAGAACTTAGTTCAGCTTCTGTTCAATCAGCCGCAACATTGTTAGATATTTCTAAAAACGTAAACGGCATAAATAATTCCTCTTTAGAAATATCTCATAACCTTGAAAAAACTTCAACTTCGGTTGAGCATTTTTCAAATTCAGCGCAAAAAGTTGCAGCTCTTGCCTCTGAGGCAGTTAAAGCAGTTGTTTTAACAACAGAAGCTGCAGATAAAGGCGGTAAAACAGTTAAACAATCAGTCGAAATGATTGGCAAAATAAAAGAATCTGTTGATGTAGCAACTCAAGTTATTCTAGACCTTAATTCCGCTTCATTGCAAATAAGCGAAATAGTAAACACAATAACAGCAATATCTTCTCAAACAAACCTGCTTGCATTAAATGCAGCTATAGAAGCCGCAAGAGCAGGAGAACAAGGTAAAGGCTTTACTGTTGTCGCAGGAGAAGTAAGAAAGTTAGCTGAAGAATCAGCAGAAGCAGCAGAAGCAATTGCAACAAGAATAGAAAATATTTTAACAAAAACTCAAAATGCCGTTGATTCTATGACATTAGGCAGAGGCAGAGTTGACGATGGCATAAGAATTATTAGAGAAGTAAATACAGGCTTAGACAATATAATAAACAGCGTTAACGATGTTAATAAAAAAATCACAGAAATCAGTGCAATATCTTCTGAACAGTCTGAAAATTCAATGACTATGACAAAAACTATTGAAGATATTACTTCACTTACTAAAAATACCACAGAAAGGCTTGGAGTAGTTGCTACATCAGTAGAACAACAAACAACAACAGTATCTCAAGTTTCCAATGCTACAGAAGATTTAGCAAATCTCGCTGATGAAATGCACTTACTTGTCTCCAGATTTACGATAAAATAATTATGGATAATCAATTAAAAATAAACTGGGTAAAAACTTGGATTATAAACCTTATAGACGTATATCTTTTTGCGGCTGCTCTAAATTGTTTATTCCAGTGGCTTGCAAATGGCACCAAACACGATTTAATAGGTTGTATAATAAGTGTTACTTGCGGGGCAATAATATACATAATTAGTAAAAAGTCTAAAAATCAAAACAAATGCATCGNNAATATAACAAATAACAATAATAATTCTTCAGCTATAAAATCAGTTAGTCAAACTAGTTCTGAAAAACAATAACGATATGGCAAATCAAAAAGTAATATATGCGCAAAGGCACTATGAATCTGCTCTTGAGTCGTTTGAAAAAGGGCTTTACAATAAGGCTATTCAACAAATAGATAAAGCAATTCAAAATACGCCTAATAATCCAGATATGCAAGCAATGAAAGGCGTTTTCTTTCATCGTTTAAATGAATTAGAAGAAGCCGAAAAAGCATATAGAAAAGCATTAAAATTATATCCAGACCATTCTTACTCACATTTTAACCTTGGTATTATCAAAATGAAGGAAGGTTTGCCCACAGAAGCTATTCAAGAATGGCACTCCGTATTAGTAAATTCTCCAGACGATTTAGAAGCGTTATTTAATATAGGAGTAGCTCTTACCCATGTAAATAAATGGAAAGAAGCTATTCAATTTTTTGAAAAAGTTATTGAAATACAGCCTAATCACGCCTTTTCTCATCTAAATCTTGCCGTTATATATAAAGAGCAAAGTCAATACGATCAAGCTAGGTTTTATTTTAATAAATTAAAATTAATAGACAGTACTTATTCTGAAGCCGCAGATATTGAAATAGAAAAATGCAATAATCTCGAAAAGAATGAACGAGAACGTCTAACTATAGATATTCCAAATAGTGATTTATCATCACTTATGGAAGATGACTCACCATATATGAAAGCAATGTTTGCACTTGCACAAGAAAAATTCGACGAAGCTTTGAATATAGCCACAGGCATACTTTCACACAACTCTGAAGACGAAAATGCTCTTATGCTCAAAGGACAAGCATTACAAGGTTTAAGAAAAACCAATATGGCTATAGCAGCTTATACTTCAGTTCTTAAAATTAATCAAAGATCGACGGAAGCTTTATTTAATTTAGGTGAAATTTTCCGTGAAATGAATCTACCAGAAAAAGCATTAGAATACTATGAAAGAGTTGTCGAATGTGACCCTGAACATAGTATAGCTTTAAATAGTATTGAGGAAATAAAGGCAGTATTGCCCCACAGAAGATGATGAACGAACAAACAAAAAAAAGAAAAGGTCTTTTAAGAAAAGCTGGAATACAATTCAGGCTTACAATACTTATATTAGCCGTTGCGCTGATTCCTCTCAGTTTGCTTGGATATAAAGCTTTTAACGACCAAAAAGAAATAATTATTAAAGAAGTTACAGAAAGCCATGTTGAATTATCTAACGTTCTAGCCCATGGCATATATGAAAATTTAGAATTTACTAGACGCTTACTAGATACAATTGGAGATTTAGAAGCAATAAACTTGATGCACAAAGGAGTTTCAGGCGATTTATTCAAAGCTTTGATGCGCCAATTTCCATTTTTCAGACTTATATATCTTATAAATAACGAAAAGAAAATAATAGCCACCACAGATCCATCAGTGGAATTGCCAAAAGATTGGTTATTCTCTAAAGCTATACAAAGAAGCTACCAAGGTGCATTATCTACTGTAGTTACACCACCAGGCGGCGTTCCATATATGACTCTAGAGTCTATAATTAAGTCTCCAAAAAACAGTGGAATTGTCGGTGTTATTATCTCAGAAGTTAATTTATTTAATATAAGAGAACTATTAAAAAATGCACTTAAAAATTCTAAATCACAAGGTTTAGTATTAGATGAAGTTGGAAATATAATAGCAAAATCTTCTGATTTAGCAAGACCATTAAATATGACAGCCGATGCAGTTATGGAAGAAGATTTAACAAGACTGAATACCATAGATGGTGAGCCTTATCTAATTACTGCTGTATCATTAAAAAAATTCGATTTTTATCAAGCTCCAAACTGGACAATAGTATTGCAAGTTCCAGAAAGCGTAGCTTTTGAAGCAACAGAAAAATTCAAAGTTAGAATTTCCCAAATATTGCTTGTAACCACGCTGATAGCAATTCTCTTTGCTTTCTTACTTTCCCATACCTTTACTGCTCCTCTTAGCAACTTAATAGAAGGCGCAAAATTCTTAAGTAAAGGTGACTTTGAGCATAAAATAGTCCCACATAGAGACGACGAAATAGGTGATCTAACTATAACTTTCGATGAAATGAGAGTTAACCTTAAAAATACCAGAGAAGACTTAGATTATCGTATTTTACAACTAGAAACTCTGTATGAAGTCGGAAAAATAATAAGTTCTGAATTGAATTTTAAGAAATTACAGAATATGATTCTGGAAATCGTTGCCAAAGTTATAAAGGCCGAAAAAGGTTCTCTTATGATATTAGACGATACAGAAAATGTCCTTACAATAGGCGTTGCTGTAGGTTTAAGCGAAGAAATAACAAGAGACACTCGTATGGAAATAACCCAATCAATAGCAGGCTGGGTTGTTAGAAATAAAAAGCCTCTATATATAAAAGATGTTGAAAAAGACGAAGTATTCAGAAGCATAAAAAAAGAGAATGTACAAAAAGGCACTCTTATGTGTATGCCTTTAATTGCAAAAGATAAAATATTAGGCACTTTGAACGTTTCAAAATCTGTTCCTGGAGGTTTTAACGAAAGAGATTTTGAAACATTTAAAAGCCTAGCAAACCAAGCTGCTATAGCCATCGATAATGCTAGATTGTATAGATACGCAGTTACAGACGAAATGACAAAACTATATAATCATCGCTATTTCCAGCAACGCTTAGACGAAGAATTACAAAGAAGCGTTAAACATGAAACTCATGTTGCTCTTATGATTCTAGACGTAGACCACTTTAAGAAATTTAATGATACCTACGGACATCAGGAAGGCGATAGAGTATTAAAAACAGTTGCAAGACTTGTTGAATCAAATATAAGAGAAATAGACGTAGCTGCACGTTACGGCGGTGAAGAATTTTGCGTTATTTGCCCAGAAATACAACCAAATGGTGCTTTAATTCCAGCCGAACGCATAAGAACAGCAATAGAAAATTATGATTTCAGAATTAACGGTAAACCTGTTTTATTAAGAATTTCTATTGGAGTTGCATGTTATCCAGATAACGCAGTAGACAAAAAAGATTTGATAAAAAAATCAGATACGGCTCTCTACTATTCCAAAGAAAATGGCAGAAACAGAAGTACCTTATTTGAAACATTTATGGATACAAGCAAAAGCGAAAAATAAACAATCTTAGCTATTTCTGAACAAAAGTTCCTAACACTCTAATAAGACAAATAGTTATTTATAAATAATTAACTTTTCATTCCATAAAGTTTATCAGATCTATCAAAAGCATCTTTATAGTTTATATCGACATTACAGATTTTATCATATAAACGCAAAGCTTCTTTATATTTTTTTTCATCTTCTAATGCAAGGGCAACATCATATAAAAGATCTTTCATATCATTTGTCATCATTTCAGGATCTAAGTTAAGCGTATTTACCAATTCTAGCGCCATAATTGGTTTCTTTTGCTCTAATCTTGCTTTTATAAGCAATATTCCCATATCCTTGTTCCTACTAGACGCATAATCGTTATTAAGCAAAAAGACAACTTCATCCCATTTACCAGAATTAGCTGCTGCTTGAGCTTTTGCAAGGTTTTGTTCTGTCTGTAGTTTGCTAGCAGCTACATTAACCTGTGCAGCAGGAATAGGAGTAACAGCATCATTAGAATTGTTTTCATTAGAGGATTCATTGCCTAATTCAGAAAGAAAAGTATCAGATAGATTAAATGGATCAAGCGTTGGTAAATCTTCCGCTGTTCTTTCAGCTGGTTCTAAACCGCTCCAATCAGAACCATTAATATTGTTCTGTTCATTAGCGGATATTCCGCTGTTATCTTGCTGCGCTTTAATAGAAGCTTGAAAATCTTCAAAAGTCGGTAAAACATCATCCTTTTGCTTTTCTTCTAATCGTGGTTCAAGCTTAGGTAATTCAACAGCAATATTGTCATCCTTTAAGAAATCAGGCAATGGAACTTCACCAGGTAAATTGTTTGGATCAAAACCTTCTGGAGGAGGCTCAACAAAATTTTCTATAGAAGCTTCAGCGTTGAAATCAGTTTTTTCTGCTTCTTTTATATCTGGTATAATTGGAGTCTGTTCCACTTGGGCAATTTGAG
>LXOW01265741.1_pt1 | contig 18634 bp, 14 predicted proteins | sample 1368591 | NCBI WGS metagenome assembly LXOW01 (sample SAMN04884650, study PRJNA319009) | bovine gut metagenome | isolation source: Cow rumen | host: Bos taurus | place: Italy: Legnaro (PD) | collected 2014-07-09
TGGATGGGTTCTGAGGTGTTGAGGTTGGTCACAAAGCCCTGTATTTTGCCATACTTTGTCGGGTTTGTGATGTCGTTGATTTTCTTACATGAAGTCGCCATGCACAGCGCAAAGGCGAGCACTGCGAAAACGGCNNTTTGCAAACATGAATACCGACTCATTCTACATATTGCTGCTATGCTTCGTCTCGGGCTTGACGCAGTGTTTTTTGACATTATGTGGCATCTACATGCTTTTGAAACACCGTAACTATCAATTTCAAAGGGTTTTTGCTTTTGTCTTAATCTTGCATGGGATCTGCTTTTTCAATAACTTCGTGGTATTAGTTTGCAACAACCAGCCTTACTCTGAGTTCCTCAACACCTTCTTGGTACTCTTCGACTATGTGATTGTGGGCGGCTACATGATGTTTGCGATGTCGTTGGTGTTTCCTAATCGTTACAGAATGCGTCAGCTTCTGCTTTTGGAAATACCTTATTTAATAGCCATGCTCTTATTTGCTATTTGCCGAAATTCCATAGTTTTGGCAGTCGTGCAAATATACACCTTAGCGGTTTCATTGGTCTTACTGGTGTATTTGGTCCGTTCCATCAAGAAGCATACTCGAATGTTACTGGACAACGTTGGAGACTTGGATTATTTCGATCTACGTTGGAGCAACGTTTTGATCATCCTTTATTTCGCTTTCCAGCTACTGTGGGCTATTGAAAGCGTTTCGCAACAGTCATGGTTTTCAGAACCCTCTACCGGAATCAACCTGCTTTTCGACACGCTCTATTGCTTCATCTGCATCGGCATTGCTTTATACGTCATGCACAAACTGATACATCAGCAGGTGTTCACCCTCTCCCCCGCCGATGAATGTGAAAACGAGCCTCAAGAGCCAGCCACTACCACTTCTCAACCCAAAGCTAGTAAGCCATTGATTGGCTGCGACATCGACAAGGTGATGAAAGAAAAGCGTTACTATCAAGACAACACGCTGACATTGCAAAAGTTGGCACAGCATCTGGGCACCAACCGGCAGTACCTCAGCAACCATATTAATCATGAATGTCACATGACCTTCTACGACTACATCAACGATTTCCGTTTGGAAGAGGTCAAAGCCATGTTGGAGAGCAAAGACATTGAAAACCAACATTCTTTGGAAGACATCGCCACGATGGCAGGCTTTAATTCCTATTCTACTTTCCTTCGTTCTTTCAAGAAAAAATACGATATAACGCCATCGCAATATTTAGCAAAAAAAGGCCAAGGCAGCTGACCTTCAAAAAAAGTCAATTTTTTCGGTGGAGGCTCGTGTTTTTTTCTTAACTTGCGCCCAAATTTGCAAAAACGAAAAACGCTATGACCACTGAAGAATTGAAATCCGTTTTCAAGCAACGCTTTGATAACGAGGGCATTCTCTATACCTCGCCTGGACGCGTCAACCTGATTGGCGAACATACCGACTACAATGGCGGCTACGTCTTCCCTGGCGCCATCGATAAAGGCATCTACGCCGTGATTAGGCTTAACGGGACCAACAAGGTACGTGCCTATTCCATTGACAAAGAGGACTATCGCGAATTTGGGCTGAAGGAAGAGGACTTCCCCAACATGCATTGGGCCAACTACATTTTCGGCGTGTGCCGCGAAATACAAAAACGAGGCTACACCATTGGCGGTTTTGATACCGTGTTCTTCGGCAATGTGCCAATTGGTGCCGGAATGTCTTCATCGGCTGCTTTGGAAAGCACCTACGCTTTTGCACTTAACGAGCTGTTTAACCTCAACATTGACAAGTTCGAGCTGGCACGCATCGGTCAGTCCACCGAGCACAACTACTGCGGTGTGAAGTGCGGCATCATGGACCAGTTCGCTTCGCTCTTCGGAAAGGCAGGCCACCTGATGCGCCTCAACTGCGCCACGATGGAGTTCGAGTACTTCCCCTTCAACCCTAAGGGATACAAGGTGGTGTTATTGGACACCGTAGTGAAGCATGAGTTGGCTTCGTCGGCTTATAACAAACGCCGCGAGTCATGCGAAAATGCTTGCGCCCACATCGCCAAGAGACATCCTGAGGTGAAATACCTCAGCGACGCCACCATGGCCATGCTTGACGAGGTGAAGGCCGAGATTTCCGCCGAGGACTACATGCGCGCGGAATATGTCATCGGTGAGAAGCAGCGCGTCCTCGATGTCTGCGATGCCTTGGAAAAAGGTGACTACGAGACCGTTGGCGACCGCATGTACGGCACACACTACGGCATGAGCAAGCTCTACGAGGTGAGTTGCGAGGAATTGGATTACCTCAATGACATCGCCAAGGAATGCGGCGTGACTGGATCCCGCGTGATGGGCGGCGGCTTCGGTGGATGCACCATCAACCTGGTGAAAGAAGAATTGTATGATGCCTTCATCGCCACGGCGAAAGAGAAATTCGCCGCCAAATTCGGACATGAACCAAAGGTTTATGATGTAGTCATTTCTGACGGCGCAAGGAGATTAATGTAGTTTTATTAGAAACAAATCTGACACAAATCTAACGGAATTCAGAATAATGACACGCTTTGCGTCATTGCGAGGAACGAAGCAATCTATAAAACCATTTCAAATCCTGGATTGCTTCGCTAATCGCTCGCAATGACCAAACAACAATTAAACGATTCAACAATAAACAATTCAACATAAAATGAAACCTACATTATTAGTATTAGCAGCAGGCATGGGCTCACGTTATGGTGCCCTGAAACAAATGGACGGCGTCGGCCCTAACAACGAAGCCATCCTCGATTATTCAATTTTCGACGCCAAGCGCGCCGGTTTCGGCAAGGTGGTCTTCGTCATCCGCGAGGACTTCGCCGAGGCCTTTAAGAAAGTCAACAACACAGAGAAATTCGGTATCCCTGTTGAGTATGTCTACCAATCTCTCGACAAGCTGCCGGAAGGCTTTAGCGTCCCCGAAGGGCGCGTCAAGCCTTGGGGCACTTGCCACGCCGTCTTGATGGCCAAGGACGTGATCCACGAGCCTTTTGCCGCCATCAACGCCGACGACTTCTACGGCAAGGAAGCCTACGAGGTTTTGGCCAAGTATCTCATGGAATGCGAAGGCAAGAAAGGTGCTTACAGCATGGTGGCTTACAAGCTGCGTAACACCATGTCGGACTTCGGTACGGTGAGTCGCGGTATCTGCACCGCCGACGCGGAAGGCAACCTGCAAACCATCGTTGAACGCACGGCCATCGGCCACACCGAAGACGGTGGTGCTGCCTACACTGACGAAACTGGCAGCCATCCTTTGGATATGGATTCCTTGGTCTCTATGAATTTCTTCGGCTTCACGCCTGATTTCTTCGAGTATTCCGAGAAAGGTTTTGTCGAGTTCCTGAAAGGTCCTGCCCAGACCAATATCAAAGCTGAATTTTTCATCCCGCTAATGGTGAACCAAAGCATCCACGATGGCTCAGCCAAGCTGAAGGTGCTGTCGAGCAACGCCTCTTGGTTCGGCGTTACCTATAAGGAAGACAAGCCCGATGTAATGCGCAAAATCAAGGAGTTGATTGACAAAGGTATTTATCCCTTACATCTTTGGAACGTATGAACATAGAAGTAAAAACATGGGGCAAAACACCCGACAATAAAGACATCAAGCTCTACACCCTGACCAACGCCAACGGTGTCAAGGTGCAGTTAAGCGATATAGGCGCGGGCATCGTGAGCATTGTCACGCCCGACCGCGAAGGTCATATGGATGACATCGTGTTGGGCTATCCCAACGCCACCGATTATTACGGTGATGGTCCCTGCGCGGGCAAGACCCCCGGCCGTTTCGCCAACCGCATCGCCAATGGTCGTTTTACGATGGAAGACAAGGAATACCAGCTTGAGATCAACACTGGCGACGGTAAGCACCACCTCCATGGCGGTAGCATCGGCTTCGCTAACCAGAAATGGGCCAGCCGCATCAATGGGGAAAGTGTAGTGTTCACCTACCTTAGTGCTGACGGTGAAGCGGGGTATCCTGCCGAGTTGGTCTCGAAGGTGTATTACACCCTTAACGACGAGAACGAGCTGAATATCCGTCTATGCGCCTATTCGTCTGATACCACCATCGTCAACCTGACCAACCACACCTATTTCAACCTAAAAGGAGAAGGCAACGGCGACATCCTTGACCACAAGCTGAGGCTGAATGCCTCGCGTTTTCTGCCCGTCACCAACGAGCTGATTACCACTGGCGAGATGGCTCCCGTGGCCGATACGCCGATGGACTTCACTCAAGCCAAGCCCATTGGCCGCGACATCAAAGAGCCTTTCCCCGACCTTATTAACGGCAAGGGCTACGACAGCTGTTGGGTCATCGATGGTGTGGCCAAGGACAAGCTCATTTTGGCCGCCGAACTGTCTCACGAAGGTACTGGTCGCATGGTGAAGATTTACACGACACAGCCTGGTGTGCAGGTCTATACTGGCAACTGGCTCTCAGGTTGTCCGAAAGGCAAGAACGGCCACATCTATGAGGACTACTCAGGTGTCGCCTTGGAATGCCAGGCCCTCCCCGACTCGCCCAACAAGCCCAACTTCCCCAACACCTTCCTGCGCTCAGGAGAAGAGTACAACGAAACTATCATCTTCAAGTTCTCAACAATATAGCCTTCAGCCATCAGCAGTCAGCTATCAGCATAATAACATCAACGCTGACGGCTGATTGCTGAAAGCTGCAAGCCAAATAAAACGAATCTTAAATCTTTAAATCTACAATAATGAGCACTAAAACTAAACAATGGGGCGCCATCATCGTGATGATAGCCCTATTCGCCATGATTGCCTTCGTGACCAACCTCTGCTCACCGATGGCCGTCATTGTGAAGAACCAATTCGGCGCCAGCAACTTCCTGTCGCAAATCGGCAACTATGGCAACTTCATCGCCTACTTGATCATGGGTATCCCATCGGGTATGTTGATTAAAAAGTACGGCTACAAAAAAACCGCATTGATAGCCCTCGCCGTGGGTATCATAGGCATCCTGGTGCAATGGGCCAGCGGTAAGTTGGGCTTCGGTGTCTACCTCATCGGTGCCTTCATCGCCGGCTTCTGCATGTGCATGCTGAACACCGTTGTCAACCCCATGCTGAACCTCCTCGGTGGTGGCGGCAACAAAGGCAACCAACTCATCCAAATCGGTGGCGTGTTCAACTCAGCCGCTGCCGTGGCGGTCTACATCCTCATGGGCGCCCTCATCGGTGAGGCCACCAAGGCCAAGATTTCCGATGCCACCCCTGCCCTGCTGATTGCCTTGGCCATCTTCGTCATCGGCTTTATCGTCATTCTGTTCACTAAGATTGAAGAGCCTCAACAGCCTGTGGAGGTGAAATCGGAAGTGAAGGACAAATACAGCGCCTTCTCGTTCCGCCACTTCAAACTCGGCATTTTGGCCATCTTCCTTTATGGTGGCATCGAGGTCGGTACGCCTACCTACATCCTTCAATACCTGACCTCTGAGCCAACAGCGGCAACCCCGGGTCTCGGTATGAGTGGCACCATTGCAGGTCTCATCGTGGCCGTTTACTGGCTGATGATGCTCATTGGTCGTTTCATTGGCGGCGCCATTGGCGGCAAGGTTTCGTCGAAAGCTATGGTGACAACGGTCTCCATTGCAGCTATTGCACTGGTCCTATTTGGTATGCTCGCACCTCAAAGCTGGCAAGTCAACGTTCCCGGCATCGACTGGGCTAACCTGAAAGTCATTTGGGCTCAAGTACCTGTGGGCATCTTCGCCTTCATCCTAGTGGGTCTTTGCACCTCGGTGATGTGGGGCGCCATCTTCAACCTCGCTACGGAAGGCTTGGGCAAGTACACAGCCATCGCTTCGGGTGCTTTCATGACCATGGTATTTGGCTTCGCCATCATGGTGGGTCTGCAAGGTCTCGTCGCCGACTGGACAGGCAGCTACATGACCAGCTACGTTGTGGTTTTGTTCTGCGCCGCCTACATCCTCTTCTATGCCATCGTGGGTTCGAAGAACGTCAATAAGGACATTCCTGTAGACTGATGTTCAAGAAGTTACTTGGTACTGGAGCAGCTAGGGTGGTCAACGTGCTAACGCAGTTGGCCACCCTAATTATGGGCACCAAGTTTCTCGGTGCTGCGGAATGGGGCACGGCCTTCATCGCGCAGACCGACATCACCTTTTTATTAATAGGAATTGAACTCGTTGCTGGCAGCGGACTGGTGTATTTCACGCCTCGCAAGAGACTTGCCACCCTTATGAAAATATCGTATGGCTGGATTGCATTCGTAATGCTGATTTATATTGTGGTGTTTAACCTTCTGCACCTCTTCCCTTGGGTCTACAGCATTATTCCGCAGCATTATTCCACCCTTATTTTGGCGATGACTTTCGTCTACAGCCTACACGAATTCAACCTTAATTATTTCCTCGGAAAAGAAAAAGTAGCAACCTTTAATTGGCTGTTCCTCATTCAGATACTCACCCAAGTCTCTATGATGGCGGTGCTGATTTTCGCCCTGAATCTGAGGACGGCCAAGGCCCTACTCTACTCTCAGCTATGCGGTTACAGCCTCGCTTTGATCATCGGATGGATCCTGCTGCTCCCCACACTGAAACGAGAGGAACGCGAGCCGTTGAGAGGCAACCTGAAAGAAATGCTGCATTATGGGGCATTCATGCAACTCTCCATGCTGGTCAGCACACTGAACAAACGACTAGGCCTCTATCTGCTGAACACGCACTGCGATGAAAGGTCCATCGGCGTATATGCTTCGGGAACACAAGTTACCGAGGGCGTGAGCATCGTGAGCCAGAGCATCGGCTTGGTGGAGTTTTCAGCCTTGAGCAACAATGAAAAGGCACAACGTGCCACTTTGCTCACTTTGCGCTTCATGAAGCTCGCAGTTCTGTTGACTTTCGCCGCCTTATTTGTAATTTGTCTGCTACCCACCAGCTTCTTTGAATGGCTGTTCTCGGCGGAATTCAGCGGCATCCGGCCTGTCATCCTGCTGATTGCGCCAGGTGTCGTGCTTTTTGCGGCGCATACCGTGTTGGCCAACTTCTTCTCCGGCACAGGGCAGCCAAAATACAACCTTTATGCTTCACTTATAGGGCTTTCCGTCACTGTGGTTTCAGCTTTTGTTTTGATTCCCTGGTTGGGCATCCGTGGCGCGGCCATCACCACTACGTTGACCTACACGGCGTTGTTTGTCTATCAATGGATTGTGTTCCGTCAACAAACAGGTTGTAAAATAACGCAACTCATTCCAAATCGGCAAGATTGGGAATGGCTGATAACAGAAATCAAAGGCTTGATTTGACTTTTTTTTCGTACCTTTGCCGAAAATCCACATCTATGAGCGAAATCAACGAAGACGACATCTTCAATCCAAACGAAGACCCCACTCCTACTGTAGAAAACTATGACGACAACAGTATCGTGCACCTTGAGGACATGGAGCACATCCGTCGTCGCCCGGGCATGTACATCGGCAAGCTTGGCGATGGTGCCTCACAGGACGACGGCATCTATGTGCTCATCAAAGAGGTGATTGACAACTCCATCGACGAGTTCACTTCGGGCTTCGGTAAGAAAATCGAGGTGACGGTGAACAAAGCCGAAAAAAAAGTCAGCATCCGCGACTATGGCCGTGGCATTCCGCTCGGCAAGCTGAAGGAAGCCGTCTCCCAACTGAATACAGGTGCAAAGTATGATAGTAAGGTATTCCAGAAGTCAGTCGGCTTGAACGGTGTGGGTACCAAGGCCGTCAATGCGCTTTCGTCTTATTTTAGGGTGCAGTCTATACGTGAGGGCAAGACGAGGATTGTGGAGTTTGCGCAGGGAAAGTTGATTAATGATTCGGGAATTATTCCAGTAGAGGCGGCCCTTCGACAGGCTCAGGGACCTAACACTACTGTCGGCCCTTCGACAGGCTCAGGGGCCTTAGACACTGGAACCTTAACCGAATTCATCCCTGATTCCGCTCTGTTTGGCAACTACCATTACGTTGATGAATACATCGAGAAGCGCATTTGGAACTACGCCTATCTCAACCGTGGCTTGAGCCTAATCTACAACGACAAACGCTATTACTCCAAGAACGGCCTCCTCGACTTGTTGCAGAACAATATGGAAGGTGAAGGCCTCTACCCCATCATCCATATCAAGGACGGCGACTTTGAGGCGGCTTTCACCCACGTCAACGGACAGTCGAGCGACTATTTCTATTCGTTTGTCAACGGTCAGCACACCACCGAAGGCGGCACACACCAGTCGGCTTTCCGCGAAGGCTATGCCCGCGTGGTGCGTGAGTTCTATCAAAAAGAATACGAGCCTGCCGACATCCGTCAAGGCTTGATTTGCGCCTTGTGCGTAAGGATACAAGAGCCTGTGTTTGAGGCACAGACCAAGACCAAACTCGGCTCCACCCACCTTGCGCCCAACAACCCCGACGGCACCAACGACAGCCCCTTCCTGAAGACCTACGTCTTCGACATCCTGAAACGCCATCTGGACAACTACCTGCACAAGAACCCCGAGACCGTCAGCGTCTTGCAGGCGAAGATCCAAGCCAACGAAAAGGAGCGCAAGGAGATTGCCGGCATCAAGAAAGCCGCCCGCGAGAGCGCCAAGAAGGTCAGCCTCAACAACCGCAAGCTCCGCGACTGCCGCATCCACCTCAACACCAACCACGAGAAACGCCTCGAAAGCACCATCTTCATCACCGAGGGCGACTCCGCATCGGGAAGCATCACCAAGAGCCGCGACGTGCAGACCCAGGCCGTGTTCAGCCTGCGTGGTAAGCCGCTCAACTGCTTGGGCATGACCAAGAAAGTGTGTTACGAGAACGAGGAGTTCAACCTGCTGCAAGCCGCCTTGAACATCGACGAGGACATCGAGAACCTGCGCTACAACAACATCGTCATCGCCACCGATGCCGATGTCGACGGTATGCACATCCGCCTGCTGATGCTCACCTTCTTCCTCCAGTTCTATCCCGACCTCGTGCGCAACGGCCATGTCTACATCTTGCAGACACCGCTGTTCCGTGTGCGCAACAAAAAAGAGACCTACTACTGCTACAGCGACGAGGAACGCATCGCCGCCAAAGAGAAATGCGGCAAGCAAGCGGAAATCACACGATTCAAAGGCTTGGGAGAAATCTCCCCCGACGAATTCCGTGGCTTCATCGGCCCCAACATGCGCCTCGAACCCGTCATCCTGCGTTACGACTTCGGCATCAAGGAGTTGCTTGAATACTACATGGGCAAAAACACCATGGAACGCCAGAAGTTCATCATCGACAATCTGCGGATTGAAGATGACTCGGAGATGGATAAGATATAAGTGGTACGTCCTTTAGCTGTTCGGCCCTTCGACAGGCTCAGGGACCTGGGACCTCAGGGGCCTCAATGATCAGGCTCACTCCCCTTTGAAATTACTTTGATACTTGAACAGAATAAACTGGTCCGCATGCATATCAAAGTCGATGGTGTGGACGCAGAAACGGCAGTATTCGTAAGTGCCATCGTCCAAAAGCAGGCGACCTACATAACCGTCCTGTAGATTGATATGCTCTATGGTCTCCGACCAGCCGTCCTTGGGTATCCTGTCAACCATACTCAGGCGATACACCAAATCCTTCACGAAAGCAAACTCCACTTGACTGGAGCCAGTGTTCGTCATGTTGAAATCGCTGTCGGCAACGATGTTCACATCGCCTTGCGAGAAGAAGTTGACGCCCTCGGTTCTGTCAAGATAGATATAGGCCAACTCATAGCTCGTCTCAGCGGGGACGCAAGCACCCAAACTCATGCACAGAGCCATTGCAATGATTATATTCTTGATTCTCATAACCAAATTTTTATCCTCCTATTTCATCCAATTCAAGCCAACGCAGCTCTTTTTCGTCAAGCAGTTCCTTGATTTCCTGCAAGCGGTTGCCCATCTCTTGCAGTTTCTGGTAGTCACCCTCATTGTTCAAGGCTTCTGTCAAAGATTGTTTCTCAGCCTCAAGGTCGGCCATTTCCTGCGTTAATGTCTCATATTCACGCTGTTCCTTGAAGGAACGCTTCATCTTTTCGCGCTGCTTCGCGGGGCGTGGTTCTTCCTTCTTCTGTGCAGATTTTTCTTTCCGCTCCTCTTTGGTTTTGGCATCCAGATAGTCCTTATACTGGCTGTAGTTGCCCATGAAGCCTTTCACCACTCCATCGCCTTGGAAGACAAAGAGTTGGTCGACGACTTCATCCATGAAGAAGCGGTCGTGTGAGACCACCAAAAGGCAACCCTTATAGCCTTGCAAAAAGTCTTCCAGCTTCTGTAAAGTCAAGAGGTCCAAGTCGTTGGTAGGCTCGTCAAGGATGAGGAAGTTGGGATTCTGCACCAAGATAGTCAACAGGTAAAGCCGCCGCTTCTCGCCACCGCTGAGCAGGGCGACAGGCTGGCGGTGCATCTTGTACGGGAAATTGAAATGTGCCAACAGTTGGTCGGCCGTATAGACTTTGTCCTTGCCGTAGGTCATCACCTCGGCGATGTCGCGCACCGTGCTGATGACGGTCTTGCTTTCGTCGAACTGTATGCCTTCCTGACGGTAGTAGCCGTAGGTCACAGTCTCACCCGTCTTTACGCGCCCACGGTCGGGCTGCACCGCACCGGTGATAATGTTGAGGAAGGTGGACTTGCCTACCCCATTCTTACCAATCAAACCGATGCGCTCGCCGCGCTTGAAGACATAGTCGAAGTCCTTGAGCACGGCGAGGTCACCAAACGACTTCGACACATTGCTGAGTTCCAATATCTTACCGCCTAAGCGTTGCATTTGCAGGCCAAACTCAAGGCGTTCGTCTTGCTCCTGATACTTCGAGCGTTCCTTCAAGTCATAGAAGGCATCGATACGGCTTTTCGACTTGGAGGTGCGGGCCTGCGGCATCCTGCGCATCCATTCCAACTCATATTTCAGCAGCTGGCTGTTGCGTTCCGCCGTGGCGCGTTTCACCTCTTCGCGTTCGCGGCTTTTCTCCACATAATAGTCGAAGTTGCCGTTGTGGGTGTACATCACGCCTTGGTAGAGCTCAAAAATCTTGTTGCACACGCGATCAAGGAAATAGCGGTCGTGTGTCACCATGAGCAATGTCATGCTCGACTGGGTGAGGAACTTCTCCAACCATTCCACCATCTCCACGTCGAGGTGGTTGGTAGGTTCGTCAAGGATAAGGAAATCAGGCTCGTGCAGCAACACCAAGGCCAAGGCAAGGCGTTTCACCTGTCCGCCCGAAAGTTCATCGACGCTCTGCTCCAAATCATCTAAGGCAAAGCGGGTCAGATACTGCCGTGCTTTAAGGTGTTGGTCTTCGTTGAGGTCGGCCAACAAATCCGAAATCCGCGTCCCCACAGGGTATACGGGCAACTGCTCCAGATAGCCGATTTTGATGTCGTTGGCGTAGGTAATCGTCCCGGTATCAGGCGACTCCTTCCCCACCAATATCTTCAGCATCGTCGACTTGCCCGAGCCATTGGTGGCAATCAAAGCGGTCTTGTCACCCTTCTCGATGCCAAAGGTGACATCAGCGAACAGCGTCTTTATGCCGTACGACTTGGAGATGGAATTGACCGACAGATAATTCATTTCGCGAAGCGCTTGACGTACTCGATGGGATACTGCGACTTTTCCGAGACCTGCTCCACCGTCATGCCCGACTCAAACAACCTCTTGATGACGGCATCCATAGGCTCACCGACTTCAATGATGTGGTGGTCAGGGTCGTAGAAACGGACGACACGCTGTCCCCAAGGCGCTTCCTCCATGGGATGAACATACTCGATTTCAGGAAATTCCTTCAGGTATTCAAGGAATTTGTCGAAGTCCTTTTCCTCGAAATACAGTTCCGCGTCGTTTGACTTCGTGCAGACCTGGTCGGTATGGATCATCTCTTTCCATTTTTTCATCTCTTGTAAGGCGAAACCACCAGAGAACTGCACATTCTCACCGAAGTCCATGACGACGCGGTCGCCAATCACCTCTTCATAAAAGGTAATCGCTTTTTCCATGTCGGTAACCGCCAGCAGCGGGCATTTGAATTTCAACATAGCGTTAGGTTTTGATAGTGCAAAGATAAAAAAAGCCTCGCATCCACAGACACGAGGCTTCAAATTTTATGGATTAGAGGTCATTTCTTTTCCTTGGGCAGCACGGCAAACTTGTAGATGCAAATCTGGTGATAGGTGTCGCCAGGATTGAGAATCGGCTTGGGTGCCAATGCTGTGTGGTTGATGGCATCAGGGAAATACTGTGTCTCAAGTGCCAAACCTTCACGGATGTTCAAAGGCTTGCCACACTTGCCAATGCCCTTGCCATTGAAGAAGTTGCCGCTATAGAACTGAAGGCCGACCTGGTCGCTCCACACCTGCATCTCTCGACCACTGACAGGCTCCGTCAGTGTGGCATTCCATGCGTATTCCTTAGAACTCGTCTTGTCCATAATCCAATTGTGATCGTAGCCCTTGGCGTTCTTCAGCTGTTCATCGTCGGCAGTGATGTTATCACCGATGCGGTGTTTCTCACGGAAATCAAACGGAGTCTCTTTCACACCAGAGAACTTGCCCGTCGGGACAATGTGCTCGTCAATGGTAGTCATGTAACGCGAATTGATTTGCAACTCATGGTCGATGATGGTGCCGTTGCCCTCACCTTTCAGATTGAAGAAGGAATGATGCGAGAAATTGCACAAGGTTGGGGCATCGGTGGTAGCTGAATAACGGATGACAAACTGGTTGTCGTGCGTCAAAGTGTAGCTCATCGTCACATCAAGGTTGCCTGGGAAGCCGTCCTCGCCGTCTGGGAATACGGTGTGCATCTGTATCACGCTGTCGTTGACCGAAACCACGTCCCAAACGCGCTTGTCAGCACCAATGAGACCGCCATGAAGCGTGTTCTCACCGTCGTTTTTAGTCAGCTGATATTCAACGTCGTCCAAAGTAAAGCTACCATTGGAAATGCGGTTGGCGCAACGACCCACCACAGCACCAAGATAACGTTCTCCATTGTTGTTCAGATACTTGTCAATATGGTCATAGCCCAGAACAATGTCTTCGAAACTGCCACGTCTGTCGGGCATCCAAAGTGCTACGACACGACCACCGTAGTTGGTGACCTGCATCGTCAAAAATCCATTGTGAAGGGTATAAAGTGAAACAGATTTCCCGTCCACTTCCTTGGTGAAGTTCTCGGCGGGAATCAGCTTGACTTCTTTCTTAGGGTTGCAACCGACTAACAATAAGGCAATTGCAAATAACGTTAAGGCTTTTTTCATCTTATTCGACTTCAAATCTTCTGATTTTTAAGCGGCAAAATTACAAAATCTCTTTATTCCGTGCAAACACTATTTTAATTTGTTCTCACCACGCCTTGATAATCCACTGTCTTATGACGTTTTAGGAACTCTATCATCATCTCCTCAGACGTCATGAAAGTGCTACTACCCTCGTCGATGCTTTCAACAATAACCGTTGAAGCCATATAGCTGTTGAAGGCCACTTTGTAGGTCTTTGAGGTCGAGAATTTATTGTCCTCCATATTGACCCAGACACTTCTGCCATCGTCGTTTACCGAATAGGTCATCCCCGAAACATACGAAGGATAACCGCCGTTTTTCCTGTAGGAATTGAGGATAAACTTCTTCACCTGATTGCCAGTCATTTGGTAAACAACGACATCGTTGTTGAACGGGTCGATGGAATAGACATCCTTCACCGTGATGGGGCCTTTCTTCAGATGGTTGACGCGCACGCCCCCTGTGTTTTGGAAGGCGAAGTCGGCACCGCTGATTTCACGGATGGCATCGGTCATCATGCAACCTATCTCCTGTGGGGTCTCAAACTTGGTCAACGCCGTAGCTATGGGTTCGTTCAGGGCGGGCGAATCGTTGAACTCGTTCACCAAGACCTTGATTTCAGCATTCTCCTTCCCTACCTTGTTGACATCCAAGACAATGGCTTCCTTTTCAATGACTTTATGCTCCTTTACTTTCAGCTTCATCAAGGTGGCATATTTCAGGTGAGAACCCGATTGGGTAATCAAGACGCCATTGGTTTCGGAAGGATTTTCTATTAAGGTGTGCGAATGTCCGCCTATGATGGCATCAAGCCAAGGGTTGGCTTGTGCCAGTTCCATGTCGTCCTCAAGGCCGCAATGCGAGAGGAGAATCACCACGTCGTTCTGGTCCCTAAGGTATTTGTACTCAGGCAACACTTCATGGCCACGCTCGAAACTTAGCCCTTTCAGCTTGTCGGGATGCGTCCCCGGAATGCCGTCGTGGCGGATTTCAATCATGCCAATCACGGCCATCTTTACGCCTTGATGTTCAAAGGTCTCAAAAGGCTTGATGCCGAGGTTGATGTTATTGGGAATGAATACATTGGCACAGAGGAACGGGAAATTGGCCCGCTCAATATCGTGCTGCAAGCTGACGATTTCGCCATCCCACTCGTGGTTGCCCACCGCCGAGAGGTCGAAGCCCGTTCGGTTCATCAACTCGATCATGGGATAATTGACGGGGTCGTATTGGTCGTTGACGGGATTGCCCGTGCGGTTGTCGCCTGCCGAAAACACCAGCAAGTCAGGATAGACATTCCTCAAACTGTCGACCAGCGCAGCAAACTTGGGGAACATGTCGATGTTGGAGTGCATGTCGTTAACGGAGAGGATGGCGATTTCAGTTGTACTCTCAACAGGCTGGCTTTCAACGGTTTTATTCTCGTTTTCTGGCTCATGGCGAAGGGTGAGAAACAAAACCACCGCCAGCAAGGCGAGCACCAATAACAGTTTCTTCTTATTCATTTTCGTCGAGGTTATAATTGGCGCAAATTTAGGAAAAAGTTTTATTTTTGCGGCATCATGGCGAAGAAAAGGAAAAACGAATACCCAAGCGAAAGCCGAACGAGTTGGAAGGTGGTGCTCACCTACCTCTTCGTCATGGCTCTTTGCGCGGCCTTGTTCTATTACATCTTCAACCTTCGCAACAGCATCGAAAACCAGCGTTCCAACATCGATGCGCAGCACTACGCCCTCGACTGGGTCAACCAATTCACCAAAAATGTCCATGCCGCCCAAAACGCGGCCAACCTCTACGCCTTCACCGAGCAGTCCAAATACAAGCGTGAGTTCCACACCTACCGCGATGCCATCAAGGTTCAAACCGACTCGCTGATGGCGATTGAATTCAACGAGGACAACAAACAGATGGTCTCGGAAATCAGCAAGCTCATCTCAAGCAAAGGCAGACTCAGCAACGAGTTGTCGAAGCAGTTCCACGATTTCAACCCCCTCGCCGAGTTCGACCGCACCATCGACGATTACATCCCGCCCCAACTTGAGGATGAAATTGTGGTGACCTCAGTATCGAAAGACACTATCATCCGTGTGCCAAAGGCTGTCGAAAAGAAAGATGGCTTTTGGCAACGTGTCGGCAACTTGTTCAGACCGACGGATCTCGTGGTGGAAGATAGCCTCGTCCACATATCCATCGAAAGCAGCGACACCATCCACATACAACGGCAGCACCCCGACTCGCTCAAGATTCTCGCCGACTTGCGCGTGCTCTCCGAAAAGGCCAAAAAGGAATACTGGGACAAAATCAAGGAATACGAGAAGAAGACGCAGGAGCTGGTCAAGGCCGACAACCAACTCTCGGAACGAATCTCTTCCCTGCTGATACGCCTCAACCAGGAAATCCTCAACTCCACCATCAGAGAAATCGAGAAAAGCGAGGAAATCATCAACGAAAACACCCGCGTCTCCCTCCTCATCGGAGCGGTGACATTGGTGCTCATCATCATCTTCATCATATTGATCCTCAGCGATGTAAACAAGGGCTACCGTGCCCGTCGCGCNNATCAAGACCCCGCTGAGTTCCATCCTCGGCTATGTGGAGCTGCTCGACAAAACCGGCAACGAAAAGGAATTCAGCTCGATACAGCAATCCGCAGACCACATTCTCAACCTGCTGAACAACCTGTTGGAATATTCGAGCCTCGAACAAGGCAAGCTACAAGTCAGCAACGAGACCTTTAACCTCCGCCAGCTCTGCGACGAGACGGCAGAGATGTTCGAGTCCATCGCCCGCCACAAGAACCTGCAGTTCAACTACGAGCCTAATGTGGAGGACGGCTGCACCATCCTCTCCGACCGATTGAAAATCAAGCAGATACTCAGCAACCTCATTTCCAACGGCATCAAATACACCCTCGAAGGCAGCGTGACCTTCAAGGCACGNNGGCTATGGCATGTCGGTCGTCAAAGGTCTTGTCGACCTCCTCGGCGGCGAGATCCACATTGAATCCGAGGTGGGCAAAGGCACCCAATTCGAGGTCAGGATACCTGTCGGGATGGTGGACAGCCCTAGTGAAGAGCAAGATGGCACAGCTGTGGACAAAAACAAGCCTCTCAATATCTTGGTCATCGACGACGACAACACCTTGTTGTCCGTCATCGACACCATGCTGCACCGCCTCGGCCACCAGGCCATCGCCTGCCGTTCGAAGAACGATATCGAAAGCGCCGTGGCACAGATAGCAGACTATGACTACATCCTCACCGACCGTGAGATGGGTGCGGTCACTGGCAACGACATCCTGCATTTCTTCAAGAAAGCCGATGCGTCGAAGCCCGTCATCCTGATGACCGCCCGCATGGAATACACCAACGAGATGGCCAAGGAAGAAGGCTTTGACGGATTCTTGCAGAAACCCTTCAACATGAAGCAGCTGGAAGCCATGTTCGGGAACGTCGCGACAAGTGAAGACGCCTCCGAGACCGCCTTCCCCGACTTCCCGGAGTTCAGCGAGATGATGGGCAACGACGAAGAGGCCATGACGGACATCTTGCGCGTCTTCGTGCAGTCGACCGCCGACGACTTGGTAGCCATGAACACGTTGATTGAGCAATCGGATTTCGTAGAGATGCAGAGTCTTTGTCACAAGATGCTGCCCATGTTCAAGCAGTTGGAGCGCGACACCACTTTCCTCGCCCGCATGAACGCCATGCGCGGCAAGAACGAGACGGAAGAAGATTATCCGAACTGGAAAGACGACGCCACCCAATTCATGGCCCAAGCCGATGAATTGATGGATTTACTGGCGGAAAAATATGCGATTATTGAATAGTTATTGTATCACCATGAACGAGAAGCGATCTTTACAATTCTATCCCGTAAAGATGCATCTTATTATATAAGGTCTTCCTGTCGATTTGCAGCAGCTTGGCCGCTACGGTCTTGTTGCCTCTCGCCTTCTGCAAGGCGGCTTCGATTTGCTCCTTCTCGTGCTCGGGACGCAAGGCCCAGTCGTCCTCATCGGTGGCGATGACGGTCTTCTTGTTGGGCGCGCTGAACACCGGAAGGTCGTCCATCTCGATGTTCTCGCCTTCGGCAAACAGCACACAACGGCGCACCACATTGCGCAGCTCGCGCAGGTTGCCGTTCCAGCGTTGTTCTTTCATGCGCTGCAAGGCGTCGGGGGTGATGCCCTTCACGTTCTTACCCAACTCCTCGTTGGCCTGACGGATGAAGAAGTAGGTCAGCTCGTCGAAGTCCTCCAAGCGGTCACGCAAGGGCGGCACCTCGATAGCAAATTCATTGATCCTGTGGAACAAATCCTGACGGAAACGCCCCTCCTCTATGGCCTGCTCCAAGTTCTCGTTGGTGGCGGCGAGGATGCGCACATCAACTTGGATGTCGGTGGCCGAGCCTACGGGCCTCACCTTCTGTTCCTGCAAGGCGCGGAGCAGCTGCATCTGCACCTCGTAAGGCAGGTTGCCCACCTCGTCGAGAAACACCGTGCCGCCCTTGGCCTGCTCGAAAACACCTTTCTTGTCGGCGATGGCGGAGGTGAACGAGCCTTTCAAATGTCCAAACAACTCACTGGGGGCCAACTCCTTGGAGAGGCTTCCACAGTCGACGGGGATAAACGGCCCGTCTTTGTATTGGCTCATGTCGTGGATCATGCGGGCGATATATTCCTTGCCCGTGCCGCTCTCGCCGAGAATCAGCACAGAGAACTTGGTAGGGGCCACCAGCTCCACATGCTTGTAGAGCCGCTGCATGGAGGGACTCTCACCCTTCACCCATTGTTTGTTGGCCGGGATGAATGGCGTCTCAACTTCCTCGTCGGTGGAGGCCAAGGCAGCGGCGATTTTTTCCTCAAGCACGCTCGGGTTGATGGGTTTCTTGAGATAGTCGAAGGCACCGAGTTTCATGGCAGAAACGGCAGTCTGCACCTCGGCATAGCCCGTCATCACGATGATGGGCACCTTGCTCTTCAGCTTCTCACGCACCCATGTCATCAGGATGATGCCGTCGCCGTCGGGCAAACGGAGGTCGGTGAGGATCAAGCCGAAGTCACCGTTGGCAATTTCGGCTTTCGCCTGTTCGTAACGCGAGGCAAGCACCGCCTCATAGCCGTTCTTCTTCAGCCAGGTTTGAATCATCATGCCGAAGGAGGCATCGTCTTCCACAACTAGAATTCTACATTTCATGGTGCAAAAATAACAATTTTTCCGTAGATTCCACAAAATTACACACAAAAAAAGCCTCACATTGGGGAAATGTGAGGCAATTTGAAAAAAATTGAAAACGAGCAGTTC
>LXOW01463107.1_pt1 | contig 18626 bp, 18 predicted proteins | sample 1368591 | NCBI WGS metagenome assembly LXOW01 (sample SAMN04884650, study PRJNA319009) | bovine gut metagenome | isolation source: Cow rumen | host: Bos taurus | place: Italy: Legnaro (PD) | collected 2014-07-09
CGCGATGTGGTGAGCGACGTTGACACGCTGGTCGTACAGGACACCGCCTCGTTCGGTAACCTGCCTTGGCGCGCGGTGTTTACCGACCCCCAGTTGCAGGCACTCATCGAGCAAGGACTGGAGCGCAATCCCGACCTGCTGAATGCCGCGCTGAACGTAAAGATGTATGAGTCGATGCTGACTGCTGCCAAGCTGGCGTTCCTGCCTGCCGTAAACATCGGCCAGCAGTCGCCCATGGCAACCATCTCGACGCTCTACACCGACCCGTCAGTGACCACCAAGAGCTACACGCTGCCCATTACGGCATCGTGGACGCTGGACCTCTTCGGCAACATCCTGTCGCAGAAGCGCAGCACACAGATGAAGCTGCTGGGCATGAAGGACTACCAGATGGCCGTGCGCGCACAGATCATCGGCGGTATCGCCAACAGCTACTACACGCTGCTGATGCTCGACGAACAGCTGCGCATCGTGACGGAAATGAGCAAGATGGCCAAGGAGACGTGGGACATGATGGCATTGCAGTATAACCTGGGCCGCATGCGCTCTACCAGCGTGCAGAGTGCCGAGGCCGCCTACCTGTCCACACTGACACAGGCCAACGACTTCCGTCGTCAGATTCGCGCCACGGAGAATGCCCTCTCGCTGCTCATCGGACAGCAGGGACAGCAGATTCCCCGTTCCACGCTCGACCAGCAGTCGCTGCCTACTGAGTTCTCCGTAGGTGTCGGCGTTGCCCTGCTCCAGAACCGCCCCGACGTGCATAACGCAGAGATGGCGCTGGCATCGTGCTTCCACGACGTGCAGACAGCCCGTTCGCAGTTCTATCCGAACATCACCGTCGGAGCCTCGCTGTCCTTCACCAACAACAACGGCAACCTGAATCCCGGCAAGTGGCTCGCCTCACTGTTTGGCTCGCTGACACAGCCTATCTTCCAGCGCGGTGCCCTCACCGTCAACCTGAAGGTGAAGAAGATGCAGTACGAGCAGGCCTTCAACACGTGGCAGAACGCCATCCTGAAAGCCGGCAACGAAGTGTCGAACGCATTGGTCAACTATCGCGGCTACGACGACAATTCGAAGATTGAGTCTCAGCGCGTGGAGTTGCTCATGAAGACTGTCGAGGACACGAAGGCACTCTATCAAAGAAGCGGTTCGAGCTATCTGGAGGTGCTCACCGCACAGAACCAGCTGCTCTCTGCCCAATTGAACAAGGCCAATGCCGAGTTCAACAAGATGCAGTCCGTTGTATCGCTGTACACAGCCCTCGGCGGTGGCGGCAAGTAAGAAGTAAGATGTAAGATGTAAGAAGTAAGAAGTAAGATGTAAGAATTATGGCAAGCGAAATTAGTCCAAAAGCCGAAATCAGCCCGAAGGCGAAAATCGGCGACAACTGTAAAATATTCCCCTTCGCCTACATCGAAGACGACGTAGTCATTGGCGACGGCTGTATCATCTTCCCCTTCGTTAGTATAATGAATGGTACGCGCATGGGCGCGAAGAACAAGGTCCATCAGGGCAGCGTCATCGGTGCCCTACCCCAGGACTTTGAGTTCCGCGGCGAGAAGTCGGAATGCATCATCGGCGACGGCAATGTCATCCGCGAAAATGTCGTCATCAACCGCGCTACCCACACCGGTGGCCAGACCGTCCTCGGCAACGACAACGTGCTGATGGAGGGTGCCCATATCTCACACGACACGAAAGTCGGCAACCGCTGCGTCTTCGGCTACGGCACGAAGATTGCCGGCGACTGCATCATCGAGGACGGAGTCATCTTCTCCTCCAGTGTCATCGAGAACGCCAAGACGCGCGTCGGACAGGGTTCGATGATCCAGGCCGGTACGACCTTCTCGAAGGATGTGCCCCCCTATATCATCTGCACCAAGCAGGCAGAATATGGCGGTGTCAACATGCAGGTGGCACGCCAGCACGGCGTCGACGAAAAGACACTGAAGCACATTGCCAACGCCTACCGCTTGGTATTTATGAGCAAGACAGCGCTGTTCGACGCGGTAAACCAGATAGAGGAACAGGTTCCCGACGGACCCTTCATCCGCCACATCATCGAGTTTATCCGCAACACGAATATTGGCATCATCACAAAGATTTAAAATACAACGACTATGGCATTGAACTTAAACAAAAATCTGAAGTTGTACTACAACATCCACGAGGTAGCCGAAATGTTTGGGCTCAACGAGAGTACCCTGCGCTACTGGGAAAAGGAGTTTACCTACCTGAGACCCAAAATCTCAGGACCGGCCAAGATACGCCAGTATCAGGAGAAGGACATCGAACAGATACGCCTCATCCACAATCTGGTGAAGGTTCGTGGCTTCAAGCTGGCTGCCGCCAGGAAGATTATCAATGCCAACCGCGATGGTGCCGACCGCAGGACCGATGTGCTCACGCGCCTCATGGACATCCGCGCCCAGCTGCAGTCGCTGAGAAAGCAGATGGACTTTCTGACGTAATCATTTTATCATTTAATATTAAACATTAAAACTAAAATCACTATGAAAAAGTATTTAGCAGAAATGGTGGGCACCATGGTGCTCGTACTCATGGGCTGCGGTGTAGCCGTCAGCCTCGGTTGTGATCCCGTCAACAACATCCCCGCAGTGGTAGGAACCGCACTGGCCTTCGGNNGTAGCCAATGTTCCCGGTATGGAGGGAACGGGTGCCAACGACCTTCAGGCCAATGTCTCGGTGCTCGGTGGTCTGCTCGCTGAGATCATCTTCACCTGCGTCTTCGTGCTCGTCGTACTCGGTGCTACCGCAAAGACCAATGGTGCCACCAACAACTTCGCTGGTCTGGCCATCGGCCTCAGCCTCGTATTGGTTCACCTCGTCTGCATCCGCTACACAGGCACCTCCGTCAATCCCGCACGTTCGCTGGCTCCTGCCATCTTCCAGGGTGGCACCGCTCTGGCCAACCTCTGGATCTTCATCGTAGGTCCCTTCGTCGGTGGCGCACTCGCAGCCTGCATCTGGAAAATCATCGAACCCGCCGAGAAATAATCAGAGGTAATTTGTAAGTTTTACAACGAATAAAACGCTGACATGAGCTGCGCACGGTAATTCTTGCTGATGCGCAGCTCATTTATTTGTTCCATCGGTTCCATCAAGACACACGTTGACTCCTGTATCATCTTAATCTGATTGATGTTCGCAATGAAACGCTTATGAATCTGGACGAAGGCATTCGAATAGTTCAGTATGACATCGGCAGTGGTACGATGACGCAACAGATAGGTGGCACCATTCATGCAGACAGCCTCCCAGATTTTCCGTTCCTGGTTGTAGCGGAAATAGGCAATGTCGTCCATTCGCAAGGTGGTATGTTCGTTCATGGCGTTCACCACCAGGATGATAGGTTGCTGTTCCGCCGAGCGCTCCACGAAAGGTATGTCGGCCAGTTTGTTCTCGTAGTAACGCGTCATAATCTGACTCAGGTCCTGTTCCGTAGGTGGTTTCAACAGATAGTCGAAAGCCTGGCGGCGAATCGCTTCCAGCATGTATTTGTCATGTCCTGTGTAAAACACCACTTTGGTTTCCGGCTTGATGTCCTGATGAATCATCGAGCAGAACTCCAAACCTGACATTGTGGGCAGTTCCACGTCCAGGAAGATAATGTCAGGATCGACATCGACTACGATGTCTGCTGCCGTTTCCGCGTCGTTGGCCGTGCCGACAACCTCTACGGAATAGTGCTTCTCCAACATTCGCTGCAACAGTTCTACAGCCTCTTGATTGTCGTCTACGATGAATACCTTGGTCAATTTCTGCTTGTTCATATATATAATTAGTCTTGTGTTTAATCTTATTTATAACTACCCTTGATGACTTTGTAGTTGAAATCGTCAGGCACGAGCAGCCATGTCCTGCAACCACTCTCGCCATCCTGTTGCCAATTGCCGATGCCAAACGTTATCTGCCGGTGATTGTGGTCGTTCAACATCTGGATGGTTTGGCGCACAACCCGCATACCGGTATGTTCCTTCGGAGCGCTTGTCACAAGCCCCTGTCCGTTGTCTACGACCTCTATTAGCGTGCTGTCATCCTGCCTGCTCACGCGGATAGTGAGTTCACCACCCCGACGCTGCAAACCATGCTTGATGGCATTCTCCACAAATATCTGTATCGTCATTGCCGGCAGATTGACCTTGCTTGTATCTACGTCGGGGGCAATCTCCTTCCTATACTGCAGTTTGTCGGCCATCTGCCTGCCTTCTATCTCCACATAGTAATCCACAAACCGCAGTTCCTCCTCCAGCGTCGTCTCCAGCATGTCAGCCTGGTCAACACCCCGTCGCAACAGCTGCGTCAATGCGTTCAGGTCCACCGCTCTGCCTTCCATTTGTTCCAGCATCTCATGGTTCAGTGCGTTATATACGAAATGCGGTGTAATGCGGTTTCGGACGTTCTCCATGCGGAGGCTGATAATCTGCTGCTGGGTAGTCATCGCTTGCAGACGGTGTTTGCGGCGACGCAACTCATAGAGAACCATTACCACCACAACCGCCAGCATAGCCACAGCCGACAATGCCAATGCCAGCTGAGCACGCAATTGCTGATGGTCTATCTCCTGCTGTTGTTTCATCCGCTCCTTGTCGTGCTTGTATTGGTATAGCTGTGCACTCATGCGCATGGCCGATTGCGCTGCATGTATCGAGTCATTCAGTCCGTGTAGCTCTTCGTGGACGTTCATTGCTTCCTGCCAACGTCCGGTCTGCCTCATCAGCTGTTCCAGTGCCTTCAGTCGCAGCACCTTAGCGGCAGGAATGCTGATGTCATCCTTGGGACTAGTCGAGGCAATGGCCAATGCCCCCTGCATGTCGCCCTCCAACATCTTCAGTTCCATGCGTGAGGTGGCCATATAATATATCAGCGGCGGGAAATTGACCCGACGGAAGAACGAGTCCGCCTGCTCCACCATCTGTCGTGCCGAATCAGCCTGATGCAGACAGATGTAAATCTCTCCCAAGTTGCCCAGTGCCGTGTAATAGTCCCACAACTTAGCCTCGTCGTCTTTCACCAGATCGGCAGCTTTCCGGAAACAGTCACGCGCGTCCTGATAGTTCTCCTGAAAGAAGTTGTCGTTACCCAGATTGTTGTAGTAGATGAACTGGTCGTCGCGCTTCATCACTGGCAGCAAACTCCTCAGTCGTTCCCACCAGCGATGGCCGTTGTGGTAGTCGCCCATAAAGGTGTAGGCCGTACTGACGCCCAGCATGAGTGGAATTCCCAACGAGTCGCCAGTCCCTGTAGAATCAGCCATCTGAATGGCCTGCAAGTAACCGTCGGCACTCTTGTCCAGCTGCCCCGTCTGACGGTAGAAATCTGCCCTGTTAGCCATGGCCAGCACGCGCAAAACGTCCACGCCCTCCAGGTCCTTCATCTCTTCCAGCGCCCGCTCTGTATATACAATTCCGCTGTCCGGCTGCCCCTTGATGGCGGTAAAATACACCCCACGTGCCTTCAGCCATTCTGCCCGCAACCTCCGCATCGGCTCGCTCTTGTCCTTCGGATGCTGATCCAAAAAATCCTTTATCCGCATGCTTGCAGCATCCATGGAGTCGCCCTCCATCTTGGCATACCACATTTTCAGCGAATCCATTGTCTGCAGCATACGGGATACTTCCGTCGACGGTTCCTTCTCACCACATGAAATAAGGGTAATGATGCTCGCCAGCGTAACGAGCACTTTCAACCAATTTCTTTTTGTTACAGGCCAAACAGTCATGATTCAATTTTTCGCGTTGCAAAGTTAGCTCATTTTCCCAAAAAACGAATACAAACCCGGATTTTTGTTGAGGCGAGAGAGGCATTTTTGCCATAAAAAGGACTATTGTTAGTTAACAGGACAAAATCTATAGTTAAGACGACTTTTTATCCAAAATGTCCCCTGTTTCGCACGATAAAAAGCACTGTGAAAATTTGGATAATGAAATAAAAATATCTAAATTTGCAAATAACAAGAGCACTTTTTCGGTGTAAAAAAGACAAACAAAGACAATAACGATTGAGATATTATTACCTATTAACAAAACGATTTTATGTATAACATTTTAAAAACAAAAGTTATGAAGTATTTAACAAAAAACTTACTTATGTTGCTAATGGTATTAGCAATGGGTGTTTCGTTCTGTGGCTGTGGTGGTAGCGATGGTGATTCAAAAAACGATCCCGCTCCTGGTGACATCGTAGACCCCAATGAGGTCAAGAACACAACATGGGTTGAGAATCACACCAGTTCAGACGGATCTTCTTTTAAGTATTCTTTGAAGTTTGCGACAACTACAGCTGTTTTTGAGATCTCGTACAAAGAGGGTACTCAGACTGTAACCGACACTTATTCTTACACATTTACCCGTTCCAACAATCTGGTTATTTTGAACCCTCAGGAAGCAGGCAATGCTACATTGGAAGGACGTATTGAGAATGGAATCAGAATGTCTGTGACAAACGCCTCAAACAACTCTGAAATTTGTGTATTGTATAAACAGTAACCTATAAATTTGGGAGCGTATATCATGAGCTGTCTTATTAGCTATTGATGTACGCTCCTTTTTTCTTGACACAATGAATAAGAAATCACTTTTGGTCATCACTTCTTTCATATTTCTTGTGTGGTACAAAGCACAAGCATCTCCAGTGTATCCATACCCTGTTAAGGTAAAAACTTCCCGAGGCGAGACATATATTACGCTTCAAGGTGATGAAAAAAACAAATATGCTTTTTCGGAAGATGGATACGCCATCGTGGCTAAAGGCGAAAAGTGGTTTTATGTGAACATTGGTCAAGATCAAAAACCGGAAATCTCTGACTACGAATTAGAAGAAAAGTCTTTGCGTTCAAACGAACTTAAAGCCTTTTTAGAAGTAGTGCCAAAACATATCATCCCAAAATCAAATACCCAAAAAGAGGTCTCTGTAACTAGGAGAGCTCATCAAGAGACACCAAAGGTAACAGGTCATCGGAAACTATTGGTTGTATTGATGGCTTTTAGCGATACCCCCTTCAAAAAAAGTCAGGCAGATTTCGATGATTTATTTAATCAACGGCAATACAATGTTGATGGTGCTGCAGGAAGTGTGTATGACTATTATAAATATGTATCATACGGACAACTTGAATTGGAATGTGACGTGATAGGGCCTTTTACAGCATCTCATAACATGGCTTATTACGGGGGAAACAGAGGTATGGGAGGAGAAGACCAGAATCCTTATGCCTTATTCTCGGAAGCATTAACATATGCCAGTAAGCAGGTAGATCTTAAAGAATATGACGGCAACAATGACGGTTATATAGATAATTTCCATATTATTTATGCCGGCTATGGCGAAGAGGCCGGTGCGGTTTCTGACGCTATATGGGCACACGAAAGCACCTTCAAGCCACTATCCATTGACGGCATGATGATAGACAGGTATTCATGTGCCCCAGAACTGCGTTCTAATCGTGGAAACGGAATTTCACGTATTGGTCCTCATTGTCATGAGATAGGACATGCGCTGGGAGCAATGGACTATTACGATACCAACTACAATGAAGGCGGAAAATATCCTGGAACAGGAGAATGGGATGTGATGGCTTCTGGAAGTTGGAATAATGACGGCATTACTCCTGCCAATTTCAATTCCTACGTCAAATCTTATAATTTTGGATGGACCGAAGTGGTTACTCTGGAAAAGGATTCGGCAATCCATATAAATCCAAGTACAACAAATAATGTGGTATATAGGATATTAACTCCTGTCAACAAAGATATTTTCTTATTGGAAAACCGTAGAAAAGAATCATTTGACAGTGATGATCCCGGCGAAGGTTTGTTGATACTCCACGTTGGTCCCAATTTGGAAAACAAATCCGGCACAAACTCTATCAATGCTTCATTTCCCCAAAACTGTTATTATGTCTGTGCCTCAGCTTCTGATGCAAGGCCAACTTCAACTCCTTCGTCCTATGGCAATGTTAATAGTGCAGGTTGCCCGTTCCCCGGCAGTTCAGACAAACATAGTTTCACGCCTACTACCACACCTGCAGCATTGTGCGTAAATGGTCTTAATGCCAATTTCGGCATTTTGAATATTCAAGAGATTGAAGGTAAATCCATTACATTGGATTATGTTGCAGGGACTGATTCGATAGAGACTACTGATGACACAGAAATACCATTAACAGGTGAAATCGTATGGGAAGAGGATTTCAAGGGTATAGGGTTGCCAAACGGTTGGACACAAGAAAGTGTCGTAGGCAACACTCAGTGGACAAAAAAAATGTCCACAAAAGGAGGGGTTATACATTTTGCAGAATTAGCCTATGAGTCATCTCCATGGGACTCAAATACTTTTGTCAGCACCGTCTTAAAAACTCATCAGTTTGATGTCGAGCAGATAGACTATGTCCTTTCATATGGCATCAACAGGATCAGTAAAAGCAGCACACCTGACACGCTTGTTGTTTCCTTAGACAATGATGAATTATTGACAAAGAACGTTCTATTGTCAGAAGGATGGGAAACAAAGAGTTGCGTTATAAAATCAGATCAAGTACCCTTCAGGATTTCCTTTAATGGCACTGTGAATAAATCCTCTGCAATCAGGGTGACCGATTTGAAACTAAGGAAATATCCAATAACCAATGGTATTTCAAGACCCGCTGTTACAGAGGAGAACAACACAAACACAACCTCCATATATTCTCTTTCTGGCAATAAGTTGCAGACAATGCGAAAAGGTATTAACATTGTAAGGAATCCTGATGGGACCTTCAGAAAAATCCTCATTGAGTAGTCTTACATATAATAACACAAACAAATAACTAAAAGCGATTATGAAAAAAACGACTATTCTAAAATTGGTAACAGGACTCTGTGCAGTCCTGACCTTGATGAACTGTGGAGGCGGCGGTGGCGACTCTACAGACAGTGAGAAAGTGACACCGACATTAAGTGTCTCACCCAGTACTGTTACACTTGACGGGAATGGTAAGGGAACTCTGATGGTCACCTCTAACACACAGTGGACTGTCACATGTATTGACCCCTGGCTGAGTTACACACCTAATAGCGGTTCTGGCAGTGCACAGGTTACACTCTCGGCTCCTGTCAATAGCGGGAGGTCAACCATACTGACTTTCACCGATAAATCTAATAAGGTAACTACTGCTGTCAGTGTCATACAAAAGGCTCCTGTCCTCACAGTTAATCCTTCAAGCTTAAATTTTGCATCTGCCGGTGGTAGTAATTCGTTCAGTGTTGAGTCGAATATCTCCTGGAATGTGTCAAGTAGCGATAGCTGGTGTACTGTCAGTCCATCGTATGGCTCCGGCAATGGAAATGTCACTGTGAATGTTGCAGCAAATCCTGACCCTGCAGCCCGCCAGACAACAATCACCATCTCAGGCGCATCTCTCTCCAGCTCGATTACAATCACTCAAGATCCTAATATCGAAGACCCGTCCATCGGTCGCAATGATTTTGGCAATGATGATAATCTCAACAACAAGTAACCCTCTAAAGAATGACGATTATGAAACACAAGAATATTCTCAATATAGGTCTGACACTGGTCGTCGGACTGCTATTTGTCGCTTGTTCGCAAAACGAGGATTTATTGCCGCCCAAGGCATCGCAGATGCAGAATGGATTCTATGTTTATCCTCTCGAATTCAACTGCGAGGCTCCTGGCTATGATGCAGGAACAACGCGTGCCGTAACCTATGATTGGAAGAATGGTACCTCATTGTTTGCCAGGTTTAAGAGTGGCTCAACGTATTATCTGGGGTTCGTAACATATACATCCAAAGGATGGAACCTGATTTCTACAACAGATTTTCTGGAGACAGCTAATTCAGAAACCTGTGAATTGTATTATTTCCAAGAGGAAAATGGCGACTACTATTACATGAATCTGGACACAGGTTACCTCGATATCTATAATAATGGTTCGTTTGTCAAGAGTACAAACATCAAGTGGGACGAGGGTATCAGTCTCTCGGAAACCACCGCTATTTACAGCACTACTACGGCCACCTATGCGCTATATCCCAACGTGGGGTTCACTGTCAAGGCCTCACTCCAGCCCAAAACGTGGCGTATGCGTTTCAGCGGTACAAATGGAACTACTATCACCTTGCCAGGCAACGATAATGACATCTATCATTATTCCGAATTCAGCTTGTCCACAAGCTCTGCTCATTTCGCCCTTGCTTCCTTCAGAGATCTCACTCTCAAAGTCAATGGCAACTACACACCATACATCTATGGTTCGTTCAAATCGTCCTCTTCTGACAACAAGATTACGGTAAAGAACGACAAGGACATCTACACCCGCACCTTCAATGGCAGTAATCTGAAGGCTGGCTCAAGCGGCTATTTCACTATTCCCACCGCTTCAAACTATAGCAGCAACGGCTGGACAAAGCTTGCAACGACACAAGAGGTGACACTGAAAGACTTACTGGAGAAGCCATTCGGTATCGTAGATGGCGTCAATCTGAAGAAAGACTCCTATGAGACCATTAAAAGCAAATTGCTCAGTCTGTATAAAGCTTATGATAGTTCTTCTGACCCGACACATGCTGAATATATGATGTTCTTTGCCTCTGAAAATGAGAGCCTTAAGTACCTCACTTATTGCGGAGTTCCATTCTATGATTTATATCTCGGAGAAAAGCCCGTATATTATGCATTTAGGATTGATAAGACCGCACTTTCCGATCCTTATTCCACATTGGACAAGATGGTGAGGGACTTTAAGGACATCGGTATTTCGATGTCTTATCAGAAAAAAAATGATGATAACACAAGGGCCTCAGGTAGCGTTACTGTTGGAAAAATCAATTATTCTCTTTCATTAGGAGAAGAAGAGAAGTATTGGAATTTCAATATTGACATGTGGATAAGCGAAAAATCAAACACCATAGCTAATTGTAAATTCGTACCCAAGGACTTCCTGCAATTTACTGATGCCTGTGCTACCAACTGGACCGTAGATTCAAATGTTTCGAAAGGCTACTTCAAGGTTTACAAGAAAACGGACATCAGTTCCAAGACCGATACGCAAATCGTTACAGAATTGAAGGCGACGAGTGCAGAAGTGGCGAGCGACCTCAAAGAAAACGTCTTTTATATAGGTAATGAAACACTTACTGCCAACACCAATTACGTACTGTGCAGTGTCGGCTTTGACAGCAGCGGAAATCAAGGCGAACTGAACAGGTATGAATTTAAGACGAGGTCTTCTACGCTTCCTATGGCAGCCCTGTCCAATTTTAAATACAATTCCAGCAATTGGCTTTTTACCATAACGTCCAAGTATAGCGCCAAGTCGTATTATTTCTACTCTAATCAAAACACAAGCGTCAACAACTGGTACAAATGGTATTTACGCTACCGTATCTATTTTGCCATCCAGAACAATGAATTGGGAATGGGAAGCAGTTCCGTTAATTCCAGCTGGGGAGACTTGTATATCAGTCGTAGCTCTTCTCAATTCTCAATATGTACATGGGCCATCGTTTCAGGCAAGACATTGGGCAATCCTGATTCATATCAGGGATATGCATCATCTGCGCCTAGCATGATTCCCGCCATAAAGCAATCTGCACGACCTCAGTCCGACCGCGTTTCCAAACAAGAAGGCGAAGACCTGTTCAAGCAAGGCAAGCTAATCTTGGTAAAATAGTTAATTAAATTTTAATTTATTGGTTGAATTTAGTTGCGTGAGTCTGTTTTCAGGAAATCAAATTATGCCCAAGCACTCGTGATGAATGCTTGGGCAATTTTCAGTGCGTACGAAAAATCGGGCCCACCATCACGGTGAGCCCGATTTTTTGTTTGCTCGCCGGACTTGCCTACCCTTTCATCAGCCTTATACGTCGCCTGTTGGCGAAGGGACGGACGGCGAAGTGAATCCAAAGGCTCTTAGCGCTTTGCTCTATCAGGAGTTCGTCGAAGTCCTCCTGCGACTCGTCTGCAATGTCTAACAAGATACACGCATAGCGTATCGCTTGTTCCTTACCCAACACGTGGATATCCACCGCACACCCCGTCAGGTGGTTCGACCCAGCTACACCACCCACGGCCTTGTTCACCGCCTCAGAACGATAGCCGCTATTGATGATAATCGGTTCCTCTTTGTATTCACTCCCCTCGCCCTTCGGAGAGGGGTCGGGGGTGAGGCTTCCATACCGCCTATTATACTCACTGCGAAGCATCTCCAACCACCCGCAGAGTCGCTTCAAATTCTCGATATGTACGTGCGAAGGGATGTTGCCATCCTGCGTTTTCGCACTTGTCTTGCACATCTCAGCGAGCGTAAAGTGCTCGCTGAGTCGTGCTTGCTTGTTGATACTTACTACTGTCATAATCTACTATCTTTTATTTTTGAACTGCAACACTGCAACAACTGCAACATCACTTTTTCTTTTTATTTACGTTAATCGGTGTACTGTTAGGAAAAGCGATGCTGTAGGCCGCGTCGAGGGCTTTCAAGTCAACTTTGTAGAAGCTGATGCCCGTCTTGAGAGACACGATAGCACGGAGCAATTCACGGTGCTTACGAGGATAAAGTGATGGCGCTTGCAACTCGTTCCAGCCTTCCTGCTCGCACAGGTGGCAGACCTCCCAGATAAAGTCATCGTTGGCTTCAGCAGGAAACCACGACTTCAAAATGCGACGGATGCAGAACCGCTTGTATTGTCTTGTGAGGAGCTGCCTCGTGCGCTCCAGCTGTAGCCAGAGCTGCACGAAACATTCCTTGTTATTCTGAACTTCAATCATACCTTACCTCCAAATTTTTGCTTGTACTCCTCCGTCTTGCAGTACCTGCCGCTCACCTCGTCATAGACAATATAGCCGCGACTCTGCCAACTGCGCAATGTGCTGTCACCACTACCCGTCTTGCCCTGCTGCTGGCGCATCTGGCGGTACTGGTCTTTGGTGAACTCGTCAGGCAGCAATTCCAGCAGATTCTGTGGTCCCGACTGTCGCTGAATCTCCACCTCCTCGCGCAGTTCTTTTTCCAGTTGCTGACCGAAATACAGCATTTTGCACCACAAATTATACTGCTGAGTCCAACGGACAAAATCTGCAATCTCTTTTGACCACTTGTAGCCGTGAGCCACGTAGAGCACCATCCCTTTCAGCCAGGCAATCACGTTGGCACGATAGGAGAACACCCTGTAGGCTTCGCTCTCATAGAGCTTTGCGGCATCCTTGTTCTCCTGCTTCATCTCGAGAGAGAGCTTCTTTGACTGAGGACACTCAATGAGTCCGTTGGCAGCCTCCAAACGGTCGATGTAGGGCTTGAGCTCCTGCGCAAACGTGTGATCGTAGATGCCTAAAATAGGCTCCGCATCATCGTCCTCATCGGTCCTGATAATGGTCGATACATCCAGTCGGCTTACGGTACCGTCATTCACCATTCGCAAGAAGAATTTCTTTGCATTGGGAGGGGTCGTTGACGCGTTAAAGTTCCACCTTAAGGGGGCTATACCCGATACGCTATCAGCACCTACACGCTCCTGACCGGCATCAGAATTATCAAAGGCCTTTCTGATTAGCAGACCCACTTCATCCACAGTACCCTTTGACGTCACCTTCTTCAACCCCTCGATTTCATCCACGATGGTATAGATGAATCGCTGACCGTTGTTATTGGCATCTACGATGCGCTGGTTAAAGACGGCATCGGTCAGGTTATCAATCAACATCTGAATACAAATATCGGTTGGTCTCGGGTCTTTCTTCTGCTTCGCTCCCGGGTTCTTTTGCTTCCACTCCGCCTCGCGCTGGCGGTTGGGCTGATCGCGCTGCTTGATGTCCTCCATGATGTATTCAATCGGCTTCTTGATGGTACCCTTACCAATACTCTGACGGCCAATCAAGACGTTCATGAACGTGGCCTCGTGCTCCACATTATCCCAATACCTGAACTTCACACCGTGCAGATGGGCACCCAGTCCTGGGAACACTGCATTGGCCACAGCGGGCTTGTAGAACCAGGGAACGTTCTTGGTGAGCAGCCTGATCAACGGCGGCAACTTCTTGGGCATCGGTGGAGGTGTGGTCAGTGTACCACCGCAAGCCTTCACTGCCTGCTGTGACTTCAATGCCTGCAGCACCTGCTTCAACCTGTAGGGCATACCCTTGCGAGGCTCCTTGAGGGCATTTTCCAATGTCTTGCGCCATTCGGCCAAATCCTCAGCAGTACACGTACCGTCAGGCTTGACCCAATAGTTTGGGACGACCTGCATCAGTTGCTCTAAGGAGTACCCGCAAATTGAACGTATAGTGGCTGCCAATTCAAACGTCAGTGCATTGCGGTCGCCCTCTACTGGCTCCTTTCCGCCGTTGAACAATTCCCAATACTTCGCGATGATGTCCGCATACAGCACACCGTTGTACCTCGCCTCTGGGTCAAATGATGGCTGAGGGATGATGGCTGAAGACTGAGGTGAAGCCTCTTGGGAACTGCAACACTGCAACGCTGCAACAGCGAGAGCAGAGCCAAGCTCGCTTGAGCTATGCCGAGCGCCGGCAGGGTCGACGGTAGTCAACGCTGCAACAGTTTCAAAAATCGCATCATCAAGATACACCAATTCGTTTTCCGTCGTGGTGAAGAACACCCTCGTAATGTCCTTCGCCTGAGCATCGTAGGCGACATTCAGCAAGTCAGAAGCCCACTTCAGATTGCCTACTTGGTCTAAATCGGGACGGCGCTTAAACACCAGATGGTAGCCTGCCCCTCGGGCACTCTCCTCCATCATCAGCAAACCTAGCTCATCCTTCTTGTCGAGGATGCGTTCCCTGACAGCCTGCATCTCCTCAGCCGTCAGGTGGTCGATATCCATACCCACGGTGGTACTCATGCGCTTCGAGCCTTTCAGCGTGCCGTCATCGTTCGGCAGACACGAGTAGTTCATCTGTACCAGTGAAGCCTTCAGCGCCTCGTCACCCTGACGTATTCTGGCTACGTTCTCCTTCTGGAACCCACCGTTCCTTAACTTCAGATACTCTGCCCTGCTGTGGACGGGGCGCATATATTTCACCCCATCCGTATTAACTACATGTACACTCATACTGTCTGCTGTTTCAAAATAAGTTCCCTTAATACCTTCTGCGCTATTACACTTGCCTGCCTTACCAGCTTCTCGGGCAACAGCTCCAACTGATCCTCGTCGAGCGAGAAAAAGAAGTAATACTTCTTGTCCTTACCGTGCGAAAACGAACTGTCGTCTTCTCTAAAGATAGGTTTGTTCTTGATGCGCTTGGGCTTCTCAGTCATATACACGTTGCCGTCACGCATGCCCTCCACCTTGAAAGTTCCTGAGAACGCGTCAAGTTCGACATCTTCGCAGCATTGAAAGTCTGCCGTATGAAGTCCGTTCTCCAACATGCCTAAGGTCATAAGACCATCAAGCGTTACCTGTCTCTCTGTAGAAATAATAATCTTTTTCATTTTTGAGTTGATTTTAGCGAGAAGAAGCATTCAGATTCTTTGGCCATTTACTCGAGAATATCCTCCTCGGCTTCAACTCAAAGTTTATTTATCTGTTTATTTTCACGATATCAGTTGCCAAGATTTCTTGGAACGTCTGCCCCTGATACTCGTGGGTAGAGAAACGAAGGGTGGCCACAACCACATCACCTTCGTAGAACCTGCACGCCGCCAGATTGCCCAGCATGGCGCACACATACTCGTTTTCAAACTTGCCGCCCAGCTCCTTCAGCACGATGTTGCACTTCTGAATCTGACCGCCCTCGGCCTTAGCCGACTGTACGCTGAAGGCCTCGCCCTGGCGTACCACTCTTAAGATTTTTGTTTCCATAGTTGTTTGTATCAATAAGTCAATGATCACTTTGTGACTGATTCACGATGCAAAGGTAGGGACAAAAAAAAAGCGCTCCAATCTCTTGAAGCGCATTCGGAAACAAAAGCAGAAAGTCGGTGCAGAAAGCAGAAACTTTCGGTAAGAAACTTTCTGCACGTCGGTAACTACTGCAGAAACTTTTTCAGAAATTCCATTAAGACAATCTCGCGGGCCGATGCACCGCTGTTACGCCACTTGTCAATGTGCAGGCGCATGTAAGGGTGGTTGCTGATGGTGCGCTGCACGGTTCCCAACGAACACTCGTGATTGAACGACAGGGGCAACGGCAGGTTCATCGCCTGACGCTCAAACTCCTTCACGCTACCCTCATAGCCACCGCTGTCGCGCGCCACACCATAGGCTACCGCCCACGATGACGATGCCCAGAACAGATGAATACCCTCGGCCGCGGCCTTGCCCAGCCGCTGCATCACGTCGCCCTGTTGTTGTCGCTGCTCCAGCATCCGCCTGACAATAGACTGACACTCGCTAAACGACCGGCGCACCACCTGTTTCACAATGCTCCGCACCACACCCGATATGCGTACGTTCATCGATTCTGTCAGCAGAATGGGGCGGAAACGCTTGTTCATCGGACACAGCCACTGCCGCCCCTCCACGTCGGTAAAGTATACCTTCGCCGTATACTCACCGTCAATCTCTGCCACCACGATGTCACCATCGTGAGGGCAGGCACCAATCTCCAGTCTCAGCAGGTCGCCCTCGTGAATGTCGGCATCAATCATCGAATCACCCTGGGCACACAACTCCACCTGCGGGTGCAGCCCCACCGCCGACTTCGGCAGATAGTAGTAGCCCTCTATCGTCTCATCGCCTATCCCCAGCGGCGCCCCACAGTTTACCTTGCCCGACATGATGGGGATTGGCACGTCGCACAATTTATAACTGACACCCTTGCTGTCAAGCCACGCCATAGCCTCCTCAGCACTCATCTGCTGAGCCGTGAAATTGTTCTTTCTCATCGCTTACCNNGCCAACGGCCACCACAATGACAAAAAGAAAAAATGCACCTTCCATACTATTCTATTGTTTTTAGTTAGACAATCAATTTATCGGGTGCAAAGAAAGAGGGGGAGTGTACACTAAGTGTGGACACTCCCCGAATTTTAACCTGCATTAACACTTCTTTACGGATTCCTCTTCAGCGCCTCTTCCAGGATGCTGCGGATTCTGGCCTTCAGACTGGCTGGCTCCAACACATCCAGGCCGTCAATCTTCGACAACAGCTCGCTGATGAAGTCGATGGACGGCCGTATGTCCAACGAGAAGTCGGTGTGCCCCTCACTACTGTCCAATTCGCGCTGCGACGCGTGCAGCGGCAGCGTGCGCAGCAGGTTGGCCATTTTGCCGTAAGCCCTGATCACCACACGCTCCATGGGCGTGCCGTCGACCATCACGCCAAAATACTCGGCAAAGTACTGCTCCGACGAGAAGTCGGCAGGGCGCACAAAGCGCTTGGGCGTCAGCGAGACCGACAACATGCGGTCCAGCGAGTAGATGGCCATGCGCTCGTAATTGTCGGCCAGCATGTACCACCGCTGGTGGAACAGCTTGATGGTATAGGGGTCGACGGGTTTCGTGTAAGGCTCGAAGCCGAACTTCTGATACGTCATCATGATGGTACGCCGCTGGCGGATGCCCTGCTCGATGACCGGCAGAAACTCATAGCCCGCGGGCACATGCTCCAGGATGATGTCGTCCTTGATGGCCGAGCTCTCGCTCAGCGTCAGACCCGTGGTCAGCGTCGACAGCATCCACTGCTTCGTGCGGTCACCGTCTATCTCGCCCGGGTTGCTGATATAATAATGGTGGGTCTTGTCGCACTCGATGACCAGCCCGAACATGTCGAGGATGGCATCCCTGTACTTATTGAAACTGCTGCGCGGCAGCGGATTGCCCTCAGCCACCTCGTCCAGCACCCACTGCTCCTGCAGTTCCTTTAGCGTCATCCGTCTGCGCTTCCGCAGCACGTTCACGATCCACACATAGTGCTTGAATTGTTGTCCTGTATTCATATCTTTTTTGTCGTTGAAATCGTTGTTTTTTTGTCGGTGAGGTCATGCAGGTCGACGAGGGTGGCGTCGGTGGTGTTGCAGATTTCTGCAGCGAGGTCGTTGAGACGGTGGAAGCGTTCGTAGTCGGTGGGCAGCGCCTCGTCGATGCCCCAGGGGGCGAGGATGAGGAGGGTTCCGCGGGCGCAGGCCTCGAAGCGGCGGCGCTCGGGCTTCCAGTAGGGGCCGATGGGTTCCTTCTGGAGGTTGATGACGGGGAGGCCCTCGTCGATGGCGGTGTTGATGACGATGCGCTCGGGGTTGGAGATGGCTGGGGAGACGAGTACGACGCCCTGGCGTGCCTCTGCGAGCTGGCGGTCGCGGGCGGTGGCGAAGGCGGGGGTGAGCTCGGTGGGCTGACCGCTGTCGCGGTCGCGGCGGTGGTAGAAGACGGGCTCCTTCTCGGCGCGCTTCAGCAGGAAGAGGCATCCGAAGGCGGCGTAGTCGCGGCCTGCGATGCGGAGGTGGAGGCGGCGCTCGAGGAGGGCGGGCAGGGCGCGGCGCATGAGGGCGCGGAGCGGGTTGTCGGCCATGTAGCGCTTGATGGTGTCCAGCATGCCGGGGCGCTTGATGATGCGGTCGTGGTAGCCCTGCTCGAAGAGGGGGCGCCGGGCGGCGGCCGCGGCAGGGACACCCGGGGCTGACGCCCCAGGCACCGCGGCGGA
>LXOW01092886.1_pt1 | contig 18586 bp, 15 predicted proteins | sample 1368591 | NCBI WGS metagenome assembly LXOW01 (sample SAMN04884650, study PRJNA319009) | bovine gut metagenome | isolation source: Cow rumen | host: Bos taurus | place: Italy: Legnaro (PD) | collected 2014-07-09
TACTATCACACTGAGAAACAGATAGTTATAAATAATCTTAATATTTAACGACAGCCCCTATTATATCTTTATTATGTATTGATGGTAATACTGACTTTATTTGCCAGCTTGATGTTTTATCAGTTATCAAAAAANNGTATTCTGAATGGTCGTCGATGAATTTTTATTTTTTATAATATTTTTGTTTCATTATTTCGTCGTAGTCGTTGTTATTCTGTAAGACGCGTTTCCCGCATTGGTAGGTATTACTTAAGACATCCTTTTTTACCTGATAGAAAGGTGTATCGATAGAGGCTAAAGATAAGAGCATTTGTGCTACGTTTGACGATAGAAAAGACTTTTTAGCTGCGTTATCGATTGCTGCAACCTTCTCTGGATACGTTTCTTTAAACTTATTTGAGCACCATACCACGAAAGGTATCTCATATTGATATTTCAGAGATTGCCATGATTTTTTTTCTTCGTGTGTTCTACCGATAAAGTTTCGATAGTCGAATAGTTCCTCACCATGATCCGAGAGATATACCAATACCTGTCTCTTATACACATCTGACNNTTTTCATCGTCTGGGAAACGCTCACCAGCATATGAATGTTGTCCCATCAAGTGAAAAATGTTAAGATTATGTTTTCTATTTTTATGATGATACTCGAAGTGTGATATCATCTGATAGTCATATTTAAAAGTTTTCGTGTTATAGACACTATACGAAAGCGGAACAATTTCTTTGGCATATAGATACGATCCTAAAGCATAGTCGTATGTTGACACGTCAGTATCTGGACGTTGATTATCCCACATCGTTACGTGATATCCGGCCTTTTTAAATAAGATAGGAAAGGCAGGTTTACTGAACCATGTCTCGTTATCTTCTAGTATGTTTGTACTTATGATGTTTTTTACAGAGAATGTGGTCATATTAAATGGTGACACTACATCACTGAACACGAATAGGTTTCCCTTTTGTTGTTCCTCCACCATTGTTGGTGTAGTATTCAGGTAGTAGCCATAGACAGAAGCATGATGTTTACTGAACGATTCTCCAATAATAAATATAATGTTTAGCGAATCCTTATTCTGACAAGTGGCAGGCATCTTGCTTGCTTGCACACAACAAGCAATAGCCTTTTCATTATCCTTTCNNAAACCAGGTTTGTAAGTGTATTATTCATCGCATATCCACCCTGATTTTCGCGCCATTCTTCTATGTCGTATTGTGTGTCTAAAAGAAAGAGTTTTGCTGTTTTTCCAAACATGTACAATCCTACAGGAGCGAAAGCAAACAATAAACAACCTACGATAATCTTTTGCCATTTTCTTTGTAGTAAGGGTTGTTTTATTTTTTGTTTAAGAATTATGGTCAATATCAAAGGCAACAGCGTTATCAGAAAACTATATATAGTTCCTGAAGAAAAAAGATATACCGAGATAAATTCTGATGACTCAGTGCTATTAGTTTCTTTTAGCAATAGTAGAATCCAAGGAGATAGTATTGTGTTGAAGTTAAAGTATAAGAAAAGTGTTATTATGGCGAGTATTATTGTTGCTGATAATATTAAATACTTTAGAATTCTACTTTGAGATTTCCAGATTATCCATGTAAGTAAATAGGCAATAACTATTGGAAAGGACAAGNNATTATCGTTGATCCATCAAAAATATCAGGTACTTCATATATAAAATGAGGTAAGTATATAAGCCATATCAAGATGAAAAAGAAAGGTGCTTCATATTTTATTGGAGCAACTATCCCGTATATCATTCTTTTTATTAAATTTATGCTCATATTTTTATTTTCCACCTATCATTTTTTGCTGTTTTTTCCAAGTGTAGGCCAAACTAAATATATGGCTTTTGTGATGACAGTGGATNNNATTTCTGCCTGTCCATTCTATGAGTCTGACGGAAGGCAATTGCTTGAATATTTCTGTCATCAAAAAGACGGCACAAAGCAAATCTGCTATAAATAGCGGATAGTTAGATACAATGATAGGTCCCAATATCAACTGCGCATTAGTATATATGATATATATCTTTATCAAAATAAAGATAATGAATAATGATAATGGTATGCTGATATGGTTGAAATATGATTCGTACTTGCGATAGAGATAGCCCGTAAAAAGAATAAAACAAGCTAACAGCGCTTCGTTCAAGTGCCACAGATTTTGTGTATAATAGACTGGATAAGGTTCGAAAGCATTACCAACAAAATAAGATAATATCAGGCAACAGACAGCAATGATGGATAACCAGATGATTTTTCCCTTAGTTATCCACAAGAACAACATGAAGAGCAGTTGCGAAAGTATCAATGCTGCTATAAACCACGATGCATGACCACTAACAATGGATATGATAATATCTTTCCATGATGTATTGTCATGTACTAGGATAGCTTTAGAGACCGCTATGATGGTCGTAAACACGAAATACGGGACGAGAAATCGTGAGAAGATGTTGCTGCTGCGCCGTTTGATGTCCAGAGGCTTGCCATACATCAGATAGCCCGAAAGAAAGAAGAATACTGCCAGCACATCACCAACATACATTTCGTATGGAGTCATTGGCTGCCCTGTGAAATAGACTTCCGTATGAAACCAGAGGATAGCCATCATGCAGAAGCCTCTGAGCAGATCNNATATACAATCCTTGGGATATATTTTGCTGATGTTGGTATCTACGTCCAATCAAGTCTGTGATGGTTACAATTTGCTGTTTTTGATATGTATTTTGAATATTAGAAAAATGATCATATTGATGCATGAGTTCATCAAGAATGGTAATTCTCTCATTAAATAACGCTATCACCTCATCTATTTGTTCTCTAAGGATATTTTGTCCTTCATAAGGATATTTTGTTTGGTGAACTTTCATGCTTTCGTCAAAGATACCACCATATTTCTGCCATACCTCTTCAAAACTTGTTGTAATGCTGTTCATCAGCGTAGGTCTGATGGTATACCAGAGATTCAAATAGGTTTTGACAAAGTCTTCGTTTTGGAATAGTTGGTCATAATAAAACCAGTTAGATGGATGAATACTGCTCCAACTGTCGCTTCTGAAAGATGAGTCATAATCCCAAGTTGGTCCCATTTCAAGTAGTGATGTATCATTTTTTCTGCTAAGAAAACGATTGCATCCGGCAACATCATCAGTACCAAGAATATCATGTACNNATCTTGTATATCATCTGTGACATCATCGCTGTCCGGGTATTTATAAGTATAGCCACAGGTACTGATTTGTCGGTCTGTTTTAAAATAGACATCCTCATTCCACCAAAAAGTGTCGTGCTCTATTATGAATCCTGATTCTTCAACATTAACTCTTTTTTCGCCTTTAGAGACAGGTTCCATCAGATAATACATTCCTTGGTATTCTCCATTCAGTATGACGTGTACAAAATTATATTCTGGAGTCCAAGATAAACCAACAATCTTACTAATGGTTAGTCCTGCAATATTAAGAATATTACTTTCTTGATTAGTCATCTTTTTATTCCAAGTATACATACCGAGTAGTAACCATTCCTTATGTTTATAGTCTTTGTTGCCACGATTCAGCAAATCATTTTTCTTGGAAAGTTTTATTTTGTATGGATGCTGGTTCATATAGGCTCCAGTACTATTGCCACGTACCTTAATCCTCATACCTGAGACATTTTTCTCGTAATCGCCGCTGTCATAAAGCGTTTTACCCTTTAGTGTCATCAGCATTTTTCCTGAAACATAGTTGTTGTCAGTAATACTAGTGCCCACACATCTTTCAGGAGCATTAATAATTGTATAAGTAGGCATTTCGCCACCGTTTGTTTCTATACTGATGACAGGAATAAGCTGATCATCAATGGTTTGTGAATGATTAGCCAGTACAATAAATAAATTAAAACAGCTTATCAGGACGATTTTTCTCATCATAAAATTAAAAGAATTTTTATGATTAATTGATGATGGCTATCTTGCNNCCGCCATTGCTTCTGCCTTCGTTGACGATGGCACCATTGACTGCCAGAATTTTGACATCGGCATTATAGGTAAGACCAGTAATGGTGATGGGTCCAGTATAATCTGGATTAACAGGATTAGGATAGGCCCAGACGTTGTCTTTGGTCATTTCCTCGTTGGTCTTTGTGGCATTACTAACGTAGGAGCAGAGTCCTTTCTCAGTACTAAAGAACACTTCGCCCGTGTCTTGATTGATTGTCATCGTCTGAATGTTATTCGAAAGTAGCGGGCTATTCTCAGCAGTAAAATGCTGTAGCTGTGTCATATTGTCTGCGCTGATTAGGTAGGCACCATTATTGTTGGTACTGAACCATTTGCGCCCTCCACCATCTACCACAATAGCAGTAATATCGATGCCTGTTAGCAAATAGTCAGCATAGTTAGTACCATCGTTACGAGGCACTTTTACTTGCGTATAAATGGGAGTTTGACTCTCTATTTGTGACTTTTCAAGTAATAGCGGTCCAGAGCTGGTTGCTATCCACATATTACCGTCTACATCTTCAGCCACACATCTGACACCACCGTCACCAGCAATATTGATAGTCACGCCATCTTGATTAACAAAGTCTGAGAATGTTAACAACTCATCTGTATCGACATTGTAACGATAGAAGGCAGGGAACATGCCGTGGTTGTTGACAAACCATAAATACCCTTGACTATCAATCATCATGTTTGAAAGATTGCCATTACTTTTATTTGTAAAACCACCATCGTTCAGCTTCATCAGCTCATCATGGTTAAGTTTAGTAAACTGACCATCCTTCAGGCATATCAAGGAAGCCGTTGGCGCTTGACTGTTGAGGATGTAAAGACCATGATTCGGATAGAATTTAACTCCTGTTACTAACTGGTATTTTTCGCTGACTCCGTTGAATCTCTCAATAGGACTATTTTTATAACTGTAGTAATTAACAAATTCACCATTTAGATATTCGTAGAGTCCTGTACGACCTCCAACATATAATTGTTCGCCGTCGGTAGTTTGTCTGGCATCCAGACAAAGTGTTCCAATGAACTGTACACCAGTTATTTCGCTGATGTTTTCATCTGGATAAATCTGCCAGTTCTGATAATTGAAAGCCTGAACAGTTGGAGGTGTGCTATACTCGCCGCCACAGCCATAGAGTTTGTCGTCGATGTATCTCAAAAAGCCAAAGTAGTTATGATTTGGTCCGTCTGGCTGAAGGGTCTTGACGAGGTCTATGTTGGCATTATAGTCTGAGTGGTCGTCCTCAGGGGGTAGGGTAGTAGGGTACTCGGGGTGGTTGGGACGATAGGTGTCGGCGATTTCGGCACGCTGAACATTGAGCTTGACAATGCCGAAACCACAGACCAGATAGGCATATATGCCGTCGATGCGGATGCTGCTGACAGTCTTGTCGCCTATAATGGCTTTGATGTAGAGGTCGCTGATATTGATGACATCGCCCTTTGTGTCTACCAGGTCGATATTAGAGTTGCTATAGACGACAACAAGTCGTTTGGCTTGTGGACACCAGCGTATGTGGCTGATGTTTGTATCGTTCATACCGTTGGTTTTGTCGTAGGTGAAAATAGACTGGTCGTTCTTATTGTATTGATATAGTCCGTTACTAGCTAAGACAAAAAGGTAATTGCCAGCTTCCTGAATATCTTGAACCTCAGAGTAGGCTAGATAGTTTCGCCAAGTGCCAACTTGAGAAACAGAAAGTTGGAAGTTGAAAATGGTAAATAATAGGGCGATGAGTAGTTTCTTCATAGTCAGCATGTTTTTAGAAATTCTGCTAATTTCTTGGTGGCACGAGCACGGTGGCTGATGCCGTTCTTGATGTCGTTGCCTAGTTCGGCAAAGGTTTTGTCGTAGCCTTCAGGCTGGAAGATGGGATCGTAGCCGAAGCCTTCTCCTCCTCTTCGTTCGCGGATAATCTCGCCATTGACAATGCCTTCAAAGCGGTTGATTTGTTTGATGCTTGTACAGCCACATGGACATACGTTTTTCTTTTGTACCAGGGCAATGACTGTACGGAAACGGGCACGGCGGTTGTCTTGGCCTTCCAGTTCTCGCAAGAGACGAGCCATGNNGACGAGCCATGTTGGCTTCGCTGTCGTGACTGGCGCCTGCTGAAGAACCGTCAGAGACAGTTTCCATTGCGGCATAGCGTGCGCTGTAGACGCCAGGTGCGCCGTTAAGGGCTTCCACCTCGAGGCCTGTATCATCGGCAAAACAATCTACGTGGTATTTGTCATAGACGTATTGTGCTTTCATCAAGGCGTTCTCTTCGAGCGTCTGACCTGTCTCTGGGATGTCTTCATGACAGCCTATGGCGTTGAGTGACATGACTTCGATATTATCACCTAATATCTGGCGCACTTCGTCCAATTTATGTGCATTGTTTGTTGCGAAGACTATCTTCATTTTTTCTCGTTAGGTTGTTTTATTTTTACGTGCATCTCGTCGAAACCTTCACCATATACGCCGATGACGCTCGACTGGCTGACAAAAGCCTGCGGGTCTATCATCTTGATGAGGCGGAAAATGTTGACACTCTCGTTTTTCTTGGCCAGAATACAGAGCACCTTCATCCTGTTGCCTGTATACCATCCGTGACCGTCGAGAATGGTGACGCCGTGATTCATTTCCATGCCTATGGCATTGGCTATCTCCTGCCACTTCTGCGAGAATATCATAAACTGCACCGACTGGCGTCTGGCGTTCATCACGTAGTCCAGGGTATAGTTTTCCATTGCCATCACGCAGAAACCAAACATGACCTTGTGAGCACGTTCCGTATAGGTGCCAAACTGTGGGAAGAACATACACGAGCCGATGATGCAGAAGTCGGCAGCGATGAGCACATTGCCCAACGACACATTGGGGTGGAACTTGTTGATAGAAGCCGCAATGATGTCTGTACCGCCTGTTGAACCGTTGTTCATAAAGACGGTAGCCAGCGCAATGCCCGTCAAGACGCAGCCAATAATCATCGACATGAAGTCCTGTCCTTCGCCCATGAGCTTGAACGGCAGACCATTGTCCTGTTTTGGTATGATGTCCTGCGCAAACTTCAGCATGAAGTAGAGGGTGAAGATGGCAAAGATGGTCTTCATCAGGAACTTGACACCCAATATCTTCAGCGCCACGAGCAGCAGTATGCCGTTGATGATGAGGTAGGTATTCTCAAGATGGAATCCTGTGGCATAATAGATGATAGCCGAGAGACCTGTAACGCCGCCTGTGACAATCTCGTAGGGCATCAGGAATACCGTGAAGGCAACAGTATAAATGGCGAGACCAAGGGCTATAAAGAGATAGTCCTTCGTCTCGTGCCATATCATTTTATGCTGTAGTGTCATAGCGATGAACTGTGTTCAATTATTTGCCTAAGACGATGTTCACCATGCGCTTGGGAACGATGATGACCTTCTTAATCTCAAAGCCTTCGAGATATTTCTTGGCGCGCTCGTCGGCGAGAACGGCTTCCTGCACGGTGTCGTTGGTAGCATCGGCAGCGAACTCCATATCGAAGCGCGTCTTGCCATTGAAGGCTACGCCGAGCTTGACGGTGTTCTCTACTAAGTACTGCTCGTCCCAAGCAGGCCACTTCGAGTCGCAGACGCTGCCCTTTTCGCCCATCATCTCCCAGAGCTCCTCGGCGATGTGTGGTGCGAAGGGAGCAATGAGGACAACAAGTGTCTTCAGCATTTCCTTGTTCTTGCACTTCAGCTGCGACAGTTCGTTGACGCAAATCATGAAGGCCGAGATGCTGGTGTTATAGGAGAAGGTCTCGATGTCCTGCGTTACTTTCTTGATAAGCTTGTGGACGGCCTTCAGCTCAGCTGGGGTGGGGGAGGGAGCGCCCTCGTTGTTGGCAGTGGCGGCCGTTGTGTTTGTGTCGGCGGCCGTTGTGTTTGTTGCTGTATCACAGCAACATACTGAACTGCAGAGGTTCCAGAACTTCTTCAGGAAGCGGTGGCAGCCGTCGATGCCGTTAGTGTCCCAGGGCTTCGAGGCCTCGACAGGACCAAGGAACATCTCGTAGAGACGCAGCGTGTCAGCGCCGTACTTCTCGACAATCATGTCAGGGTTGACGACGTTGAACATGGACTTCGACATCTTTTCGATAGCCCAGCCGCACTTGTATTGGCCATTTTCAAGGATGAACTCTGCGTGTTCGTACTCTGGACGCCAAGCACGGAAGGCCTCAATGTCCAGTACGTCGGCTGAGACAATGTTCACGTCGACGTGGATGGGCGTTGTGGTGTAGTTGTTTTTCAGTCCTACGCTGACAAACTTTCCCTTGTCGGCGCCCTCGTCCTCAATACGATAGACGAAGTTGGAACGTCCCTGAATCATACCCTGGTTGACAAGCTTCTTGAACGGCTCGTCCTCACAGCTGTAGCCGCTGTCATAGAGGAACTTGTTCCAGAAGCGGCTGTAGATGAGGTGGCCCGTAGCATGCTCCGTGCCGCCGACATAGAGGTCGACGTTGCGCCAGTATTCGTCGATGTCTCTGTCGACGAGGGCTTTTTCGTTCTTCGGGTCCATGTAGCGGAGGTAGTAAGCCGAAGAGCCGGCGAAGCCAGGCATGGTGTTCAGTTCGAGGGGGAAGACGGATTTATTGTCGATGTCTGAAACATCGACCACACTATCGGTCTTTGTGTCCCAGGCCCAGTGCTTGGCGCGACCCAGGGGAGGTTCACCCGTCTCGGTGGGCTTATACTCATCAATTTCGGGCAACTCCAAGGGGAGGCACTCTTTCGGAATCATGTAGGGCATGCCGTCCTTATAATAGACGGGGAACGGCTCACCCCAATAGCGCTGACGGCTAAAGATGGCGTCGCGCAAACGGTAGTTAACCTTGACGCGGCCCAGGCCTTGCTCTGTGACAAACTTCTTGGTGGCGGCAATGGCCTCCTTGACAGTCAGACCGTTGAGGCTGAACTTGGCCGATGCCGAGTTGCACATGATGCCTTCCTTGGCATCATAGCTCTCTTCGCTGACGTCGGCACCTTCAATGAGCGGAATAATGGGCAGGTTGAAGTGCTTGGCAAAGGCGTAGTCGCGAGAGTCGTGGGCAGGGACGGCCATAATGGCGCCTGTACCGTAGCCAGCCAGTACGTATTCTGCAATCCAGATGGGGATTTTCTCGTCCGTAAAGGGATTGATGGCGTAGGAACCTGAGAAGACACCCGTCACTTTGTGGTCAGTCTGACGGTCACGCTCTGTGCGCTTCTTCACGTAGTCCAGATATTTGTCTACCTCAGCTTTCTGCTCAGGCGTGGTGAGTTCAGCCACGAGGTCTGATTCAGGAGCCAAAACCATGAATGTCACGCCGAACATTGTATCGGCGCGGGTGGTGAAAATTGTAAAATGCTTGTCGCTGTCAGCCACGTTGAACTCCACCTCAGTACCCTCCGAACGGCCTATCCAGTTGCGCTGGGTCTCCTTCAGAGAGTCAGTCCAGTCTATCTCTTCCAGTCCGTCCAACAGGCGCTGGGCATAGGCCGAGACGCGAAGGCACCACTGGCGCATCTTCTTTTGCACCACGGGATAGCCGCCGCGGACTGAGACGCCATCGACAACCTCGTCGTTAGCCAGCACGGTGCCCAGTTTCGGACACCAGTTCACCATCGTGTCGGCCAGATAGGCAATGCGGTAATTCATTAGGACTTCCTGCTTTTTCTTCTCTGAGAACGATGCCCAGTCGGCTGCCGTGAAATGCAGCTCCTCAGTGCCGAGGGCGTTGCAGTTCTCAGTTCCCATCAGTTCGAAGTGTTCTATCAGCTTGATGGTAGGCTGAGCCTTTTGCGACGCCGTGGAGAAATACGACTTAAACATGCGCTGGAAGGCCCATTGCGTCCACTTGTAATAGATGGGGTCGCAGGTGCGGACCTCACGCTCCCAGTCGAAACAAAAACCTATTTTGTCAAGCTGACTGCGGTAGCGGTTGATGTTTTCCGTCGTCGTCTTCTCAGGGTGCTGACCTGTCTGTATGGCATACTGCTCGGCGGGCAGGCCGTAAGCGTCGTAGCCCATGGGATTCAGCACGTTATAGCCCTGCTGACGCTTGTAACGGGCATAGATGTCCGAGGCAATATATCCTAAGGGATGGCCCACGTGGAGTCCCGCACCGCTGGGGTAGGGGAACATGTTCAGCACGTAGAACTTACGTTTCGTCGGGTCTTCCGTCACTCGATAGGTCTTCATTTCCACCCACCGCTTCTGCCATTTTTGCTCAATTTCTTTGAAGTTGTATTCCATATTGGTTTTGTTTTTGTTACTTTCTACCTAATTAAAGTGCAAAGATACGAAAAGTTAACCAAAGAGCCAAAACAATTTCGTCTTTTAATTATTAACAAATAAGAAACTATTTTACAAAATTCCGCGTGAGATTTGCGCCGAAGTCACCACGTGCTCTTCGCTCCGCTACACGCAAAATATGACTCGTTTTGCTATATCATTGACAGTCAGAGGCTTGCATTTTTACCTCGTTTTTCCACTACTTTTTTTATGCAAAAAACGCCACTTTTTCATGGAAATTCAGGCACTTTTTGCCAGTTATAGCGTAGATTTCTGCTGGAAAGTACGTAGATTTCTGTTGGAAAGTGCCTGGATTTCCAAAGGAAAGTATCAGGAAAACCTCAAGAAAAGTGCCACTTAACCTTCGTTTATCCTCATCTTGACCATTTTCTCTCCTCTCCCTTACTCCAGAAGCTCTCAAAACAAAGTGTTAAAATTAGGCATATTTTCTTTACAAACTAAACAACAGTCTCATATTTATTCAAAATAATTTCTACGTAAACGTTTGCAGAACCAAAATAATTCCTTATCTTTGCACCAAAGATTTTAATTACTAACTAACAAAAAATTTAGCTTATGAACAAAATTTTACGCTTTTCGTTAATGGCCATTCTGGCTATTGTGGGCTTCGGCACTGCCAATGCCGGAAAGATTGTCTTTGGAGAACTGGGTCTGGAAAACGGAACTGCTTACACAGATCCTTTTGACGGCGGTGACTTTACCGTAGTATTCGGAGGTGGTGGTAACAACGGTAAGTACTATACCACAGGTTCTGGCATCCGTCTTTATGGTGATGGTACGATGACCATTACAGCAAAGTCGGGAACTCTTTCTAAGATTCAGATTACCTACGATGGTGGTAACAAGCCTGAAGATGGTAGTGTTGTCAGCACGGGAGTTTATGATCCCGCTACTGGCATCTGGACTGGTTCAGCCTCTGAAGTAGTGTTTACCCGTCCTACTGGTTCAGGCCACTGGCGCATCAAGGCCATTGCTACTGGCAGCGACGTGGAGGAAGTTGTTGTTCCTACAGAGGGTCAGACTCCTGAAACAGCCATTACGGTGGCTCGTGCCTTGGAGATTATCGATGCCTTAGCTGAAGGTGCAACTTCGGATGCTACCTACTACGTGGTTGGTTTTGTGACTTCAGTGAGTAAAATTACTTCTTCTGGAGCAACCTTCTTCATGGGTGACGATGTGAATGCTACGAACACCGTTCAGGCTTACAATCTGAAGGGCTTGGGCAACACGAGTATTACTAATACTGAATTCCTGAAATTAGGCGACAAGGTTGTAGTAAAGGGTGGCCTGCAGAAGTATAAGAATAATGCTGGCGAAATCACTCCTGAGGTCAGCGGCGGCTATGTTTACTCTGTTAACGGCAAGACCGAGGACACTACTCCTAACCCTGAGGATGCCATTAATACTGGTCTCGATGCCGCTACTCCCATGACAGTCGATCAGGCTCTTGAATATATCAAGACCTTCAGCGACGGTTTCATTACCTCAAAGCAGTACTACGTAGAGGGTACCGTTGCCGAAGTGACGGAGATTAACGTAGAAAATGGTAACGCTACGTTCAAGATGGGCGGTCTGACAGTCTTCCGCGTGAAGGGTCTGGAGAATAAGAACATTGGCGATGCTAACTACCTGAAGGCAAACGACCAGGTGGTTGTCTGTGCCAAGCTGCAAAAGTATGGTAGTGGTGAAACAGCAACTCCCGAGCTGTCCTCTGGCTATATCTACAAGCTGAATGGTAAAACCAAGGAGGAAGGTGATGATCCTGGCACCTACACACCAGTTGGCGACGGCTCGAAGGCTAACCCCTACACTGCACAAGACATCCTGCACATGGCTACTCCTGAGTCTTCAAGTGTTGTCGAAGGACAAGAGCCGGTATGGCTCAAGGGCTTCATCGTTGGTGCTCTGAACTCAGCAGGTACCGCTTTTGCTGAAGACGTTGCTTCCAACATTGCCATAGCTGAGACAGCCAGCGAGACAGAAGCCAAGAACACTGTTCCCGTTCAGTTGCCTACAGGTACTATGAGAGCAGGTCTTAACGTCGTTGACAATCCTGAGAATAAGGGTAAGGACGTGATCGTCTGTGGCTATCTGCTGAAGTACATGAGCCGTGCAGGTCTGAAGAATCTGACCGCTTACATCCTCAATGGTGAGGAGGTCGTTGCCGGCATCAACAGCATTACCGCCGACCAGCAGAAGAACGGTGCCGTCTACAACCTGAAGGGCCAGCGCGTCAACCAGAGCTACAAGGGCCTGGTCATCAAGAACGGCGTGAAGACCATCCAGAAGTAAACAATAAACTTTTATAACTGACAAGGGCGAAGCCTTCAACGGGCTTCGCTCCTTTGTTTATATACATTCATCAAGGTTATGAAATAATTTTCAGTAATCAATTTTCAGTTTTCAATTATTCTTCGTACCTTTGCACCTGTTATGGCAAACAAAGACGGCAAGGAGCTCACTCCGATGATGAAACAGTTTTTCGACTTCAAGGCGAAATATCCTGAGGCCGTACTGCTGTTCCGTTGCGGCGACTTCTACGAGACGTATTGCGAGGATGCCGTCATCGCTGCCCAGATACTGGGCATCACGCTGACACACCGCAACAACGGCTATAACAAGGGCGACGAGATGGCTGGATTTCCCCATCACGCCTTGGACACCTACCTGCCAAAACTCATCAGGGCCGGCAAGCGCGTAGCCATCTGCGACCAGTTGGAAGACCCGAAGCTGGCGAAAAAGCTCGTCAAGCGCGGCATCACGGAACTGGTGACGCCAGGCGTAGCCATGCAGGACACCGTTCTTAATTATAAGGAGAACAACTTCCTGGCTGCCGTTAACTTCGGCAAGGCAGCCTGCGGCGTAGCATTCCTTGACATCTCGACGGGCGAATTCCTGACGGGCGAAGGGACTTACGACTATGTGGAGAAGCTCATCGGCAACTTCCAGCCTAAGGAAGTGCTCTACAACCGTGAGCGCCGTCGTGACTTCGAGCGCTATTTCGGCACACGTCTGGTGACCTTCGAGCTCGACGACTGGGTGTTTACTGAACAGACCGCCCACCAGAAGCTCTATAAGCACTTCAACGTCAAGTCGCTGAAAGGCTTTGGCGTTGACCACCTGAAGAGTGGCGTCGTGGCTGCAGGAGCCATCCTGCAATATCTGGAACAGACGCTCCATACGCAGATTGCACATATCACCACCTTGTCGCGCATCGAGGAAGAGCGCTATGTTCGCTTGGACAAGTTTACTGTGCGCTCCCTGGAACTCATTGGTACGATGCAGGAAGACGGTAAGTCGTTGCTCGATGTCATCGACCGCACCGTGTCGCCAATGGGTGGCCGACTGCTGCGGCGTTGGCTCGTATTCCCGCTTAAGGACGAGAAGCGCATCAACAATCGTCTGGACATTGTCGACTACTTCTTCCGCGAACCAGGCTTCCGCACCATCATCGACGAACAATTGCAGCACATTGGCGACTTGGAACGTATAGTATCGAAGGTGGCTGCTGGCCGCGTTTCGCCCCGCGAAATGGTACAGCTGAAGGTGGCACTCAAAGCCATCGAACCAATCAAGTACGCCTGTCTGCAGTCTAACAACGAGAGCATCGAAAGGGTAGGGGAGCAGTTGAACCTCTGCGAACCGTTGCGCCAGCGCATAGAAAAGGAACTTACCCCCGATCCGCCTCAGCTGGTACAGAAGGGCGGCGTCATCCGCGACGGCGTAAATGCGGAGTTGGACGAGCTGCGTCACATCGCTTACTCAGGCAAAGACTATCTCTTGCAAATCCAGGAGCGTGAGGCCCGTGAGACAGGCATCCAGTCGCTGAAGATTGGCTATAACAACGTCTTTGGCTATTACTTGGAGGTGCGCAACACGTATAAGGACAAAGTGCCGCAGGAATGGGTGCGCAAGCAGACTTTGGCTCAGGCCGAGCGCTACATCACCCAGGAACTGAAGGAGTACGAAGAGAAGATTCTGGGTGCCGAGGACAAGATTCTCTCCTTGGAACAGCGGCTCTTCATGGAGTTGGTGACTGGCGCACAGGAGTTTATCCAGCAGGTGCAGCAGGATGCCAACATCATTGCCCACCTAGACTGTCTGCTCTCCGCTGCCAAGACGGCTGAGGAGAACCACTACGTCAGGCCAGTCATCGACTCGTCAGACGTTATCGACATCCGTCAGGGCCGCCATCCTGTCATCGAGACACAGCTGCCTGTCGGTGAGCGTTATGTGCCTAACGACATCCGATTAGACCAGGAGCGCCAGCAAATCATCATCATCACCGGTCCTAACATGGCAGGTAAGTCGGCCTTGTTGCGCCAGACGGCACTCATCACGCTCTTGGCGCAGATAGGTTCGTTTGTGCCTGCCGAGAGTGCCCGCATAGGCATGGTGGACAAAATCTTCACCCGTGTCGGCGCGTCGGATAACATTTCGTTGGGCGAATCGACGTTTATGGTCGAGATGACTGAGGCCGCTAATATATTAAATAATGTGACGCCGCGTTCCTTAGTGCTCTTCGACGAGCTGGGCCGCGGCACATCAACCTACGACGGCATCAGCATCGCCTGGGCCATCGTGGAATATCTGCACGAACATCCCAAGGCTCAAGGCCGCACGCTCTTCGCTACGCACTACCACGAACTCAACGAGATGGAGAAGAATTTTTCACGAATCAAGAACTATAACGTCAGCGTGAAGGAGGTCGATGGTAAGGTTATCTTCCTCCGCAAGTTAGAGCGAGGTGGTTCAGAGCATTCGTTTGGTATCCATGTGGCTGAGATTGCAGGTATGCCAAAGAGCATTGTCAAGCGCGCCAACGTCATCCTGAAACAGTTGGAAGGTACTGCTGCCGCCGTCAGCACCGCCGATGTTGTTACGTCGGCTAATGGAGGAGCATCTTCTTCTGCCGTGAGAGTGCCTGGCAGTTCTGCCGCTGGCGCTATTGCTTCTTCACGTGAGGGTATGCAGCTTTCCTTCTTCCAATTGGACGATCCTGTACTCTGTCAGGTGCGCGACGAAATCCTCGGCCTTGACGTCAACAACCTGACGCCCCTCGAAGCCCTCAACAAACTCAACGACATCAAAAAAATCGTCTCAGGCAAATAGTAGACTAACCTCTTTGTATATCAACACAAAACAATAAGCTTATGAAGGTGGTAGAAATAGCGTCAAAGCTTCTTTTCATGATGTTGCTGGCTGCTTCAGCAAGCATGCCAGCCCAGGCAGGTAATGTCCGAAACGTTTTCGTTGAAATGGGTTACCAGCCTGCTGAGGTCGATGCCAAATTGAAGGAAGTATTCAACGATGTTTTTCATGGGCCCAACAAGGTCTATTTTGAGGTAGGTGACACGTTAGGCTACGTCTCTGACATCAAGAACCACGATGCTCGCACAGAGGGTATGTCGTATGGTATGATGATTGCCGTGCAGATGGGCGAGAAAGACATCTTCGACCGTCTGTGGCGCTGGAGCAAGAAATACATGCAGCATCAGGAAGGACCACGGGAAGGCTATTTTGCCTGGAGCTGTAAGACGGATGGCACACATAATGCGGAGGGAGCTGCCAGCGATGGTGAGCTGTATTTCATCACGGCATTGCTGTTTGCCTCTAACCTGTGGGGAGACCAGACAGGCATCAACTATAAGGCTGAGGCACAGCATATTTTAAACTGCATACAGCCAAAGGAGTACACGCCCGCTCCACGACCTGGCGGTGGCTTCCCTGGTTTTGGTCCCCAGCAACAGGGTTCTCTGACCCGTGGTCAGAGTGTGGCGTTGCAACCGCAAAAGATGTATCTCATCGACCCTGAGACACGCCTGATTACTTTTACCCCTGATGGTTTCGGACAGCGCTTTACAGACCCCAGCTATCATATTCCGGCCTTCTATGAGGTCTGGGCAAAATATGCTGACGACGGACGCTCAGCCTATTGGCAGGATTGTGCCGAGAAGAGCCGTGCATTCCTGCATAAGGCCATCAACGAAAAGACGGGTCTCAATTCGGATATGTGCAACTACGACGGATCTGAATTGCAGATGCCCCGATTCCCAGGAAGACCGCAGCAGCCGCAGGCTGCTCCCCGCCGCAATGGAGGGTCGAATTTCCGTTACGACTCTTGGCGCGTGCCTATGAACATCACCCTCGACTATGAGTGGAATGGTACCGACAGTCTTTGGCAGCGCCAATATGGTGAAACCATTCAGGACTTTTTCTATAGTCAGGGCATCGACACTTTCGTCGACCAGTATCGTGTCAACGGCTCGCTGCCTGAGGGTGATGAGATACTGCAGGCTGGCGGCTTCCGCAAACTGCGTCATAGCATAGGACTCGTCAGCACACTGGCTGCCGCATCCATTCTCTGCCAGCACGCCAAAAGGAAAGAGTTCGTCGATGCCCTATGGAAGGCACGCCACGAACCCTTTGAGGATGGCTATTTCGATGCCTACTATGACGGATTGCTCCGCCTGTTTGCCTTCATGCACCTCAGCGGCCATTATCGCATGATAGATAAGTGACACTCCAAGACTTATCAGAATATTTTTGCAATTGTCAGTGTTGCTTCCTATTTGACTTTCCAGACGTTTAGCACGATGCCCTTGAACTCCTGTGACCATTCGGGAGCACAGATGAACAGGGCGTTGTTGAGCCAGCCATACTTGCTGTCGGCAGGTGCCTCGAACTGCGGTGCGGCCTTGAAATAGAACGTCGGCTTGCCGTCAGCATCCTTGCCATTGGCGATAATGCCGCGGTTACGGACGTGGATGTAGATGCCGTCATCGGTCTTGATACAATAGATGGCTTCCAGCTCTGTGCGCCCGTCAGCACCATTCAGCTGGTAGTCAGCACCGCCGTTGATAATAGTACCCTTCAGCAGCGGCCCCTCAAAAGTGCCGCCCGTAATGGGGATGACGGTGCGACGTCCGTGCTGCGTGTTGTCAATGCCAAACGTCTCGCCCAAGGTCACCTTCAGCTGCATGGCAAACTCCAGTTGCGGGATATCCTTAGGGGGATAGGTCTGTGCGTTCAGACACAGGGCACAGAACGCACAGCATGCGGTAATGAATAGTTTTCTCATCATTATTTCTTGAGCAAAGAGGCCACATAAAGTATTACTACGGCACCGATGATGGCTGTTCCCAACTGTCCGAGCAGACCGCCCCACGAAATGCCCAGGAGGTCGAAGATCCAGCCGCCCAGTGCACCGCCAAAGAGACCCAGCAGCAGATTCATGAGGAAGCCGAAGCCGCCGCCTTTCATTAACTTGCCGGCGCAGAAGCCAGCGAGACATCCAATAATGATTGATAAGATAATACCCATAATATTTAATGTTTAATGTTTAATATTTCATGTTCTTCGCGCGTATCATGCAGCAGATGCCGATGATGATGAAGGGAATGCTGAGAATCTGTCCCATATCAATGGGTAGCGTGGCTTCGAAGGCTTCCTGAATCTCCTTCGTGTACTCGATGAAGAAGCGGAAGGTGAAGATGTAGGTCAGGCAGAAGCCGAAGTACCAGCCGGTACCGATTTGGGGGCTCTTCAGACCCACCCCCGTCCCCTCCCTGTGAGGGAGTGGAGTAGATACACCTTTCGCTTGTTCGCCATTTGCTTTTCTGTCTTGAGAGTAATTACTCCCCTCCCTCGCAGGGAGGGGTCGGGGGTGGGTCTTCCACAGGATGACGAAGAGCAGGNNGTTGAGGGTTGGACAGCGGAACTATGCTTCTTGTAGATAGCCCACATGATGAAGAACAGGATGCCGTAGGCGATGGCCTCATAGAGCTGGCCAGGATGACGAGGTACGGCATCGACCTTCTCGAAGACAAACGCCCAGGGAACATCCGTAATCTTGCCGATAATCTCGGAGTTCATGAGGTTGCCGAGTCGGATGAAACAGGCTGTCGAGCCTGTAGCGATGGCAATGTTGTCAAGCACCGTCCAGATGCTGAGTTTCGTTTTGCGGACGTATAGCCAGAGGGCGATGATGAGGCCCAGGGTGCCGCCGTGGGAGGCTAGGCCCTGGTAGCCCACGAATTTCCATCCGCCATCAGCCAGAAAGCGGATGGGGAGGAACATCTCCACGAGGCCCTTGCCTGAAGTCAGGAAGTGGTCGGGTTCATAAAAGATACAATGTCCCAGGCGGGCGCCAGCCAGAATGCCAACGAAACAGTAGATGAACAGCGGGTCGAAGAGCTCGTCCTTGATTTTCTGTTCCTTATACAGTCGCTTGACAATGAAGTATGCCAGCGCCAGTCCCACGAGCCAACAC
>LXOW01272151.1_pt1 | contig 18573 bp, 15 predicted proteins | sample 1368591 | NCBI WGS metagenome assembly LXOW01 (sample SAMN04884650, study PRJNA319009) | bovine gut metagenome | isolation source: Cow rumen | host: Bos taurus | place: Italy: Legnaro (PD) | collected 2014-07-09
CCCGCGCGTGCTGTATCAGGAGATCGACGGGAAGAAGTGCGAGCCGATCGAGCGTCTGGTCGTGGACGTGCCCGCCGACGCCGTGGGCGCGGTCATCGAGAAGATCGGCTCCCGCAAGGGCGACCTGGTGGAGATGACGCCCGTCGGCAGCCGCATGAAGCTGGAGTTCCTCGTGCCCGCGCGCGGCCTGTTCGGCTACCGCAACGAGTTTCTGACCGACACCAAGGGCGAGGGCATCATGGCCTCCGTGTTCGACAGCTACGCCCCCTACAAGGGCGACCTCTCCCGCCGCAACACCGGCTCGCTGGTGGCGTTCGAGACGGGCGAGAGCGTGACCTACGGCCTGTTCAACGCGCAGGAGCGCGGCGCGCTGTTCATCGGCGCGGGCGTGCCGGTGTACGAGGGCATGGTCGTGGGCGTCAGCCCCAAGCAGGAGGACATCAGCGTCAACGTCTGCAAGAAGAAGCAGCTCACCAATATGCGCGCCTCCGGCAGCGACGAGGCGCTGCGCCTCGTGCCGCCGCGCCAGCTGAGCCTGGAGCAGTGCCTCGAGTTCCTCGCGGACGACGAGCTGCTGGAGGTCACGCCCCACGCGCTGCGCATCCGCAAGACCATTCTCAACCATGAGCAGCGCATGAAGGCGACGCATCGCCACAGTTGATTTGAAGCATCAAAAGAAAAACGGCGGAGCCGGGGCATTTCCCCCGGCTCCGCCGTTTTTAACAACTAATCCGTCGCCGACGCCAGAATGACCGCGAAGCGGTCGAGGCTTTTATCGTATACGGTCAGGCACAGGGCGCCCCACCACTCGTGCCCGTCGTCGAAGTAGTCCGACCAGTCAGTGCTCCATGCATAGACTTCCAGACCGTCCGTCCCGTTCGGGAAGAGGGCGGCGTTGACCCTGTCAAAGTCGGCGTCGGTATAGCCGCTGCCGTAGGGCGGATCCAAAAACGCCTTCCGGTAGTTCAGCGCTCCGTTCTGCGGCAACGGCGCGAACAGCGCCCCGGCGTCGATCCGCTCCTCGGATGCCAGGCGCACGTCATGCTGCCAGCCCTCGCTCTCTGCATCGTCCGCCGGGAGCGTTTGAAGCGCACGCTCCAGCGCCGCCCGGTGCCCGTTGACGCCCGTTATGATGCAGTAGTCGATCACGCAGGCTGGATATTCGGAAAGCAAGCCGTAGAAGGGGTCGTCCGGTTGCGTCGTTGCGTCAAGCAGTTTCTCTCCGTTCTTCCGCGTCTGCGACTCCTCCGGCGCGCGATAGTGCGCGAGCGTATCGCGGACAATGGCATCGATCAGCGCCTTCCGGCTGCTGAAGCCATGGGGGATTGCCACAATGGTGTACCACTTGCCCGGATAATCCCAATGCTCCTGAAAGTAGTCCTCCACCGGATGCCGGTCGATGACCTCTGTGGCGTGAGACCACGTCTTGCGGACGATCGCAAGCGCCTCCCGGTGGATTTCATCCCGGAGCTCCGCCGCGTAGCGCAGATCCTGCTTGCTGTGCTGTTCCATGTCCTGATCTCCTCTTCACAAAAGCCCTGAAGCCAACGATCCGCCGGATCGGTCACGATCTTCATGTAGACGCCACAGATATCAGATGCGCTGCCGCTGCCTGTTTTGAAAGCGAGCGGAGTCCTTCGGAAGTCGATCTTGCCATAGCGGGAAACGCCCCGGCCCGTACAGCTGGAAAGAAGAGTATGCGTTTTCGCGTATTTTGCTCCGCCGCCGCCGACATCAGGTCGCAGCCGGCGTTGCTGCATCTCGTCCCTTGTATTCCATGCAGAGCATGGTGAGGTCGTCAAACTGCTCGGCGTCCTTTACGAATGCGTCCACGGCGCGCTGCACCTGCCGGACAAGGCCGTCCGGCGGGAGAGAGACGTCCGCGTTCAGCGCGGCGAGCATGCGCTCCGTGCCGAACAGCTCCTTCTCCGCGTTGGTCGCCTCCGGCACGCCGTCCGTGTACAGGAACAGCTTGGCGCCCGGCTCGAGCTGCAGCGTGTACTCCTTGTAGCTCACGCCGTCCATGCCGCCGATGACGAAGCCGTGCTTGTCCTTGACCAGCTCGAACCTGCCGCCCGCCTGCATCAGCACCGGGTACTCGTGTCCGGCGTTCGCCGCTGAGATCTCGCCCGTTTTGAGGTCGAGGATGCCGAGCCAGACGGTCACGAACATATCCTCGCGGTTGTTGGCGCAGATCTGCTTGTTGACCGCCTGCAGCACCTCCGCGGGACTGCGCCCGGTCATGGCGTAATTCTGCACCAGGATCTTGGCGATCATCATAAACAGCGCCGCAGGTACGCCCTTGCCCGACACGTCGGCCATGACGAGCGCCAGATGGTCGCTGTCGATCAGGAAGAAGTCGTAGAAATCGCCGCCGACCTCCTTCGCCGGGTTCATCGTGGCGTAGATGTCGAAATCGGCCCGCTCCGGGAAAGCGGGGAAGATGTTCGGCAGCATATCCGCCTGGATGCGTGTCGCCAGCGCCAGCTCCGTGCCGATGCGCTCCTTTTCCGCGGTGATGTGCGTGATCTGTGTGATATAGTCCCGTGTCCGCTTGGAGAGCATGGCAAAGGACTCCGCCAAAACCTCGATCTCGTCGCCCGTGCGGTAGGCATCCTCCATCTCAAAGACGGTGTCCCCGTCGCGCAGCGTGTTGATCCGCTGCGTCATACGCTCCAGCGGCTTCACCATGCGGCCGGCCATCACCAGCGCGGCGGTGACCGCCAGAAGGAGGATCGCCGCGGTGGCGACGACGAGCGAGTTCATGGAGCGCTGCATATTCTGGTCGTAGGTTCCCAGCGTCTCCCGGCCGATCTCTTCGTAACTCGCCAGCATCGCGACGGCTGGCTGCTGTGTTGTCTCTTTTTCAATTCCCGAAAGAACGGTCCAGCCCACCGAGGGCATGGGCGCCGCCGTCATGTAGTATTCCTGCCCGTCGACTACGATCCGCTCCAAATCGGTCCGCTCGCTGAGCGCGCGCGTTACGAACGCGGCGAGCGCAATGTTTCCGTTCTCACGGAGATCCGGTGCGCTTTCGGAGAGGTCGACCTTGAGGCAGCCCTCCGTCATCGAGGAGAACAGTACCCGGCCGTTTCCGTCGATCACGCAGAGGAAGCCGCCGCTGTTCGTCGCCTGCTCCACGTAGTCGCTGATGGAGTTCAGGAAGATGTCGGCGCTCACCACAGCCACAAGCTGCCCGCCGCGGTAGACCGGCGCGGCACACTCCAGCATGGGGATGTTCGTGTAAGCGTCCAGTTCCACGCCGGTGAAGATCAGTTCCCCGGCCTCGGCCGCCTGCGCATACCAGGGACGGTGCCGGAGGTCGAGAGTCAGCGCCGAGCCGTCAGAAGCGACATAGGTGCCGGAGCGGTCGTTCACGAGGATCATGTTCCCGTCCGCCGTGCCGACGAATACGCTGCTGAGCTTGTCGGAGGCCTCGTACATCGCCAGCATGATCTCGCTCATGTTGCCCACGAGTCCCAGCAGCTCCGAGTCGGCAGGGTCGACGCCGTCCTCGTGGATCAGCATGACGGCGGGCTTTCCGTCGTTCGATATGGAGGGCGCGGCGACGGGGTGATCCGTGAAGATCTCTTCATGTGCAAAGAGCTCCGTTGCAAAGGCCTGGAGTGTCAGCACGTCGGTCCGAACGTCGTTGAACAGATCATCCGCAATGTATCCCTGCAGCGCAGTGGTTCGCGTCATAGACAGGCGCAGAATGGTCTCCATCGTCTGTTCGGAGACCTCTGTAATGGATTCCTGCTGCCGTGCGCTGACGTCCTGAACGACGTCGCTCAGGCGCCGCTGGAACCAAATGGTCGCGACAGCGTAGACGCCCATGAGCAGAAGGATAAAGAGCAGCACCAGGTTAAAAACCTTTTGCTGCAGACCGCCGAGTTTCAGCCCCTTGATGATCTTCATGCTTTTCCCTTTCTCTATACAGCGCATTTACGCAAAAACATCCTAAACTGAATGGTATCACGAAATCACGGGAAATACAATGATTTCGGGCGTCTTTTCACCCGGATCGCGCGCGGGCGGGGAAGCCTGCCCTATCCGTATCATGAATTGAAATATTCCGGGAGGAGGCACCCGCCCTTCCCAAACACTGTTAGTATTTGCTTGCTTTTGTGCGCAGACAATGTCAGATGATAAACGATATCGTCGGAAATGCATGCTCTGCGGTATACTTAAACATATTGGCTGTATGAAAAACTCCCTGGAAACGAAAAAACCCGCCCCGGAATTGGCTTCGAAGCGGGATAAAGCAAACCGTATGCCTTGAAAAGCTTCTGTTTTCAAGGATCAATACGAAGGAAAAAGGCAGCAGATTTTCTATCAAAATCTGCTGCCTTATTTGGCGGACAGGGTGGGATTCGAACCCACGGTACCCTTGCGGGTACACCTGATTTCGAGTCAGGGCCGTTATAACCACTTCGATACCTGTCCGGATGCTGCGGTGCTGCAAGCCGCTCCGCTATTATGACACATCTTTCCCGCCGTTGCAAGCCCTTTTTCCGAAACACCGCCGGATGGCGCCCAAAAAAGTAAATTTCGGCTTGACAGGGGAGGGGCGGCGTGCTATTATTCTAAAGCTGACGTTGTTCTGCAGGGCTCTATGCAGGTGTAGCACAATGGCCAGGGCACCAGCCTTCCAAGCTGGGGATGCGGGTTCGATTCCCGTCACCTGCTCCATCCTATGCGCCAGTAGCTCAGTTGGATAGAGCAACGGCCTTCTAAGCCGTGGGTCGGGGGTTCGAGTCCCTTCTGGCGTACCAAAGGCCTTAAGCGCGTCAGCATCGCGGGGATACAGCATATGTGGTGGGTGTAGCTCAGTTGGTTAGAGCACCGGATTGTGGTTCCGGGTGTCGAGGGTTCGAGTCCCTTTACCCACCCCACAACAGGGGAGGGATCGGGTTTGCCCCGATCCCTCTTCCCCACACAGGGGTGTAGCCAAGCGGTAAGGCAAGGGACTTTGACTCCCTCATTCGCTGGTTCGAGTCCAGCCATCCCTGCCAGAAAAAGCGACACGGCCCGCCCGTTTTCAATAGAATACGCTTCGTTAGCTCAGTCGGCAGAGCACCTGCCTTTTAAGCAGGGTGTCCGGGGTTCGAATCCCCGACGAGGCACCAAAAAAGGGACTTGCGAAAGCAAGTCCCTTTTTTGGTGCCGAGGCTTTGATTTTGGGCATCTTGGCTTTTGGCCCTTCCTGATGCCGGGAGCCGTCTTTCTTTGGGGCGCATTTGATTTCTTTTCTTGCCCGTTGATGTTTGATGCTTATTATTTCCGCGCAGCCTGCAGGAAAGCAGTACTGATACCGGCGTAAATCAGATAGGTGATCAGCGTGCCGAAGCATACGTCCGTAAGAAAATGATTGGTCATGTGGATGCGGTTGTAGCCGTAGAGCAGCACAAAGGCGCAGGCAATACAAAATGCGATGAGGTTCCTCTTTTCGCTTCTGTTTCGGAAAAGATCGGTCAACATCGGGAGCGAGAACATCATGCTCGCAATGGTCATGTTTCCGCTGGGCCAGCTCTTGAAATTGTCGTCGCTGCCCGCGAGGTTCGGCACCATCTGCCACCAGCTGCGGAATTCCGAAATCGGATTCTCCAGCGTAATGAGATACTTGTAGCGCGGGCGGGAACCGACCTGCTTGAGCCAGAGATTCACGTTGTCCGCCGCGATGCCCGCAACGAGGATCGCCGCGCCCACGGCGATCAGCTTATCCGGATTGCTCCGATCCGCCAGCTTCAGCATGACGAACGGCACCCAGGCGTAGAGCACGACCCAGAACAGCCAACTCAGCACGGAGAGCACCGCGCTCGTCTCCCCCGCCTTGTAGCCAAACAGGGCGCGCACCGCTTTGCCGTTGTAGCTGTTGGAGTAGTACACCGCCATAAAGCAACCGACGATCAACAGCGTCCACGCAAGCATATGGTATCGCTCACCCTTCTCCCGCAGGCCGACGAACAGGCAGGCGCCCGCCGCAGGATAGAGGCAGTAGGAAAAATACGAGCCATACGTGGCGAAGAATGCGCCGATATCCGTCTTGTTTGCCAGCGCCTCGTTGATGCTGAAATCGCAGACGGAGCCGATTACAATGCCAAGCACACAGACGGCTAACACACCACAGAAACAGGACACGGGCGTCCCCAAGATGGTTTTTCTGTTCATCTTCAGGCCTCCTGAATATCCGCGGGACAGCTTACACAGATCCAATTCACCGTTCCGCAATCCCTGTTCTTTGATTCTTGCGGGAACAAGTTCGTTTCCTGAAAATATTGCTCTTCCGCTTCTTATCTGAGTATTGACGTGCAAATGGCAGCGCCGATCACGGCAGCAGCACCAGCAGCGGGATCGTGAACAGGCTGAAGACCGTGCTGACGAACACGCATTGCGAAGCAAACCGGGCGTCCGCGCCGTACTTCTGCGCAAGGATCGCCGTGGTGGAGCCGATGGGCATACCCGTCAGCACGACGGCGATCACGGTGTCGAGCGGCGGGAAGCCCAACAGCTTCATTGCGCCGTACGCGACGACGGGCAGGAGCAGCAGACGCACGCCGCTCACCAGCAGCACGTCGCGCTCGAACACGCCGCGGATCTTCACGTCCGCAAGGATCGCGCCCACGATCACCATCGACAGCGGCGCGGTGCAGTTGCCGAGCCGCGTGATCGCCGTGGCGAGGAAACCGGGCACGGGGAGGTACAGCAGCCCCCATACGAGGCCCAGGACAGTTGCGATGATCCCGGGATTGAGCAGCACGTCGCGCATCGCGTGCTCGTTTTTGGCCGTGCTGAACATCGCAATGCCCGCCGACCACATCAGGATGCGGTTGCCGATGATGAACAGCGAGGTCAGGAACACACCCTCGGCGCCGTAGGCGCCCTGCGCCACGGCCATGCCCGCGAAGCCGGCGTTGGCGATCAGCGTGCCGTAGCGCAGAATCGCCGCACGCTCCGGCGGATAGCGCCGCCACAGCAGTTTGCCGGCGATCCAGGAGATGGCGAGGATGAAGAACGACATGGCCAGGATCATGCTTCCCGAGGCAAGCTGTTCCAGAGAGATCCCGCCCTGAAAGGCGTCGAAGATCATGCAGGGCAGCAGAACGTAGAGCAGCAGATTGCTGATGCCCGTACGCGCCTCGTCCGAGATCATGCGCAGCTTGCGCAGACAGTAGCCCGCCGCCATGTAGACAAACAGCGTTCCCTGTACGTTCAGCATCTTTATGAACTGTTCCATGCGGCATCCGTCCCCCGTTTCAAAGCGTGCGGCATCCTTGTAAGAAAAAGTATAGCATGGAAGCGCTGCCGTTTCCATAGACAAAACATACAAAGCGGTCGAAAGGCGGGAAAACCGCCGATACGGAAAAAGCCCGGCGAAAGCCGGGCTTTTTTGACGGTCTGAGGCAGTGACGGCGCGGATCAATCGCCGGGAGCCGCCGGATACTCGTTGCACAGCAGGCGGTAGGGAGGCTCGTCCTCTTCAATGGTCGGGAAGCGTCCCATCGGCGGCTCAAAGCGGTTGTCGGCATTGTCGTCGTTGCACTGGCTGACCTCGCCGAGCAGCACCGGGCCGCCGTCCGGCTCCACCGTGAAGTCGTGGTACAGGCTCGGCGTGATCGTGATGCTCTGTCCCGCGTGCAGACGCACCTGCGTCCCGGCGGGTACGACGTACGTCCGCCCGTCCGTATGCACGGTGACGTCGCCGTCATAGTCGATGCTCTCATCCGCGTTGGAGTTGTAGACGCGGATGAGCACGTCTGCGCCGGCGCGGTTGATGATGTCCTCCATCTTCGACCAGTGGAAGTGCATCGGCGCGTACTGTCCCGGCTCCAGATAGAGCAGCTTTTCGGCGTAGGTCTTGGGATACTTCTCGCTCATGTGATAGTTGCCGTTGCGCAGCGTGATGAGCGAGAAGCCCAGCTCGCGGAATTTGCCGAGGCCGTAATCCGTGATGTCCCAGCCGAGCATGTTGTCGCGTACCTCATCGTACTCGCGCCCCTTCGTCTGCCAGTCCTCAGGGGTGAAGTGACAGAAGTCCGGCAGAGAGATGCGATATTCGGCAATCATCTGTTCCATGCGCCGCAGCGCGGTGTTGATCTCACTTCGTTTCATAGAGATACCTCCCCGGTCAAGCTGTAATAGATCGCACCGACCGCCTGCGCGAACTGGGCGACGGTCACGTCGCCGCGCGCGTCGAGCTGGCGCATCAGCGGCGTGTCGGCAAGGCCGTCGCCGCCGCTTTCAAGGCGCAGGCGCGCCATGTCCTCGGCAAACCCCTCCCGCATGAGCGCAAAGCAGCGCTCCGACTTTACGAAGCGCCCGAACAGCCAGCGTGCATCCGTCTCCGGATGGAGCAGCCAGTCCAGCTCGCGGCTCACGACGGCGAGGTTGCGCCCAATCTGCCGGAAAACCTCCTCCGCGTTTGCGTCGCCCTCCGCCGCCTTTCGCATCAGGTGTTCCAGACAGGGCTTGCGGAGATCGTCCGGTTCCGTGCGGATGCGCAGCACACCGCCGCGCTCCTCGGTGAAGCCGTCGAGCAGATGTGGATCGAGCGCGTATGCGAGACGGTACGCCGCCGCCTGCCCTAAATAGCGCCGCGCGCCGGGCAGCCCGGAGTTCTCGTTCCGCGTGGCGCGCAGATCGTCCGGCGGCAGCGCGGCAGCGGGCGCGCTGCCGAGGTCGACCCAGGTGTCGTACAGCTCCAGCGGGAGCTGCGGGATCGCGCCGTCCGCGCCCAGGATGCCGGTGCCGAGGTCGGTGCCGAGGCTGTGCGCCACGACGCCGCGCTCCGCCGCCTCCGGCGTATCGCCGCAGGCAAGCTCCATCGCGGCGGTGAACGCCGCCATTGAGCCGTCGTTGCAGATGCGGCAGCTGCCCGCGCCGCGGCAGAGCGGCAGGAGGCGTTCCCGCAGCGCGCCGAGCTTCGCAAACTCCGCTTCATAGTCCGCGGCGCGGCGGCGCACGCCGTCGGTCTTGGGCGTCTCGCCGCCGACGATGCGGTCGCGCAGCACGATGTCGGGAAAGCTGACGCCCACGGCGTCCAGCACGCGGCAATCGTACCGCGCTTCGGCGTACGCGACGGCCGCTGCAATCTCTGCGTTGTCCGCATCCTTGCGCAGCGCGCGGCTGAGCTGTTCATCCGCACCGTCCGACGCGATACAGGCGCGCAGGAGCCGTGTCAGCAGCAGGATCGGCTCGATCAGATCGTCGATTTCCGCAAATGCGGCGGGGTTCCAGTCGTACTCCTTGACCGCGACCAGCCGCCCGCCCTTCGACGCGGCGAGCTTGATGTCCGTGCCGCCGACGTCGACACCGATGCAGTTGTTCTGCTCCGCGGCGGCGCACAGCGCGCGCAGCGTGCCGGTCAGCGGCGCATGGACGATCCGCTCCTCCGGGAGCGGGGCGTGCTCCGCCATATCCCTGATCGCGAAAGAAAACGCGGCGGCGCCGAAGGCGCGCCCCATGCGGTTGGCGATGCTCACGACCTTGCCGAGTCCGCGCCGCTTGACGGCGCGGAGCTGGAACGTCTCCGGCAGCACGCGGAGCAGCGCCGCTGCGTCCGTCTCTGCCGGGTCAATGAAGAACGTCACCTCATACCCGCCGCAGACGGAGAGCGTGTTGTAGACCGACGCGCAGAGATAGTCGAATACCAGCGCGCGCTCCGCATCGTTCCGCCAGCGCGGGAGGCGGTGCGCGAAATCGCGCGTCTTTCCGTCAAACGAGCGGACGCGCACGATCAGAGGCGCGGCGGACGCGTCGCGCAGGAAGCATTCACGCAGGTCGGGCAGCCATAAAGGCTGCCCGGCTTGTGCTTGATTCAGCAGTTGATCCAGCATATCAGATGCAGTGCGCGCTGCCCGGCTCAAAGTTGATCCAGGCAGTTTCGCCCATGGCGTAGATCTTCTTGCCCTTGGGGTTGTACTCGTGGATGATGAGCTTTGTGTCGCCCAGCATCACGTGATAGAGCTGATATGCGCCCATGAAGCTGGAGACGACGACCTTGACCGGGAAGTATCCCGCGTCGGCCAGCACTGTGGACTCGGGGCGCAGGACGACCGTGGTGTCCGCGCCGTCCGCAATGTTCTGCGTTTCCGCGACGCGAACCTCCGTGCCGGCGACGGCGACGATGCCGTCGTTGCCCTCGTGGCGGATCATTTTGCCGTCGAGGAAGTTCGCGTCGCCGATGAAGTCCGCCACGAACTTGTTCTTCGGGTGGTAGTAGATCTCCTGCGGCGTGCCCATCTGGGAAACGACGCCCTTCTCCATGATGATGATCTTGTCGGACAGGGCCATCGCCTCGCTCTGGTCGTGCGTGACGTAGACGGCGGTGATGCCAGCCTCCTGCTGGATGCGGCGGATCTCCGTGCGCATCGTCACGCGCAGCTTTGCGTCGAGGTTGGACAGCGGCTCGTCGAAGAGCAGCACGCCCGGTTCCAGCACGAGCGCGCGCGCCAGCGCGACGCGCTGCTGCTGACCGCCGGAGAGCTGGTTGGTCATGCGCGCCTCCATGCCCTCAAGACCGACGAGCTTGAGGATGTCCATGACCTTCTTCTGAATGGTCTCCTTGTCCAGCTTGCGCAGCTTGAGGCCGTAGGCGACGTTGTCAAAGATGTTGTAGTGCGGCAGCAGCGCGTAGCTCTGGAACACCATCGCCGTGTCGCGCTTGTTGGGCGTGAGCGCGTTGATCGGCTCGCCGCCGAGGTAGATCTCGCCCTCGTCCGGGCTCTCAAAGCCGGCGATCATGCGCAGCGTGGTGGTCTTGCCGCAGCCGGAGGGGCCCAGCAGCGTCACGAAGGAGCCGGGTTCGATCTCCAGCGAGGTGTCATGCACCGCGTAGAAGTCCTTGTGGGTCTTGGGGTCCTGATAGATCTTGGAGATATGGTCGAGGCGCACGCCCTTTTTCTCTTTTGCCATGTCGTTATTCCTCCTTTATTTTGCGGCTGGTTCCGAAGAAACTCATCACAAGGTTCATCAGCAGCACGCTGCCGTAGGTGATGAGGATCAGGATCGTTGCAAACGCGCAGGCGATGCTGAACGCGCCCTTCTCCGCGAACTCGTTGATCTGCACCGTGATGAGCAGGTACGACGGCGTCACGAGCAGGATGATCGCGGAGATCGCCGTGATCGAACGCACGAACGCGGTCACGAGTCCGCTGAGGAACGAATCCTTGATGAGCGGCAGCGTCACGGTCATAAACACCTTGAGGCTGTCCGCGCCCATGTCGTAGGCGGATTCCTCAATGCTCTTGTCGATCTGGCGCAGCGCGGAAATGCCGCTGCGCGTGCCGGTGGGCAGCGAGCGCACGACGAACACGATGATCAGGATCGCGCCGGTGCCGTAGAGCCCCTGCAGGAAGCCCGTGCGGAACAGACCGCCGGAGAAGCCGCGGATGTAGCCGACGCCGAGCACCGTGCCGGGCACCGCCATCGCGAGCATCGAAACCGCCTCGATAAAGCCCTTCGCCTTGAACTTGCGCTTGACGACGAGGTAGGAGATGATCATCGAGAGCAGCGCCGTGATGGGCGAGGCGATGAGCGAGAGCACGAACGAATCGCGGAACGCCTTGAGGCCCTTGTACTTCGTGAACACCTGGGTGAACCACTTGAAGGTCAGCGGCGTGAACTTGTAGCCCCAGGTCGGGAACAGCGCGCCGATGGGCACGCAGATGTACATGACGATGACGAACAGCGCGCCGAGCGAGCAGAGGATCGTCAGCGGGACCGTGACGCTCTTGTCCTCGATGAGCATGCGGGCGCGGGAGGCCTTGCCCGTCAGCGTCGCGGCCGTCTTGGATTCGAGATAGTACTTCTGCACGGCGAACATCACCAGCGTGATGCACAGCAGCACGACCGCCATCGCGGCGGCGCCGACCTTATCCATTGCGCCGGTGATCTGAAGGTAGATCGTGGTCGCCAGCGTGTCGTAGGAGCCGCCGATGATCATCGGGTTCGCAAAGTCGGCGATGGACTCGATGAACGTCACGAGGAAAGCGTTGCCGAGGCCGGGCAGCATCAGCGGGAACGTGACGTCCGTGAACACCTTCCAGCGGCTCGCGCCCATATCGCGCGCCGCCTCCTCCAGCGAGGGGTCGATGTTCTTGAGCAGGCCCTTGAGCATCATGTAGCAGACGGGGAAGAAGGTCAGCGTCTGCACAATGACGATGCCCCAGTAGCCGTAAACGTTGTTGTCATAGATGCCGAGCAGGAACCGCGTGATCAGTCCCGAGCGCCCGAACAACATGATCATCGACAGGGACAGCACAAACGGCGGCGAGACGACGGGCAGCATCGAAACGAGCTTGAAGAGGCCGCCCGCAAAGCGGTTCATGCGCACGTAGACCTCCACATAGGCGAACAGGAGGCCGATAAGCGTGGAGAAGATGCCGACGACGAAGCCGATCTTCAGCGTGTTGCCAATGGCGTTGGTGAAGGTCGGCATGGACAGCACGCGCTTGAACACGCTCAGCGAAAAGCCGTTGCCGTCGCCGAAGAGGCTGTCGACCAGCAGGACCGCGAGGGGATAGAGGATGAACAGGGTCAGGAACGTGATCAGTACGACGATGGTGGTCACCATGATGGGGTCGGCCATCAGTTTCTTCCGGTCCAGCGCCGCGCCTTGGGTCGTTGCCATATCGTAAGACCCCTCCTTTCACACGGTTGGAAATAGAAACGGGGGGATGGCGGCGTACCGTCATCCCCCGCTCGCTTGCAGTTGATTCAGTTCGGATACAGCGGGTGTACCTTACTCGGTCTTGAAGCGGTCGTCGCCGCCGTTGAGGGCCTCCATGACCTCTTCGACGTACTTGGCGGTGTTCTCCGCGGCGTCCGCGAAGTCATAGCCGTCCCAGACGAGGCTGGGATCGAGGCCGAAGTCGATGGCCTGCTGCGGCTGCTTGGCGTTGTCGATCACGAGGAACTGATAGGAGCCGTTGTCAGCGGCGAGCTCCACGCAGTCGGGGCTGAGCGCATACTCCATGAACAGGCGCGCGGCGTTGATGTGCTTGGCGCCCTTGAAGATGGCGACCGGTCCGACCTCGCAGGACGTGCCGTCCGAGGGGATGATGAGCTGGATGTTGTCGTAGCCGTTGTCCACGATCTGGGTGATGCCGTCATGCAGGAAGCCGATGCCGATGACGCACTCGCCGGTGCCGACGTTCTTGCTCGGGCCGGAGCCGGACTTGGTGTAGACCTGGATGTTCTTGTCGAGGTCAACGAGGTACTGGATGCCTTCGTCGTGGCCCTTCATCTGCAGCATCGTGTTGACGACGAGCTTCGCCGTGCCGGCGGTGTTGTAGTTGGACAGCCAGATCAGGCCCTTGTATTCGGGCTTGAGCAGGTCGTCCCAGCTCTGCGGAGCCGCAAGGCCGAGACGGTCGAGCTCGTCCTTGTTCACCATGAAGCCGAGGATGCCGGTGTAGATGCCGTACCAGTAGCCGTTGGGATCCTTATAGATGTCCTTGGTCAGGTGGGAGGCGTTGATCGGCGTGTAGCTGTTGTCCAGCAGGCCCTTGGCGGCTGCGCCGTCATACGGGTTGTTGGTGCCGCCGAACCAGACGTCGGCGGACGGATTGCCGTTCTCTTCCTCGATCTTGGTCGGGACCTCGCCGGTGGACAGACGCTGATACTGCGTCTTGATGCCGTAGAGCTTTTCAAAGTTCGCGCAGGCGGCGGAGAGGTAGTCCTCCTCGCAGGAGCCGTAGACGACGAGCTCGCCCTCGGCCTTCGCCGCGGCGATCAGATCCGCCATGGGATCCGCCTGGGCTGGCGTGGTGGTATCGGCGNNCCCGCCACAGGCGGTGAGCAGGCCCAGTACCATGATCAGAGACAGTGCCAATGCAAATGCTTTTTTCATATTCGTCCTCCTTGAATTGTGGTCAGAAGCCTACAGACTTCACAAAACGGAGTATAGTCTTTTTTCCCTAACAAGTCAAGAGTTTTACGCCGCGAATTGGGCAATCTGACGAGAAAAGAGAGGAGACGCGCGGCTTCAGCCGCGCATCTCCTCAATGTGGTGTACGTACTCCAGCGTGCCGAGCGCCTCGATGATCTCCTTGTGCGTCTTGTACTGCTTCAGCTCGTCGCTGCGGATGGAGAGCGAGACGGAGTAGACGCTCAGCCCGGAACTGGCATAAGCGGGGTTGATCTCAATGTCGTCGATGGAAAGGCCGAGGCGGCGCGAGGTGGTCATGAACTCCTGAAGGAACTTGCTGCTCTTGAGCTCAAGGTGGACCTCAAAGAAGTTGGAGCGGTTTTTGAGATCGACTTCAAAGGCGGGCATCCACGACAGCGAGATCAGCAGCAGGAGGGACGCCACCAGCGTGATGGTCACGTAGCCTGCGCCGGCGGTCAGGCCGATGACGGCGGTCGCCCACAGCGCCACGGAGGTCGTCAGGCCCTTGATCTTGTTGCGGGAGGTGAAGAGCACGCTGTTGATGCTGATGATTGCCACGGCAATGGCGGACGCCGCGGAGAGAACGTACGGATAGGTCGGCGCGCCTGCGGCGATGCAGCAGTCGGCAAGCATCGCGGTCGTGCAGGCGAGCGAGGTGACGACAAAGGTGCGCACACCCGCCGCATGGCGCTTGGTGGCGCGCTCGCAGCCGATGACAGTGGACAGCACCACGGACAGCAGGATGCGCAGGGAGACGGTCACGAGCGACAGCTCCTGCCCCCACGCGCCCAGCAATTTGACGATCGGATCGATATACACGGCAATTACCTCCTGAACAGGCGCCGCTGATTGCGGTACGCCGTCTGCATATTGCGAAACTGTTCCTCCGCCGCCTCGGTGAAGGCCTCCTCGTTTTCGTTGACCTCCCGCTTCGGCAGCTCGGACTGGATGATCTGGATGCGCCGGATCAGCAGCTCGACCGGCGAGAGCGGCTCCTCGGACATGACGGGAGCGACGTCCTCCAGCTTGTCGGAATAGGAGTGGGAGAGATAGAGCGACAGCTTGGCGCAGGCGGGACCGACCAGCTCATAGAGCACGCTGGACGCAAGAATGATGGTCTCCAGCGCCTTGCCCGTCTCGCCGCCCAGCGTTCGCGCACCCAGCGCTGCAAGGCCGACGGCAACGCCCGCCTGCGGCATCAGCGCGAGACCGAGATAGTTTCGGACTTCGGGCTCCTTGCGGATCGCCGCTGCGCCGAGATATGCGCCGGCATACTTGCCTGCGACGCGCACCAGAGCGTACACGACGCCGACGACCAGCAGGGGATAGCGCCCGACGCTGCCCGCGGGGGAGATCAGTGCGCTGAGATCCAGACTCAGACCGGAGCGAACAAAAAACAGCAGCAGGATCGGCGGGCTGAAATAGTTCAGCTGCCGGAACAGACGCTCATCGTCCGTTGCGTTGATGTAGACCGTTCCCATCGCCATGCAGCCGAGCAGCGGCGAGATGCCGAACGCCGCGCACAGCCCGCAGAACGCGAACAGCAGCGCGACCGAAACGATGAGCCGGTTGTCCGTGTTGCGGTGTGTGAGCAGGATTTTCATCACGAAGCCGAACGCCGCGCCGATGGCGACGGCGGCAAGGTTGCGCAGCAGCGGCGCAAGCACCGTGGCGGAGGAAAATGCCGCGCCGGAGATCGCCGCCGCCGCGGCGGAGATCGCGACGCTGTATGCCACCAACGCCACAAAGTTGTCGATCGCCACGACCTGCAGCAGCGTGTCGACGAAGGGACCCTTGGCACCGAGCTGGCGGATGGTCATCATGGTGGAGGCCGACGCCGTCGCTGCGGCGAGCGCCGAGAGCACGACGGTGAACGCCGGCGGCAGCCCGAGACCGTAATACGCCGCGAGGAAGACCAGCAGCGACGCCAGCAGCGCCTCGGACAGCGTGAGGACGATGACGCCCCAGCCGCTCTTTTTGAGCGCGTCGAGGCGGAAAAACTCGCCGGTGGAGAACGCGATGAACGCCAGCGCAATGTCCGGTAAAAACGCTGTGCCGTCGATGACGCGGCGCGGGATCAGGTCGAGCACGTAGGGACCGATGAGGATGCCGGTGACGATGTATGCCGTGACGTTCGGCAGCCGCGCCAGTTTCGTCACGCGCGTCATCAGGAAGGCGAGCATCATCATCAGCGACAGCGCGATGATCGTCACCGCGACCGGCGCCGTTTCGTTCAGCTGCGCATACAGCGTGTCAAGCATGGGCGCGCCTCCTTTCCCGCCCGGCGGCATACAGCCTTTGAAGGACGATTTGATGTATTGACTCATTTTAGTGCTGCGCCGCGGAATTGTCAACTTTTTCCCGCTCTCCGGTTGCGGCGCGGGGGAGAGCGTGCTATACTTTTCTATAATACCGCTGTGGGAGGGACCTATGACCGAGCGTGAAAAGATGCTGCGGGGAGAGCTGTACGATCCGACCGACGCGGAGCTCAGGAGCCTGCGCGTCAAGGCGCGGAAGCTGGCGCGCCGCTACAATCTGACCGATGAGGATGAGCCGGAGCGGCAGAAGGAGATCCTGCGGGAGTTGCTGCCGGACACGGAGAACCTGCCTTCGCTGCAGGCGCCCGTGTACTTCGACTACGGCTGCAATACGACGTTCGGCGCGTTCTGCGACGTCAATTTCAACTTCACCTGTCTGGACGTCTGTCCCGTGAGCATCGGCGACAACGCCCTTATCGGGCCGAACGTCACGCTGGCGACGCCGATGCACGCGCTTCTCCCGGAGGAGAGGAATCCCCGGCAGCGGGAGGACGGCAGCGTATTCGATCTGGAATACGGAAAGCCCATCACGATCGGGCGCGACTGCTGGCTCGGCGCCAACGTGGTGGTCTGCGGCGGCGTGACGATCGGCGACGGCTGCGTGATCGGCGCGGGCAGCGTCGTGACACGGGACGTGCCGCCGGGCAGCCTTGCGGCGGGGAACCCGTGCCGGGTGATCCGCGCGCTGACCGAGGAGGACCGGATGCCATTGCCCGCGCAGCACTGACGGCGGCGCGTGCAGTTGTTCAGAACGCGGAATAGCAGAAAGCGGAGGCTGAGACGATGGATTATAAAACAGCGGTGACGATGGACTCGTCCGGATTTGTGCTGCTGTCGGACTTCGTTCCGCACATCGTGCAGGAGATCCGGTACTATTCCACCTACAACTTCATCGGCGAGCGCATCGACGGCTATGAGGAGCCCTGCGCGCTGCTGACGCGGGAGGCGGCGCGGGCGCTGAAATCCGTCAGCAACGAGCTGATCGTACAGGGCTACCGCCTGAAGGTGTTCGACGCCTACCGCCCGGCCTGCGCGGTGAAGCACTTCGTGCTCTGGGGGATCGAGGATCAGGACGTCCGCATGAAGCCCTATTTCTATCCGGAGCTGGAAAAGCAGGAGCTGTTCGCCAAGGGCTATATCGCAAAGCAGTCCAGCCACAGCCGGGGCAGCGCGGTCGACCTGACGCTGCTGGACATGGCGACCGGGAAGGAGGTCGACATGGGCAGCCCCTTCGACCTGTTCGGCGAGCGCTCGCACCCGGACTGCCGGGAGATCACGGACGAGCAGTTCGAGAACCGCATGACGCTGCAGCGCGCCATGGTGCGCGGCGGCTTCCTGCCGCTGGACTGCGAATGGTGGCACTTTTGCCTGGCGGACGAGCCCTATCCGGACACATATTTCGAGTTCCCCGTGTCCTCGGCATATCTGAAAAGGTGAAGCAGTACGCACAGGAGGCGCGTTATGAACATTCAGATCTTCGGCACGAAGAAGTGCTTCGACACAAAGAAAGCGGAGCGGTACTTCAAGGAGCGCCGCGTCAGATACCAGCTGATCGACCTGCGCGAGAAAGGCATGAGCCGGGGCGAGCTGCAGAGCGTCGCGCAGGCGGTCAAGGGCCTCGACAACCTGCTCGACCCGAACGCGAAGGACACGCAGACGCTGGCGCTCGTCCGCTATCTGCGCGAGGCGGATCGGCTGGACAAGGTGCTGGAAAACCAGCAGCTGCTCCGCACGCCCGTGGTGCGCAACGGGAAGCAGGCGACCGTGGGCTACTGTCCTGACGTCTGGAAGACGTGGGAATAACGCAAAAAAGCTTGCCGGAGACCGGCAAGCTTTTTTTCTTGTCACATCATGTTTTGACGATGGTTTTCGCGCCGCAGCAGGGACACATCAGTTCCACCCGGCCGACGCCGCGGGGCACGCGGCACCACGCGCCGCAGGAGCATTTGACATACTTGTGCGCCTTGTCCGCCCGGCGCATCCGCTCGTCGCGGAAGCCCGTGCTCACGGGACCCCACCAGCGGAGGAACCGCGCGTTTTCCGCGCGCCGCTTCTCCACGTTGCGGGAGAGGATCCGCCAGAACGCCAGCACGAGCAGCACCGTGGACAGCGCGCCCGTAACGCTCTGTACCGCGGCGACCGGCACGAGCCGGGAGAGCAGCGACAGCACGATTTCGGCGATCAGCATCGCCCAGCTAAGCTGATCCATGCCGTAGCGCCCGTACATGAAGCGCGACACCGCGCAGCGAAGACGGTAGAACAAATCACCCACGGAACCCCACCCCTTCCCAATCATATTATAGACGTTTTTCGTGGGAGCGTAAAGCGCCGCGCCGAAAAATTAACAGTTTCGCCATATTTTTC
>LXOW01139688.1_pt1 | contig 18552 bp, 7 predicted proteins | sample 1368591 | NCBI WGS metagenome assembly LXOW01 (sample SAMN04884650, study PRJNA319009) | bovine gut metagenome | isolation source: Cow rumen | host: Bos taurus | place: Italy: Legnaro (PD) | collected 2014-07-09
ATCTGCCTGAAGCTCACCGGCTGGCGCCTGCGCAGCTATCCTCTGGAGATCTATGCCGGCAAACGACTCATCTGGAGCGGCGAGACACCCCGTAGTCTGGGTTATGTGCATCTGAAGCCCACGCAACCGGTTAAGACCAACGAGGTGACCATCCGACTGAAAGGTGCCGGCAAAGACAAGGATGCCTTCGGGGGTATTGTTGAGGTGGCAGAACCTGCCGCAGGTGAACTCGACCTCTTCAAAGCCAAAGACGGCGAAAAGACCAGAAGCGAATTGCGTATCGTAGAAGCAGAGTTTCTGGAATAGAAAACAAGAATCCCCGCTCAGGCCGAGCGGGGATTCTTGTTTGATTTTCGTATTTAGCATCTTACTTGTAAGGCAGATAACAGTTCTGCGTGGTGATGCCGGGTGCATTGTTCTCCAGCTTGCGGCTGAGCCACTTGTCGCCGAAACCACCACCATAGATGCCTGCACGGTTCTTGTGGAGCGCCAGACGACGGAGGTCGGAGAAGCGGGTGCCCTCGAAGGCAAACTCCATCGCATACTCATCGCACAGCAGATCCTCCATCGCATTGATGTAGTCGTCCTTGGCGTAGTTGGTCAGACCCAAGCCGAACTTCTTGCTGATGTCGGCAATCTTGGCCTTGACGACAGTGCTGTAACGGTAGGTGGAATAGAGATCCTCAACAGCACCGGCACCATGGAAGTGGATACCGATGAACGACTTCGTGGCACCATTCTTGAAGATGTCGGAATTGGCCTGAGCCAGGAATGGCAACTTCGTCGTCAGCAACTCATAGGACTCGGGGGTGAGGTAGTACTTGTCATCGACGTGGGCCTGTGTCATGTCGAGCACTTTATTGCCATTTTCGTCGATGGAGTCGTTACCCTGCTCATCCTTGAGGAAGATCTCCTGATAACGGTAGTTGGGCAGCTCGGAGTGCAGACCGTTCTTCAGCACGGCAAAGGCTGCATCGGGATAGCCCATGCGGTTGATAGCCTCAGCCAGGTGGAGCCAGACGGTGGCATTACGATAGAGCAGCACATAGGCCGTAGAGGGCTTGTAGGTGTAGACATAAGCAGAGTCGGCACCCTCACCCTGACAAATCATAGAAGCGCGGGCATCGCCAAGTGGTTCGCTACGGACAATCCAGTTGAACGGCGCCACCTTCACCTGTTCGGTATAGAAATAATACTGAGCACGGCGGGCTGAGTCACAATAGGCCTGCGAGGGCACTACCTGGATATCCTGCGTCTTGGGACAATTGAAGATGCCTTCCATCGGGTCATCGACATTGACAGCACTGGCACGATCGGTACCATAGTAGTTATAACCGAAAGCTGCGGGGATGTCGGTAGTCTGACCCATGGTGTAGTTGACTGCCATCGGGATATAAGAGATGACATCACCAGGCGTAGCAGCATGGAGAAAAGAATTCTCCCAAATAGGCGATTGGTTATAGAGAGCATCGTTTCTCTGATCGTTATAGTCTACCGGCCATTCGGTAAAGTCCTTGAAGATGGGACTGTAGCGGCTCATGTAGGGACTCATATAATCGGTGTAGTTGACAGAGATATTACCACCAATCATCCCTTCGTATCTCAAATACTGATAATAACATGTTGCAGCCTTCTCGTATTCGCCTAACTCAAGATAGATGTCACCCAACACAACGTTAAGTGGGATGAAACACTTGCTGGGACGGATGAACTTCTCCTCGCTGCCCCAGTTGAGCATACCCACCGAGCGCGAACTTTGATTGAACGTAGGCACGGCAATCTGCTCGTCGCTGTAGCGGGCCTTGAGACTTTCAAGCATCTGGGCCTCACTCTGGAGGATACCATCATAGTTGGTCATCGAGGTATTGGCATTGATCTGCGCAATGGTGGTGACAGGCTCTGTGATGTAAGGCACGGCGCCATACTGACGGGCAAGCTGCAGATAAGTCCACGCACGGAAGGACGCGATGGCGGCATATTCGTTGCAGACCACATTGCGGGCACCTGTCGCGAGCGTAGTGTCACGATTGGCCAGATAGTAGTTGCAGTTGTTGATGACCTTGTAATACAGGTAAACACTGTCGTACTTGTTGGTAGCATCAGCCGTGAACGAGGCCAGACTACGCAAGTGCATGGAGGCCTTGTCGGTGGGTTTCACCAGATCGCCACGCATCTCGTTCTGGAAATAATACTGGTCGGCCAGTTGTTGCATGGCCTGCATGACACCGTAGGCATAGAAGACAGAGTCGGTCTTCTGGTCAAGGGCCGGATCGAACAACTGACGGGAGCTGTCAGACTCAAGCATATCGGAGCAGCTGATGAATAAAGGTAAAAGGGTAAAAAGGTAAAAGGGTAAAAAGCCTTTAGCCATCTTCCTTACCTTATTGAATATTATTACTTTCATATTTTTATCTTTTTTAATTTTTTACTTTTTTACCTTTATCTTAGTACCAGTCCTCAGACANNCTTTTTTATTTTTTTACTTTTTTACCTTTACATTACAAGTTAATCTTCACGCCCATCGAGAAGTTGCGTCCCTGAGCGATATTGCCGCAGTCGATACCCTGATAGAGCTGATTGTTGCTGGCAGAGAATTCAGGATCGCTACCTGTATACTTGGTGAGGGTCAGGAGGTTACCACCCTCGACCCATACGGAAATACCCTGCAGCCATGACTGCCACGACTCGGGAACAGGAATCTGATAAGAGAGGCGGACGTTCTTCAGACGCAGGTAGGAGCCGTCCTCAATCCAACGGTCGGAGAAACGGTTGTTACCCATGGGGTCGCCGTAACTGACACGCGGGAGTGTGGTCACCTGTCCCTCATAACGCCAGTGGGCGATTTCTGCCACCTGCTGGTTGTAGAGGGTTGCACCGCTGTTAAGGATAGCACGCTCGTAGTTGTAGACATCGTTGCCTATGCTGTAGTTGAAGTTTGCACCCAGGCTGAAGCGCTTCCAGTTGAGATTGAGGAAGATATTACCATAGAGGTCGGGATTAGGATCGCCGATGATGGTTTTATCGTTCTCATCGATCTGGCCCGGTGCATTCACACCGCGAGTATTGGTGGAATTGAGATCCTCGAAGATGACATCGCCGGCAGAGAAATACTGCTTGACGCCAGTCTCGTCGATGATATACAGGTTTGCAGCCTGTGCAGCCTCTGTTGTGGAGAAGACACCCTTGGTCTTGTAGCCATAGAACACGCCGACGGGATTGCCAACTGCTGTCAGGATATTGTCGGTGCCATAGATAGAAGAGGTGAAATCGCCGTTTGCCAAGGCCTTGACCTCGTTCTTATAATGGCCCACGGTAGCGCCTATCTCCATCTGCCAGTCGCGAGTTGCAATGGGCTTACCGCTAATACCCACCTCAAATCCGGCGTTACGCACCTCGCCATCGTTGGTCCAATAGTTGTTGATACCACCAATGGGGTTCTCAAAGCTCTTGAGTGCCAACAAATCCTTCGTACTGTGGATGAAATAGTTGGCACTGAGGCCCAAGCGGTTGTTGAGGAAATTGGCCTGCAAGCCGACATTCAGCTTCGAGGTCGTCTCCCACTTGATTTCCTCGTTACCCACGTTGGTGAGCTGCATACCGATCTCGGTATAGTTGTAACGCACGGTATTGAACGAGGTACGGGCAGCATAGTTTGAAATGCCGTCGTTACCGCTCATGTCGAAGCCCACGTTCAGACGCAGGTAGTCGATGGCGGAATTCTTGGGGAACCAACTCTCGTTGCTCAGCACCCAACCCAACTGCACGCTGGGGAAAACAGCCCATTTCACACCTGCCAGCTTCACACCGCCGTTGGCATTGCTTCCGAAACGGCTGTTCGACTCTGCCAGAACAGAAACGGTGGCGAAGTATTTGTTCATGTAGTTATAATCGCCAGAGAGATACCACTGCATATTCTTCCAGACATCATCGGCACCCCTGACGGTCGAATAGACATCGTTACCCGTCGCGAGCTTCGGGTTCTTGTCGTCCTCAAGCTTCGTGGAATACTGTGTCGTGAGGTCGCTGTTATCGTAAGAGAAATAGGTATAGCGGAAACCACCCGTCGCAGCGACGCTGTGGGCACCAAACGTCTTGTTCCAATCCAGATGCGTATTGCTCAGCACATTGATTTCCTTAGAAAAGATGGAAGCTGTCTTGGAATAGACGGTACCGAGGTTCTCGATCTCGAAGGAAGGCAATCCGATGTTGGGACGATAATAAGCCTGCGAGTTGCGGTTGAGGTAGTAACTGAAATGAGTGGTCAGTTTCCAGTGGTCGTTAATCTCGTAGGTTGGCATCAGCGACACATTGAAGAAAGTGTTCTCATTACGGTTCTTGCGCTCGCCGCTGCCATTTTGCAGCAATGCCAAGGGGTTGGCCTGCGAATAGTTGCCATCCTTCAGGGTGCTGTAGAGGTCATCGGCATCCGCCAGCAGCGAGGTGAACGCATTGATATTCTTATTATATTGATAAGGATTGAGCAGGGGGCTCTTAATCAATGCCAGGAAAGCGGGCGAGGTGATGACACCGGCATTCAGGTCGGCAACAATACCATCGTCCAGAAGGTTCGTATTAGAGCGTGAGAACGACATATCGAACTTCGTGGTAAGATTCCACAACAGTTTGATATCTGTATTGAAGCGTACATTGATACGGTCGTAGCTCGTGGCCTTGAGATTCTTCATCGTCTGGATATAGGCCACGGAGAGGTTATACATACCGATGTCATCACCACCCTGCACATTGATGCTATAGTTGTGCGTCAGGGCTGTGCGATACACATAGTCGCTCCAATCGGTGTCGTTATGGTACGTCTGGTAATAATAACCGTCCTTGGCATCGTTGAGGAAGTTGAACTGCAAGGGGTTCGTCAACGAACCGATGCGCTCCTTCACCTCGGGGATGGTACCGAGCTGCTCAACGGCATAGTTACGATACTGAGCCGCATTCATCATCGTGGGATAACTCGGCACGAAGGTCCACCCTAACCCAAGCTTGGCATCGATACGCGTGGCCATCGAATGACCGCGCTTGGTGTCGATGAGAATCACGCCATTGGCACCACGGGCACCATAGAGGGCGGTGGCATTCTTCAGCACCGTCACCTTGTCGATGTCCTCGGGAGAGATGGTCGACAGCATATTGAAGATGTCGCCTAAGTGCAACGACGACCTGTTCTGCTGCATATCGAGCTCCACACCGTCGAGGATCACGAGGGGCTGGGCGTTGGCATTGATAGAACTGATACCACGGATGAACATCGCAGCGCCCTGTTCGAGATTGCCGGAATGCATGTTCATGCGGATGTCGCCACCCAGTTTCTCCGTCATTTCCTCATCGATGGAGAGGCCCTTGCCATTCGACACAAAACTGTTTTTGGCCGTGATGGTGGTGCCGTCCTCGTACATAGGAGCGAAGGCGTCGCTCAGCATGCTGATACGCACCTGCTGGGTGGAATCACCGGCGATAATGCCGACCTGCTGCGACATATATTTTGGCGACTGCACATAAAGGGCGGTAGCGAAGACCGGCACCTTGATGGTGAACTTGCCATCGCCATCGGTCATGGCAGCATAGCGGTTGTCGTTGAGGGTCTTCAGACGAACACCTGCCAGAGGTGCCTTCGAGGCTGCGTCGACCACAATACCATGGACATTGATGGTCGGATTCTTATCGGCCGCCTGGGCGCGCTTAGGCGCCTTGAAGGTCGTAGAAGTCTCTTCCTCATCGAACTCATCCTGTGCAAAAGCTACTGGGCTTGCTGCAAGGAATGCAATCATAAATAGAAATATCTTTTTCATCATCGTCATTATTCATTAACAGAGTTAGCCCATAAGTCGTTATATTCCTTTGGAACAAGGAGCACGCCAGCCACACGCATCAGCTGATCATATTTCTGACGGTTGGCAGAAGAGGTGTAACTCTTGGTGTGCATCATCATCAGACTGGGATAAGCATCCAGTCCGTAATAGCAGGCCGGGAAGGTAAACTCGCCGAGGTCAAAGACATTGACACGGCCGGGATCACCCAGATAGGTCAGCGAAGCAGTGCTCTCACCATTGTCGGTGGTCATCTCATACGTCGACTTGGCACCATTCGGCAGAATGGTATACTGCTGCTTGTTGTCAGCATCCGTCCAACTGAGGTAGAAACGCAGGTAGTAAGGTTTTACCACCCTCATAGGTTCCTCTACCTGTGCAGGAACGGTAACGACATAGATATGATAGGTTGCGGAGCGTACCCCTCTCAGGGCAAAGTTAAACTCCGGCTTACCCGTTGTACCATCAACATTGGCATCGTCGACTGCAACATATGAGAAAAAACGCGATGTCTTGGGAAGAATCAACTGACGAATCATCTCAGGCACTTTGCTGAAAAGACTGTCGCGTCCTGCCAGACTATCCAATGGGATGTTATGTGCCGTGAGTTTCGTCACTTTCATCGTGGCCTCAGGAACGATGGTACCAATAATAGGATTGTAAGTCTCCCAAGAACTGAAGGGGAAGGTATCGATGGTGCGCGTGATACCATTACTCATTTCGCTGATGGCTGTCGTATGATCCAGAACCGCCTGCATTTGGGTAAGATGACTCCCACTGGTGGTGTAAGCCGTATCAGCAGGGGCGAAAGCGCCGTTGCCAAAGAGCGGCTGATTGCCTTTGTACCAATTCGAGAAGACGAGGTTGCTGACAATGTTACGGCAGGTCAGAGAATCCTGCAGTTCACCGTCAGCCTCAGCAGCCTTGTCAGCCTTGCCGTCGGTAGCCTTCACCTGAGAGGCTACAAGCGTCTTCTTCTCCAGATCCATATAGTCCATCTTGGGAATGTAATTATAACAAGGTGCGATGGCGGCATAAGCCTCATTCCAGGCCTGGTCATTGGGGATCAGCATACAGTAGGTACTGTCCTCATCTTCCAGGTCGGCACGCATGATCTCGCGGATCACATTGTTACGTTTCTTCATCACAGAGTCCAGATAGGTCTGTTTGCCGTCGCGGAGCGGACCAATAACGGAAGCATTGACATCGAGATAATATTCATCGTATTTCTGGATGTATTGCTTGATATTGTCACACCCTGAGAGATTGTCGAAATTCTCGTAGAGGTTGTGGTAGAACTCCGACAGACCATTGATCTTATGCATCACACCGTTGCTGGCAGGAATATTGATGGCACTATAGGGAATGCCATCGAAGGCAGCCTGTGTAAAGGGGTGATGCTTGGCGTTGAGCGAAATGATCGTCGTGCCATCAAGCGCGCTCGATACGGGGTAGTTATACTCCGTCGTGTGCTGCTGCATGAACTGCTTGACGATGGTGGCGCTGTCACTACCCATCAGACGATTGTATTCCGCATCACTGATGGCTGCATCAACTGGCGCCCAAACGGTATAGAACCTCGGACTGTTGAGTGCTTCCGAGAATTTACTCTTCTGGGCCAATGCAGCAAACTTGGTCAGCTGCTGGTCGCCAGCGATGTTCTCCCATAACGTTTGACCAGCACTGGGCTGATCACCTGCCGACGGCACTGAATTGTAATCAGAATAGTCCGAGCAGCTGGCAAATAAAGGTAAAAGGGTAAAAAGGTAAAAAGGTAAAAAGCCTTTAGCCTTTTTCTTTACCATACACAATATTGTTGTCTTCATATCTGTTTTACTTTTTTATTTTTTTACTTTTTTACCTTTATATTAGTACCAGTCTTCTGTCATGGTCTGGCTGTTGACGATGTCAAGCGGCACCAATTCAATGAAGTCGAACGACCAGCCGAGGTTGGCATCGTTCACCAGGTTCTTGATGCGCAGCCAATAGTCCTTACCCTGCTCAAAACGCTGGGTAGTGATGATACGGCGGAGCATCATCGTACCGTAACCCGTTTCAGAGCGACAACTGGTAGAGCCGATAATCTGGCTGGCTGCCGAATAGATGTCGTTTTCATTATAGGTCAGCGGGTCGGTGACAGTATTATAAGTACCACGCGAGAAGGATGCCGGTGCACGCATATAACCACGTACATGCATACGCTGGTCACTCTCCACGCCACAGTCGGATGTCTCATCGTCGGCACGGTTCACGATATCCTCATAACCGATGGTTGCATCCTGATAGGGGTTGGCACAGGCATCGAAGGGGATGCCGATGGCCACCATATCCGACTGCTTGGAGGTATTGCCAAGATAGAACTGCATCAGTCCGCCACGCGCCATCGGGGGATAGATGATACGCAACTCATAATCACCGGTAGGCACATGAGGCAGTTTGACGGCGAAGTCGTAGACATCCCATCCCTGGAACTGGTCTGAGTTATGAGCACGCCAGGCGCCCATGACGCAGAAGCGCAGCAGGGTTCCGGGGTTGTAACAGACGATATTGTCGAAATAGTTATTCTGGAAGGCGATACGGTTACCGTCACCGCCACCATTCAGCGTGCTCACCTCTGCCGGTGTGGCAAAGCGCAAGCCGTTGTTGATAAGCTCATAAAGGAAAGTTGAGGAATCGAGGCGCAGACGCTCGTGGAGTGCATCCTTAGCGTTCTGGTCGTACTTCAAGATACCCTTGATACGATGAATATAGCCGTTCAACGTCTCAATGCTCTTGTTACGGTCAATCGACACACCTTTGAACACCAGTGTATGGTCACCGTCGTTAGGCATACCGAACATGCCAAGTTTCTTGGTCAGCGTGTTGTTGGTCAGATAGCGGTTCAACCATAGGTCCTTGGTGGTCTTGGGGTTCGTCTCCCACACTTTCAGGAGCGTGTTGGGAAGCATGGTCTCAAAGTATTCCTGTGGCTCGTAGCCAAAGCAGACGTTCCAAGAAGCGTTGGTCTGGGCATTCTTCTCATAGACAATACGGTCGATAGGCATACCGGCACGCAGGATATGATAAGCCACGAACATATTCACCACATTAAACGGATTGGTATAGTCGTCGCCGGTACTGATCTTGATGCCCTTCTCGTTGATGTAGTCATACCAGGCACCACAGTTGCCATACCACTCAATGCACTTCTGCTTCAGGTCGTTGAAGTTGTTGATGCCTGCAGCACGGAACACGTCATCGGTCTCTGCAAAGACCGTCCACTTGATCATACACTCCTTTGGGTAATAGATAGAGTTACCATCACGGTCGTTGTGGTTGTTACCCAAATCGTAGGTCATGGCCGTACCGTCGGGATTGTTCTTGCGCTCAATCATGAGGGTATCGGCATAGCCCGTCGCCTCAAGGGCGGCATAGAAGATGCTCAGGTCTTTCTCTCCCTCCACACGCAACTGGTCGTCGGTGGTGCGGTCGGAACGTGGAATGACGTTCGAACAGATATGGAGGATACCGTTGATGGCCTCGATATCGCCATCGAGGATGGCTGAGAGGTCGTTCAGACTGGTCAAACCAACGAACTCCTCCTTGTAGGCATCTACGCCAAAAGTACCGACTCGGATGCTACGGCCCGTCTTCATGGTGGTCCATGTGGTGGCAGTACCATCGAGGTCTACCTGCATGTGCTCCTCACCGGAGAGGTGGAAGCGGGCGATGTCATCGCACAGTGAGTCAGACATCAGTTCTACCTTTGCCATCACGTCGAGGCTGTTCCAGCCGGCATCCTCTTTGATGCCATTGTGCTTCAGCTTGGCCTTGGAGATGAGGTAGGACTCATCATTATAAAGACTGTCAAGATAGGTGTTCACACCATCATTGACGGGTGCGAAACAGGTATATTCACCGTATGTTCCCATATACTTGTCGAACTTGCCTTTCTGCAGGATACGGTAGAAGGCACTCAAATCATCCCGGTCACGCAGCATCTCTGCAATGGTCTTCTGATCTGAGGAGAAGAGGTTTGAGCCATCAGGCTCCTCAGTACAGCTGGAAAAGAGGAAAGAGGAAAGAGGAAAGAGGAAAGAGATTATCCCCATCAACATGAGCCTCACCCTATTCTTATTGTTTATCTTATTCATAATTCTTATGTTCATATGTTATTATGTCTAAAAAAAACGTTCTTATGTCTAATACTTCGAAGCAGATTTGTATACAGGATTCTGTACGAGACTGGTGTTGATTTCCACCTCGTCCTGATTGATAGGCATGTAGAGATAACGCTCGTCACGCATCTTGGCCTTCATAGCAGTAGGCACGGCATACTTGCGCAGTGCCAGTTCAAAGAACACATCACTGTTGGTGACATAGCTCTCCGTCAACTTCTTCGTCAGGTCAGCCTTTGACTCAGTGTGACGGTAATTATAGCGCATCAGGTCAAACCAACGCTTACCCTCGAAGCACAACTCACGCGCACGTTCTGCCAATACCAGGTCTTCCATCTTGTCGCGATACACGGAATACTTCATCGCATAGGAAGACTTGTTGGCGTCTGACAGGGCACGGTCATTGATGAACTTACAGATGGCAAATGCCTCCTCGTTGCGGGTATCACCTTCAGCCTTACCGCCCAAGTTGTAGAGCTGTACAAGGGCCTCAGCCTTCATCAGCATCACATCGGTCAGACGATACAGGATCCAGTTCTGATAGACCGTAGAACGGGTGTCGCGCTTGCTGTCGGCCGTATTGTTGGTACCTGCCGTTGTGGTAGCCACGAACTTACGCACACCAAACTGCTCGGTATTAGTACTGGTGGCATCGTAAAGGTACTCATACAAGCGCTGATCCACGCTATTGGCCCAGACACCATTACCGGTTGCGTCCACTTTGCCGTAAATCGGCGCTGCCTTCAGATAACCATAGCCGTTGCTGCTGGCGTTGTTATAACGGAAATACATCTGGTCGAGACCGGTATTGGCGGCATTCGAATTGCGGAACTGCAACTCGAAGATGCTCTCGTCAGCATTCTGGCCCGTCTGACCAAAGATGTCAGCATACATATTATTGTATTCGGAGAGGTAATAATCCTTCTCCACTTCATCAGCATAACGACGACGGCGAGGATTCTGCTCGTAGGCTTCCTTCTTGGCCTTGATGATCTTATCGCAGTATTTGACGCAGGTCTCATAGTCGTTCGCATCGCGATTGACAGAACCGCGCCAGAGGTAAATATCGGCCAGAATGGCATTGATACCGTCCTGGTTCAGATAGCCTTTGTCGCGCCAGTCACCATAGGTAGAACCCGAAATGGCATATTTGGAAGCCTCCTCCAGGTCGTTGATACACATGGTGAGGACAGAGTCTGGATTCGCCTGCGGCGCATTCAGTTCGTCACTGCTGTTCAGGTAGGCACCGGGTGTCACAGGGATATCATGGAACACCTTTGTGAGGTAGAAATAACAGAAGGAGCGCAAGGCCAACATCTGTGCCTTGTTGGCATCATAGTCACCCCGGGTATAATCCGGATCGACGGCAATCACGCTCTCAGCCTTCTCTAATACCAAGTTGCAGTAGTTGATGGCTGAATAGAAAGGATACCAGGAGGTAAATGCATTCTCTGTCTCAATGTTACAGGAATAGATTTGCGCCAAAGCAGTCTTGTAGGCTGCAGAGGAAGGCAGCGTGGAAGTCACCACGAGTTCGTCGGAACGGAAGTCACCCCAGATAATCATGTTACGGATGGCAGAAGCATCACGCAACTGCGCATAGGCCGTTGCAACAACGGCATCCACTTCGCTTTTCTTCTGCCAGTAGTCGTCATCAACGGTCTTGTTGTCAGGCAAGATCACCGTATCGACACAAGAGGCCAATAAAGGTAAAAGGGTAAAAAGGTAAAAAGGTAAAAAGCCTTTAGCCATTTTCCTTACCTTACTTATTGTTGTTTCTTTCATATTTTTACTTTTTTATTTTTTTACCTTTACTTTAGAAGCCAAAGCTAAGGCTGGCTGTGATAGACTTAGACCTTGGAGTGGTCGCACCATCAGAGGCTGGTGTATAGGTTCCGGAAGCAATTTCCGGATCAATACCAGTGTACTTCGTCCAACAGAAGAGATTGTTCATTGTCACATAAGCAGAAAGCGAGTTCAGACCAAGTTTCTTAAGCGACTTCTTAGGAACGCTGTAAGAGAGCTGCAGGTTGTTGAAACGCAGGAACGAACCGTCCTCCACAAAGCGTGAGCTCACCTGATAGTTATAACCCGTTCCATAGAGGGCACGCGGAATCTGCGTCACGTCGCCATCCTTACGCCAGCGGTAGGTAACTGATGAGCACTGGTTCTCTGTGCCATACATGCTCTCCAGACCCATACGTGCCGTATTGATGATCTTGTTACCCCAACGGAAGTTGAAACGGGATATCAGTTTCCAGTTACCATACTGCAAAGTCAGGCTGAAACCACCCTGCATCTTAGGCAGAGAATTGCCCAGGTACTTGATATCAAGCTCATTGATGGTACCATCATGATTCACATCCTCGTAGATAGCATCACCACCCTTGAACTCATATTCCGTATCACCATAATAATAGGTAAGGTGCTTGGGCACACCAGTATTCGTCATGATGACCTTACCCTCTTCGTCGGTAGCCACAGGGAAGGTCTTGCCATCAGCAAGCTGCTGGTTGATCCAACCCTCGTAGTCCCAGTTGTAAGACTCACCACGGGCCTTCGCCTGTGCCTGCAACTGGAGTTGCTTCGTATTATAATTGGTCAGGTAGTCGTAAGTATATTGGAACACGCCTAAGTTCTGGAATCCGTAGATAGAGCAAAGCGGGTCGCCCACCACGACACGGCTGAGGATGGACTTCGAGCCACGGTTACTCCAGCTGGGCTGTGAGTTCAGGTTATCCAATACGCGCTGGTCCATCTCCAACAGTTTGTTGACGTTCTGGGCCAGGTTGACGCTGGCTGAGACCGAGAACTTCCCGACTTTGACGAACCGGTTCGCATTAACCGACAATTCCCATCCTTTGTTCTCCATCTCACCCACGTTTCCGTAGGAAAGTGTGGTGGAGGTGTTCCATGTGGCTGAGGTCGGAATGGGGATACCCTTCATGATAAGGTCCTTGGTATTCTCCTTATAGAGGTTCAGGTCGAACTCAAACATATCGTTGAGAAGACCTAAATTGAAACCGAGGTTCAAACCCGTCTTCTTCTGCGGACGCAGGTCGTCGAGCTTCATACCACTCATCGTGGTGTAGTAGCTGGTTCCATAGCGTCCGGCACGCGAGTTATACTGGTTGAAATAGTTGTCAACGGCAACGCTGGAGCTACCTGTGATACCCCACGAACCGCGGATACCGAACATCGACACCACCTTACGCAAAGGCTCAAAGAAAGCCTCCTCACTGAGGTTGTAACGCAAAGATACTGAAGGCGAAACGAACCACGGGTTCTTTGGACCGAACTTCGAGTTACCGTCAGCACGCAGGGAGAAACCTACGTTGTAACGCGACTTATAAGAGAAGTGGGCGTTGTAGACAGCGTTCTGCCAAGCCGACTTTGTGGTACTGGGCTGGTTGTCCATACCAATCAGACTGGCATCGATAGTAGCCGACTCAATACCGTTCGGTATGGCGTTCTGACCGATATACTGGTAGGTATTCTTCTGTGTACCAGCCTCATAGCGTGCCAGCATCGTCAGATAGTAATCCTCATTCTTAAAGGCCGGTGTAAAGATCAGCTCCAGACGGGAACCCATCTTAAACTGATTCGACTCCGTGTTCGTGATGAAGTTATAGTCGCTGTCGGTATAGCTGCCGTTAGAGAGGCTACCCGGCATATAGGTCGGCTTCGAATAAGCATAGATATCAAAGTAGACACGGCCATTGAAGGTCAGACGGGTCTTTCCGTTTTCCGTGCCGAGCAGCTCGTACTTGATGTTGAAGTCGGGTACGATGCTATAAGTCTTTTCCTTCTGCCATGATTTGTTGGCATAAGCCACAGGGTTACCGATAGCCACCACATCCTGCAACTGCGTCGAGGTGTAGTTACCGTCATCAGGTGTCATGCCGCTCACAGTCGGGTTCATCAGGAAATACTCACCTGTGTTGTTGCCATACTGGTCGTAGCGGTAGATGCTGGCATTCGGTGCCATTGCCAGTGCCATAGCCAGCAGATTGTTATGGGCACCACTGCTCTTGCTGCTGCCGTAGGTATAGTTCTTCAGGTTGTCGGTATAGGTCAACGCGAAGTTGGTAGAGAAGCGGATGCGGTCAGACACGTTGTAGTCGAGCACCAGACGTGTGGTCAGACGGTCCATCTTCTGCTTGATGATGGTACCCAACTGGTGGTTGTAGCTACCCGAAATACGGAAGGTTGCCTTCTGACCACCACCCGAGATATTGAAGTTGGCCTCATGCTGCTCACCGAACTGCTTGATGGCTTTCACCCAGTCGGTGTTCTTGTTCCAGTTGTTGGCCTCGGCCCACGACTCAGCAGGGATATAGTTGATCTCGTTGATGGTCGAGGTGGCAGAACTGCTCTGTGTGGGGTTGTAGAACTCCTCCTTGAGCATCATGGTGTAGTTGTCACCATTCAGCAGGTCGTAGCCGGCGGGCATCCAGGTACCCGTAAACTTATAACCGATGGTTACTTTAGGTTTTCCACGGGCACCGCGCTTGGTGGTAATCTGAATCACACCGTTGGCACCCTGCGAACCCCAGATGGCCGTTGCAGCGGCATCCTTCAGGACGACGATATTGGCAATATCATCCACACTCACGGCGAGCAGTGATGAGAATGCCTCCTCGTCGATATTCTCCGGGTCGAAGTCGGCCTTATCATACTCAAAGATCTTGTCGTCGACCACAATCAGCGGCTCTGCATTACCACTCAACGTCGACACACCACGCAGACGCATGGAGGTTCCGGCACCCAGGTTACCAGAGTTGTTGACGATATCCAGACCGGCAATTTCACCTTGCAGGGCCTCGTCGGCTGAGGTGAAGGCCATACCATCCACCTTGTCCATGCTGAAGGTCTGCTGAGAAACGGAGATCTCACGCTTGTCGATGTTCAGACCGCCTGAACTGGTGCGACGACCCTTGACGACCACTTCAGAAACGGTGGTATTCTCACTCTCCATCTTGATGTTGAAGGTGGTCTGGTTGCCGATATTGACAATCTTGGTCTTATTGCCTACGTAAGAAAATACGAGTTTATTCTTCGGGTTCTTGATCTCCATGGAGAAGTTACCCATCATATCAGTCTGTGTCGCGCTGACGATACGATTGTTGGCGTCACGCTCCACCACATTGGCCATCATAATCGGCCCCATGGCGTCTTCCACCGTACCTGATATGACTTTACTCTGTGCCCACATCGTCTGAGCGATGACAGCAAACAGGAACGTCAATAGGAATTTATATCTTGACATATTCTATAAACTTTAAACTTCAAACTATAAACTTCAAACTTAATACTTCCGGTTGCTGTTGTAACACAATGGCGTATCAATACCGTGAACCGTCACGAAGGCCGACGTCTCGATGATGTTGTAACGACCATACGTACCGTTCGACTTCTCAGAGGTCGTGATGTCACGGGCAATCAGATTGGCTGTGTTTGAAGAAGCATTGATGGTTACCGCCGTATTGGAGGCATCCTTCACAGTGAGTTTGTTGTCACCGCCAGAGACGGTCAGCGTCTGGGCAATACCGAGGGCGTTCGAACAGAAGGTGGAGTAAACGGGCTCCGGTGTCGTCAGACCTGTCTCGGGATTGTAATTCTTGAAATAACGGTCGGCAAAGAGCGAACTGTTCTGCGTATGGTAGCGCACAAACTTCGACATCTTATCCAACTGTTCCTTCACATAGTTAGAAGCATCACTCTGGCTGGCAAATCCATACTCGGAGGCGACGCTCTCCCAGTTGTTCACAATAGCCATCACCTTTCTCCAGGTAGGCAGGCCCATCGTCTGCTGGGCCTTGACCATTGCTTCGTAGGTAGGTGCATAGATGGTGTAGTTATAAGCACTGAGCATACCCCAGTTATCATTATCATCGATCACACGATAGGCCTTCATCTTCGTTTTCTTCTGGGCCTCGGTTTCATTCTTGTCACCTGTCACGATACCGGCAAAGCTATAGATTTCCTCATTGTTAAACTGCAGGCAGAAGTTGAGGAAGTGATCATACTCAGGGGCGTTATTGTCATAGTCGGCATTCTCGTCGTAGAACTCCGGACGCGACAAGGTCTCCATCACACTTGTGATCGTGGGCTGGATCGGGAAGTCCAGACGGTAAACGGTACCATTCTCAATCTTGGCATCAGCACTGTTAATGTCGAAGGTCTCAGTGATGGTTGACCACTGTGAGGGATCTGACACCTGCAAGCCGCCAGCCACCTTGTTGTCGTCGACCACGATGGCACCGCCCTGCTTGGTCTTATAGTATCTGTTACCATAGAGGGCGTACTGCGGATTGCCCTGACCTGTCTCCGTTGAGTCAGCCAGCACGATGGTGCAATAGTCCAGGAGGTCCTTAATCTGACTGTTAAACATACCGGTCTCGATATTGATATCCTGGGCACCGGCTGTCTCAACATAAGAGCTGAGCTGATTGTAGGGGCCTGACTGATAGATGTATTTCTTGACCAGCACGTGGAAAGAACCGTCGGCCTGGGGATCGAAGCGGAAGCGCAAACCCTTCAGTCCGTCCTCATCCTTCACCGAGGTCGGATCAATCACAATGAACTGGGTCTCGTTGTCCGTCGGGATAAAGAGACCATAACGGGCTTTCATCGAAAGCAGATAGTAGTACATGTCGGCACCGAGTTTCGAGGGCGTACCTGCTGTAATCTGGTGGTCGTTCAGCATCTCACCCATGGTGCGCATATCCTTATACACCGATGCAGGGCCGAGAACAGAGTTATACAACTTCGGTCCGAAGAGCTTGTTCATCTTATACACCACACCGTTGTTGGCAATAGTTACATCATAGTTGCCGTCACTCTTCTGGATAATGTCATCTCTTGTCACATCGAGGAACTCGAAGGCATCGTTCTGCACCGTCGAGAATGTGCTGGGCACCGTTTTGGTGAGATAGGGCTTCATCACATTGTTCAGGATGCTGGCAAAAATCGATGGATCATTGTTGTAGATGGCATCCAAATGGTCGTTAAGGGTGGATGGCGAAAGCTCAAGCCCGGGAACGCCCAGGTTCTTGAGGATATAGGCCGACTCCTTAAGGAAGTAATCTTCCACGGCCTTATCGTCTGGTGCCAGGAAAGCGCCAATCTCCGCATCGTCATCCACAGGCTGACCTTTCAGCGTCGGATTATAGTAGTTCCATCCCGGGTCGAAGTCCAGCAGGCGGTTGTCGGCTACCGTCATGCCTCGTACGGGCTGTGCCAACTTCGAACGCTGAGAGTTCTTGCTCAGGTAGCGGATGGCAAACACGGTATCCTGACTGCTGGAGCCTGATGTCTCACGATACTGCTCCGTCAGCGTCATGTCGGCATCGGGGAAGCTGTAGTAGTCCAGCATACGTGAGATATAGCGGGTGTCGCTGCCTGCACGCAGGATCTCTGCCATGTTGCCGGGATTCACGAGCACCTCGTTGAGCTGGTGGATATAACCGTTCTGACAGACCACATCGGCCTTCACCACTTTGCGGTCGAAGATATAAGCGTCGCCATCCACATAGTCATGACCGGTAAGGATCCTGAAATCGCTGTTGTCGCCGGTCACAGTCATGTTGTTGTTCAGCATATACTCACCTGTCAGGTGCACCATTGGCGCGACGGTGTTGTCAAACACAGCCAACATGGAATTGCGGCCGCCTGTCTGGAAACGTGAGAAATACTTGTTGTTGGCAGGCATGTCCTGAGCGCTGAACGGTGTCACAGCATATGAAAGACGCATATTTGTGGCGTGCTTCACCAGCTGACCCTGCAACATGTTGCCGGCACTGTTCTGCTTGTTGGAAAGCGTTCCCACAAGGATGGCATTGTCAATCATGGTTGAGAACAGCAACTCTGCCTTCTGCGAATGGCTTAGCTGTTCATAGCTACTAACGCCAAACTTGTTGTTCCCCCCTGCAAAGAATCTTGCAAAGGCATCATCATTGGCTGGGAAGATCGTCTTACTACCAGTCTTGCTCAGCACCTCCGTGTAACCTAAGTCGTCTATCAGCTTACAGTACGTATTAAACGTGCCTTCAAGCTGCGAAGACTGCTGAAGCTCTTTGTAGATACTCTCGCCAAGCCAAGATGGCAATTCTCCCTCTGGCACCAGGTAGTCCTTCTTACAGGACACCAGGCCTATGCACAAAAGGGATGCATACAAAAAGAGTTTTTTCATAAATGGTTTGTTATATTAATAATTATTTGATTTGCCAGTAGGATAGCATTATAACCACACATTTCTGCGTAGTAGATAGATTCGTGCTGCAAAATAACAAAAAATTATTGAAACTTGCAACATTTTAACAATCTATTTTTTCAATATAGGTACTATTTCGCCAAATAACTAAGACTTATTATCAAATAACCAAGCCTTATCGCCGAATCTATAATCTTTCTATACGACAAAGTGGCACTATTCGGGGAGAATTATGGCACTATTCGGGTCGGATAGCGGCACTTTTCTCCAGAATTGATCAACGTGATCAATGAGGTCGATTATCGTACCATCCATCCTACCCTTCTACACCCCTCTTACTATACCCCCACCTCTCTATAAG
>LXOW01214204.1_pt1 | contig 18549 bp, 16 predicted proteins | sample 1368591 | NCBI WGS metagenome assembly LXOW01 (sample SAMN04884650, study PRJNA319009) | bovine gut metagenome | isolation source: Cow rumen | host: Bos taurus | place: Italy: Legnaro (PD) | collected 2014-07-09
GTCAATCTCGCCAAAAATCTCCTCCACCACGTCCTCCATGGTGACGATGCCTGCCGTACCGCCAAACTCATCAACGACAGCGGCTACACCTTGCCGTTTTTGGATGAAATGCTTCAGCAAACGGTCGGCGGTGTAGGTCTCGGGGAAGAAGTCAATGGTACGCACCAGGTCTTCCATGGTCACGTCGAGGTGCTCGGCAATGGCGCGCACCACGTCATTAAGGTGGACATAGCCCACGATATCGTCGATGCTCTCGCCTATCACGATGAGTTTGGAATGTTTGGTTTCCTCAAAACGTGCCTTCACCGCATCAATGCTATCCGTGATTCTCACCGATTCAATCTCATTGCGCGGCAACATGCACTCGCGGAGCTTCACCGAGCGGAATTCCATCACGTTCTGAAACAGCTGTATCTCCTGCTGCATGTCTTCGTCGGCTTCTTCGGGGTCGGCATATTCAGCGATGTAGTCATTCAAATCGACGGTGCTGAACGTGTATTCCTCCCTGTCCACCTTCAGGCGCAAAATACGGCGAATGATGAACTCCGAGATGCCCGTGTAAACCAAAATCAATGGATACAGTATGCAATAGCAGACAAAAGTCGGCAAGGCGAAAAATGACAGGATGACATTGGGGTTGATGCGGAACAGCATCTTGGGCAGAAACTCGCCAGCCAGCAGCACCAACAAGGTGGCAAGGATGGTTTTCACCAGCAGCACCATGAAGTCGTTGTCAAGTGAAATGGCCTGCAGCCAATGGTTGGCAGGGGCATCCAAGATCTGCGCCATGCTCATGCCATAGATGATAAGAGCGATGTTGTTGCCCAGCAACAACGAGGTGATGAAGCGCGACTGGTTTTTATAGAACAGACTGATGATTTTGGCGGAGAAGGTGTTTTTCGTCAGCTCCACCTCCAACTGCAGGCGGTTGATGCTGTTGAAAGCAATCTCCAAGCCCGAGCAGAGGGCCGAGAAAAACAAGGTTATCGCTACGACAATCCAACTATTCATGGCTCATTCCTCCTCGTCCACATCAAGCAGAGCACTGCCCGAATACATGGTATATTCCGTAAAGTCTTCGCGCGCCACCAGGCTGTCAGCCTCGATTTGCTTGTCGGGCGTGACAATCTTCACATGCGAGCGGGTGTAAATCATCTTTAAATCCTGATACCAAAAGAGCTTGTCGGAGTACATAGTTTCCTCGCTGCCGAAGTTTTTCACGATGACATTGCCTTGTGCCTCGATGAGTTTCTGCTTGCCATAGCTTTTGCCATAGTCGGCATGGAGTTCGGTGGTTTGTTTCTTGTGGTCGAACATGTAGACGTCGAAGCCCAGGGGAAACTCCATGATGTCGTCATCGTTCTCCACACGCACCATGCGAGGCGTGCGCAACTCGAGGTTGACGAAGCCCGAGTCGCTACGATAGAAAACAACGCTGTCGGCAATGACGCCCGACAGCGTGTCGTCCGATCCCATCTCCATCACCACGGCATCGGGGTTTGAACACGAAAACAACATCACAGCCATGATGGCTGTGATGTTGAGAGTGAGTCCTATTTTCAGTAGGCGTTTCAATTACTTCTTCGCTCTGATGGTCGTCGTTTCGCCGATCCAGCCACCTACTTGGAAGCTCTGTCCTTCGTTGTAGTCGTTGAAGAAGATTTTTTCCATCGTCGGGAAGGCTGCGCTGTAGGCGCGAATCAAGGCGTTGGCTTTTTCAGCGCAGGAGGGGTCAAGTTGCTTGGCCTTGACGCACTTGTCGACAGCAGCCCAGTAAACGGCACCGCTTTCGATCTCACCGCTGAACTGCTTGGAACTTCCAGCATAGAGCATGCCGATGAGGAGGTAAGGCTCGCCGTTGGTCGGGTCGACCTGTGCAGCTCTTCTGTAGATGTCACGAGCACGTGACAGGCTACCCATGTTCTCGTAGCACATGCCCAAGTTACGGTAGGCACGATACTTACGGTCGTTGTTTTCCGTCTTGGTGGCCTGCTCAAAGAAGGTGGCGGCATCGCTGTACTTCTTATCCTTGAAGAACTTGATACCCAAGCTGTAGGAAGCCTCCGGGCTGGGCTCCAGTTCGTTGAGTCTGACGGCAGCGTCGAGGAAGAGCTTCGAATCCGTGCAGTCCTTCTTATCGAGGATGGTGGTGATGCGCTTGAGGAGCACCACATCGTCCGGCGTTTCGGCCATCTTGGCGGCAAACACCTTAATCAGGTCTTCGCAAGAAGCATAAGGCTGGAACAAATTGTCGAGGTTGTTCTTCACACCTTTATTAATACCGATGGTCTTCTCGTTCTTTTCAATCTGCTTGTCGAAACCTGCCACAGCTTCGGCATCGCCAGCAGCCTCGGCTTCTTCCTTGGCGGCGACCAGTTGGGTTTCCGTCTCAGCCAGAGCACCGATGTTGTTATCCACCACTTCGGAAAGTTCCTGATAGACGTTGATGATCGTCATCTTCTCAGCCTTGCCGTTGTTCACCATGTCGATGGTGGCCTTGAAGTAAGCGTCAATGTAGGCACCCTGCAGCTGCGAGGCATCCAGTTCGACGGCGTTCTTCAACACGTTGTAAGCTTCTTCGTAGCGGTTCTTATTGTAAGTGTAGATGAGAAGGCCTTTTCTACCCATGATGCTGGCCACTTGCGACTTGCCCGTCTTCGGGTCGACGGAGAAGTACTGTGCGCGGGCATCCATCAACATGCCAAGCGTGTCGATGTAGGCGTCCTTCTGGGCAGGATTGGTGCGGATGAAGTATTCCATGATCTTCTCACCGTTGGTGTAGGTGTACTGGCTGGCGCGAGGGCAGTTGAGGAACACCTCTCTCCATGCGGTCACCATCTCCATGCTAATGGACTCGGGGGCGAACTTGGCGGCCTCCCATTGCTTGAAGTACTCGCGGTAGGTGGAAAGGTTGGTCACGCAAGCCACGCTATCGGCTCCGTACTTCGATTCCTTTGCCTCTTGGGCTGAAACGCTCATTGCCATTCCGATCATGACGGCAATCAACACAAATCTTTTAGTTTTCATCTCTCTCTTTATTTTTAGGGTTTAACTTGTTTACGTTTTCTTCAAATATCGTTCCAAAACGAAAAACGGCACGAAATCATCTATATTTCCGCTTCATGAACCAGTGCTCAAACACGGAGACACCGAGGTCCACCTTAAAATAACGCTCTTGTATCAGGCCGCCTGCGCGCGTGCCGTATTGCCCCCCTTCCAGGGCCAGGTTGATCTTCGACATGGTCTTAGGCAAGGGGAAGGAAGCACCCACGTTCACGCCAAACTTGTTGATGCTATGGTTCACGCCGTCGCTGCCCAGTAGGTTGATGAAGCCATGCTCATAGAAGCCTCCGATGCGGTACGACATCTTCCTGAAATAGCCCGAGATGTTCGAATGGCTGGGCGTAAATTCGAAGCCCAACGAAGCACTCCACGAGTCCTGCAAAGCGTCGGTGACGCCTTCGCGAGCAAATTTCGACCACTGCATCCAGTTGAAGTCAGCAGCGATAGTCCAATGTTCGTTTTTCTGCAAGGCTATGCCAAAACCGACACCCTGAGGCATCTTCGTCCTGGTCACCGTGGTGTTGTTCACCAAGGTGTCGATGATATATTCAATTTCAGTTTCATCATCCGCCTCAATGGAACGGACGAACAGGGTTTGCTTTCCCCTCAACCTGACGGGTTGCGTATAGGTCACACCGAGACTCAGCTTCATGTCGTTGCCCACATTGGCATCGAAGAGCAGACCGTAGTCGAACATGAAGGAGCTGACCATCAAGTCGAGGTTGCGGCGTGTGCCAATCATATACAGTGAATCGGGGAAATAGAGCGTGGTCTCGGTTTGGGTGTTGCCAAACACATAGTATGCATTGGCACCGATGGCGAAGTGCTTGCCTAATTTGAATGCGGTGCCCACATAGGCTTGATTCAGGCCGCCCGTGCCCTTGAAGCGCGTGGCATAACTGCCAACATTGGGGTTATTGCCGTCCACTATCATGGTATAGGCCGTAGTGCTGAAAGGCTGCACGCCGAGAGCCAACTTCCACCATGAGGTGAGGCCAAAAGCCATAGCGACGTAGTCGAACGAGGCATTGGCGGAACGTTCGGAGAGGGTGGCGGTGCTGAAGGCTGCCGTCTTGAAGTAGATACCAGCGTCGAAGAGGAAGGCCAGCGAGTCGATTTTGGCGTAGGATGCAGGGTTCTCACTGTTGATCATGCCGATGCCAAACATGGCATTGCAGGTACCACCCATGCCCTTCAACCTGACATTCATGGATTTGTCCCTCACCTGCCCAACTCCAAACAAGGAATATGGCGAATCCGCATCGGCCTGGGCAAAGACTTCCGTCCCTAGCCATGCCAACAACGCGGCTACCAAAATGCTTTTCAAGAAAGTAGTTCTCATAAACAATGTAATCTATTGCACGCTCTAGTCCCCTTCCCCCTCTAGGGGGAACCGAAGGGGGGTAAGAGCGTGCAAATATCCGATTTTTTAACTCGTTGAGCAAGTTTTTATTGCCATAATTACTAGAATTTTATTCTATCTTATTGATTATCAATTATATATAAATCAAAAAATAAAAAAATCTCATTTTTTGTAGATTTTTTCTTGCCGATACGGAATTTTGTCGTATTTTTGCAGCCACAAACCGAGAGGTTCAACGAAGTTAAAACGGAGGTACCGTAGCTCAGTTGGTAGAGCAGAGGACTGAAAATCCTCGTGTCACTGGTTCGATTCCCGTCGGTACCACCACAAATGTAGAGACGCAAAATCTAGCGTCTCTTTTTTTATGCGTTGTCCCATGCATGGTTATAGAGACGCAAGATTTTGCGTCTCTACAGAAAGACACAAAAAAAGCACCTCCCCTTCGGGAAGTGCTTTATTATTCTCTCAATTGACGTATTAGATAGTGCACTGGATGTTGACGAAACGACCAGGTCTGACAGTGTATTGCTTACTACCAGAAACAAAACTGAAGACCTTGTTACTACCATCGGAATAGTAAAGAATAATCTTGAATGCACCCGCCAAAGCACCAGGTCTGAGAGGAATGATAAAGTACTTATTATCACTAGTAATCTGAATACCGTCCGTACTATACGCACTGCAATCAAGGGTGACAATCTTTCCTTCAGGCTCGCTTGAATAACCCATAGCTTGCAAATAATTGCTCAGCGCAGCTAGATAATCATCCAAATCCGAGTCACCCTGCACAGGACTAGTAGCGTAGTCAGCTCCCAAAGTCTGAATAGCTGCAAGACGTTCACTCGTGATTTCCGGAATATTAATTGTCATGTTACCAGTAAGATTTAACACATAGTCCTCAATCGCCACTTTTTTCACATACTTGGCGGCACCAGTAGTGGTTTTTTTCACCTTAACATTGACAAAACCAAAGATGTGTTGCAACGTTGAGGTAACTGTTCCACTAAGCTGGTCGGTAGTGCTGGCAGCTACCACACCCTGAGGATCCATGAACAATTTATTTGCAAACGAAGTGCCCGCAAAATTAAGAGCGGGATCGTAGGTTTGAGTGGGATCCACTTTGAAAGTGGCAAAATTGCCCTCAGATACCGACACTGCCTTACTAGCAGGATAAAAAGCGAAATAGCCATAACTTCCTTTTGGAATGGTGACACCACCATTATCAAAGTGACCATTTGGAGTGCCTGCACCCCTATCCAAAGTAAAGGTAGACATAATAGGTGTAGTGTTGTCTTTGTCCACACTGTAAACCATCATCTGATCACCTTCATACCATTTCAATTTACTCCCATCAGTGACATCAACGTAAGCTTTGTCATCGTCAGCTACAAAGCCTTCAACAGGAGGCAAGTTAAAAGTGAATGAGAGGCCTTCCGTGTTCTTTTTGCATGAGACAGAACCCACGGCTAACAAGCCGGCCAAAATCATCATGCCAAAAATTCTATTTGTCTTTTTCATTGCTTTAATATTTAAATTCTAGACTAAAGGTTCAAAACCAGCTTCATCAAGGTTCAAAGGTACCTGTGGTACTAATAGGAGCAACAGTAACATCGTCGGATGCCATCAGCACGGTTGGCATTTGCATTTTAATCATTTCAGCCACAGGGGCTTCATAAGTTTTGTTCATCTTTTTCATTTTTTTAGTGTTTTAAATGTTTGAATTATTGTTAATTACTTTGTTTTCAAATCTTCTTTTCATACATTTGACGCTGCAAAAATAATAAAATAATTCGATATACAAGAAAAAAAATCCTTTTTTTGAAAAATTATTTCATCCTTTATTATCCAATTGCACTGCCTTGTCTAACGCCTGCCTCATAGAAACTTGCATTTCTCTAAAAGCCGCCGAAGGAAAAACACGGAAACGATAAAAGAAATCGACGAAGATGCCAAAAAAAGAGTGGAACTTACGGAACAACTTGCGCTTGGGACGATGTTTCTTGAATTTTCTGTTGCGGCTAAAGTTTCCCACTTCCATCACATTGCGATAAAGGCGTTGCGCCGTACGATGGCATGAGGCATCATAATATGGCATCTCCTCTTCGGGAAGGCCAAGCTGCTCCACCATCAGACAACCAAAAGCCTGCCATGGCTGCATAAGATGCATTTTTGTAAGCCATAGGCACAATTTGTCAAGGTCAATCTGTCCGTGGTAGGCATGAAGCGTCATGGCCACATCGGAGATTTGCCTCCAACCCACGCCCGAAGTCAAAAAGTGATGCCATGCATGGTAGAAAGTGAAAAACACCATAAATTCCTTGGAAGGAATGAAGATTTCGACACCTTCCAAATCAACACGTTGGGTGTTAGCATACAGTCCATCACGCTCAATGGCAGCATAAGCCTCAACTTCCTTGGGATCGTTCACATCGGCACTAACACGATGGATTTCCATGGGATAGTTGCCAAACTCAACGTTGTAGTGATGACCCACATCCATTTCCTCACCCCAATTGTAGCCACCAGGCAAAGAACGTAACAAGGTGCAGGCTTGGTGAAAATCATCGAGGCCCACAAAAAGGTCAATATCACCAAACTGCCTCAAATTGGGGTTGGGGTACAGCATAGCCAGACTAAAGCCCTTGAGCAGCACTGGTTCGATACCATGCTCACGCAACAAAGTCACCGCCGATGTCAGAATCTGCCTCAGACGCAGCTGACGGAGCAGGTTGTTGCGCATCACCATCTGCATCTGAGCAAGTATGGCCTCAGAAGGACGGTTATTGGTCGTCATCTGCGAAGCCACGCCACACAGCAAAGCCTCATTGGCATGATGCTGGGCAATGCGCATCACCCCGTTCCAATCGATGGGGCCTTCTATGGCGACAGGCGTGTCCCATAGGGCGGAACGGAGCAGAGTGAAATACTGGCTTTCAGAAAGGATCATGGTATACCTTATTAATTAATAATGCGTCTGGTGGAGACATGCCACGGAGCGTCTCTACATAGCGATTAATCCTCGATGACACCAGCCTCGTTCCATGTCCGAAGCAATGCCTTCACATCCTTCTCGGCCGTATCGCGGTCGATATCGTATTCGTCCAGAAGAAGTTGCACTAAGGTCTCGGCATCAAAAGCCTTGTCTTCCACGGTTTCCCAAAGGAAGGCTGCCGTCGCATTCATCGACATCATCGTGTTAGCACCCAAGACGTCAAGGCCTTCGGCGACGAGGATGTATTCTTTGCCCAAAGAGCGTAGTCTATAACCTTTTTTGATTTTCATATATTGTATGTTTAATTGTTGATTTATTTCTATTCGGCTACCACGATGTGACAGTCCTACTCCTAACTATTCTATTCCATTTTCTATGTAACTTCAACAGGTATCTCCTCAGTGGGAGGCTATGTCGCCAAAACCACGCCTTGCCTGGCTTGCGCCGACGGCCCTTGTGGACAATTTCAACCACGGTGCCCATAATCTCCCCCCCCGTAACTTCTTCCGTGCCTTCAAGGTTGCCATCTCCCATCAATATAACTCTATCACCATCAATAACATACACACGATGAAGGATATGTCTGCCCTTATATTTCACCAGCACAATATCACCCATTTCCACTTTTTCCTTTTTCAACAAAACCACCAAATCCTCTCCCCCAACGATAAACGGCAACATGCTGATGCCCTGGGGTACGATGGCAACCACCTTGCCCTCCTTCAAGGACTCCAAGTCCCTATGCATCAGCATATCCGTTTGTCCCATTAGTGCGTCACGGTTTTATGGCAAAGCCATGCCGCCTCAGCATTGGGAAGGCAATCAAGGTCATAACATGGCACCGTGCTGACGACTTTCTCGTTGGTGACATGCAGCCCGTCTGCCATCTCCTTGATGAAACGGTAGCCCGAGAAAGAGACATACATGGCCACGTATGACTCCACTAGCGACAGCTTGCGGATGGCATTTTTCTTGGCCTGATGCAAGTTGACGATGGCACCCACTGGCACATCGACATTATGGTAGCATGGTGTCTTGCCGCTCCATGGCGAGCCAAAGATTCGCACCTCGCCATCGTCCATGACTCGCATCACTGGATTGTCATCGTTTAGCAGGGAACAACCTTCTATATTATTAATCCACAGTTGGCTATGTGTACTCTTGCCCGTGCCACTCCTACCCAAAAAAACATAACCCTTGCTGTCTTTCATCGTCACCGAGGCATGCATCAGCAGCGTGTTCTTACGCGCCGTGGCGAAGGCATACATCAGCATCAGCGACGTACTTACCGAAAAATGCAAGCTACCTAAAACATGGAACCTAGCCTTTGTAAAGGACTTGTCGGTCAATAGATAAGCCCGTACCGGAGCTTCCATAACCGGAGCGATTTCCAACAGCCACTCGCCATCCCACTCATACAACTCAATCCGCGGCATGTCGGGGCCTTCGCAACTGACAGTAACCATCAGCTTTCCTGATGTATCGGGCATGGCATTGAGCAATTCCACCATAAAGAGACAATCGTCTGTGTCCTCACAAACAAAAGGCTCATAAGGATTCATCTCATTCCAAGCTACATCATTGTCGGGCATGACAACGGCAAACTTGTGACCCGCCACGCGATACGATTTCTTCATTGGATAAAAATTTTTGCAAAGATAGTTTTTTTCTTAATAATACCGAACAATAAATTGAAATACACAACGTATTCATCTGTAAAATTGTACTTTTGCCCGAAATTTTGCAAATTGATATGAAGAAACATACGAAAAAAAGTGGCATCTCGGCAGGCTCAATGACCGCCAAAAGCTTCAAAATACGCAACATTATGTTGGCCATTCTAGCAGGATGTTTGCTCACTGCGGCATGGCCCACCTGGGGCATCGCCCCGTTGGCTTTCATCGGTTTCGTGCCCTTGCTACTTCTTGAAAACCGCGCCGCACAAGGCGAAAAAATGAGGCTGTTTTGGCTTTCTTATCTCGCCTTCCTCATCTGGAACGTGGCTACGACATGGTGGGTGTGGAACGCTACCCCCGCCGCCATCGCCGCTTGGTTGCTGAACGCCCTTTTCATGACCATCGTGTTCATCGTGTTCCATCTCACGAAGAAAAAAGTATACAACAAACCCTTGGGCAATCTCTTCCTCATCCCCTATTGGCTCGCCTTTGAGTATCTCACCTACCTCTGGGCCGCCAAATGGCCTTGGCTCAACCTCGGCAACGTATTTTCCAGCCATGTCGAATGGATACAATGGTACGAATACACGGGCGTGGTCGGAGGATCGCTTTGGATTCTTTTGGTCAACATCCTAATCACTAACATCATTTTGCATTTCAAGTCGAGGGAGACGAAACCACTCCTTATTAATATTGGTGCCGAAGTGGTGGTGCTCCTTGTGCCTATCATCTTTAGCACATATGTCTACAAGCATTACGAAGACCAAGGCGTCGACACGGAGGTCGTCGTCGTGCAGCAGAACTGCGACCCCTGGAACGAGCAATTCGACAGCCAGTTCTACGACCAAGTGATTCAAAACAACATCAATTTATCGTTGCCTTTGGTCACGCCCAACACGCGGTTTGTGGTCAGCAGCGAATCTGCCATACAAGAAGGCATCTGGCTGCATGAAATCGACAAATCAAAGGCACTCAACACCTTACACGATTATATCAAACGCTTCCCGCAGATGTCCTTTGTCATCGGTGGCACCACCTACGAATGGGTACCCAAAGGCATGGAAGACGATTTCCCCGCAAGACCCTTGTCTAACGGCAAATTCTATTACTGTCACAACTCCGCACTACTTATCGACACGGTGAATGTGCAGCACCGTAACAAGTCGCAGCTTACGCCCGGCGTGGAGGCCATCCCCGAGTGGATGGGCTTCCTGAAGAACTTCAGCATCACCATGGGCATCGCCCGTGGCACCTTGAAGACCGACCCTGAGGCGAAAGTGATGACTTTTGACGGACATAAAGTGGGTGCCGCCATCTGCTACGAGAGTGCCTTTGGTGAATATGTCAGCACGTTCTGCAAGAAGGGTGCCGACTTGCTCTTCGTCATCACCAACGACGGTTGGTGGGGCGACACGCCAGGTTACAAGCAACACTTTGAGTTTTCCAAACTTAGGGCCATCGAGAACCGCCGCTGCATCGCCCGCTCGGCCAACACGGGACGATCGGGATTCTTCAACCAGCGCGGCGACGTGCTGCAACAGACCAAATATTGGGTACCCGATGCCATCCGTGAGACACTGAAAGCCAACGACAAGGTGACTTTCTACGCCAAGCATGGCGACTATCTCAGCCACATTGCCGTCTACCTGACCTTCGTGCTGCTCATCACCTGGATAGCGTTTAGCATCGTCCGCTGGAACCAAGCCGAAGAAAGGCCCTCCAAACCCAAGAAGTCCAAGAAGAAATGAGCGACATTCGGCTTTCATTGGGTCCCTTCCAAGGCATCACCGATGCGCCTTTCCGCAATGTCTTCAAGCGATATTTCGGCGGCATCGACAAGTTCTACACGCCTTTCTTTACAGGCATACACAAAGAAGAACATGCCAAGAACCTGCAAGGCGAGGAAATAGACCCGCGCTGCAACGATGTAAAGACCTTGACCCCGCAAATCCTCAGCACTGATGCAGAGGAAATCCTGCGTTTCGCCAAACAATGCAAGGAACTGGGATATAAAGAGATTAATCTCAATATGGGCTGTCCTTTCCCAAGGGTGGCCAACAAGAAACGCGGCAGCGGTCTCCTGCCCTACCCAGATAAGGTGGATGCCATGCTGGAAAGCGTTTTCGAGCACATCGGCGATATGAAATTCAGCGTGAAATGTCGCTTGGGGTATTATAGCCCAGACGAGATTGATGCTATCATCCCGATTTTCAACAAGTATCCTTTGAGCGAATTAATCATTCATCCGCGCATCGGTAAGCAGCTTTACAAAGGTGAAGCTGATGTGGAAAGGTTTGCGGCGTTGATACCTTATATTAATGCGCCGCTGGTGTATAATGGGGATATTTTTTCGGTGAATGATTTTGGGCGCATTCGCGAGGTGGTGCAACCTGTCAATAATTTCATGCTTGGACGGGGTATTTTGGCTAATCCGTTTTTGGCGGAGGACATCTGTCGGGACGCATCGAATGCGTTCGAAAAAACCGAACGGATGCACGCCTATGTCATCGACCTATACGAGGATAGGCTGCACCATGCTGGTGGCAGCCCAAAGGTATTGGGCCGTATGAAAGAATTGTGGTCGTATCTGATGAATAGTTTCGAGGAACCTCAGGTGGTGTGGCGCAAAATCAAGAAGATTAATGCCTTAAAGGAATATGAAGATGCCGTAGAGGAAATCTTCAGAAATCAATGCCTAGTTTTCTGAGTTTTTTCTTGACGCGACGTATTTGCACCTCCCGATGGGTAGGCTCGCGTTTACGCAATTCCAGCTTCTGAGAAGTTTGAAACACCGTACCGTCAGGAATGATAGAGTCTGTCCCAGGATAATACAACGAGTAAATCGGGGCATGATTGTACACCGCTTTCGTTAATTGCGGCGCGTAGACAGGCTCACCCAACAGATAACAAAACGTCCAGTTTCTCTGGTACTTCCATTCATAGGAGACAAGTACGTGTCCTTCTTTCATGGTAGAATAATAGCGGTCAAAAAACGCCACCCTATCGCGCAGAAAATCCGTCACCCACTTTGTAGCCGTCGCATAGTCGGCACTACGACGGCTTTTGTATTTAGCATTATCCCGATCCGCTTCATGAGAAAGCAAAACAATAAGACTATCGAACGAATGCGCTTCAAGATACTCATGACAAACCTCACTGATTTCGTTCAGATAACATTCGGTGACCGCTTGCTGAAAATCTTCATGTTGGCATAGATAATAGAACAAACCTCCAGAAGAGGATAAACCAGTTTCCCCTCTCCTTTCACAAACGAACAACTCGTTAGAAAAGACAATAACCCTTTCATCATAAATGTTGGCGAGCGTTCTGTCAAAATCCCATGCAGGACCGGCATAAAACTTCGGGTCGTTGACATCAACATCTTTATACATATAAAAGCTTGACCAACCGCCATCCCAATTCAGCAGCAACTCGTTGAGCAGATAATAACGGGCAAAGGATTCCACATCAAGGTATTCAGAATATTGCCGACCCGTCGCGGGACATATCCCGTCGGGTGCCATCACGGCGCTTTCCATTTCATTGTAAAGCCCGGCAATATAGTCCACTTCCCTTGGTGAAGCATATTCCGGCGAAAGAATCCGGATATGGTCTTCAGCATCCGAGACAAACCCACTGAGGCTTCGTTGATAAGGTGGATAAGGGCCTGAATTGTCAATCAGATAACCGCCAGTGATGTCGTCGGGGTCGTTGTCAAGCAAAATACCAAAGCGCTGCACCAGCTGCTTTTTTCTTCCGAAGCCATACCATTCATACTCGTTCAAAGGCTTCGGATTAAACCGTTCGTTGCATTTGTCGAGGTCGGTGATATCAAGGGCATCCTTCCCCACCTGCACTTTATTGGTAATTTGGTACAAGCCCCAATAAGTATCGTTGATATACAGGGAAAGATAGGCATAGCGCGGGGCAGGGATTCCTATGGCTCGGGCCAAATCCAAGCCAATGGCATTACGGATGTAGCTCTCGTCAAAAGCATTGGCTAAAAGGACAAAGGTTTTGCTCCTATCGAGGCCAAAAAAGACCTGCTTTTTAGGAAACTTTATGGTAAAGGGTTTCTTTTTTTCTTTGAAAGTGGTATTGCCTCGGGTCTTGATATGGGCGAGATTACCTTCAAACAAAGTATCGCCTTGTGCGTCAGTAAGTAAGGCATATGCTGAAACCTTGTTGTCGCGTGCTACCAAAATGGAGTCCAGTTGCAAGGAAGTCATGGTGATATGCAGCGAAGGCAAGGCAGAAGACTCCTCCTGCTCCGCTTTGTGGTGACAGCCCATGAGAGCGAAGACCATGATAACCAGCACTATGATATGTATTCGTTTCGGCATAGTATTCAAATAAGCCCGCCAGATTTCTAGCGGGCTATTCTCATAACTTCAGCTAAATCATTCGAACGAGGCAATGGCCCTCTTGATGATCTCGATGGCTTCGCGAAGTTCGGCCTCGGTGATGACCAAGGGCGGGGCGAAGCGGATGATGTGCTGGTGGGTGGGCTTGGCCAGCAGGCCGAGGTCACGCATCTTGAGGCACACATCCCAAGCTTCCTTGCCGTCTTTGGGTTTGATGATCACGGCGTTGAGCAAGCCCTTACCACGGACCTTCTCAATCATCGGGCTCTTGATCTTGCTGATTTCCTCGCGGAAGATCTTACCGAGACGCTCAGCGTTTTCCATCAAATGCTCTTCCTTGATGACCTCAAGGGCAGCGATGGAAACCTTGGCAGCGATAGGGTTGCCACCAAAGGTTGAGCCGTGCTCACCGGGCTTGATGTTCAGCATGATGTCGTCGTCGGCCAAAACGCAGCTCACCGGCACCACACCACCACCGAGGGCCTTGCCCAGGATGAGGATGTCGGGGCGCACGCCTTCGTGGTCGCAAGCCAGCATCTTACCCGTACGGGCGATACCGCACTGCACCTCGTCGGCCATGAACAGCACGTTGTACTTCTTGCAGATGTCGTAGCACTTCTTCAGGTAGCCATCATCCGGCACGTAGACACCAGCCTCACCTTGGATAGGCTCCAGCAGGAAACCAGCGATTTCCTTGCCTTCCTTAGCCAGCACTTGCTCCAGTGCATCGGGGTCGTTGTAGGGGATACGGATGAAACCGGGAGTCATGGGGCCGTAGTTGGCATAGCTCTCGGGGTCGTTACTCATCGTGATGATGGTGATGGTGCGGCCGTGGAAGTTGCCTTCGCAGCACACGATCTTCACCTTGTCGTTCGGGATACCCTTCTTGACGACACCCCAACGGCGGGCGAGCTTCAGGCCCGTCTCGTCGGCTTCGGCGCCCGAGTTCATGGGCAGCACCTTGTCGTAGCCGAAGTATTCGGTCACATATTTCTCCCACACGCCGAGTGCGTCGTTATAGAAGGCGCGGCTGCTGAGGGTGAGGCGCTCGGCCTGGTCGGTCATGGCCTTGATGATTTTCGGGTGGCAGTGGCCTTGGTTGACAGCGGAATAAGCCGACAGGAAGTCGAAATACTCTTTGCCTTCGACGTCCCACACCTTGGCGCCCTTACCTTTGGCGAGGACGACCGGCAGCGGGTGATAGTTATGGGCACCGTACTTGGCTTCCAGGTCCATAGCTTGTTGCGATGATGTGATTTTCTCGATCATGATTGTTGATATTGTTGAATTGTTGGTTGTTTAATTGTTTAACTGTTGAATTCAATTAGGTTGCAAAGGTAAGACTTTTTTCAACCCTTTTCAATTTTGGGTCAATTTTTTTAAACCACATGGTTTTTGTTCTTGTCATTTTCAAAGCCATTCCAATTCCTGTATTTTTTAGGAAACCTACCCATGGAAGAAAATTTTTTCATTAACGAGAAATATGGATTATAGTTAAGAAATCGGCCCTGATTAAAACCGTCAATAATAGCCATTTCATCGGATGTTAATTCAAAATCAAATAAATCAATATTTTCAGCTAAATACTTTTCATTCCATGTTTTGGGTATTACAGAAATTCCTTGTTGAAGTAACCATCTTAGAACGACCTGTGCAACAGTTTTATGATGAAGTTCCGCAATGCGAATTAGAATAGGATTTTCAAGGATTTCTAGTCTTGGTTCATTAGATCTGAAATGACTAAATGTAGACATCGCCTCAACTACCACACCTTTATCTTGACACCATTTTATGAGACTCTTTTGAGTGTTTAACGGGCTTATCTCAAACTGGTTTACTGCAGGAATCACATCCGATACATCGGCAAATGCATCAAAATGAGGAGGCAAACTAGAGCATACCCCAACAGCTCTAATTCTTCCTTCCTTATTAAGTCTCACAAGCTCTTTGTACATCCATTGAGTCCAAGGAAGAGGTGCTGGCCAATGTATTAAAAACAAATCAATATAATCAGTGTCCAAATTATTGAATGATTCTTGGACAACCTGTTTTACTGTTTTAAAGTTCCATAGATTGATTCTCCTATCCCAACGATAGCCTCCTCTAAAAAATGCATCAATATTGACTTTTGTAGTGATAAAAACATCATTTCTATTTATTCCGTGTTTTTTTAAAGACTTGGCAATGGCAGTTTCGTTACGATACCGCCAAGCCGTGTCGAATTTTCTATATCCTAAATCATAAGCCAAGGCAATGGTTTTCTCCAATTCCTTCTCAGGAATCAAATAGGTACCCAATCCTACTTGTGGCATTTCTATCCCGTTATTTAATCTTAAATAGTTCATATAATTTCAATGTAATAAATCAAACATGTTTTTGAAACGCTTTGGATCTTTTCATCCGTTCTTTGAGTGCAGCAAAATCCATCTCATCATCCACAAAACCACTGCGGCAACGCAAAGGCAAAGCAGTCCATAGAACGCCATACGGTAGTGGTTGCGGGACGATTGAAGGGTATTGATTTGCTCGTTTTGGGATTCGTATTGCCCCAGCAAACCTTCTACATCGTATTGTATGCGCGACAATTCGTCGCTCAACGCGTTGTTCTCGTTGACAATGCCCATATAGTCATCTTGCATTAAGCCCAGTTCCCGCTTCATCTCTATCAACTGACCCAAACGGGCATAATCGGCTATTAGATACGGACGCACTGTATTGATGTACAACTGATTACCTTTCTCCGAAGCTATATCCATGCATCTCTTCAGATAGACCGCTGAAGTCGTGAAATCACCTATTTCATTGTAGTGGATGCCCAGATTTTTGTAGGCTTCCAACATTCCTATGACATAGCCCATCGTCTCTGAAGAATGGAGTGCCGACTGATACAAACCAATGGCATCCTTTTCTCTGCCCAAATGTCGCAAAACGCCAGCCAGTTCCAACTCGTCTTCAATCAAGGTGACTTGGTCGCCAACATTTTTAGCGCAGACGATGGATTTGTTCAGATAAACCAAAGCCGAATCCATGTTGACATGACCCGTAGCATAAATCGCACCAAGGTTTTGATAGGCATGAGCCAAAGAAGCCTCGTCTTCGTTCTGCTCGAAAACGGGAATCACTTTTTGCAGCAACGCCAAAGCCTCATCGAATTGCTGCCTCTCAACATAAATGTTGCTGATGTTGTTGTCGCACTGCGCCACTGAAAGCGTGTCTTGAAGATGTTCGTATCTGCTACGAGCATTGAGAAAACATTCCATCGCCTTGTCAAAACATCCCTGTTGGAAATGCAAGTAAGCCATTCCATTATAGACATCGGCGCAATTTGCCTCATCGCCAAGGGCTTCCGACACTTCCAACGTTTGCTGATAAGTGGCTAAAGCCGAGTCTATCTCTCCCATATACAATTCGACATAACCCTTGTAATTCAGGACATCCATGAGTTGTTCCGATGCTTCTTGTTTGTCCTTTAAAATATCCCATGCCGTCACAAACTGGTCGTGAGCCAAATCAAACTCATAATAGTGCAAATAGCGCAGTCCGATTTTCCAATAGGCTTTGGCTACCAACTCGTCATCTTGCAGGCTTGTGGCCTCTTCGATGGCTTTTTCGCCCCAGTTGATGCAGTCGTCGAAAGAAAAGTCAACAAAAGCCTTTGAAAGCTCCATCATCGTCTCTATCCTTTCCCTTCCTTCCTGCTTGGCCATTACACGCTCAAGGCTATCAATGACCTGCATCTCCTCTTGAGCAAAAGCAACACAAGACAAGCAAACGAAAACCAATATGTTAAGCAACCGCTTCATCAAAGAAACATATTGAAACGCTTTTCGTCGAAGATGGTGGTGCTTTGGTCGTGGCCGGCGTAGACCTCAGTGTCGTCGGGCAAGCGGAATAGTCTCTCAATAATGCTGGTACGGAGCTGTTCGTAGTTGCCGCCAGGGAAATCGGTACGGCCGATGCTGCGGCAGAAGAGCGCATCACCGGTGAAGACCCATCCTTCAATTTCAGCGTAAAGGCTAATGCTGCCCAAAGCATGGCCCGGCGTGCAAATAACTTCGAGGGTGCTCTCCCCCACCTTGATGACTTCGCCGTCCTCCAGGTCACGGTCGGGCAGTTCGCCGTTGCCCAACGACATTCCAAACATGGCAGCCTGCTCACGCGAGCGGAGAAAATCGGCCTTCACATTGGGATGTGCCGCCACAAGGATGCCATAGCGTTTCTTGACTGCAGCATTGCCCACAATATGGTCGATGTGGCCATGCGTGTTGATGACCATCAAGGGCTTGAGACTATGGCTGTCGATGAAGCCAAAGAGTTCGTTCTCCTCGCCAGGCGTGGAGCAGCCTGGGTCGATGATGACGCATTCTTTCGTCGTGTCGTCATAAACGACGTATGTTTTTTCGCTGAAGGGGTTGAAGATGAAAGATTCTATTTTTAGCATATCTGGGCCTGTTTTCGGGCGGACAAGCGGGTCCACCCCTACATTTCGAGGGCAAAGATAAGGTTTTTTTGAACCCATTCTATAGATTTTACCTATCTTTGTCCGCTAAAACGATTTTCGATGCCGTCGAAAAAAACATACGTGCTGTTCTTCGCCCTGCTTTTCGCCGTGGCACCCATGGTGCATGCCCAGTTCTACAACGGAATGAACATGCCCTTCGGGAAGAACCGTGTGCAGTGGGGCGACTTCCATTGGTCGTACTTCACCAACGAAAAATTCGACGTGTATTTCTACCAAGGCGGCAACGACCTGGCACTGTACGCCCAAGCCTACGCCAAAGACCAAATCCCGCGCCTTGAGACCCGCCTCAACAGCCAGTTCAAAAAGAAAGTGCAGTTCATTGTGTTCAACAGCATGGGCGACTTCAAGCAGAGCAACATCAACCTTGAAGAAGAGGAAAACGGCAACACGGGCGGCATCACCAAAATCATCGGTTCGAAGGTCATCCTTTATTTCGATGGCGACTACACCCATTTTGAGGCACAAATCCGAGAAGGCATCGCCCGACTGCTGTTCAGCCAGGTGATTAACGGCATCAGCATTGGCTCACAGATCCGCAACAGCTACCGCTACGACGTCCCGCAATGGTT